>Ga0160505_100065_pt1 | contig 85442 bp, 86 predicted proteins | sample DIDeMG_FD_108225 | JGI IMG/M metagenome (GOLD analysis project Ga0160505, IMG submission 108225) | Enriched chicken feces microbial communities from UW Madison campus, WI, USA - DID2874_E49_Stillage MG | ecosystem: Host-associated > Birds > Digestive system > Large intestine > Fecal ... | reverse complement strand
CTCATGGTGGTGGGGCGTATGTCGTTAGTAGTGAGAATTTGGGCAAGAATGCAGGTTTGATTGCTGGCGGCTCTTTATTGATCGACTACATGCTGACTGTTGCCGTTTCGGTATCGGCTGGGGCAGAAGCGATTACTTCTGCCGTACCCGCTCTATATGGGCATCAGGTGGGTATCTCGATCACTATTGTTTTACTGATCATGATGATGAACTTACGGGGGCTACGAGAATCTGCGAGTTTCTTGATGGTTCCTGTATACACCTTTATCGCTGTGATCACGATCTTGATTCTTGTAGGATTATTTAATATTATCACTGGGGTACAGCCATTAAATGCCACAGCCTTACCAGGTGCTGTTGTGCCAGGGGTTTCTGTCGCATTGATCTTACGCGCTTTTTCTTCTGGTTCTTCTTCATTGACAGGGGTAGAAGCAATCAGTAATGCCGTGCCGTTTTTCAAAAAGCCGCGAGCAAAAAATGCAGCTGCAACATTGACGATCATGGCTGCGATCCTAGGTTTCTTCTTTGTGGGGATTACATTCATCAACTATTGGTATGGAATCGTTCCAGAAGCAGAAGTAACGGTCCTTTCGCAAATCGGAGCTGCGATCTTCGGTCACGGATTCATGTATTACGTTCTGCAGTTCGCAACGGCTTTGATTTTAGCAGTTGCAGCGAATACTGGATTCTCCGCATTCCCAGTGTTAGCCTATAACTTAGCGAAAGATAAGTATATGCCTCATATGTATCAAGATCGGGGAGACCGCTTGGGTTATTCTAATGGGATCATTACGCTGGCAGCAGGTTCGATCGTTCTATTGTTCATTTTCCAAGGATCGACGGAACGGTTGATTCCACTTTATTCGATTGGCGTGTTCATTCCCTTTGCGCTCTCACAAACAGGAATGGTAGTTCGATGGAAGAAAGCTGGTAAAGGATGGTTCTTGAAATCATTGGCCAACATCGTCGGAGCGTTGATTTCTTTTGCGATCATTGCGATCTTGTTTGTTTTTCGTCTAGGTGACATCTGGCCATTCTTTATCATCATGCCAATCCTACTGTTTGTCTTTTATAAGATCCATGATCATTATAAGAAAGTCGCTGAGCAGCTACGTTTGGAAAAAGAAGTGGCACTCCACAAATATGATGGCAATACCGTTATTGTATTAGTAGGAAATGTGACCCGTGTAAATATCGGGGCTTTGAATTATGCACAATCCATCGGAGATTATGTAGTTGCAATGCACGTATCTTTAGATGAAGATGTCAAGAAGGAAAAAGAAATCGAACAAGAGTTCAAACAAAATTTCCCGGATGTCCGTTTTTCTGTAGTGCATTCTTCTTATCGTTCAATTGAAAATCCAATCATTCGTTATGTAGATCTAGTCAGCAAAAACGCAACGAAACACAATTATACGACGACAGTTATCATTCCACAGTTCGTGCCACGTCGTCGCTGGCAAAATATTTTACACAACCAAACAAGTCTGCGTCTAAGATTCCGTTTATCATGGCGTGAAAACATTGTCGTAGGAACTTACAGTTATCATTTGAAGAAATAGATTAAGTTTTATAATCAAAAAAGACTATCTAACTCTAATATCGAGCGAGATGGTCTTTTTTGTCTTATTTTCAGCGAAGGAATCTTTTACCGCACATCAAAAATGATGAGAGAGTGTGCCTGTGATTCCTAAAAACGTTTAGCTGTAAAACATTTTGATTTTGATGTCTTGATCGTAATTTCCAAACCCTTTGCCAAACAATGTACAACCGCCCATATTTTCAGCCTCTTCTTTTACCTCGACTCTTAAATGCCAAGTATCTTCATAAGCAGGAATATCCTTGATCGTGACGTCTGATAAAGGTTCTCCTTCCATATAAGTCCCATGATCCATGATTCGAATCGTCTTCAATAACCCATATTGATTTAAGTTATCAGGATACCAATCTGGCGTATACTTGCCGCGAATATCGGCGAAGTCACCGGGACTTGTCCAAGTTCCAAGCTCGATGCCATTTAAGCTAAAGGTAATGTCAGACGGCCAATTATTATTAGAAAAAGGGAATTCAGAAGAAATCTCCATGGAAATCTCCATCATCTCTAGTTTCTCATCTAGAGAAAGAAAATTAGGTGACTGGTACTCAACAAACCCTTTCGTAAACCAGAGGATGCGAGCATCCATTCGATTGGGGTCCATAAAAAATTTAGGTTCATCTACTGGACCGATAAAACCAGCAAGCGTGGCTAATCCACAAGTGGGTTCAACCGAATAATTTGTATAATGACCAATTGGAATTGACGTTTCTCTCGTATCGAATGCATTAAAGATTTTTTCTGGAAAATTGATATCGATATGATCGACTCTCAGACTAGATATCTTTCGCTGACCGACACGTTCTGTCTTGATAATTTTTGCTTCTTCTAGTTTTTTGATATGCATCGTGACGATAGCACTGCTTAATCCTAATTCTTGTGCGATTTCTTTCACATTCATTTTGTTTCTTGCAAGTAGTTGAATGATTTTGATCCGTACATTACTAGCTAACGCCTCATAGACGGGCAATGCTTCTTGATTGATTTCTAATTGCATTATTTCACCCCCATTATAGTTATAAATGATTTACTTGAATGTTAACATATTTGTTAATTTGTGTAAATAGTATTATTTATAGTAGTTACTATTAATATATATATTAATTAATAGATATATTATTTAGAGTTGTTTAATTAAAATATTGTTGACAGCGATTACAAATAAAGTTATTATTTAGTTGTAAATTGAAAGTGTTTGCAAACGCTGAATATAAGTAATTAAATTATACATGATTGTTTAACTAGTGTTGACGAGGAGGATAGGGCTATTGGCTTCAAAGATTACAATTCAATTTCAATGAAAGAGGGTAAATCATGAAAAAGAAACTTATTATTATTGGCGCATTGGTTGCAGTAGTTGCAGTTGCTCTCGTTGGGTTTAACAGGTACCGCGCTTTAGAAAAAGAAAAATATACAATCAATTTTTGGTCCCCACTCACTGGTGATGACGGTGCCTATATGGATAAGATTGTAGATGAATTTAATGAACAATCTGATTCAGATTACAAAATAAATCATGTGATTACTTCGGATATGTATACAAAATTAAGTACAGTTGTTAGCTCTAAAAATGGTATCCCTGATTTGACACTAATGCATTCTTATAAAGTTGAGGAGTTTGTTAATTCAGGCATTCTTGATACAGTTGAGCCTTTGATTTCGTATCAACCAGAGTTAGAAGAGAGCAATTATTTAGATACTGCTTGGGATGCAGGAAAAATCGGCGATACTCAATATACGATCCCATTAGATATCCATGCCAGTGCAATGTATTACAATCAAGATCTTTTAGAAAAATACAATGTCACTTCTTGGTTAGACGACAACATCGTGACGTTTGATGAAATGATGTCTTTAGCAGGAAAAATGGATGAAGGCGATTATGTTGTTAATAATGCTTTGCTTTCTTGGGTTATCTTAGCACAAATCCGTAACTTAGGCGGCGCGATTTCTGACGATGCTGGGAACCCGACGGTGAATACGCCGGAAATGAAAGAAGCATTGGAAAAAATAAAAGCGTTAACAGATGCAGGTTTAATGACTCCTTATGGAGAAGATGGCTATTTGATGTTCCAAGGCGGAAACGTACTCTTATCAACAGATGGTACTTGGACTTCCACCGCTCACGATGCCGTTGATGGGCTAAATTGGGGTGTAACAAATATTTATTCGACTTCAGATGACATCGCAACCAACCGAGCAGCTTCTCATATGTTTGGCATGCTGAAGAGTGAGTCTAGAACAGAAGAAAAAAAGGAAGTTATCGCAAAATTCTTGGAGTTTGTTCGTACTAACTCGATTGAATGGGCTAAAGCTGGACAAATCGTTGCCAGTAAAGATGTTTTAGAAAGCGATGATTATAAAAAATATCCACAATCTTTCTTTACATCAACACCAGAAGAAGAAGACACACTATATATCTTTGACTATGTTTATTTCTCTTATGTTTTAGAAGCACTAGATGTCTATTGTACAGATATTGCTTATGGTGAACTAGATTTAGATGAAGGTTTAGCTACGATGCAGCAGTATGTAGAAGACAAAATTGCGGAAGTGGCGAAATAAATTAAAGGGGATAAAATTATCCCCTTTCGGATTTTTTGAAGGGAATGAAAGGAATGAAAAAAAAGAACATTAATTGGGCTTCAATTGCATTTATTGGACCGCATATGGTTCTCTTTATTATTTTTGTATGTATTCCAACGCTCTATGGTGTTTATGCTTCATTTACTCAGTGGAATTTGATTTCTGATCCTGTTTGGATAGGTCTAAACAACTATAAGACATTATTATTTGATAGTTCTTCCACGTTTTACACTCAATTTTGGAATGGTTTGAAAAATACTTTTATTTTCGTTTTGATCATGGTTCCCTTACAGATCATTATTCCTTTGATGATTGCAGCGGCTCTACAACATAAAAAAGTGAAAATGAAAGGTCTTTTTCAAGCAATTCTATATATTCCAGGTCTTATTTCAGTATCAGCGGGATCTCTGATATGGTCACTAATTTTTCACTCGAGATTAGGCGCTGTAAATAATATTTTTGGATATGATTTTTCATGGGCTTCTAAACAGCCATATGCTTGGATCTTGATATTTGTTGTCAGTATATGGGGAGCGATTGGTGGGAATATGATCATTTATCGCTCGGCTCTGGCAGGAGTAAATGAAGATTTATATGAGGCTGCTGAAATCGATGGTGCCGGACCAGTTCAAAAATTCTTTAATGTAACATTGCCATCTATTCGTTTTCCTCTTCTATATACAATTGTTATGACAACTGCCGGTGCATTCAATGTTTTTGCGCAACCGCTGATGATGACTGGCGGTGGACCAAATCGAAGTACTACTGTATTAATGATGTACATTCGTTCATTAGCATTTAGTCAAGGGGAATCAATTGCAGGGATGGCTTCAGCAATGGCTGTCATATTAGGACTAATTATTATGTGTGTATCTGTATTTCAATATTTTCTATTAGATAAAAACAATACTTAAGGGGGCAAAAAGATGAATACACAAAAGAAACATATACCTAGTATGCTAGTCGCATATTTATTTTTAATCACTTTATGTATTATCTGGGTAATTCCATTGATTTTTAGTTTTGCAACTTCTTTTCGTTCCCAAACTGAAATCGTGTCTACTGGATTTCGACTATTGCCAGTTAACTGGATTTTAGATAATTATGTAGCAATCTTGGCTAATACTTCTACTGCACCAATCATGCAATGGCTGTGGAATTCTCTTTTTATTGCCGTTACTCATACTATCTTAGTGGTAATTGTTGTTTCTGTAACAGCTTATGGCTATGGCAGAATGCGTTTCAAATACCGAGACCGTATCTTTTATATTCTAATGGGGATTTCTATGTTCCCTGGAGTAGTTAATTTGATTCCTTCCTACAAAATTATCGAAACATTTGGTTGGGTCAATTCATCACTTGCTATGATCATTCCGGGATTAGCAGGGATGGGGAATATTTTTCTTGTGCGACAGTTTATGAAAGGCATCCCGCTGGAATTTGACGAGTCGGCAAGAATGGATGGTGCAGATGAATTTACGATTTTTTCTGAGATCATCGTTCCGTTGATCAAACCTGTTCTGATCGTTGCTGGACTCTTTTCTTTCACTGGTTCTTGGAATGATTTCTTATGGCCGGTGATCGTGTATACGGATGTCAGTAAAATGCCGATCACAGCCGGTTTGCTATTACTACAAGACATTTATGGCAATTATCGAATGATTGGACAGTTAATGGGATCAGCATTGATCGCCATTATTCCAACAGTACTGCTGTTTTTATTTGCCCAAAAATATTTCATTGAATCTATGAACTTAAATGCGGGAATAAAGGGATAGTGAAACTTATGAACAGAAAAATAGAAAGAAATTTATTACGGGTCAGTGCTGTCTGGGATGTGTTGATTGGGTTAGTTACGATGTTTGGCTATTATCCTTGGTTTGAAGAACAAGGCATCGCTGCTTTTCAAAATAAAAATCAGTATGAATATTTGCAATCAAGCCTTGTAGGTATGATCTCAAAAGTAGTCATGATCGTTGCTTTAGCGACTATCTTAATGGGTGTGATCAGTTGGATCAACGCTAAAAATATGAGAGATAAACAAATCAATAAAGGAACTATGAGATGGATGATTGCCTGTGTCATCATTCATTTAGTCATCTATGATGTCATCGGTATTGTATTCTATTTACTCGCAACTATTTTGTATATATCAAAAAATAAAGCCTTAAGAACGTTAAAAACTGAAGATGGATATTTTTAAGAAGGTGTAGAATTTATGGCAGAAAATTATTTGGAACCAATTGTATTAGAACGAGCAGATCCATGGATATACAAGCATACCGATGGATATTATTATTTCACTGGATCAAAACCAGGATATCAGGAAATCGAATTAAGACGTGCGAAAACCTTAAAAGGACTGGCTGACGGTGAAGTAAAAGTCATCTGGACGGCTCATGCCGAAGGCCCCATGAGTGAGCTGATTTGGGCGCCAGAGATCCATTTTATTCAGGGAAAATGGTACATCTATTTTGCTGCTGCAGATCATGGAGAAGTCAGAAATGATCAGCATCATCATCGGATGTTTGCGATCGAAAATGCGAATGAAGATCCCTTTGAAGGTGAGTGGGTAGAAAAAGGGCAGATCAAGACGCAATTTGAAAGTTTCAGCTTAGATGCTACGGTATTTGAACACAGGAACCGATTGTATTATGTCTGGGCACAAGCGGATCCAAATATTCCAGGCAATTCTAATCTTTACTTATCAGAGATGGAAAATCCTTGGACTTTGAAAGGAAAGCAGATTCTTCTGAGTATTCCTTATTATGAATGGGAAAAAATCGGCTTCAAAGTAAACGAAGCACCTGCTGCCTTGATTAGGAATGGAAAAGTGATCATTACTTATTCAGCAAGTGCGACGGATGAAAACTATGTGATGGGACTGTTGTGGGCAGATGAGGATAGTGATCTATTGAATGGATATTCTTGGCATAAGTTGAAGGAACCGGTTTTTTCGAGTTCGGAACAAAATTCCCTCTACGGACCAGGACATAACTCCTTTACAGTCGATGAGGAAGGGAAACAAGAGATCTTAGTGTATCATGCAAGACCAGAAATAAATGATTATAGTAATCCTTTAGAAAATCCCAATCGACATGCGTATGTCCAACCGTTTACTTGGGATAAAAATGGACTACCAGATTTTGGTGAACCCGGTGCAGTCAAAGGATAAAAGAGAGGAAAAAAATGAATACAAAAAGAAAAATGCTCTGTTTAACCATGTCCGTTTTTTTTACTAGTTTTTTTCTTGCTGGCTGTCAAACAGGAGACGCCGCTGAGCAACTTTCACAAAAGGAGTGGGAAACAACGACAAAAAATCGAGTGTCGATTCATGACCCATCGATTACTTCTATTCATGTTGGTGACCAAGAGCTGTTTTACGTATTTGGTTCGCATCTCGCTCAGGCGAAAACCGCAGATTTACAAACTTGGGAAGTACCTTTCACTTACGAATATGAATCAATGGAAGACAATACGATCTATGGTAACACAAAAGAAAATCTAGCTGAAACTTTTGAATGGGCAGGCTACGATGATGCCAATTCACAAGGTGGTTACAGCCTTTGGGCACCAGATGTCATTTGGAATGCTGATTATGAATGGTCAAATGGTGATAAAGGGGCCTATATGTTGTACTATTCCGCAAGTTCTACTTGGCGCCGTTCAGCGATTGGATTAGCTGTAGCTAAAACGATTGAAGGTCCCTATAGTTATGCGGATACTGTAATCTATTCTGGCTTTACAGAAAAAGATTCGACAGATGGTAGTGAGCGCAATACTAACTATCAAAATACCCGTTTGGCGAAATTGATCAAAGAGAGAAAAATCAGCGGTTTCAGCGAAAACTGGGCGATCGAAGATGGTCTGACATATAACACCGATTATGCGCCAAACGCCATTGATCCAGCTTTGTTTTATGATGAAGAGGGAAAACTATGGATGACCTATGGTTCTTGGTCTGGCGGTATCTTCTTATTAGAAGTTGATCCAGCCACTGGAAAACCAATGTATCCTGGGAAAGATAGCACGACGGAAGACGGCCGTATCATTGATCGTTATTTCGGAATCAAGCTTTTTGGCGGCTATCACCAATCAGGAGAAGGTCCTTATATTGTTTATGATGAGAAAACCGATTATTATTACTTATTCGTCACTTACGGTGGTTTAGCAGCAAAAGGTGGTTACAATATGCGACTCTTTCGCGCGGAAAAACCTGAAGGACCTTACCTCGATGCTCAAGGAAATAGTCCAATTTTGGAACAAGGAGAGCAAAATTCAAACTATGGTATCAAATTGATTGGCAACTACCAATTCTCGTTTCAACAAATGGGGTATCGAGCGGCAGGACACAATTCGGCGATCATCGATGAGAATGGTCAGTGGTCCTTGGTGTATCATACGCGCTTTAACAATGGAACCGAAGCCCATGAAGTGCGAGTCAACAGAATGTATATGAATGAGGAGGGCTGGCCAGTTCCAGCACCCTATGAGTATCGAGGCAATGAACAAGTAGCAGATGCTTTGACAGCAGATGAAATTATCGGACGCTATGAAATCATTAACCATGGCACCGATAATGGAACGACCATGCTAAAAACACAAATGATCGAGCTTCAAAAAGATGGAAACATCACTGGAGAGCTGACCGGGACTTGGACATACGATGCCGGACACATCACAATGACCTTCGCAGATACTACCTTCAAAGGGACCTTATTAACTCAGGATATAACAGAATTCGAACAGCAAAAATTAACGTTCTCAACGATTGGCGATAATAATGAGTCCATTTGGGGAATCAAAGAATAGGAGTATAACAATGACAATCAAAATTCTAAATACAAAATCAGGAACAACGATCAGCAAATATATTTACGGACACTTTTCAGAACATCTTGGCCGTTGTATCTATGAAGGATTATACGTAGGAGAAGATTCTCCTATTCCAAACAAGAATGGGATGCGTACGGATGTTGTGGAAGCTTTGAAGAATATCAAGATTCCAGTTTTACGCTGGCCAGGTGGCTGTTTTGCCGATGAATACCATTGGAAAGACGGTATTGGACCAAAAGAAAATCGAAAAACGATCGTCAATACTCACTGGGGGGGTGTGACTGAAAATAATCATTTTGGGACACATGAATTCTTTGAATTGGTCAAACAACTGGAATGTGAAGCATATGTCAATGGAAATGTCGGCAGTGGGACAGTCCAAGAAATGTCTGAATGGGTCGAGTACATTACCATGAACGGAATTTCTCCAATGGCAGATTGGCGTCGAGAAAATGGTCATGAAGAAGCTTGGAGCATGAAATTTTTCGGTGTAGGAAATGAAAATTGGGGCTGCGGTGGAAATATGCGTCCAGAATATTATGCTGATCTTTATCGTCGGTATCAGACTTACGTTCGTCAATACGGTGATCAAAAAATATACAAAGTGGCTGGCGGAGCAAATGTTGATGACTACCACTGGACAGAAACGTTGATGAAGAATGCCCATTGGCTGATGGATGGATTGAGCTTACATTATTATGTCCATCCCCAAGGGTGGGAGAAAAAAGGTAGTGCGTTAGCATTCGATGAAGCAGAATGGATTATTACCTGTCAAAAAGCTGCGCATATGGATGAATTGATTACGCGTCACAGTGCGATCATGGATCAATATGATCCTGAAAAACGGGTGGGCATCATTGTTGATGAGTGGGGAACTTGGTTTTCTGCTGAACCCGGAACGAATCCAGGATTCTTATATCAGCAAAACACGATTCGTGATGCAATGGTAGCTGCTATCACCTTAAACATTTTTCATAAGCATGCAGAACGAGTGCACATGGCAAACATTGCCCAGACAGTGAATGTTTTGCAGGCAATGATTTTGACTGATGGCGAAAAGATGGTCAAAACACCAAGCTATCATGTATTTGATTTGTACAAAGTCCATCAAGATGCCGAACGCATCGAGAGTCATGGAGCAGCAAGTGAAACGATCACCTACACGGTCTCGAAACAAGCAGATACCCTCCACCTGTCGATCTGCAATTTCGCAGTATCTGGCTCGGAAGCAATTAGTTTTGACTTTGAAACTGCCATTCAAGGAATCAAAGAAGCTCGCTATATTGTGGGGGATAAAATGAATGCACACAATGATTTTGATCATCCGGAAGACGTAGTGATCCAATCATTTGAAGACTACACAACAAATAATAGCCAATTAACGATCAATATACCCGCTATGAGTGTATTGACAATATCTTTGGCGGTGTAATTCAATGACGTGTAAAGGTTGCGATGTCAAGGAAACAGCAGCAACGGTAGATGTAGAAGCGTTGATTGAAGAACAGCTAGCCATCGAGAACGACCTTGCTGCACTTGAAGTCGTTCAGTCCCGTATAAAAATTTGTGAAGCCTGCCCATTTCGGTCCAATCACACCTGTACTAAGTGTGGCTGCTTTTATAAATTTCGGGCAAACCTATCAAAAAAATACTGTCCTGCAGGAATGTGGGCACAAACAGGGCAGAGCATTCAATGACTGTCCTGTTTGTTACGCCATAAGCAGTTATAGAAACTCTAGCCTGGGGTAATCTTGGAGGTAGCAAAGATCAAGAGCAGATAGATTGTTTTTAATGAAAGTGGCGTAATAAGTAAGAAAGAACTAAATAAATATAGAAAAGAATCGATTCTGCTTTCGTTCACTGAAGTCAAACTAAAGTGAATCGATTACTGAGAGGAAGAATCTATGAACTGGAAAAATGGTGTTCATGATCCAACGATCATTGAACGAGACAGCGTTTATTACTTATTTTCAACAGATACGCAACAACCTAAAACGGCAGGAATACCGATCCGGACATCATTGGATCTCATACACTGGCAGTTTGAAAAGCAGGCCTTTCCTCAATTGCCACAATCTGCAAGAGAATGGAGTCAAGCAGAAGGGTTGTGGGCACCTGAAGTGATAGAGTACCAAGGGGAATATCGAATGTACTATTCCGCTTCTACATTTGGCAGTACCACTTCATTTATTGGTCTTGGAACAGCACCGCATCCTTTGGGACCTTGGGTAGATCAAGGAGAAGTTGTGAAAACGCATCGAGGCATCGCCGATCATAATGCCATTGACGCAAATCTTGCTCTAGATCGTATGGGACACCATTGGCTGATCTACGGATCATTTTTTGGCGGGATTTATATTGCACCTATAGATCAAAGCACTGGAAAGTTAGCCGAGAAGGGATACGGAAAAAAAATAGCGCAACGACCTGCTTCTGTTGATACTGCGATTGAGGGTCCTTTTGTTTATTATCATCCAGAAACGGATATGTATTACTTATTTGTCTCTTTTGATTCTTTGAATGAAACCTATAATATCCGGGTTGCAAGAGCGAAAGAGATTACCGGTCCCTATACGGATTGGAACGGCCTGTCTCTGTCGGAACAAGAGGCGGTACCGGAGAAAATTGGTGTTAAATTACTAGGGAGTTATCAATTCGAAGAACAGTCTGCAGTCTATGCACCTGGCCACAATTCTATATTCAAACGTTCAGATAATGAATTATTTATTATTCATCATGCACGGAGACAACCTTTTAGTGATGATTTCTTTTTAGATGTCAGAAAAATTTATTGGTTAGATAGTGGTTGGCCGGTCATATCAGCAATTAGTTATGCGAAATCAATTCCTGAAATCCCTATGAAAGAGGACCTCATAGGAACGTGGGAGATTATTCAGTTTACAGCAGAGTCCAGTCTCATTTCTTCAGAATTTGTCATGCTTACAGACATTCAGCAAATGGAGAAGAGCTATTTTTGGCAGGGGCATGAATTTACAGCTTATTATGAGACAGATTCTGAAGAATGTGTCTTGTGTTTATCAGGAATGGACCCGAACGGCATGGGGTTCATCGGAAAAAAAGTCCCAAAAGAAAGTAGGGGGAAGACGAAGCGTACAACTTAAAAGCGACCAAACTTCAGAATGATCTTTGGAGTAGCGATCAGAGCAGTGTTCGAGAAAAAACGACCCCATATCAGTATCAAGTATGGAATGATGGCATACCAGTCGCCCCTCAAGCAAAACGATGGGCGCCAATCCATTTGTATGGATCGAGCCTTGAAACAACCACCTCTAGGATATGATGCGTGATTCCCGATCATCTCAGGGAAAATCGAGAAGCGCATTCACCTGCTTTGAGTGAATTAGTTAATAAATATAGAAAAACAAGCATCCTTCTTGTATGTAAGGATGCTTGTTTTCTATATTTATAAAAGCGCTAAGAAATGGCCTTTATTTCGACGAGCGGCTTGCTGGATCTAACCGACGTTCAATAAAGCCTAAGCCTAAGTCGGTGATGATTGCCATCAATGCAGTGGGTAAAGCTCCGGCAAGAATGATTGAAGCGCCATTGGTTGCATTTGTCCCACGGATGATGATATCACCTAGGCCACCAGCACCTACGAAGGCGCCAATGGCAGTGATTCCAATTGCAACGACTAATGCATTACGAATACCTGCCATGATCACGGAGACGGATAAAGGCAATTCGATCATATACAGTCGTTGCCAACTTGTCATGCCCATTCCTTTACCAACATCTAGTGTATTACGGTCTACCTGGCGCATGCCGGTATAGGTGTTTTTGATGATCGGTAAGAGCGAGTAGAGAAAAATCGTCAGAATAACGACATTGACACCTAACCCCATTCCAATCATCAAAATCGAGATCATTGCTAGCGAAGGGATCGTTTGGATGATATTGGCGATGCGGATCACCCAATCGGCCATACGCATCTTTTTAGAAATCCAGATTCCTAGTGGAATACCAACGATTGCAGCGAATAAAACGCCATAGATAGAGATCAGGAAGTGACGAACAAACTGTGCAAAGACATAACCGCCATTTTCCTGAAAATAGGCAATAAATTGTTGAAATAGATTCATGTCATTCATTTCGTCACTCTCCTTCAAAATAATTATTTTCTTGTAAGAAACGTTCTGCGACCACTGTCGGTTCCAACAGGTCATTATCAACTTGATAATTTAGTTGCTGCATTTTTTCAGTGGAGATTGTATCAGCAAGTTTGTTCAAGGCGTCCGCTACTTCTGGTGTGTCTTTGATTAATTTGTCATCGACTACTGGAGCTGCATCATAAGGTGGGAAGAAATTCAAATCATCTTCCAACATTACGAGGTCATAACTAGCGATCCGTCCATCCGTTGAATACCCGAGTACGATATCCATTTTTCCGTTGTCAACAGCATCGTAAACGAGACCGATCTGCATAGGCAAAATGTTTTTGAAAGAAAAGCCATATGCTTCTTGAAAGCCATCATACCCGTCACCTTCACGGGTGATCCAAGCTGTATCGACACCAGCAACCAACTGATCGGCAACGCCTTTTAAATCACTGACTTTTTTCAGATTATATTTTTCTGCAGTGTCTTTTCTGACTAGAAAAACATATGTGTTATCAAAGCCGTAGGAAGGAAACCAGGTCTGATGGTAACGTTTCTCAAATTCTTTTTTTACGGTATTAAAGGCAGCAGTTGGATCAGATTCTGGCTCTAAGCCAAGTGTTGTTGTCAAATCTGTTCCGGTATAACGAGCGGCAGAGATAGACGCATCGCCATTCATCATTGCTTGATGATTGATTGTCGTTGTTGCTAAGTTATTAATGACAGTGGTATTTTTGTCCGTATAATGTTCTACCATTCCTGCTACAATAGCGCCAAGAATCTGAGCTTCAGAAGTGATTCCTCCTGTGATAGCTACGGTGTCTTCATTAGATGTAGAAGCAAGTCCTGGAAAGGAGCAGCCTGAGAGTAAAATAATGATCATGGATAACAAAAGACCAAATTTCGCTTTGATTTTCATTTAGGCATCCCCCTTTAATGCAGCTGGTGTTAGTTTATTCTCAAGTAATCCGAGTAACCAGTCTGCTAAAAGTGCAAAAATCGTCACTGGGATTGTGCCGGCAAAAATCAATGCCGGTTGATAGTTATTCAATCCACTAAAGATCAAGTCTCCAAGCCCCCCTGCACCAATGTACGAAGCCAAGGTTGCCCAAGCTAAGACATAGACTGCTGACAAGCGGATACCTGCCATGATCGTTGGGATCGCTAACGGCAGTTCCACACTAATGATCGATTGGAAGTTAGTCATTCCCATTCCTTTAGCGACATCTCGATAATTCCAATCGACTTTCTTCATGCCAATATAGGTGTTTCGCAAAATAGGCAGCAAAGAATAGATAAAGAGTGCAACAATAGCTGGGACCTTACCGACCCCTAAAATCGGGATCATCAATGCCAACAGTGCCAATGAGGGAACAGTTTGCAAGGCACTAGTCACACCGATCACGATAGAAGCGGCTTTGGGAAAGCGTGTCAATAGAACGCCCAAAGGGACTGCAACGACAATGCCTAGAAATAGTGCGGCAAAGGAGATGTATAAATGCTCAATGCTTTTCGTGACCAATTGGCCGCCATATTCATTAAAGAAGCTTTGCATGGCTAGACCTCCTCTGGTTTTGCGGATTCGATCGCTTCAAGAAGGGAGGATTCCTCGCCCCAAATAACGTCATAAACAATATCGACTAATGAAGCACGCGTCAAAATTCCTACCAAATGATTCTCAGCATCCACGACTGGCACATATTTCAAACCGCGTTTAAGGATTCGTTGCAACGTATCTCGCAGTAAGGCGGTTTCTTTTACATAGAAAACATCTTTATTAAGAATATCCCCGACACTGGTTACTTTGCCTCGATTGCGGTCGATCGATTCTACATCGATATACCCTTTTAAGACATTGCTATTATCCGTCACTAATAATGTATCTACCCGTTTTTCTCTCATCAGGCGAATCGCTTCTTGTAAAGATTTTTCAGGAGTGATGGCGATTGGTGTTTTGAGCATGACTTCTTTAACTGGTGTGGTGTCTGGTTTTGCTTGCAGAAGGCGGTCTTCACCGATCAATTCTTCAACAAAGGTAGTAGCAGGATTTCGCAGAATATTTTGTGGTGTATCGAATTGGATAACGCGTCCTTCGCTCATGATCACGATGCGGCTAGCTAACTTTAATGCTTCATCCATATCATGGGTAACGAAGACGACGGTTTTACCTAAACGTTCCTGCAAATCTTTGATCAAATCTTGCAGTGAATCGCGAGTGATGGGGTCCAAAGCACCGAAAGGTTCATCCATCAAAATGATATCTTGGTCGGCTGCCAGAGCCCGAACAACACCGATCCGCTGTTGCTGTCCACCAGATAATTCGTGAGGGTAACGATCCAGCATTTCACGAGGAAGTTCCACCAGATCGATCATTTTCTCTGCTGTCTTATTTCGTTCTTCTTGACTGACCTTCAAAAGTTTTTGTACTAATGTAATATTTTCTCGAATCGTCATATGAGGCATCAAGCCGATGCTTTGGATCACGTAACCGATTTGGCGTCGTAATTCTACTGGATTGATATCGGTCACACTTTTGCCATCAATCAGAATTTTTCCTTTGGAGGGGTCTGTCATACGGTTGATCATTCGCATACAAGTAGTTTTACCACTACCACTGGTACCAATGAAACAAATAAATTCTCCCTTTTCAAAGGATAGATTGACATCTTCGACAGCCACTTTGCCGCCTTTATAGATTTTGGATACATGCTGAAATTCAATCATGATTTCACCTCTAGTTTTATTTAGGCGCAGCTTATTTACGCCTAGGGTCTGTAATTAGTATGCCCAAAAGTTTGCTGTTATTCAAATATTCTGCCTTTTTTATTCATATTTGCATATTATAAGCAAAATGTTTGAAACAAATCCAATCGAAATGAAAATCCAATAGGGAATATATGCATTATTCTTCATTTTGATTGTTATTTTTAAATGGGAATGAGTAGACTTTCTTCTTCACTAAAAGTGATATACAACATTTTAATATTAAATTAAAAGCGAACATTGCTGCTACAAGCGAGCATGTATCGAGTCACCAAATACTAAATCGATACATTTCAGATACATTTTTCCTTTAATTTAGCAGCAGGAGGTGTTCCGATGCGGAAAATAATTCTTATTTTGCTTTTTGTTTCAGTAGTCCTTGTTGGTGGTATTACTGGCTGGGCAGTCTATTCTGCAAATAAAATAAATACAAAAGTGTACGAAAAATTGAATCCTTCAGATGAGCAGTATGACTTAGATTACGACCAATTGAAACAAGAACCTTTTAATGTTTTGCTACTTGGCGTTGATACTGGAGAGTTTGGGCGAACGGATTCTGGTCGAAGTGACAGTATGATAGTCGCTCATATCAATTTAAAAAAGAAAGAATACACATTAATGGGAGTTGAACGCGATCTTTTAGTTGATATCGCAGACCAAGGAATGCAGGATAAATTAAATGCGGCGTATGCTTATGGAGGTGCAAGCTGTTCCGTTAAAACAGTAGAAAAAATGTTGGATATTCAAATTCCTTATTTTGTTTCTATTGATATGGGAGATTTTCAAAAGATTCTCAAAGAAGTAGGAGCTGTTCAAGTAGAAAATGAATTTGAGTTTAGTTCTGATGGATTCGATTTTCCTAAAGGTAAACTAACGTTATCTCCAGAAGAAGCACTTTCTTGGGCGAGAATGAGGTATGAGGATCCACGAGGGGACTATGGCAGACAAATGCGGCAACAGTTGTTACTGAAAGGTGTTTTGGAAAATATGGCGCAATTGAACCAAGTCACAAAATGGAATGCATTTATCGATATCTTGACAGATAACATCAAAACCAATCTACCCATTACCAATCTTGTTCTTCATGCGAAGAAACTGATGAAAGAGCCAACAATTATTCATGACCAAGTGATCGGAGAGGAATTGATTCAGAATGGAATCTCTTATCAAACAGTTTCGACAGAAGAGATAGCAAGAGTTCATGATGTATTGACAACAAATAAGGAGGAAAAGCAATGAAAAAGATCCGTTTACTCATAACTGGCTTTATCTTTTTGTTAGTACTTTGCGGCTGTGCACGAATCAGTGAGGAATTTGCTAGAGGAAAAACAGAGAACAATCTGTCCCAGTCCTCCGAGTTAACAAGCAACAGTAGTTCTTCAAGAACAGTGACAAGTAACAATAAGGCTACTACAGAGACTAGTTTGGAAAATATACTAGAAAGCACTACAGAGACAGAGGAGATTCCTTCAAATAAAAAAAAGGTCGCTTTGACATTTGACGATGGGCCAGATCCCAGCAATACACCTAAATTATTGGAACTATTGAAAAAAGAAAAAGTGCCAGCTACTTTCTTTTTAGTAGGACAGAACGTAGAGATGTATCCCGAGGTGGTGAAAGCCATCGCAAAGGATGGCCAAACTATCGGTAGCCATACCTATGATCATCAAGACCTCAGCACATTGGACGAATCTGGAATGACTAATGAGATCACGAAGACCGATCAATCTATCAAGAAACTCACAGGCAAAAAACCAGCCTATTTTCGCCGCCATATGGTTCTGTCAATGCAAAAGCTGCAGAATTGATCAATCGTCCCATCATCCAATGGTCTGTTGATTCAGAAGATTGGAAATCTAAAGATGCCCAAATGATCATTGATAAAGTAACGAGTTCTGTCTATGATGGTTCGATTATTTTGTTGCATGACATTCATCCGGAAACCATTGCTGCAGTCCCTGAGATTATTCGTGATTTAAAAAAAGAAGATTATCAATTTGTGTCTTTAGCTACTCTTTTGAATAATCCTTCCAGCAATGAGACTTATTACGGAGAAAATGATCATCGGCCAGCCGGAGGTTAAACATGGATAAACACTATTCAGCAGGCATCGATTTTCTTAGGGCATTTGCGGTTATTGCTGTTATTCTCTACCATTTGCCTCAATATTCTTTTCAAGGAGGAAATCAAGGCGTAACGATTTTCTTTGTTATTTCGGGTTACTTGATGGCAAAGAATGCTTCCTATGCGTATCAAAAAAAACAGTTCTCCTGGATTGGCTTTTATAAGAAACGGATCAAACGGATTTATCCGTTTCTTTTATTCTCCTTACTTATCTTTATTCTGATAGCTGGGAGTATTCAAATCCGAATGCTAGGAAACATCAAAAGTGAACTTCCAAGTTTACTCTTTGGATATAACAACTGGTGGCAGATCCACGAAAAAGTCTCTTATTTTGATCGCTTCGCAAATTCGTCCCTATTTAAACATTACTGGTCTTTGGCGGTGGAATTACAATTTTATCTAGTTTTTCCACTCTTCTTTCTAACAGTCATGCGTTTGTCTAGAAAAAGAGGCTATCAGCTTATGTATCTTCTTACCATTATTTCGATTCTCACCAGTCTGTTATCGCCGTTTTCTATCGCTTATTACAATACCTTTGCTCGACTTTATCCGTTTATAGTTGGCATGTTTGGTTTTTTCAATAGAAAGAACATTAATGATGTCATTTCTTCAAAAAAAGTAACGAAGTTTTGGCTCATCATGAGTTGTTTGACTCTGGCTGTCTTTATTCCGCTGCCTTCGTTTACAGGTAGCTCATTGCTTGTCAGTGTATTAACAATGCTATTACTCGTTTTGATAAATGACAAAGAAGTGGAAAAAAGAACCAAAATCGCCAAATTCCGTCTTCAATATATAGGCAAAATTAGTTATGAATTATATTTGGTTCACTATTCGGTGTTTATTCTCCTAGTGAATATAGCACCTAAGATGAATCCTCTAATTGAATTGGTAGTGGTTCTGATCATGACGGTTCTGATGATTGCTGGCTTTCATTCTTTCATGCATTTAAAAAGAAAAGCAGGACGTTACCTTGGAGCAGGTCTTGTTGCTGTTGCAATCGGAATGATCATTTTTGCACCGACTAACCGTCTGACTGCGGATCAAAACGAATTGAAACAAGAGTTAAGCAGTAATCTGAAAAAGATAGAGAATCAACCCAATCAAAAAGGAAATATCTTATTTCTAGGGGATTCTGTGATGCTTGGAGCATATCAAGAATTGGAAGATACGTTTAGTGGGCAAGCAACCGTTGATGCGAAAGAATCACGGCAAATATCTAGTTTGGCAACGATTCTTCAAGGGTATCCCAATTTAGCTGATTATTCGACGGTAGTAATCGGACTGGGTACAAATGGTATTATTTCGGATGAGTCAATCGATGAAATCCTTACTCAATTAAAGGATAAACAGATATACTGGATAATTATCAAATGTCCGGAAGGTTGTCAAGAATCTGTGAATCAAAAATTAGCAGAGCTTCCTAGTCGCTACAAGAATGTCAATATCATCGACTGGTTTAGCCACAGCAAAGACCACCCAGAATACTTTTATGATGATGAAACTCATTTGAATGGGGAAGGACGCAGTGTTTATGCCCAATTAATGAAGTCTGTTCTTTCTAAATAGTGGGACAATGGCTAGGAGAGCGCGTTAAGACAGGAGGAACCATGTATTTACTAAATAAAACAATGAATGGGATTCGGTTATATTATTTGATTTTACTGGGAATCTTATATCTTTCATTTTATCAATCAAGTGTCTATTTTCTTTTCTTTACTAATACTATTTTGGCATATATTCCAATAGAATTAACCTTTCTTGCAATGTATTGTAAAAAAAGTACATTATAGTGGTAGTTGTGTGTCTCTGGCTTGTTTTTTTACCAAATAATTTTTATCTCATGACAGATCTATTTCATCTTTCTTTATTGACACCTTATGATGAAGTAACATTGTTGATAAGTAAGGATTTAATGAATTGGATCAAACTTTTTCTGATTTTGTTGGCAGTGATGCCTTCAACAATTTTGGGCTGCTGGAGCATTGACAAGATTGCAAGAATATTAGTAGAGAAATTAACCATTGGTGTCTACCCAGCGCTTTTGATTGCGTGTCTTTTATTTATGGATTCTATTGGGATTTATATTGGGCGATTTACCCGTCTTAATAGTACAGATATTTTTGTGCGTCACAATCAAGCGCTTCAAAAAATTTTCGCTGATTTTGAAGATATTGACAATCGATCGATCGTACTTTTACTTTTGCTCTATCTTTTTTTGTGCGGTATCATGATCGGCTATCAGCTTATAAAACAGCTTCTTTACAAAAATTGGGAAGAAAGTGTGAAATCAAATGGATGTACTCATAGTAGAAGACAATCAAGCCATAAATAACCTGCTAGTAAAAAGCCTCGCAAAAAAAGGCTATCGAACGATCCCGATTTTTGATGGCAAAAGTGCCGCAGATTACATTGAAAATCATGAGGTGGATCTGATTCTTTTAGATATCATGTTACCAGAAATAAGTGGGGATGAATTAATAGACTATTTTGTCGAATTTGATATCCCAGTTATCTTTTTAACTGCCAAGAATACCTTGCATGATAAAGTGCGAGGATTAAAGTTAGGTGCAGAAGATTACATTACGAAACCTTTTGAACTAGAAGAATTATTTGCTCGAGTTGAAACAGTACTTCGCAGAAGGAAAAAGAGTTCTGTTTCTGAGATAAATTGGCACAACATCCGTATTGAAGACGAGAAGAGAAGTGTATTTTTTAACAATGAGTTGATTGCATTGACGCCTAAAGAATATCAATTGTTCATTTATCTCGTTCAAAATCGCGGAATTATTTTAGAGCGAGAAACGATTTATCAAAGAATTTGGGAATCGCCAAGTGAGCCAGATAGCAGAACTCTTGATTTACACATTCAGCGGATCAGAAAGAAACTGCATTTGGAAAACGAGCTGCGAACGATTTATGGTGTAGGGTACTTATTGGAGGAATAAGATGAAATATGCGACAAAAGCATTCTATTGGCTGCTATTCTTTTTTTTACTTTTGTATTTAGGGATCAGCACCATCAGTTTGCGGATCATCGCTCAACATGCAATCAATCAGGAATATGATCAAGCACTAGCTACCCAAAAAAGTGCTGCGATACTATTTGCAGCCAAAATTGAAGATCAAGAACCTACGAAAGAGCAGTTACGGAATCTAAGTGATATAGTCAAGAGCACGGTAAAGAATGATTTTGAAATTTTGGATAAAGAAGGAAAGAGTGTGTATGCCAGTACAACTGACTTTCCAAGCATAACAGAGGTTGTTGATTACGATTCAATTAAGAAGAACACAATCAACATTAGCCCAATCATCACAATCAAACAAGAGAAGTTTTTATTTACAAGCTCGACAATTGGAACGACAGACTATTATTTGGTGTCTAAGCAGAATCTAATCACTTATCAAAGTATTCTGAAGAAAGCAAGTCATTATTTTCGAATGATTTTATTTCTTTTGCAGATCGTTTTGATTCCAATGTCGTGGTTTTTATCAACCCTCATCACTAAACCGATTCAAAAATTGATTGATCGCGCAACAGAGATTGCAAAAGGGCAAACAACAAAGCCTTTCGTTGTTGAAAAACGTGGAGATGAAGTTGAAAAGCTTGCCAACAGCCTAAACGACATGGCCAATAAATTAAATCAAGACATAGAACAAATCAGTCAGGAAAAAGAAAAGCAAGAATTATTTGTCTCAAGTTTATCCCATGAAATTTCTACCCCGCTAACGTCGATCATCGGCTATGCGCAAATGTTGCAGTGGGAGGATCTAAAGGAACCTTCTTCGGAATTTGTCGATTATATTTTAGAAGAAAGTTTCCGCTTGAAAAGCCTATCAGAAGATGTTTTGCGTTTATTGTACTCGAAGAAAAATGAAATGAATCTCGAAGCAATATCGACAGACCAGATTGACTCTTATATTACTCAATTTGTCTCTGGATTAGATGAGCGGATCCTTTTGCAGATGACTCTTCAAAAGGCCACCATACGAATGGACTTTAACCTATTTAAATTAGTCATTGCAAATATATTTTCTAACGCATTAGATGCGATGAAGGATAGGAAAGAGATGTGCATCACTGGCTACAGTAATGAAGGACGATATTATTTTATACTGAAAGATACTGGTCAGGGAATTCCCGAAGAGATTATTGATCAAGTCACTGATGAATTTTTTACGGGGGATGTCACTAGAAATTCTGGGCATTTAGGCTTAGGGCTTTCATTAGTGAAGAATATTATCTCACTTCATGAAGGGCAAGTGACGATCACTAGTGAGAAAGGTGAAGGAACGTTTATTACGATCGACTTTCCTTTAGATGAGGACTGAAGATGAGGAAAAGAATAAAGATAAGTCTGATCCTCCTATGGGTCGGTTTCAACGTATTTCTACTATTTTTACCAAATATGCTGTTTACAGATTCATTGTCAAAGCCAGTCGTATTTGAAGAATCCTTGGAGCTGCCTTCAAATAAAAGTACATTAGAAGAAGTGCTCACGAACGCCGGGAAAGTAACGCAATATAATAATACGGGAGAAGGAAGCCAGTATGTCAATACATATGCGGTGGAAATAGAGAAGCTGCTAAAAGAAATGGGAATCTCTTCAGAATACTTGGTTACGTTATCCCAGAATCTAAAGATTGATTCGGAAACTGTTTATTGGCAAATCAATTATTCTTCGATCGAAGGTTATGGGGAAGCCCTGATTGAGGAATCGACTAATAAAATCGTCCAATTTAAATATTACCCAGAGCAATCATTTCAAGAGATAGATCCTGAGAAAATTTTAGGGGCATATTTTAAGTATCTAAACATTGAAATTTCCTCAATAAAAAAAGATAGTCCACTATTTGAAGTATCTTTTGCTGACGGCCAAAACATCAAAGCGGTTATTGATAATTATCGTATTATTCTTAATTATCCCAGTGTTGAATAGGACAAGTAATGGAACAAGTAGCATTTTTTGAATATAGTTCTCCTTGGAGCGATTAAGAAAGGAATGAAAGGATGGCTTTATGAATTTTCGATAGAAGTGAATCGATAGAGACGAAGTGATTCGTAAAGCATAGGTTAGCAGTTCAACCTAAATGTCTTTCGTGGTTAGTTTGAATAATGGAAAAAGAATACTGGAAACGAATTTGCTTGCTTACTGCAATTCCCGATTGGAATAAAGATTCAGAGATTGTTACAGAAGTTGAACGATTAAGAAAGAAATATGAAGACTATCGCAAAGAAATTGACTCGAAAAAAGTCATGGTTTTTTATAAAAACAACAGCAGTTATGTTTATGACACATTGAAAAAATGTGCTCAGCAAGAAAAAATCCCACGTGAAAAAATTTTGTTTTATTCACAAAACGATAAAGCAGATAAAAAAGGCAGAAGATTCCGTGTTATCGGTTAAAATTCTCTAATAGATTAGGAGCACCGTGAAAAGGTTCTAGTCTCTCTAGCGCTCTTTTTATTTAAAGCTATGCCTAGTTTCCTAATTGGCGAGTAATCTCTAAACATGATAGAATAGACGGGCATATGAAAGAAAGAGAGTGACGACATGCTTACAACAGAAGATTTTGACTTTGAGTTACCGGAAGAATTGATCGCTCAAACGCCGCTTAGCGATCGCTCCAGTTCCCGCCTATTGGTCGTGGACCGAGAAAGCGGTGCAATGGAAGACAAACATTTTTATGACATTATTGATGAATTAGCTCCTGGCGATGCCCTTGTGATGAATGATACTCGCGTTTTGCCCGCTCGTATCTATGGCGAGAAAATCGAGACCGGCGCTCATCTAGAGATTTTATTGTTAAACAATATCGAAGGGGACAGTTGGGAAACATTAATCAAACCTGCCAAGCGAGCAAAAGTCGGTACGAAGATCACCTTTGGCGACGGTCGCTTAGAAGCGGTCGTTGAAAAAGAACTCGAACATGGTGGCCGAATTATTCGATTCAGCTATGATGGGATTTTCTTAGAGATTTTAGAATCTTTGGGTGAAATGCCATTGCCGCCATACATCAAGGAACGATTGGAAGATCCAGATCGTTACCAAACCGTTTATGCTAAAGAGAATGGATCTGCAGCGGCACCAACGGCCGGTTTGCACTTTACGCCAGAATTATTGAAGAAAATCGCTGATAAAGGGGTCAAATTAGTTTATTTGACCTTACACGTGGGTCTAGGAACTTTCCGCCCAGTTAGCGTCGATAATATTGCGGATCACGAAATGCACAGTGAATTTTATCGATTGACGGAAGAAGCGGCGGCTCAATTAAACGATGTGCGGGCAAATGGTGGGAAAATCGTTGCGGTCGGAACGACTTCGATCCGTACATTAGAGACGATTGGTACCAAATTTGATGGCGATATCAAAGCCGACAGCGGCTGGACGAGTATTTTCATTACCCCCGGCTATCAGTTCAAAGTTGTCCAAGCCTTCTCAACGAATTTCCATTTACCGAAATCGACATTGGTAATGTTGGTCAGTGCCTTTGCCGGACGCGATCTAACATTAGAAGCTTATCAGCATGCCATCGATGAACGTTATCGCTTCTTTAGTTTTGGCGATGCCATGTTCTTAAAATAAAAAACTGAACGACAAGAGCGGCTCGTTAAGTTGGGATACTTCTCAACTTTTTGAACTGCTTTTTTGTCGTCCAGCTTATAACTAAGGGAAGGTATAAGTGGTGGTCGCTGATGGTTGGTTCATGCAAAGCAATTGTTTCTCAAAATTTGTTTTCTTTTACAAACTTACACATGTTTCGTGTGTACTGATACAACGTAATAGACGTATCCTTTTTTCGAAAAGATTCTCGATTTTGTGTTACGCTTTTCTGTTACTTTACACGCTTGATACTAGGTGAAACTTGTACGTTCAACAACTTTTAGTAGATTGAGTTTGCGATATTTACAAGACCACCAACAGAGTTGCTACCTTCCTTACACCTATACTATAGCATATTTAGGAAGCGTTTGCAAATAGGTAGGGTATACAAAGTACAACGATCAAATCACAATTTAAAATCTAAAAAGCTGACTTACTAAAACATCGTTTATTCAATAATCAGCAAATCAGCAATCACTCGTTGACGTTCCTAGAGAGAGTCCACTAATTGTTAGGATCGTTGGTAAACTTTATAAGGGCGTCCGATTTTGGTATAGATAATCTGACTGGTAACATAGTTATTTTTTTCTAAGTAAAGCATGTATTTACGGACTGAGACATGAGAAAATCCGCTGATCTCTACCAAGTCTGGGATCGTGAAAGTGTCTGGAAATGTTTGGATAGCCGCTTTGATGCGATCCATGGTATCAGGAGAGAGTCCTTTATCCAGTTCTGTAAGGGATGACTCGGGACTCTTCTTTGCAACCATTATTTGATCAATGGTTTCTTGGGCAAGACTGTCTTGTTCCAAAGCTTCTTGCCGTTTTAGAAATAGTTCGATGCTTTGCCGGAAACGTTCATAGGTAAAGGGCTTGACGAGATAGTCCAGAACACCTAAATGTAGTCCATGCTGAATAGTTTGTGTCTCATTGGCTGCTGTGATCAAGATCACTTCGATGGCTTGCTGAGAGTTCCGGATCTCTTTGAGCAAGTCTAAGCCGTTGCCATTTTTCAAATGGACATCTAGCAGCACTAAATCAACTTGTTTGTTTTGTAGTAAGTATTCAGCATCTGTCACAGCATCTGCCGAATAGATTTCTTGAAATCTGCCGATTTTTTCTAAATAATTCCGATGGATAAATTCCACCATTGGGTCATCTTCGACAATTAATCCATGTAATGGTTTCATTTTATCACCCCATGATAATGCGTTTGTAATTGGAGAACGACAAAGTTAGGTTGTTCTTCTATCAAAAACTCTGCCTGGTAATCTTTTAACATTTGTTGGAAATAGTTGCTGTGAAAACTATCCTGCAATTGCTGCTGATCCGTTGTGGTCAGCTGAATGGTATAGGTCGTTGTCAGCAGGCCTGTTTCATGATGGATCTCGATCCGCAAATCTTCTATGGTGTTTAGTTGCAACAAAACATGATGAATATACCGGTAAAGATCGATCAACGATTTTGTTTCAACTTCTTGCGAATTGGCGGGAATTTCTGGTGAAATCTCGATCATCAAGTGGATTTTACGCTCAAAGAACTTTTGACGTTCGCCAATCAAAAATCCAGCAACTTGCGGATTCTGAACTAAAAAAGACAAGCGATGAGAGAACTCTTTTTCTGGAGTCAAAATATCATCCAGATAAATTTTCAATTCATCATAGGCTTTTAAATCAGCGAGCCCATAGATCACATGCAGTTTATTCATAAACTCATGGGACTGAGACTGCAGCGCACTGGCGTAAGCAGTAGTATTGGCTAACTGATCCATGACGAATAACGATTCTGTCGCATTGCGCAAAAACACGATCCAACCGATCCGTTTCTGATCCACATTGATCGGTGCAGAGGAAAAAAGAAAATCCTGTCCATTTTGCCGATAGAGCTGTTCAACATTTCGCTCCAAGTCTACAGCATCGGTCTGCAAGATCAAATCCTGCAAATGTTTGCCGACCAAGGAGTCATTGTGTCCACTGTTCTTTTGGTAAAGCTCGTTGGCGGCGATATTTGCCAAATTGATTTGTTGGTTCAAATCCAATACAATGACCGCATCTTTAGTTTCTTCCAACATGGCATTGCGTTCTTCAAAGAGACGTGAGATTTCTTTTGGTTCTAAATTATGAAGTTGCCGTTTCAAATAATAGGCAAGTCCAGTTGCTGCAAAGGCGGCGATTGTGATACTTAATGCTAAGGCAAGTAGATACCCTTCCCGAGAACTCTTTACTAAAGCACTCAAGGACTGCATACGGATCCCTAAAGCTACTACACCGATTTGTTTTTGCGATTCAGTGAGGGAATAGACGGGAACGAATCCCCGCAACGAGCGACCCAATGTTCCTTCACTGACAGAAACATGTTCTTTCCTTCCAATGCAGTGACTTCATCACCGCCTTCGAAGTGTTTGCCGATTTGGGTCTCATCTGGATGAGTCAAACGAATGGCTTGCATATCCATAACTACCACGAAATCCAACCCGTGTATGTGTGTCACTTCATTTGTGTAAGCTTCCAATTGATCGTTGGAACGTCCTTCTTCCAAAGCGGTAGTCACTTGTGGATCGATCGCCAGCTGTTTACCGACGGACAAGAGCAGGTGTTCTTCGTTGGAGCGAATAAATATGGAATTTTGAATAAGGACTAAACCATAAAGAATGGAAGTGACAATGAGTAAGACGATTGTAAAGACTAAAGTCAATACCCCCCATAACCGTAACCCTTTTTTCACTACATTTCCCCCTTTATTCGTAAATTATAACATAGCGGCGGAATCCCTAAAGACGCTTTAATTAATTTAAATACTTAAAATAATTAAATAAACTACGAAAAAGAAAACGCTTGCTTTAATCTGTGTGTAACGAGGTACTCGTAGAACTAGTAGATCAATTTAGGAGGAAAGCAAAATGGAAAAGCATATCGAACCCCATGTGGCGAGAGAACAGGTTGAATCTAAAGCAAAAGAAGAGAAGCTAATTGATCGGTGGATGAAAATCAAAATTGGATCAGTTCCGCTGCCAGTATACATTGTTTTATCAACAGTCATCGTAGTCACGGGTCTGTTACAACAATTACCCGTAAATATGCTAGGTGGTTTTGCAGTCATTTTGACTTTAGGGTGGTTATTAGGAACGATTGGTGCCACTATTCCTTTTATCAAGAATTTCGGTGGTCCGGCAATTTTATCTTTATTGGTTCCATCTATTTTGGTTTTCTTCAACTTAGTCAATCCGAATATTCTTGAGTCTGCCGATATTTTGATGAAGCAAGCCAACTTCTTATATTTTTATATTGCTTGTTTAGTTTGCGGCAGTATTTTAGGGATGAATCGCAAAATCTTAGTCCAAGGTTTGATGCGGATGATTATTCCCATGATGATTGGGATGATCTGCGCCATGGGTGTTGGTACGCTAGTTGGTGTATTATTAGGTTTAGAATGGCAACATACGTTGTTTTTCATCGTTACTCCAGTGTTAGCTGGCGGGATCGGTGAAGGAATCTTGCCTTTATCACTAGGCTACAGTGCCATTACTGGTATGGGGAGTGAACAGCTGGTCGCACAACTGATTCCAGCAACGATCATTGGTAATTTCTTCGCGATCATGTGTACCGCATTGCTCTCTCGCTGGGGAGAAAAACGACCAGATCTTTCTGGGGGTGGACAATTGGTCAAAATGAAAAATGATGATGACATGGCAGATGCGTTAAAAGATGATTCCGGCGCTTTTGATATCAAGAAAATGGGCGCTGGTGTGCTGACCGCTTGTACACTGTTCATTGCTGGTAGTTTACTGCAGCATTTGACTGGGTTTCCTGGTCCTGTATTGATGATTGTCTTAGCCGCTTTTTTGAAATACTTGAATGTGGTGCCGGCAGAAACACAACATGGCTCCAAACAATTGTATAAATTTATTTCCGGCAACTTTACTTTCCCATTGATGGCTGGTTTAGGATTGTTGTATATTCCATTGAAAGACGTTGTGGGAACACTGAGTGTCTCTTATTTCTTAGTCGTCATCAGTGTAGTGTTCACGGTAATTGCCACCGGGTTCGTCGTATCACGTTTCATGAACATGTATCCCATCGAAGCCGCAATTATTTCTGCTTGTCAAAGCGGTATGGGAGGCACAGGAGACGTAGCGATCTTAAGTACCGCTGACCGTATGAACTTGATGCCTTTTGCCCAAGTAGCTACCCGTTTAGGCGGCGCCATCACAGTGATTGCCATGACCGCAATCTTGCGAATGATTTTTTAATAAAAAATAGAAAAAACGATCAACTATTGGAGGAACGAATCATGTCAGAAGATGTAAAAGAAATCGCTTTGCGACAAGCCAAAGAACATGGCGGTAAATTGGAAGTAGTATCAAAAGCGGCGATTGAAAATCGAAGAGACTTAAGCATTGCCTACACTCCGGGTGTCGCTGCCGTATCTTCCGCGATTGCAGAAGATAAACAGCTGGCCTATTCATTGACAACAAAGAAAAACACAGTCGCTGTTGTAAGCGATGGTTCTGCTGTGTTAGGTCTTGGTAATATTGGAGCAGAAGCAGCAATGCCGGTCATGGAAGGGAAAGCCGCTTTGTTCAAGCGATTTGCAGATGTAGATGCTATTCCTATCGTTTTAGATACTCAAGAGACAGAAGAGATTATTGCGATCGTCAAAGCAATTGCACCGACCTTTGGTGGAATCAACTTAGAAGATATCAGTGCGCCGCGTTGCTTCGAAATCGAACAGCGGCTGATCGAAGAGTGTGCGATCCCGATTTTCCACGATGACCAGCATGGGACGGCAATAGTTGTCTTAGCGGCTGCTTTCAACAGCCTGAAATTGATTGGCAAATCACTAGCAGAAGCCAAAATCGTTGTCAATGGCGGTGGTTCTGCTGGACTTTCTATTACTCGTAAGTTTTTGGCAGCTGGTGCAAAAAATGTCATTGTCGTAGACAAGGTGGGGATCTTGAATGAAGAAAATGATCAGTTACCACCTCATCACGCAGAGATTGCTAAAGTGACAAACCGTGACCATCTTTCTGGTGATTTGCAGACAGCGTTGAAAGGTGCTGATATCTTCATTGGGGTTTCTGCTCCAGGAGCACTGAAGAAGGAATGGATCGCTGAGATGGGAGATAAGCCTGTGATTTTTGCTATGGCTAATCCAGTACCGGAAATCTTCCCAGACGAAGCCTTAGCAGGAGGTGCCTATATCATTGGTACTGGACGCAGTGATTTTCCTAATCAAATCAACAATGTGTTGGCTTTTCCTGGTATTTTCCGTGGAGCTTTAGATGCTCAAGCCCGCAAAATCACGGTTGAGATGCAGATTGCCGCAGCAAAAGGAATTGCTAGCTTGATTCCAGACGAGGAGCTGTCACCAACAAACATTATTCCGGATGCTTTCCAAGAAGGAGTAGCCAAAATCGTTGCGAATTCAGTCAAAGATGCTGTGGAAGCAAAACGTGTCAATTAACGGAAGAAACATTACGTTGAGAACAATTTTTCATTCAATCAAAAAGGACCTTACTTTGATATGTCAAAGTAAGGTCCTTTTTTTAAGCTAATGTCTGTTTTGGCAAGTTTTCATAAAAGGCTGCTTTGGTAGCACTGATATAAGGTGTCAACCAAAGATACCCGATACCAGCTGTGATAATGGCTAGAATGTGCCAGCCAATAAAACTCAAATCAAGTAAGAACAGTTTTCCTTTATACCCTTTCATCAATCGGCGGCTAGCCGTGATGCAAGCAAGAAAATCTGGCCGTGTACCTGTTTGCTCATAGGTATCATAGTAGATGAAGTATGCTTGTGAGTAGGAATAGGATTTGATGATTCCTGGAATCACAAATAATAATGCCCATAAACTAACGAAAATCGTTGATAAAATATAGATGACAATGATACCAAGTGCGAATACACCGCTAAATCCACGAAAGACATCAGAAAATGGACGAATCTCTTGTTTATTGCCGCGTAACAAATCAAGGAATGTCCAAGAAATCCCGGCACCAAACAATGCTGAGAATAATCCGCTGATCAAGCCACCGCCACTACCGCCAGTTGAGTTCGACGCTTCATTGATGGATTGACTATCAAAGGCACCATTTTGACTTAATGCCATCAAAGGCAACACAACAATCACTACGATCACAACAGCAAAAGCAATAGAGATCAACGTAGGGACCAAGCACATCAATACGCTATCTTTCCAGCGTCCATTCAGAACGGATTTGGCTTCACTTTTTAGTTGTCCTCTAGTTTCATAAAAAAACCTCCTTTCTATCTGTTTAACATGATAGCAAATGAGCATGGATTGTACAAAAAATAAAGCAAAGAAAGGAAAGTTTTTTTGAAAAAGAGGAAGAGAAGCTGAAACCTTCTTGCAAATTCCTAACGCAACCCTTATCATTAATAGCGTTGCACAGTTAATCGAGTCTATAAAGAAAGTAGGGAAATGAATGTCGCAACCTGCCATTCGTTATCGTCTGATCAAGAAAGAGAAACATACAGGTGCCCGTTTAGGTGAATTGATCACACCGCATGGCACTTTTCCAACGCCAATGTTTATGCCTGTAGGAACTTTAGCTACTGTTAAGACCCTTGCACCGGAAGAACTGAAAGCCATGGGCGCTGGTGTCATTTTAAGTAATACATATCACTTATGGCTGCGACCAGGAGAAGATCTAGTGGCCGAAGCAGGTGGGCTGCATAAGTTTATGAATTGGGATCAGCCGATTCTAACCGATTCTGGTGGCTTCCAAGTTTTCTCACTAGCAGATATGCGAAATATTGTTGAAGAAGGTGTCCATTTCAAGAACCATCTAAACGGTTCAAAAATGTTCCTTTCACCAGAAAAAGCTATCGATATCCAAAACAAACTAGGTTCGGATATCATGATGAGTTTTGATGAATGTCCGCCATTCGATGAAAGCTATGAGTATGTCAAAAAATCAGTAGAGCGGACTTCTCGCTGGGCAGAACGCGGATTGAAAGCTCATGCCAATCCAGATTCTCAAGGCCTATTCGGGATCATTCAAGGGGCCGGTTTTGAAGATTTACGGAAACAAAGTGCGCAAGATTTGATCAGCATGGACTTTCCTGGTTATTCGATTGGCGGTTTGTCAGTAGGCGAGCCAAAAGCTGAAATGAATCGCGTCTTGGAATTTACCACACCATGGATCCCTGACCACAAACCTCGCTATCTGATGGGGGTAGGAGCCGCAGATTCTCTGATCGACGGCGTTATTCGCGGGGTCGATATGTTTGACTGCGTATTACCGACTCGAATCGCCCGTAACGGAACATGTATGACGTCTAAAGGTCGTTTAGTCGTGAAGAATGCCCAGTTTGCCCGAGATTTCCGACCAATTGATGAAAACTGTGATTGTTATACTTGTAAGAATTACTCACGGGCGTATATTCGTCATTTGATCAAATGTGATGAAACATTCGGGATCCGATTAACTTCTTATCACAATGTTTATTTCTTGTTGAATTTGATGAAACAAGTCCGTCAAGCGATCATGGATGACAACTTGCTGGAATTCCGGCAACATTTCTTCGAAGAATATGGCTTCAATAAAGAAAATGCCAAAAATTTCTAATTTATTCTGGTAAAACGGTAGGAATACACGTCAGATTCTGATAAAGTATCTATAGAAAAGTAAAAAAATCGAGGTGAAAAAAATGGCACAATCTTTACCAATGCTCTTTATGCTTGTTGCTTTGGTGGCAATGTGGTTCTTCATGAGCCGTTCACAAAAGAAACAACAGCAAGAACGAAAAAACTTATTGGAAAATATGAAGGCTGGAGATCGCGTAGTAACAATTGGCGGACTTCATGGCGTTCTTTCTGAAGTAAATACAGACAAGAGTACAGTTGTCATCGACTGTGAAGGTATTTTCTTAGAGTTCGATCGGGCAGCGATTCGTACCGTGACACCTGGTACTGGTGCATCTGTTGCAACTGAAATCGAACCAGCTGATGTTGTTGATGAAACAAAAGCAGACGATACAAAAGAATAATTTTTTCGATCCGTCTGACAAAGACAGCTAGGACTAGAGCGTGGGACAAAAGTAAAAAAAACTTTTGTCCCACGCTCTAAACACGTCTAGATGGTGGGAGCAGAAGCAACTCCTTCGGAAACAAGTCGAAATACCCCAAAATTTGAGAAGCAATTTCCGCGTATTCCTTCTTATTTCTAGGAGTTTAGCACCTCTGTCCCAGCCTCTTTTTTTATAGAGTGGCGTTTGTCCAGATTTTCGCTTGTTCTTTAGCAAGAGCAAAAAAATCAGCAAGCAAAGCATGGAGAACAGGTCTTTTTCTACATTAATAGCCCCCTTAACAAGCATTTCTGTTAAGGGGGCTGTTTGTTTGGTAAAAGTGATGCTGCTACTCGATCGGAATGGTTTTCTTAGGTTCTTTGCCGTGATCATCTTTTGGCAAAGTCAATTTAAGAATACCTTCAGAATAAGAAGCTTTGATGTCGTCTTCTTTGACATTTTCTAGCAAATATTGGCGACGAACACTTGTTAAACTACGCTCGCTGCGTACTAGTTTTCCTTTTTTATCTTCAGTCGTAGTATCCGATTGATGTTGACCAGCAATCGTCAAAATACCATTCTCATAAGTGACTTGAATATTTTCTTTAGGAATACCAGGCAGCTCTGCTTCAACGAGATATTCCGAATCATTTTCGTGAATATCTGTTTTGATCATGTTCGCTTTAAAACCATCAAAAAAACTGCGACCAAAATCTTCGAAGAAATTAAAAGGTGTCATACTATAGGCATCTGAGCGACGAGGTTCAATCTCATGTGACATAATAATCAATCCTTTCTTTATTTTTCTTTCCAATTATTATTTTAGTCAAAATTAGTCAGTTTTCAAGTATTTTACTCTCTTTTTCTAGCCCGCATGTCAGGATAAATTTTACCCCTCGATCCTGAGAAAGACTATGGATCAGCAAAGGCGGTTTCTTTAAAGAAAATAAGTTTTTTGATGACAGTATATACTTAATGATATATACTATAATCGAAGCGGAAGGAGATGCTTATGCCAAAAAGAATAAAACGATTAGCTGTTGCACTCATTTATGCACTGTTATCATCCATCGCATTGAATATGTTCTGGCTGCCAGGAAATATATTTGCCAGTGGAATTACTGGACTTTCACAATTATTGTCGCAGCTCTTGGAAGTATACTTTGGTAACGAGTGGTCAATCCCTGTGTTGGTCTTATTTTTTAACGCGCCATTGTTAGCGATGGCATGGTGCAAAATCGATCGTGATTTCGCGCTTATGACGGTTTGTACTGTCTTCCTCTCATCTGTTATGATGAAGGTGGTCCCAGTTGTCACATTGACTACAGATCCAGTCATCTGCGCTGTTTTTGGCGGTGTGCTCCATGGGTTTTCCGTTGGTCTGACTTTAAACGATGATTTTTCCACAGGAGGATTAGATATTTTAGGGATCTTAGTGAAGAGAATGACCGGCAAAAGTATTGGCAGTTTCTTTATCTTTTTCAATGTCAGTCTCCAACTCGTTGCTGGAATGATTTTTGGCTGGCCGTACGCTTTTTATAGTGCAATCTCTTTCTTTATCAGTGGTCGAATGGTAGACTACGTGAATCTCAAGCAAAGGCGTGTGCAATTACTAGTAGTAACCGAAAAAGCAGAAGGTGTCATTGCAACATTACAATGTGCACTTCAGCGAGGGATCACAGTGATCAATGATGTTGAGGGGGGCTTTGATCATTAACAGAAGAAATTGTTGCTTTTAGTCATCTCCCAAAAAGAATTAAAGACAGTTGAAGGAATGATTCAATCCGTCGACAACCAGGCCTTTGTTAGTGTGGCTTCTGGTGTGAGTGCGAATCGTCCATTTTATGAATGGTAGAGTAGAAAGTAGGGAATCAAGTGAAAAAACAAGCCGTTTTTCAGGAAGTAGCAGATAAAATCGCCCAACGTGTCAATGATGGCACTTATGTAACGAGTCAGAAGCTGCCTTCTGATTATGATTTAGCGGAAGAATTTCAATGTAGTCGGCTAACTGTCCGCAAAGCCATCGATCTTCTGATCACCCAAAATATCCTAGTCAAAGAAAAAGGCAAAGGAACGTATGTGATGAAGCAGCCAAAGATCCAGAGTGGATCTGGCGGATTGCAAAGCTTCACCGAAACGGCCAAAGCCCAAGGGAAAAAGACCCGAACCGAAGTATTACAAGTAGAGACAGTGAAAGAATTACCGACTAAGATCCGACAGATGTTCGGCAACTATGGGAAAGAACCAATGGTGTATCTGACTCGTTTGCGTTATTTTGATGATGAACCGATGACGGTGGAGAACCTCTATGTATTGAAGCGTTATTTAGAAAAAGAGTCCGGCGAAATCACCAAAGATCAGTTAGAGTCTTCTTTATATGAAGTGATCGAAGCCAACATTGAGATTGGTTATTCCCATCAAGAAGTGGAAGCGGTCAAAAGTCCGCCAGACATTGCCAAGCTATTGCATGTATCCGAAGAGGAACCAATGCTTCTCGTCCATTCGATGACTTATTCCCCTTCTGCGAAACCGATCTTGTTCGATACATCTTTTTATCGTGCAGATAAATATACCTTTAAAAATACATTGGTACGTCAAAAATAAGGGGTGGCAAAAATGGACCAAATCAGCACAGCCATTGAGGAAAACTGGCTGGATTTTCTAAACTTACTCAAACAAGTCATGCAAGTTCCTAGTGTCAAATCTGAACCTATGCCACAGGCGCCCTATGGTACGGAAACTCGGCGAGTTTTGTCTTTGGTAATGGAAAAAAGTGCCGCTTTTGGATTTGGAACAAAGGTGATCGATGATGCGATCGGCTATGCACAGTGGGGACCAGAAGGGTCAGACTACATCGGTATCCTGGGACATCTCGATGTGGTGCCTGCGGGTTCAGACTGGGATTTTCCGCCGTTTGATTTAAGCGAAAAAGACGGCCGCCTTTATGGTCGGGGAATTCTAGACAACAAAGGGCCAATCATTAGTTGCCTTTATGGGATGAAATTATTGAAAGAATTAGGGCACCAACCGAAAAAAAATCTGCGGATCATTTTCGGTACGGATGAAGAAAGTGGTATGTCGGATGTTCCTCATTATTTGGCCGCAGAACAACCACCTGTGTTCGGATTTACGCCAGATTGTAAGTATCCGGTAGTCTATGGCGAACGAGGGGTCGTCAATGTAGCGCTCCATTTTCCGCTGCCAGACGATGAACTACAGCAACTCACTTCGTTTCAGGGGGATCAATTCCGAGACCATGTTCCTGACGACTTGAGTGTAAGCATTGCCGATCAGAAGTTTGAAGTCACAGGGAAACGTTCTCCAAGCAATGCTCCTGAATTGGGAGAAAATGCAATTTCGATCCTGGCAGCCCAACTGGCTGAGAAACAAACTATTCCTCCAACCATACAATCTTATTTTCGTTGGATCTGTCAAAGCTTTCATCAGCAGCATTTTGGAGAAGGGATTGACTTGGCGCTGGCTGATGAAGATTCTGGTAAATTGATTTTGACGCCTGTCGTGATACAAAAGTCTCTCACAGGATTAGTGATGGAAGTTGCCTTTCGCTACCCAGTGACTGTTACAGAAACAGACGTATTGTCCCGTTTGAAAAGGCAACTGCCTATCGGTGTCGAATTAGAAGTCATTCGCAGTATTCCCGGGTTTTGCCGAGACAAAGAATCAACCGAAATAGCTAAACTGTCGACGATTTATCACACAGTCACAGGCAATGACCCTAAACCAGTAACCACAACAGGGGCAACCTATGCACGCAAAATGCCGAATATCTTGGCATTTGGTCCGTCTTTTCCTGGTCAAAAAGGGATTGCACACAATAAGAATGAGTACATGGACAGTGCTGACTTACGGATGAATTTAGAGATCTACATGCGCAGCATCAAAGCATTAACAGAATAAGAATGCCCTGGATGAATCCTCAACAATAAAAAAAATCCGAAACGAGTTTCTTATAAATCAATGAGAGTTGAAAGAAACTCGTTTTTTAGTATAGACATACTAGTATATACCATATAGAATATACTTGTAAGCGCTACAAATGATGGAGGGAAAGATATGTGGGGAATGATTGCAACTTGGCGAATGGCACACGATGGTGTACTGGCAGCCAAAGAACTTTTAGAAGGACAAGCGTCATGCAAAGATGCAGTAGAAACTGCCATCAAAGCAGTGGAAGATTATCCATTTTATAAATCAGTTGGTTATGGCGGATTGCCAAATGAACGCGGAATCGTCGAAATGGATGCCGCTTTTATGGATGGTGAAACATTTAAGATTGGTGCCGTTGCAGGGATTACCGATGTTGCCAATCCCATCTCAGTTGCACGCCAATTGAGTGATGAGAAATTCAATAGCTTTCGAGTAGGGCAAGGAGCCACCGAATACGCGATGTTGGCTGGATTTGAACGTAAGAATATGTTGACCGATCGGGCAAAAAAAATCTGGGAAAAACGATTAGCAGAAATCGCTGCTTCCAACCTCGATCCTTACGATGGCCATGACACGGTTGGCGTTGTTGCTCTCGATACGCAACAGCAAATGGCAGTCGGAACCTCTAGCTCTGGTTTGTTCATGAAAAAACAGGGTCGAGTGGGAGATTCGCCATTATCCGGCTCAGGATTTTATGTAGACAGTACGATTGGCGGAGCTGCCGCTACAGGTTTGGGTGAAGATTTGATGAAAGGCTGTCTTTCTTATGAAATCGTCCGCTTGATGGGAGAAGGTCTTTCACCACAAGCCGCTTGTGACCGGGCTGTTTATGGGTTTGAAGAACGATTACGCAAACGTTATGGCAAAGCAGGTGCCTTTTCGTTGATAGCATTGGATAAAAATGGGGCATGGGGGGTGGCAACAAATGTAGAATTCACATTTAGCGTTGCGACAGCTGACCAAGAAGCGGCTATTTATATGGCCAATCCTGGTCCAGATCAAACCACGGTGATCACACCGATCACGCAAGAGTGGCTTGATGCATATGAAGCACGCATCAAAGCACCGGTATGATTTCAAAAAAAGAGGATTGCAAAGAGCAAGATCTCGAAAGGAAGAGTGGAATGTTCGATAAATTAGAAAATGTGTTGATGCCGCTTGCGGTAAAGTTAGGGCAGAACAAAATTTTGATCGCAGTGCGTGATGGCTTTTTGATCACGACACCATTAGTGATTGTAGGATCGATTTTCTTACTGTTCGCAAATTTTCCAATACCAGGGTGGTCAGAGTTTTGGGCAGGAATGTTTGGTACAGGTTGGGAGTCGTGGGTCACTCGGGTTTCTGGTTCTGTCTTTAATACAGTTGGCTTCTTTTCATGTCTAGGAACGGCGTATGCTTATGGACGGGAAAAGAAAACCGATCCCATCCAAGCGGCAGCGGTAGCCGTGATTGCGTTTTTGATTTTAACACCAAATAAGCTGATCGTTGAAGGAGTGGCAGATCCAATTAGCGGGCTTTCTTTTGATCACTTAGGAACAAATGGGATTTTTGTCGGTTTGCTCGTCGCACTTATTTCTGTAGAAATTTATGCTTATACAACAAAACGAGGCTGGACCATCAAGATGCCTGATGGGGTTCCACCTGCTGTAACGAAATCCTTTGCTGCGCTGATTCCAAGTGCACTAGTCATGCTCTTATTTTTTGTCATCAATATATTATTTGGTATGACCCCTTTTGGTACCGTCCATGATTTTATCTTTAATGTCTTGCAAATGCCATTAAAAGGAGCCGGTAATACATTAACCGCACAGATTTTCTATAGTTTAGCCTGTACGATTTTTTGGTTCTTTGGGATTAATGGTCCGGCGGTAGCCAATTCTGTATTTGCGCCGATCTTAAGAATTCTAACCATGGAAAACCTAGATGCCTTTCAAGCTGGTAAAGATTTGCCAAACATCTTCACGGATCCATTTTCGAACTTCTTTACCAACTTTGGCGGCGGTGGTTCTACACTTTCCCTTGTAATCATCATGGTCCTCTTCTGTAAATCAAAACGGATCAAAGAACTAGGGAAACTTTCGCTCGTTCCTGGAATTTTCGGGATCAATGAGCCAATCATCTTTGGTTTGCCAGTCGTATTGAATCCAATCATTATTATTCCTTTTATCGCTGTTCCAATGGTTAATCTGCTTTTATCAACATTGGTAACCAACCTAGGAATCATTCCTTATACAACCGGCGTTTCATTGCCATGGACGACCCCGATCGGCTTCTCAGGGTATTTGAGTACAGGAAGTCTGGTTGCCTCTGTCTGGCAATTGATTCTATTAGCCATTGGTTGTTTGATCTACTATCCATTCATTATGGCATTAGACAAGCAATACCTGAAGGATGAACGGGAAGCAGAACAAGCCAAAAGTGAAGAACTGGAATTGTCGTTTGATGATATTTCCATCGATCACTTGTTATAGAAGGGGGATCACAATGAAAATAATCTTTTTGCTGGATCAAATTCAAGCCGGACTTGGTGGGAAAGAACATGGGGATCAGCCATTAGGGGGGCAAAAGACAGCGATTGGTTCTGTCAAAATGTTCGAAAAGTTATTAAAGGAAAAGAATATGGAGGTTCTTGCCACGATTTATTGTGGTGATGACTATTACCGAAAGCATGCGAAGGAATCTTCTTTAAAGATTGCCGCAATGGTACAGAAATTAGGCGCAGATGTGTTGCTTTGCGGTCCATGTTTTAATTATGAAACATACGGGGAAATGGCTGCTGAAGTTGCGAAAGTTGTCGAAGAGAAGGTTCAGATCCCTGCTGTTGCGGCGATGTCCATTGAATGCCAAGAGGCAATCACAAGATTTAAAGATCAAGTAGATATTGTAAAAATGCCAAAAAAGGGTGGTACTGGATTAACAGAAGCAATGAACGAAATGTTGACTCTTTGTCAGTTGAAAGCAGAGAAAAAAGATACAACGGATTACGTGAAGGAACATTGTTACTAAGGAGTGGTAAAGCAGATGGGACAAATGGATCAGCTCGAAAAAGTGGTCAAAACTCCCGGAATTTCCGGAAGAGAAAAAACAATCTCTAAATTATTGAAAGAGTATTATGCACCTTACTGCGATGAAATCATCTATGACAATCTAGGTTCGATCTATGGGGTCATCAAATCTGAAAAGGAGAATCCAACCACTGTTTTAGTGACTGCCCATATGGATGAACTTGGGTTTATTGTCAAAAAAATCGAAGAAACCGGCTTGATTCGCGGACTGATAATGGGGAAAATCGAGCCGAATAGCTTATTGGGACAGGAAGTCCACCTGTACAATCGACAAGGGAAAGCCTTCCCAGGCGTCATTTTAGGACGAAACAAAGCAAACCAGGTTCAGGGAAAAGAGGACGTTTTATTAGATTTTGGTTTTTCTTCAAAAGAGGAAGCATTGTCAGAAGAAGTTTCTTTGGGAGATATGGTGACATTTGCGCCCAAATTTACTGTCAGCAAAAATGGAAAAGAATGGATCGCTCCAAATTGGAATGGACGGATTTCTGTCAATCAAACGATTGATTTGTTACGTCAAATTTATGAAAATCAACTCAGCTTCCCTTTTGATCTATATGTTGGATGTACGGTTCAGGAGCAAGTCGGTGCCAGAGGTGCTCAAACAGCAGCGAATCTGGTTGCACCAGACCTAACGATCATCCTAGATACAAATCGAGCCTGGGATTATCAGGAAGATGCTGGCGATGTACAAGGAGAACTCTCAAAAGGAGTTCTATTGACATATTATGATCCTTCCGTTTTGCCAAATCGGTTGCCGATGGAAGAATTGAGAAAAATCTGTGAAGAGGCAGCATTGCCATATCAATATTATTTCTCATTAGAAGACTCAGACGGTGCTTGGTTCAACAAATTACGGACGGGATGTCCAGTCTTATTTATGAACATGCCTGTAAGAAATATGAACACAGCAGCTCAAGTTGTTTCGCAAGAAGATTATGAAACAGTCGGTCAAGCCATCTATCTTTTTCTGAAAGACTTAGACGAAGCAGCGATTGTTTCATTCAAAGAAGAAAACCGCTAGGAGACGATCCCTATGAGAGCTGTAGACTTAGAAATCCTAAAAGAATTAAGTGAAGCCGATGGTATCGGCGGCCGGGAAAAAGAAATATCCAGAATCGTGAAGAAATATGCAGAAGGAGCAGTTGATTTCTGTTTTTATGACAACCTTGGTTCATTGATCTTAGTAAAAAAGAGTTCTAAAGCGAATGCGCCCAAAGTGATGTTGTCAGCCCACATGGACGAAGTCGGTTTCGTAGTTCGAAAAATCACCAAGGAAGGTTATTTGAAACTCTTACCGGTAGGCGGCTGGTGGGGACACGTCATGCCCGCACAGGAAATGCGTGTCACAACGATGGAAGGCAAGAAATACACAGGGGTCATTGGAAGTCGCGCGCCCCACGGGATGCCGCCAGAAGAAAAGAATAAAGTGATCCCAGCTAATGAATTTTATTTAGATATGGGGGTTCCGTCAGCTGAATATATTCGCCAGTTAGGAATAATGGTAGGCGACATGGTTACACCTAAGACGGTCTTTCGTGAAATGAATGATCCGAATTACTTGCTAGGGAAAGCGTGGGATGATCGAGTTTGTGTGGGTGTCTGTATTGAGGTCATGAACGCTTTAGCCAAAGAAGAGCTAGCTGTTGATGTCTACTTTGCGGCAACGACTCAAGAAGAAGTCGGTATACGAGGTGCCCGTACAGCTGCCCACAGCATTAAGCCCGATTTGGCGATTGCGTTAGATGTCACTACCGCTGTAGACACTCCCTTTGATCAAGGGGGATTGCAACTGGGAAAAGGTCCTGTACTCTCTGTTTTGGATTCGCTAACGATCGGTAATAGTGAACTGCTTGCAAAAATGGAAGAGATTGCAGTAAGACAAAAACTACCTTATCGGCATGACTTCATGACTGTTGGAGGGACAGATGCTTGCAACATCCATAAAGCAATGACAGGAGTTGTTGCAATGACAGTATCGATTCCGACAAGGTATATGCATTCCTCAAGATTAATCATCCACAAAGAAGATTATTTGCAAACAATCATTCTATTGAGTGAATTTTTGAAAAAAATCACCTCTGAAGAAACACGCTCCTTCAAAATTGGACAATAGAGTGTTATTGTTCATCTATGTAAATGCAAAACCAAAATCAGTATCCATCATACTAAGAACCGATATATTTGAGAATCAATCAAATATATCGGTTCTTTTTCTTGGAAAAAGCTTGATAAAAGCAACGATTGTTCAATAAAGCACATGGATACTCGAGTCACTTAAACATCAGATTAAAATAACTCGATATGTTGAAAACGCTTGATTTAACTTATTTTTAAAAAACTGTGAAAAAAATCACAGAAATTGTTTACAAACGAAAAGAGTTATTGTATGATGTGTATGTGAAGTAATTAACAAATAAATTGTTAACGAACTAGGAGGATTACAATGGCTAAGACATTGGAAAAAGAAGTGACGATCGATGTACAAGCAATGATCGATGATCTTGCAAAAAAAGCAAACGTGGCCTTAAAAGAAATGGAAAACTTTGATCAAGAGAAAGTAGACCATATCGTACACGAAATGGCTATGGCAGCCTTAGACAAACATATGCCGCTTGCAAAAATGGCAGTTGAAGAAACGGGTCGCGGAATCTATGAAGATAAAGCAATCAAAAATATGTATGCTTCAGAATATATTTGGAATAGCATCAAACATGACAAAACAGTTGGCGTGATCAATGAAGACAAACAAAAAGGGTTGATCGAAATTGCTGAACCAGTCGGGGTTGTCTGTGGGGTAACTCCAACAACGAACCCAACGTCAACAACGATCTTTAAAGCAATGATCGCATTGAAGACTCGGAACCCAATCGTGTTTGCTTTCCATCCATCTGCTCAAAAATGTTCAGCAGAAGCAGCGCGGATCGTTCGTGATGCAGCAATCGCAGCCGGTGCACCAGAAAACTGTGTGCAATGGATCGAACATCCATCAATCGAAGCAACAGGCTTATTGATGAATCACCCAGGAATCGCCATCGTATTGGCAACTGGTGGTGCAGGCATGGTCAAAGCTGCATACTCAACAGGAAAACCAGCCCTAGGTGTAGGTCCAGGTAACGTCCCTTCTTACATCGAAAAAACAGCAAAAATCAAACGCGCGGTCAACGATTTGATCGTTTCTAAAACATTTGATAACGGAATGATCTGTGCTTCTGAACAAGCAGTGATCGTTGATAAAGAAGTCTATGCAGCTGTTAAAGCAGAGTTTGAAGCTCATCAAGTATACGTGGTAAAACCAAAAGAATTGCAAAAACTTGAAGATGCAGTGATGAATGAAGGCAAATATGCTGTAAATCCAGCAATTGTTGGACATTCAGCAATGGAGATCGCAAAATTAGCAGGCATCAAGGTGCCTGAAGGTACGAAACTATTGATTGCAGAACTAGATGGCGTGGGTGCAGATTACCCATTATCTCGCGAAAAACTTTCTCCAGTTCTAGCAATGATCAAAGCAAACAACACAGAAGATGCTTTCCAAAAATGTGAAGCTATGCTTGATTTAGGTGGATTAGGACATACAGCGGTTATCCACACAGAAAATGAAGATTTGCAATTGGCATTTGGCTTACGCATGAAAGCTTGCCGTATCTTGGTGAATACTCCATCTGCTGAAGGTGGTATCGGTAATATCTACAATGAAATGATCCCTTCATTGACACTTGGTTGTGGTTCATACGGAAAGAACTCTGTTTCTCGTAATGTTTCTGCTGTGAACTTGATCAACGTTAAAACTGTAGCGAAACGGAGAAATAATATGCAATGGTTTAAATTACCGCCAAAAATCTTCTTTGAAAAGAACTCTCTATTATACTTAGAGAAAATGGAAAATGTTGAACGTGTCATGATCGTTTGTGACCCAGGAATGGTTCAATTCGGCTACTGCGATACCGTTCGCGAAGTTCTTGCTCGCCGCAAAAACGATGTGAAGATCGAAGTCTTCTCAGATGTAGAACCAAACCCATCAACAAATACCGTTTATGCTGGAACGAAGATGATGGTTGATTTCAAACCAGATACAGTAATCGCTCTTGGTGGTGGATCAGCAATGGATGCTGCGAAAGGCATGTGGATGTTCTATGAACACCCAGATACATCTTTCTTTGGCGCAAAACAAAAATTCTTGGATATCCGTAAACGGACATACAAGATCGACAAACCAGAAAAAACTCAATTTGTATGTATCCCAACAACTTCCGGTACAGGTTCTGAAGTAACCCCATTTGCGGTTATCACAGATAGCGATACGCATGTGAAATACCCATTAGCAGACTACGCATTAACACCAGATGTAGCGATCGTTGACCCTCAATTCGTCATGTCAGTTCCTGCTTCTGTAACAGCAGATACAGGTATGGATGTATTGACCCATGCGATTGAATCTTATGTGTCGGTAATGGCATCTGATTACACTCGTGGGTTGAGCTTACAAGCAATCAAGTTAGTCTTTGACTACTTAGAAAAATCAGTGAAAACACCGGATATGGAATCTCGCGAAAAAATGCATAACGCATCAACAATGGCAGGTATGGCCTTCGCCAATGCATTCCTAGGTATTTGTCACTCAGTTGCTCACAAAATTGGGGGAGAATATGGTATTCCTCACGGACGTACCAATGCGATTCTTTTACCGCATATTATCCGTTACAATGCCAAAGATCCTCAAAAACATGCGATGTTCCCTAAATATGATTTCTTCCGTGCTGACACAGATTACGCAGACATTGCGAAATTCTTAGGTCTTAAAGGAGAAACAACTGCGGAACTAGTTGAAGCATTAGCAACTGCGGTTTACGAATTAGGTAAATCCGTTGGTATCGATATGAACTTGAAAGCACAAGGCGTGACTCAAGAAGTATTGGATGCAACTGTAGATCGTATGGCTGAATTGGCTTACGAAGACCAATGTACAACTGCGAACCCTAAAGAACCATTGATTTCTGAATTGAAACAAATCATTGTGGATGCTTATAACGGCTAAGCAATGAATGCACCAATCCCCTCGGTATCTTAGCTGCCGAGGGGATATTTTTTGTAGTTGAGAGATACAATGAATTGAGTTAACTGTAGGGTGGTGCAGAAACTAGTAAATTTGACTATAAAAGAAGTGGTATGTGATATGTAATATACAGTAGAGAAAACAATTACTATTCAGCCCGTCTGTTTTTCAACATTATTCTCGAAGCTTTTCTTGACGAAGCAAAAGAAAAACGCAACAATAGAGTAGGAGGTGGTACCGATGGACACAGAGGCCTTAGTGTTAGATTTACTCGTTCAGCAAAAACAAATGGAAGCGTTACAAAACTATTTAATGAAAACATCAATGGTTGAAGATGAAGCAAGCCAAACGTTTCTTTTTGACTTAAAGGATTATGTCGATAGTTTATCTTTAGTGACTATTTACGAAACGGCACCAACGATAGAAGAACGTCAAGTGGAAGAGATGTCGGCTATTCTGGGAGATCAGGCTCAAACACTTCGAGAGTTAATCCGGCAACTAGAAAAACTTGAAGATGCTGGGAAGAAGGATTTCTATGGTCAACAAGACGGTGAGTTGCGCCGAACGATTGCTGGGTTAAAAGGTATCCTCGAGTTAAATGGATTACTTTTACAAGATAATCTTACGTTTCAGAGAAAGTGGAAGGACACCGATGGTACAGTGGTAGTCAAAGAAACAGCGTCCGAAAAAAATGGCTTTTTTCAACGTTTGTTTGGTAAAAACAAGTAGCTTCAGTTTTATTTTTCAGCAGTTTGATGTTTGAAAAGGAGAAAGATGAAAAATCATATACAATTGAAATCAATCACCGAAGAAAACCTTTCTGCTCTTTGGTCGATCAGTTATGGTCCTAAAGCTGACTTAGAGTGGAAAAAGTGGGATGGACCTTATTTTCAGGACCCTATCCTAACCTGGGAAGAATTCAAAAATGGATTTGGCAAAAATTGTTTAAATAATCCATTACGGAAGGCTATTTATTATCAAGGAAGGCTTGTAGGAATCGCCACTGCATATTGGGAAGATGGCAATCTGCATCAATGGCTTGAATTTGGTGTAGCAATCTATGATGCCACTATATGGAATCATGGGGTCGGTAGTCATGCGATGCGTTTGTGGATCACATTCTTATTTGAACAAGAACCACTCATCCAACGGATCGGATATACGACTTGGTCAGGCAATCACCGGATGATGAAGGTTGGGGAAAAACTGGGCATGACGAAAGAAGCACAAATCCGTAGAGTTCGTTATTGGGAAGGCCACTATTATGACTCAGTAAAATACGGTGTGCTGCGAGAAGAATGGAACCAAAGAATGGGCAGGTAAGAAAAAAACTGCACTGTACCAATAAACGGGATTTTTTGTTCCGTCTGTTGGCATCGATAACAGATCTAACTGCTAAAACGTAAAAAATATCTATTTGTGGATCCAGCTGGGGATATTCCTTGCTGGTCTTTTTTTGTCGCCAACTGTTATTGATTGTCTTGCTCCACAATATCGAAAGACGAGGAAGCTAAGAAGCAGCTTTATTTCAGCTGATCAATTTACAATTTTAGATGCAATCCTTTTTTGAAAGTCATGGGAGAGTAAGCGTAGATACACTGATTTTTGTTTGAAGCAAAGTCAAAGCAGGTACAGCTATTTTTTTTGCTACCATTATTCCTAGAAATACTTTGGTCTACAGATACAGTAGTTATTAATTTTTAGCAAATGAAATGGCGTGATTGGGGTGTGAAAAGTGCGTAACGTTCGTGCTATATTTCACTAGTTAAGTTATAACTTTACTATTTTCCATTTTAGGATTATTATTATTAAAATGAGAATATGGTTAAAAAAAGAAAAGGTAATGATTAGCAAAAAAGGAGATCAAAAATAAACGAAAAATATTTAGCTATGTATCTTTATTTGTCTTATTAAATTCACCACTGGCTACCCCCGTAGTGACAGTACTAGCAGCGGAGGGAAACGACTCTGTACAGTCTGACACCACCCAAGAAACTAGCAACGATTCAGTTGAGACTGTTACTGAATCTTCTACCTCTGAAAGTGTTACTTCTGATTCAAAGGAATCAAGTTCTGAGAGTGAAGCATCAACAACATCAACAGCATCAACAGTAGGTACAGAAGAATCATCGATTCCAGATACAAGTTCTGCCAAATCAAAGGAAAAATCAGCTAGAAGTTTGTTGCCATCAAATGCTCAACAGTTCGCAAATTCGTTGCCTGATAATCAAGCCAATACTGAGGATGTTTCTAGTTGGTTACCAGATCCTACATTACAGTCAATAGTGGCGAAGGCATTAGGAATCGAAGTATCAGAAATCACTAAAGAAAAAATCAGTAAAATGCAGACAATCTATATTTATTCGACTGATTCAGCTCTTGCTGATTTGTCCGGTTTGGAGTATGCCACAAGCCTGTCTTCCTTTTACATGAATGGAACCAATCAGATTTCTGATTTTTCGGTATTAACTAAGATAGATAGTTTAGTCTATGCTTATTTAATGGGAGCGAATGTTACAGATGACAATGTTCCTGATTTTGGGGACAATTTTACTCGATTGAACCTTTCTTCTGCTAATGTCACAGATGCTGTCTATCCGAAGATACTTGAAATGAAGAATTTAGAATCACTTACTTTTGAGTCGAATATGAATATTACTACGATTGCGCCATTGGCTACATTGCCGAATTTAAAGGAATTACGGATTCAATTTTGTGCGGTCAGCGATTTCACCGTTATCAACAATTTTCCTGTCTTAGAAAATCTGGCGGCTTATGGGCAGAATACAGGAAGAAGTGATGGAGTGACTACGATATCTGCTAAGGAGCTGAATTATGATGCTGCAACGCAGTCATTTTTTGTCCCGTTTTCGATCATGCCCAATCGACTAACAAATTTTGATGGCTATGTTCCACCTTTTTCAACATCCAATAGTCAAAGCCAAACGTATTTTGACTTAAACGGGGTTCAACTTCCTTCTTCTCAGCTATCTATTACAGATCAAGACGTCACTGTGTCTGATATAACCCCAGAAGAATTTGAAGGTATTCATACGATGAAATACAATTCACGTCTGAATAATCCAGCCGGGACATATGCACAACCAGATGGGTTTAGCTTCTACGCGATTTCTTCAGGTACCTATTTGCATCAATTTGCGATCAATCATCAAGAAGCAGCCGCAGATGTCACAGTAGAATATGTGGACACAGATGGAAATGAGATCCACGCACCACAAGTCATTACAGGAAATGTTGGAGATGACTACGACGCTACGACGGATGTATACAAACTAACGATCAATGGTTATACATTAGACACGAAACAGTTGCCAAAGAATGGCACTGGAGTAATGAGTGATCAAGCGCAAACCGTGACATATGTGTATACGAAGAATTCGGATAAAGGCAAAGATTCAGAAAGAGCGGCAGCTGTGACAGTTGTCTATGTTGACAAAGACGGCAAAGAAATTCATGCAGCGAAAACCATTCAAGGAAATATCGGTGATCACTATGATGCTACTACGAAAGAATATCAGTTGTCGATCAATGGTTATCATCTAGATGAGAGCCAATTACCAGAAAATCGGATCGGAAAGCTAGGGAAAGAGCCGCAAACCATCACATATGTATATACAAAAGATGCTTCTCCAGCAAAAACATCCACTTCAGAGCAAAAAAACAAGACATCAACATCTAAGAAAGAAAATACAAATTATCAAAAAGATTCAGAATCAAAAGCAAAATTACCACAAACCAATGACGTATCAAAAAGTTATTTAAACCTTATAGGAATTGGATTAGTCAGCTTTATTGGATTCTATTTAATAAAAAGACGAAAATAAAAGGTAGCAGTTCTTTTTGATTACGAGATGTCGATTCTTAAGTGGAGACAAGGATTGTTCATTAAGAACGATCGATGAGTAAACGACTAAATACCAAAACAAGGAGCCTATCTTCTTGTTTTGGTATTTTTGTGTGCGGTAGTCTTTAGGAATCAGTACATCGACAGCTCAAAAAAATAGATCTATTTACAAATACACTTTTTAAAACATAGAGAACGTTCATGCATTTAAAGGAATTTCTTGTTCTATGCTATACTTGGGGCATCAAAAAATACTTTTGACTAAAACCGATAAAACATGCAACGATAATACCGGGTGACGTTCTTTGAACTTTGTTATTGTGTAGGAGATGGGAGAGAAGACGAATGAATCCTTTAGAGAATATGAATCAGGCAATGGCCTATCTAGAAGAAAACTTGTTAGAAGAAATTGATTTTACACACATGGCTAAATTAGCTGGTTGTTCGGAATATCATTTTCGGCGGGTATTTTCCTATTTGGCGGGTATGTCTTTAAGCGAATATTTGCGATGCAGGAAATTGGTTTTGGCAGGAGACTTGTTGAAACAAGGAGCGAAAGTAATCGACACTGCAACGTTACTTGGCTATGATTCGTCGGATGCTTTTAGCAAAGCCTTTCGTGGGATGCATGGCATTTCTCCCTCACAAGCAAAACAGCTGGATGTTATTCTAAAAGCATTTCCACCAATGACTTTCCAGCTGACAATCAAAGGAGGTAACAAAATGGACTATCGGATCGTGCACAATGAACCTTTTCAAATCGTCGGTTTCAAAAAAAGGATCACGCTGCAGTATCAGGGAGAGAATCCGCAAATGACATCACTGTATGAAAAGCTGACGCCAGAGCGCATTATGGAACTCAAAAATCTGGCAAATATCCAGCCGCGAGGAATTATCAGTGTGTCGGCAAATTTTGTCGAACGAGAAGTGGAAGGAACAGCGCTTGATCAGTATGTCGGTGTAGCAACTACCCAAAAAGCATCAGAACCTTATGATGTGTTACAAGTGGAAGAATCTGATTGGGCAGTCTTTACAGTAGTAGGACCATTTCCAGAAGCAGTTCAAGAAACTTGGGCGCGTATTTACAGCGAATGGCTGGCAATGTCTGATTATCAATTAACTGGAGGACCCGAACTTTTGTGGCATGAAAGTTCCGATTTGTCTAAACCCGACTGCAAAAGCGAGCTATGGATTCCAGTCAGTAAAAGCTGATGATTGACGAATCAAACGTCACGAAAGAACGTGCAAAGTGAGGAATCAAAACAAGCCAAAAGAAGCACAGAAAGTTACTTCTGTGCTTCTTTTGTATATTCATTGAATAGGAGTTTGAGAAGAATCCATGATGTGGAATTTGTGAGAATAAGACGAGTGATGGTGCAAGAAACTTTGGGCGAAGCCCATTGCTCAAAATAAGTAAGCTAAAAAAATATATTCAAAATAAAAAATGTTATTGTATGTTTGAGAAGTAAGAAGTAGACTATTCTTAATAGTAGACTACTCTTAATGATAGAATGGCGCCTTTTATAGACAAACGTTTTTGAACAAGTATGCCAGGGAGGAGCTGGGTAAATGGACAAGCAAACGAGTAATCAATCATGGTTTTATAGTACATTTTCAAATGACATCCAAAAAATGTTACTCGATGGAAAGCGGGTAGCAGCACTGATTGAAATTGACGCCAAGGAATATCCTCAAGGGTTTGTCAAATGTTCAGCTGGAACGCCTAATTGCAAATGTATCATTGGAGAAGATACGATTGACATAATCAAGTTGGGGGAAAACCATTGTTTGTTTATGAAAAAGCAGGAACAGGAACTATTTCACATAAGAAGAGCAGACTTGGAATATCTTTATTTAGAGATAAGAAGATTAGGAGCTGCGACTAATGGGTACCATTTCTTATTTTTAGATTTGAAAAGCAAGATAAATCCGAACCCGCTAAAATTTGCTATCAATTCTTTGAAACCATTTTTGCTGCTGTGGAATCATCCAGCTTTTGCAGCAATTGAAAAAAGGATAGACGATCGCTTAACTCCTTTACTAAATTGCAATGATTCAGATAGGATCCCTGACGAAATCAAAAGTAATAGAATCGATATTCCTTTAGTGACTGATCGAATAGAATAGAGACAGATTCAAATTAGTCCAAGTGTCAGGTGAAACCCGACTATCGCATTTTCATTGAAACAAGCAAAAAGACTGCGAAGAACCTTTAGAAAGGTTCTGTCGCAGTCGTTTTCTTGTATACCATAATCAGTTCACCATTTTCTGGATCTATGTGGTGGGTATGCCTAAAGCCAAAAGCGGTATAAAACGAAAAGATCGTTTTGTTCTCTTTGTGGGCACTTAAATAGATTTTTTCCACTGTCCAATGGCAGAAAAGATAGTCTAGGAGCAACGGCATAAATTTCTTGCCTAAGCCTAATTTTTGCCAATGCTGATCGATCATCAAGCGATCCAACCAAATACTTTGTTCTTGTTCGTTATAGGCACCGACCATTGCAAAGCCGACAATGGTTTCTTCTTTGTACAAAGCAAGCGGGACCCAATGCAAAGAAGTATCATATGCAGCTTCCAGCAAGGAGGTGGTGTTGTCTTCAATAAAAGTATGTTGGGATTCTGATACTTTTAAGGCAGCAATTGTACGCCAAGTAGACTGGGACACTTCTTCAATTCTGACTGTCATAGTGTATGTCCTTTCTTCCATTTTTTTTTAGTATAACGAAAGCTGTCTCAAAGAACAAATACAGTTGCCGCAATTAGCAGCTAGTCTTGCGTTAGGGGGAGAAGCCGGGCTGTACTTTTCGTATTTAATTTACTTTTTAGCAATAGTTTACTTTTTGTTTACTATTTCCTGTTACTATAGTATTGGCTCAGTTTTTATTATTCTGATAATCAAATTTTATTTTCTTTATTTAAAAAGGTAAGAAATCGGATCATTGCGTGTGCAAGGAAGAAAGAATTCACTCTTTCACAACTGACTGAAGGCATCGGTTGAAGTACCTATAAGTATGGGCTAAAATCGAAAAAAATAGACAGCACCTCCTTTCAATAAGAGGCGGATCACGTCGTGAAAACAGGCGATCCCAATTTTTTCAAAGAGAACACTTTAAATGATGGCTGCATAACTATGTTGAATCATCGCTATCAAAGAGAAGAGGAAAAGAATGACTATCAAGCAGCGTTTATTTATATCGCATATATTGATGATTATTGTCCCAGTTTTATTGAGCTTATTAGCTTCAGTGATTGCTTTTTTAATGGTCTGGCGTTATTTCTGGGGGCTAGATGAAGGAGCCATGATCAAGAATACCGAATTTCGTGCCCAGTATGCGACGGTTGAAAGTCTGGTGATCAAATGGGATACGGAGAAGACGACAGATGCAGAAGTAGTCGCCGACATGCAACATTTCAAAAAGACCAATCATAGCAAAAATATTGCATTGCTGGTTTATCGCGGCGACAAGCTAATTTCGTCTGTAGGGGAAGTAACAGATCAAAAAATGAAAGAAACTGCTCTTAAAGAAGAGGGAGAACATAGTTACTTAAAAGATCAAACCTTTCTTACGACATTTGATACCAGCAACTACAAGATTATCTTGATCAATTCAAATTATTACAATGATTTGTATTATCAAGATCCATTATGGGATCGCGATTACAAAGCGATGTTGTCTCGGATCATCGTGTTAGTCGTGATTTTGATTTTGTCGATTATTTTTATTACTAGCCGTGTTCTGACGCGATATCTCACAAGAAGTATTACCGATCCTTTGGAATTATTGACTGTAGGTTTCTATAAAATCAGAGAAGGAGATCTGCAATATCAGATCCAGTATACGAAGCAAGATGAATTTTTACCGGTCTCAAAAGACTTCAACGGTATGGCACGTCAGCTGAAAGAAATGATGGATAATCAAAACAAACTGGAAACCAATCGTCGAGAATTGATCGCGGGTATTTCCCATGATCTGCGAACCCCACTGACTTCGATCAAAGCCTATGTCGAAGGATTAGAGAAGGGGATCGCTAATACACCTGTCATGCGGACCAAATATTTTACGATTGTAAAAAAGAAGATCGATGATTTGGACCAAGTGATTGCACAGCTTTTCTTGTTTTCTAAGTTGGATACCGGTGAATTTCCTTTCAATCTAGTGACAACTACTAGTAAAAAACTGATCGATGAATACATCGGCTTTATCCAGCAGGAATACGAATTGAATGGATTGACGATTCTATTGGAACCGACGGATCAAAACGTTTCGCTAGAAGTGGATCCAGTTCAGTTTCGTACAGTCTTAACAAATCTATTTGAAAATGCCCGCAAGTATGTGGATCGCAACGATAAACAAGTGGTCGTCTCTTATGAAGTAGTTGAGGAACAGTTTATCTTGTCGATCATTGATAACGGCAGCGGTGTTTCGGAAGAGAATTTGGAAGACTTGTTTGAACTTTTCTATCGCGATGACCGCTCAAGAACCAACCCGAGCAAAGGCAATGGCTTAGGCTTAGCGATTTCGAAGAAAATCATTGAAGGATTCAATGGAACGATTCAAGCGTACAACCATCCAGCAGGGGGATTAGCGATCGTTATCACCCTCCCAGTTAAATCAAAAAGGAAGTGATCGAAGTTGAGTGTACGAGTATTAATTATTGAAGACGATGAAGATATTTCAATGATCGAAAAAGATTTTTTAGAAATGGAAGGGTATGAAGTCCATATCGTTAACGACGGTTGTGTGGGCTATCATGAAGCATTGACGGAGAAATACCAATTGATCCTATTGGATGTGATGCTGCCAGGAATGGATGGACATGAGATTTGTCGAAACATTCGCGATAAAGTCGATATTCCAATCATTATGGTCACGGCCAAGTCAGAAGAATTAGAAAAGCTGCGAGGTTTAGGTATAGGTGCGGATGATTATATTTCGAAACCTTTTTCGCCAACCGAACTTGTCGCTCGGGTCAAAGCGAACATTGCACAATACAATCGGATCAAGCGCGGACAACAGACAGAAACTGTATCTAGTGAAATCGAATTAGGCGGTATCCGAATCAATTCACAAACGCATCGGGTTTACGTGGATGGAATCGAAGTTGACTGCAAACATCGAGAGTATGAGTTATTGCTCTTTTTGATGGAAAATCCAGAGATCGTCTTCAGCAAAGAACAACTCTATGAAAAAATCTGGGGGATGGAAGCACTAGGCAACATCCGAACCGTCGCCGTCCATATCAATCGTTTAAGAGAAAAAGTCGAGGAAGATCCCACCAATCCACAATATATTCAAACCGTCTGGGGAGCAGGGTATCGCTTTAAGGCGTAACATTGCAGCAAAGTGGTTAGTTGCTGCCAAAAAATATAGCAGCAAGAATCTTTTTTCAGCATAGGTGCTGTTTAAAGAGATTCTTGCTTTTTTTATGAAGAGATGACAATTTTGTTCGTGAAAGCCATTTTGTATTACAAAAATGTAAGCAGATTAAAAAAAAACTAATAAATGAAATAAAAAGTTTATCGCCAGTTTATAAATTGTTTAACATTTCAAGGTCAATTATTTACTCCTTCATTCTAGAATCAATATAGCAAGAAAAGGAGGGATTTGGTGAAACAACGAATCAAAAATGAACATGTGCGTCAAGCACTCTTCTTTGCAGGCAAAACCCTTTTTTATTTCTGTATCATTTTGATGCTGATTTATCTTTATCATTATAAAAACGTGCAAGGTGGCACCTTTATCTATAATGAATTTTAGGAGGAATGTTCATGAACGTGGTAAATATTGTGCAAGCCATTGAAGAATGGGCACAAAAGGATCCAGAGAGGATTGCCTACCGAGAAGATGACCTAACATATACTTATGGACAATTAGCAGCTCGATCCGACCAATTAGCTGCCTATCTCGAGGAAACTCTGGAAACTCGCGGACCGATCGTGGTTTATGGCGAGTTAGAATTTGACATGCTAACAGCCTTTTTGGCAGCTTCCAAAACAGGTCGGGCATATATTCCGATTGAAAGTACCACGCCAAAAGAGCGTATTGAATTGATCCTCTCTGTGGTTACGCCAGATTTGATCATTAGCGTAGCTGACTGGCAAGGTCCGGAAACAATGATTCCAATGCTAGAAATAAATCAATTGGAAGAAATCTATCAAAGTGGGCGCAATTTAGGCACTACAAAAGTACTAGGGAAGGATGATATTTACTACATCATCTTCACATCAGGAACGACCGGCATCCCTAAAGGAGTTCAGATTAGTCATGGAAATTTATTGAGTTTCGTGCAATGGACATTGAAGGATTTTTCTTTACGCGAAGGGATGCATTATTTGGCACAGGCACCGTATTCCTTTGATCTCTCTGTCATGGGGTTATATCCAGCATTGACTTCTGGCGGCTGTTTGGTGCCTTTAAAAAAGGCGGTCATTAATGACTTCAAAACATTGTTTGGAACCTTGCCGCAATTGGCTATCAATGTTTGGATCTCGACACCTTCATTTATGAAACTATGTTTGATGGAAGAGACCTTTGACGGGATGCACGTTCCTCAGTTGGAACGTTTCTTATTCTGTGGGGAAGAACTACCAAAAAAAACCGCTCACGCACTGCTGGAACGTTTTCCAAATGCAAAAATCTACAATACCTATGGACCTACTGAAGCGACTGTTGCCGTATCCGGAGTGCAAATCACTGAAGAATTACTGGAGCAATATGATCGAGTGCCAATTGGGTATGTGAAAGAAGATTCGACGGTTTTCTTTATGGAAGAAGATCAACTAGTTCCTAAAGGGCAAGTAGGTGAGATCATCATTAGTGGTCCTAGCGTGTCAAAAGGGTATCTGAACAATCCCGAGAAAACAAAAGAGGCATTTTTTGTCCATGAAGGGCAACCAGCGTATCGAACCGGCGATAGTGGCAGAATGACGGAAGATGGTTTGTTGCATTATGAAGGGCGTCTTGATTTTCAAGTGAAGTTCCATGGGTATCGAATGGAATTAGAAGAGATCGACCATCATTTAAGCAATAGTTCGTGGGTCAAACAAGCCGTCGTAGTCCCTAAATATCAAGAAAAGAAAGTGGAACAGCTGATTGCTTATGTCGTTCCCGAAACGCACCCATTCGAGAAAGAGTTCCAACTGACAAAAGCCATCAAATCTTCACTGAGTGAAACAGTGATGGAGTATATGATTCCGCAGCGATTTATCTATGTTGAGCAGTTGCCTCATACGGCAAATGGCAAAATCGACCGCAAATGGCTGACAAATGAGGTGAATCCTTCATGAACCTGCAGCATATGATTCCTTATGCAAATCCCACCTATTTCATTTGGCTAATGGTAGGATTGCTTCCGATGATGCTTGTGCTGCTGTTCAAACAAAAGCGTTGGCAATGGTATCAAACGTTACTCACACTAGTGGTATTGTACGTGAGTTTTGGTGGTGAATATTGGCAACAGGGGCTAGCGCTGATCGGATACGTCGTGTATCAGACATTACTCGTCTATGGCTATTATCAGCATCGCCAACGAGCAAATACTTCAGGCGTCTTTTATGGTGCAGTGGTAGCAGCGATTTTACCATTGGCATTGAGCAAAGTCACCCCTTTCTTTGTTGGACATGCCTCATTGATTTATTTCTTGGGTATCTCTTATCTGACCTTTAAATCAGTGCAAATGATCATGGAGATACGGGATGGACTGATCAAAGAATACCATCCTTGGCGTTATATCCAGTTTCTACTATACTTTCCAACGATTTCTTCGGGTCCGATCGATCGGTATCGCCGCTTTGAGAAGGATCTGCTGAATCCGCCGACAAAAGAAGTGTATCTCGATTATTTAAACAAAGGAGTCGCCAAAATCATGCTAGGGCTCCTGTATAAGTTCATTCTTGGTTATTATCTCGGTCAAGTATTACTGCCGATCGTAACCAAAGAAGCCCTGCAAAATGGCTTGTTCTCTTGGGGAATGCTGAGTTATATGTATGTTTATAGTATGTATCTGTTCTTTGATTTTGCTGGCTATAGTTTGTTTGCGATTGGTGTCAGCAACTTCATGGGTTATGATACACCAGCTAACTTCAATAAACCTTTTCTGGCGCCTAATATCAAAGAATTCTGGAATCGTTGGCACATGAGTCTGTCTTTTTGGTTCCGAGACTATGTGTACATGCGTTTAATGTTCACACTGATCAAGAAGAAAGTTTTCAAAAGCCGTATCGTCGCATCCAATGTCGGCTATTTTGCCCTCTTTTTGTTAATGGGCATTTGGCATGGACTTACCTGGTATTACATTTTATACGGGGTATATCATGCGACATTGATTTGCGGAAATGATGCGTGGATCCGTTGGAAGAAAAAACAAGGAAATCTGCCATCGAACAACCTAACCAAAGCGGTGTCCACTGTATTGACCTTCCAAGCAGTTTGCTTTAGTTTTCTGATTTTCTCAGGAATCTTGGACAAATTATTCGTTAAATAAAAGGAGAAAAGAATATGACAACCAAAGAAGCAGTATTAGACATTTTAGAATCAGTTACAGGAAGTGATGAAGTAAAAGAAAACGAAACAATCGATCTTTTTGGTGAAGGATTATTAGATTCATTAGGATCTGTTCAATTGCTGGTTGAACTAGAAGGGCAGTTAGGAATTGAATTTCCAGTATCGGAATTTGACCGGGCAGAGTGGAATACACCAGCAAAAATCATTGAGAAAGTCGACACGCTGCAAAGCCGATGATGAAAAAACGACTACTCACGGCTTTTGGACCGCTTCTTTGTGTGGGGATTCTTGTCGGGGTACTCTTCCTTGGCCCTTGGAAGATCAATAGCCACGATCCGAAAGTCATCGCTCAAGCGGCGACGGCAATGAATGATGTGGTGTTTCGCGGGGATCGTATCAAAAATGAGGCAATAGCAACAGGAAAATATGTCCCATTTTTTGGCTCATCCGAATTAAACCGTGTGAGTGCCACCCATCCTTCCGTATTGTCGCAGAAATATCAACGTTCTTATACGCCATTTTTGATTGGTGCACCTGGCACCCAGTCGCTGACCCAGTACGCCATCATTCAATCAATGGCGAAAGAATTAGCAGGGAAAAAAGCAGTCTTCATCGTTTCCCCTCAATGGTTCGTTCCTAAAGGGTTGAAAGGAGACTATTTCAACCATCATTATTCCGAACAGCATGTGTACGATTGGCTCTCTTCGTTAAAGAAAGTCTCTGACACCGATCAATACTATGCCGAACGTCTCTTAGACTATTCGAAAGTGAAAGAAAATAGCTTGACGGAACAAGTCTTGAATGAAGTGAAATCCGGTAAGATACCGACTGATTGGCAGAAAAAACAGATTGATCTGCAACGATCTATTTTGAAACGGGAAGATGAGCTTTTTAGTGGTCTTGGGTTGGGGCACAACTTGACTGACAAAATCACTGCTGCTGCAAAGAAATTACCTTCTACCTATAATCTCGCTCAAATAGAACAAGTAGCCGATAATGAAGGAAAAGCAGAAACGACTAATAATTCTTTAGGGATCAAGAATTCTTTTTACCAACATAATCTGCAAAGCCGCATAGATAAAATGAAAGGCTCTCAAAAGAAATGGGATTATCGTTTTGGACCAGAATATAGCGACTTTCAACTAGTACTGACAGAATTTGCTCGCAACAATGTGGATGTCTTATTTGTGATTCCGCCCATCAATCAGAAGTGGATGGATTATACCGGCTTGCCGCAAGAGGTGTTGTCCGGTTTTGACAAAAAGATCCGCTACCAGTTAAGAAGCCAGGGCTTCATGAATATCGCTGATTTATCAACGAAGGGCAATCAACCCTATTTCATGGAAGATACGATTCACTTAGGCTGGCGTGGCTGGTTGGCAGCAGATGAATACATTCAGCCATTCTTGGATTCCAAGGTCAAAGAAAAACCGTTGTATGAAATCAACCATTATTTTCTCTCCAAAAATTGGCAGCAAGAGGCACCAAAAGATATTCAGGGGAAATGAAAAAGGAGGACTGTTGGAGAATAGGAATGCTGGAGGCTTCATTCAATGAGTAGACATACGAAAAGACATGCAAAAAGACGCTCAAAAAGACGCTCAAAAAGAAACGTTCAAAAACTATTGCTTGGGATTGATATCCTGGTAATCATTTGTGGTCTCATTGGCATCTACTACTTGTTTTTGCCAACGGAACCAACGGCTGCTTCTGATCATTACAGTGAGCAAGTCGCACATTCCAGTACTGCCAGCAGCTCCTCCTCCAAAAAGGAGCAACCCGCAAACAAGAAACAGGACTTGTTGGATGCGGGGAACTATGACAATCTCATTAGTGACCAAGAAGTCGTCACAGCCGAAGGAGCCAGCTACGATCAGAAAATTCTTTCCAGTGGTTTTATTGGAAGTGCATTGGTTGTAAAAAACGGGAAAGTCCTGCTGCACAAAGGGTACGGATATGCTGACAAAGCAGCTGATGTCAAAAACACCCCGGCAACATTATTCAATATTGGCTCGATGCAAAAAGGATTGACGGCGGTCTTGATCATGCGGGCAATTAAGGAAGGGAAACTATCCTTGACGGATACATTAGCGCGCTTTTATCCGTATATTCCAGGCGCTGCCAAGATTACGATTCAGCAAATGCTGCAGATGGCTTCCGGACTCAAACTTTCAGAAAATCCGCAAGGGCTGGAAGACGTGCAACAGATCCTCGACTGGGATGCCACCCATGCTGTCTTATCCGGAACCCAAGGAACATTCAAATATAGTCCCATCAACTACAATTTACTGGCAGGTATTTTGACAAAAGTATCAGGAAAAAGTTATGATGCGTTGTTAACGGATTTTTTTATCAATAAGAATGGGTTGAAACAATCTTTCTTGTATAAAGCCTTTTTACAGCAGGATCATCCTACGGTCAATTACAAAACGGATGGCGAAGCAGATCCTTACGGGAACCCTAACAATATTTCCTCAGCCAACTTGGCAGCTGAGGTAGGAACTGGAAATCTCTATATGTCAGTTGGCGACTTGTATCGCTATTATGATTTATTATTGAATGGGAAACTGCTGGATAAAGCTTCACTGAAGCAAATGTGGCAACCAGCCGCTGGCGGGTCCTATGCCGCAGGTTTTTATGACAAAGGGACTTATTTTCGGGCTCATGGTGGTAAAGGAGGATTCGAATCGTTTGGGTTGTTTTCTAAAGACAACAAAACCAGCGTGATCCTACTATCCAATCGTGGACGTAAAAGCGACACAGAATTAATGAATCAACTCTATCATCCGCTTGCAAATGTTGATGCTTCTTTTTGATTGCATCATTTTGCTCGTGCAAGCTTAGAGTTTTCAAGTAGGACACCCTCTGTTCCTAAAGACAAAAGCACATGCTTTCGTCGGGGCTGAGGGTGTCTTTTTTTAGTTTCTTTCAAAGGGGATCCTCACAGCAGTTTGTAATGATTCCAATGTATCTCTAGGGGCTAGATTAGAAGAATTTTAAAAAAGTAGGCAATTGCGTTTGAACTTCATTCTCAATTAGTCTAAAATAGTGAGAAAGAAAAGATACTGGAGGGAACAGAATGTCAGTTTTAGAAATCAAAAACCTGCATGTCCAAATTGAAGATAAAAAGATCTTAAAAGGTGTTGATCTTGTTTTAAAAACCGGTGAGATCCATGCCATCATGGGACCTAATGGGACAGGAAAATCTACCTTATCTGCAGCAATTATGGGAAACCCGAATTATGAAGTCACTGAAGGAGAAATCTTGTTCGATGGGGAAAATGTGCTGGAAATGGAAGTGGATGAGCGAGCACGTTTAGGTTTGTTCTTGGCGATGCAATACCCTAGTGAAATTCCAGGAATCACAAATGCTGAATTCATGCGAGCTGCTATCAACGCTAAACGGGATGAAGAGGACAAAATCTCTGTCATGGATTTTCTAAAGAAATTAGATCAAAAAATGGATCTATTGAACATGCCAGAAGAAATGGCAGAACGCTATTTGAATGAAGGTTTCTCTGGCGGGGAAAAGAAACGGAACGAAATCTTGCAATTATTGATGCTAGAACCAACATTTGCGATTTTAGATGAAATCGACTCTGGATTAGACATTGATGCCTTGAAAGTCGTCGCTAAAGGGGTCAATGAAATGCGCGGGGAAGGCTTTGGCGCGCTCATCATTACACACTATCAACGGTTGTTGAATTATATCACTCCTGACGTGGTACATATCATGATGGAAGGTCGCGTGGTAATGACGGGATCTGCTGATTTAGCGAAACGCCTGGAAGCTGAAGGCTATGCTGGAATCAGTAAAGAATTAGGGATCGACTACAAAGAAGAAGAAGCATAAGGAGGCAAGGCAAATGGCAAAATTACAGGATTATCTTGACCAAGTCAACGTGTTTTCAGCGTTGAAAGAAGAACCTGAATGGATGTTGGAACTCCGCCAAGCAGCCCTTGCAAAAGTGGATGAACTCCCGTTTCCAAAAATTGAACGGGTCCGTTATGAACGCTGGCCTTTGTTTAATATCAATGAAGCAGCACTTGTCGGTGAACAAGAATTCTCTGGCGTGATTGATCCAGCGGCAGCAGGATTGGGGGCAGTTCCATCCTTTGATGCAATGGATAGCCATCCAACGGTTGTTCAGTTTGATGAAACAACGGTCTTTGAACAATTACCGCAACATCTAGTGGATCAAGGTGTCATTTTTACGGACTTGTTTACCGCAATGAGAGAAGTACCAGAACTCGTCAATCAATACTATATGACTAAAGCAGTCCCAATGGATGAAGACAAAATGACTGCGGCCCATGCGGCATTTATGAATAGTGGTTTATTTTTATATGTACCCAAGAATGTCATCATTGAAGAACCACTAGAAGCAATCTTCTATCATAATGGCAATAGCCAAGCGCATTTCTTCAAGCATGTCTTGATCGTAGCAGATGAGCACAGTGAATTCAGCTACTTGGAACGTTTCCAAACCAAAGGGGATCAAGCCAAAAAGTTATCTGGAAATATCGTTGTAGAAGTGATCGCCAAAGCAGGGGCTAAAGTCAAATTCTCAGCTATTGATCAATTGGGGGTCAATATCACTACCTATATGAATCGACGAGGCTATGTCTTACGAGACGCTATGGTTGATTGGGCGATTGGTGTCATGAATGACGGCGATGTGATTGCTGACTTTGATTCAGACCTCGTTGGCGAAGGCGCCCATTCTGAAGTAAAAGCTGTTGCTATCAGTGCCGGTCGGCAAACACAAGGGATCGATACGCGAGTGACAAATAAAGCACCACATTCGATCGGCCACATTTTGCAACATGGTGTCATTAGAGAACGCGGCGTCTTGACCTTCAACGGTATCGGACATATTTTAAAAGGAGCCAAAGGTGCCGATGCCCAACAAGAAAGTCGGGTCTTAATGTTGTCTGACCAAGCTCGTGGCGATGCCAATCCGATTCTATTGATTGACGAACATGAAGTTACGGCAGGACATGCTGCCAGTGTGGGTCGTGTCGATCCAGAAGAAATGTACTACTTGATGAGTCGCGGCTTGCGCAAGGAAGAAGCAGAACGCTTAGTGATTCGCGGATTTCTGGGATCTGTCTTAACAGCCATTCCTGTGAAAGAAGTGCAACAAGAACTGGTGGCTGTTATTGAAGGGAAGTTACTTGCATGATCGATGCCCAAAAAGTGAAACAAGCGTTTCCTATCTTGGATCAAGTCGTCAATGATGAGCCATTAGTCTATCTTGATAATGCTGCCACCACCCAAAAGCCGGAAGCCGTTTTGAAGACGATCGCTGCCTATTATCATCAAGACAATGCCAACGTTCACCGTGGCGTTCATACATTGGCGGAACGGGCGACCCATTCTTATGAAGCCGCGCGGGAAAAAGTTCGCCATTTTATTCAGGCCAAAGAAACCGCCGAAGTGTTGTTCACTCGTGGTACGACGACAAGCCTGAATTGGGTAGCCCGCAGTTTTGGGGATCAATTTGTCAATGAAGGTGATGAGATCGTGATCTCTTACATGGAGCACCATTCCAATATCATCCCATGGCAACAACTGGCAAAACGCAAGAAAGCGATTCTGAAATATATCCAATTGACGCCAGAAGGTATCCTTGACATGGATGATGCACGTCAACAGATCACGGATAAAACAGCGGTGGTTGCCATTGCTCATGTCTCAAATGTTCTTGGTGTGATCAATCCAATTGCTGAGTTAACGCAACTAGCCCATCAACACCAAGCCGTGATAGTAGTAGATGGCGCCCAAGCAGTTCCCCATATGTCAGTTGATGTCCAATCATTAGATTGTGACTTCTATGCTTTTTCTGGTCATAAAATGTGCGGCCCGACCGGCATTGGTGTCTTATATGGCAAACGTTATTGGTTAGATCAGATGGAGCCAGTGGAATTTGGCGGCGAAATGATTGATTTCGTTCATCTTCAAGAAAGCACGTGGAAAGAATTGCCATGGAAGTTTGAAGCAGGTACTCCAAACATAGCTGGCGCCATCGGGCTAGGGGCAGCGGTAGATTACTTGAGTGAACTTGGGTTAGCGGCCATCCATCAACACGAGGCTGAACTGGTCGCTTATGTTTTGCCAAAATTGCAAGCCATTGATGGACTGACGATTTATGGTCCACAAGAAGCAGCCAAACGAACAGGTGTCATCGCTTTTAACATCGACGGGATTCATCCCCATGATGTAGCGACTGCATTAGACATGGAAGGTGTCGCTGTCCGTGCCGGTCATCATTGTGCACAACCCCTCTTAAACTATTTGCACGTACCGGCAACTGCACGTGCCAGCTTTTACCTGTATAATACAAGAGAGGACGCCGATCGATTGGTTGACGCCATCAAGTTAACAAAGGAGTTTTTCCAACATGGCATTAACGAAATTAGATAATTTATACCGACAAGTCATATTAGATCATTCCAGTCACCCCCATCATCGCGGAACACTAGGAGATTCTACCTATAAAGTTGAATTGAATAATCCCACTTGTGGCGATGTGATTCATTTAGAACTCGCCGTTGAAGGGGAGACCATCAAAGACGTGGCATTTACCGGTGAAGGCTGTTCTATCAGCACTGCCAGTGCTTCAATGATGGGAGATGCAGTGATCGGCAAAACATTGACCGAAGCTGGAGAATTGTCAGGTTTATTTTCTGAATTGGTCCAAGGTCATACTGTTTCTGACAGTGACCGTCTAGGTGATGCTTCAATGCTAGGAGGAGTGGCTAAGTTTCCCGCGCGGATCAAATGTGCCACCCTTGCATGGAAAGCATTGGAAAAAGCGATCGCCGACGATACCCAACAATCAGATGTGGAACACAGACACTCGGAAACCGATGAGCATCAAGTAGAGTAGATTGCAGCAAAACAAAGGAGTGAGAACCATGGGTGTACCCGAATTAGAAGAATATAAATTTGGCTTCCACGATGACGTGCAGCCCGTATTTAGTACCGGTGAAGGCTTGACCGAAGACATCGTCCGTGAAATCTCACGGGTCAAACAAGAACCAGAATGGATGTTGGAATTCCGATTGAAGTCATTAGAAGCCTTCAACAAAATGCCCATGCAAAACTGGGGACCGGATCTGTCCGACATCGATTTCGATGCCATCAAATATTATCAAAAACCTAGCGACAGCCCAGCTCGAGACTGGGATGATGTACCAGAAAAAATCAAAGAAACCTTTGAACGAATCGGAATTCCCGAAGCAGAACGTGCCTATTTAGCCGGGGCTTCGGCACAGTATGAATCAGAAGTCGTTTACCATAACATGAAAGAAGAGTTTGAAAAGTTAGGCATCATCTTTACCGATACCGATTCAGCCTTGAAAGAATACCCAGAGATCTTCAAGCAATACTTTTCAAAATTAGTACCGCCAACCGATAACAAATTGGCTGCACTGAACTCAGCTGTTTGGTCCGGTGGAACCTTTATCTATGTACCAAAAGGCGTCCGCGTTGACGTACCGCTGCAAACCTATTTCCGGATCAATGCCGAAAACACCGGTCAGTTCGAACGAACATTGATTATCGTTGATGAAGGTGCCAGCGTCCACTATGTGGAAGGCTGTACCGCACCAACCTATTCCAGTAATAGTTTGCATGCAGCTATCGTCGAAATTTTCACCTTGAAAGATGCCTACTGCCGTTATACAACCATCCAAAACTGGTCCGACAATGTCTATAACCTCGTAACCAAACGAGCAAAAGCATTGGAAGGTGCCACAGTCGAATGGATCGACGGCAACTTAGGTGCCAAAACAACCATGAAATATCCAAGTGTCTATCTCGATGGCAAAGGCGCCCGCGGTACGATGCTCTCCATTGCATTTGCCGGTGCGAACCAAATCCAAGATACAGGTGCTAAAATGATCCACAACGCACCAAACACTTCCAGCTCCATCGTCTCGAAATCTATTTCAAAAGACGGCGGCGCCGTAAACTATCGTGGACAAGTCACCTTCGGCAAGAAGAGCGCAGGCTCTATCTCTCACATCGAATGTGACACTATCATCATGGATGATCTATCGAAATCCGATACCATTCCATTCAATGAAATCCACAACAGCCAAGTATCATTAGAACACGAAGCAAAAGTCTCAAAAATCTCAGAAGAACAACTCTACTACCTCATGAGCCGCGGCCTATCCGAAAGCGAAGCCACCGAAATGATCGTCATGGGCTTCGTCGAACCATTCACCAAAGAACTACCAATGGAATACGCCGTCGAGCTAAACCGATTGATAAGTTATGAGATGGAAGGGTCTGTGGGGTAATGGAATTTATTAAGCTAGAAATGCCTATTTGAAGGCGTTTCTGGCTTTTTTATTTTTGGTGTGTATAAAGTAACACCAAAAGCAACACCAATGAGAAATGGATAGTTAGATTGTTATGGTAAAAATGATCTAAGCAATGAAAACCTTTCAGAGGAAAACGAAAAAAATGTACAGGGAAAATAAAGATGGAATACTTTTTTAAGAGCGAGAAAATAAAATGTCAATAGTGATATACTAGTAATAAGATGATGAAAGGGTTGGGGAGCATGCTTCAGACAGAACTTACAAGATTTAAGGTAAAAGTAGGAAAGACGGTTATAGTTGATGAATGGATGTCGTTCTTAAATGAGCATATGGAAGAAACATTGCTAACATTAGAAAATGAAAAAATGTTTGTTGAGACAATCTTTAGAGAACAGCTCAACGAGGATGAATTTTTGTACTGGTATTCAATACAAGGAGAAGGTGGAATTTCTGTTGAGGATTCTGAGAGTTGGATTGATAAAAAACATTTAGAATATTGGGATGAATGCATAGATTCTACATACAAACCAATCGATTTGGCAACTGAAGTGGTGATGATTACTGAAAAAATACGTAGTAATATGAAATAAATTTGGCTTTAGATTAAGCCAATAGATTTTATTGCATTTTTCTTTGTAATAGGTTGAATATAGTGAATTTCAATCTAATATATCAAGAGGTATGTAGGTTTATTTGCCACGATGACAAATCAGGTGAGATATGGTAAGATTAATCTGCTCTATATGTAGTTATAGAGGGATAATGTTTGCTAAAGTCAAGCACCAGCAATATTACAATAAGTAGTAGGTCTGTGTGGTCCAAAGTTGACATAAGTCTGAACAGTTTCATAGCTGTCTCAGCTCCTTTCGTTAATTCAATGACTTTACCAATATTATACAGGAACAGTTTGATGTTCTTTGGGCGCTGTGAGTATAGAAATATACCACTTGTAAGGTTTGTGTGCAGGAAGAGTAGTATCCCATTGGCCCTAAATGGTACTTTTCCTCATCCAAGAAATAAAAAGGAGATGTAGGTTTGAAGGACTTTATCACAAAATCTTATCTTCATTTTGACTATAGAACAAGGTATAATTCCGTAAAAGACTATGTTGAAGATCCAAAAAGGATTGTTAAGCATGGTTTTTTTCCTTTTATACACAAAAAAAAGGTGTTAGTAAAATATAGGGTTAACGACGCAGGGAGCAGGCCTGTCAAAATCAAACCGCGGGAACTTTACAGAGCTTCACATTTAGATTCTTGCATTTATAGATACTACGCAGATTGTCTAAACAAGGATTATGAAAAAGTAGCAAAAATAAGAGGAATTGATGATAATGTTGTTGCTTATAGGGTTGGAAAAGGTAAATCAAACATAGACTATGCGGCTGAAGCAATAGATTTTATCAAAAGAAGCAATGATGGCTGTTATATTTTTTTAGGAGATTTTGAAAAATTTTTTGATACTTTGGATCATGAATATTTAAAGTGCAAATTAAAAGAAGTCTTAAGTATGAGCACATTGGATGAAGATTGGTTTAAAATTTTTAAAACAATAACTAGTTTTTCTTGGGTTGAACAAAAAGATTTAAATGATTTATTCGGTTCAGAAAAAGAACAATATAAGAATGGTTTAAAATCTTATTTTGATACGTGGGAAGAATTTAGGAATTTTAAAGCAGATGGTCATGTATGTAAAAATACTAACAGTTTTGGAATTCCTCAAGGAACCCCAATAAGTGCTTTGCTATCAAATATATATATGATAGATTTTGACGATTGGCTAAATAAATTATCATCCAAATATGGTGGGAAATATTTAAGATATGCGGATGATTTCATTTTGATACTGCCCTTTAGTACAAGCTCTAAGGACATTTTTCTTGAAATTGTTCGAGAGATTCTGCAATACGCATCCGAGGTCACTAAGTTAAAAATTGAGAGAAATAAAACAGAGAAGTATCTTTTTACAAATGATTCAGTATATTTGTTTGAGTCAAATAAAAATAGTACATCAAGTCTAGTAAAATCAAAATTGGATTACTTGGGATTTGTATTTGATGGAAGCCAAGTAAAGATGAGACAAAAAAGTGTTTCAAAATTTTATAGAAATGCTGATAAAGCGATCAGAGCTGCTAGAGAAAAAAGTCGAATTAAGAAATCGAGTTATCTAATTGGTAAAAGGCATATTTATAGATATTTTTTTGATGTGGGTGTAAGGGATAGTAAAGGGAGTAAATTTGGAAACTTCATTTCCTATGCTAGAAGATGTCAAAAGAAATTTGATCAAATATCTCCTCTGACGGAGAATTTAATGATGGAACAAATAAAAAACAGACGTAAAAAGCTATTAAAGAAAATGTATAAGAACTGATAATCAAATGATATGCTCCCATCATAGTAGACGTTAGAAAAAAATATTGATAATCTACTATGATGAGAATTTATCAAATCGTGACTTTCATATCTATCGTCCATTAACCGCTGAAACAAACACCAAATAATTCGCGAAATCGCCAATCCGTTGTCGGTGGTCATTCACGTCACTTCTTGTACGTTGTTCTTGTTCTTCTTGTAAGAATAAGTGTGATGTCCAAGAATGACTGTCCCAATGGTTTAATTGAAAGATGCGTTCCAATAGGATGAAATGGTCGATAATGGTATTGTGAATATTCGTTCGTTCGGAATCTTTTTCCAGTTTTTGTTCCCTAGAAAATTGAGGCCATTCTGCACGAATGACTGTATAACGAATAGCAGCACCCATCAACTCTTCCCAAATTTCGATAAAATCCTTATCATTCATATCAGCATTTTTTAATATTTCTTGATAGATAGTGGTCATTTCAGTAAAAGATAGCGCTTCTGGTTGTTGTAAATAATTTTCGTATGTTTGATTCAATTGGGACATTAAATCACTCCTTGAAATGTTTTTGTTTTAACTAGTTTACTACAAGCAATAAAAGTTAGTGCATCAAAAGAAAAATAGGTAAGTATACCATTTTGGTAGTTTTTTCTCGTTTATTTGGTAGAAATTTGATGAAACAGATAGGCTAGTATCACTTTATTTGATGATACTAGCCTATTTTGTATCCAAAAATTATGAAAATGATTAAAACAAATCTTTTTCTTGTTCAATGAATTGAGCAAATTTATCAGCACTTCGTTCTTCTCGTTCTGGATAAAAATAGTTGTAGACTTGTTTTGTCATTTTTGAATCTTTATGACCAACACGATACATAATATCCTCTAGTTTCATATCTGCCATTGCGCACAAGGAAACGTGGGTTTTTCTAAATTCATGAAGAGTTATCCGTTTTTCAAGCTGATATTTATTAGCGATCATATCATACCAATCATTTGGTTGACCAGGACGACAAAAGTTATTTGAGCGATTGGGGAAGATTAGCTGTTTATTGCTTTGATGGCTTAAACCTAGTATAGAAAGCTCCTTTTTTTGACATTGTTGCCAGTTGTTTAAAAGTTGTATGGTTTGCCAGTCAAGAGAGATTGTTCTTTTCCCTGAACTTGTTTTCGCTCGTTGACTAACAACTTTCGTTTTTTTAGTTGTTGGGTTCTGTTCAACTTCCGCAAGAGTTTTACTAATCGTTAGTTTATTTGTATCAAAATCTATGTCTTGCCATTCTAATGCGAGAATTTCTGATTTTCGAGCACCAGTATAAGCAAGGACTCGAAAATAAGTTTCAATCTTTAAGTTTCCGTGTAAGTGACAGCAAGATAAGAACTCCGATAATTCTTTCGGTGTGTAAACAGTGATCGTTTCTGTGGCTACCAAATTTTCATCAATTTCAGTTCTCTTAATTGGTGCGGTTTTACGCATTGCATTTTCAAGGATCAGTTCCTGTTGCACCCCATATTGAAGTATTTGAGCGACCGCTCTTCGAAAGTAATAAGATTGCTTGAATCCAGCTGCTACCCATTCGTCATTCATACGTGTACAAAAACGTACGGTGATATCACTGATTTTCTTTTTGCCAATATAAGGTAGTGCGTGATCTTCAATTGCTCGGCGTAAAATCATAATTGTTGATGGTTTGACTTTATTACGATAACTTTTCAAAAACTCATCATAGAGCTGTTCAAAAGTCATATGACCGCTTTGACGATGCAATTTGTTATCGAAATTCATCTGGAGTTGTCTGTAGGCTTGTTGCGCTTCTTTTTTTGTTTTGTAGCCACTACGAGTAGTACGAACATCTTTTCCAAATTCATTCTTACCTAAATAGCATTTAAAACGCCACAATTTTTGTTTTCGTTTGTCGTATTGCTCGTAGATGGCTGACATCATTTCACCTCTTTTCATAGCAAACAGACGGTGGCAAAAGCAATTGGATTAATTCAATTTTAGAGTTGTTAGCACTTGCTTTAGCTCTTCTACATCATAGAGACGCTGACGACCAATAATGATAGGTTGCAGTCCTTGATCATGCAAATCTTTTAATGTATCAAATCCAATGTGCAATTCTTTCATTAATGTCTTTTGATTCAAATATTGTCCCAGAATTAAGGATTCGTTTTTTAAATTGTTCATACAAGGTACTCCTCTCTTTAGTTATAGTGAATTCTAATAGCAGAACAAAAAGTTCTTACTATAAGAACACTATAAGCTAGCAAAAAAAGTGAGGGGTGGTATAATTTTAGTAGAAAAAAAAGAAAAATCTACTACATTCATAAAGGAGAAGCAATGATCAATTTTCAATATTACCTGTATAAAAGTATCGGAAATCGAGTTCGTTTTTATCGGAAAAATATACTAGGACAAGCACAAGCCGATTTTATTGAGATGTTGAAAGGAGAAGGACTATTTATGGATAGACAGCGCCTTTCTCTCATTGAAAACGGTAGAAGTATTGAGGGGAAAAATCCTTATTTACTTTCAGAGACACAAATTGATTTATTTCAAAAGATATTTAAAACAAGCCGTACAAAACTGTTATTTGGTGAATATGAAGAACGTATGCGGTTAATCAAATTAATTTTATTGTCTTTACTTATGAACGGGGTAAGTAATACAAAAACGAATCAACAGTGGCATCCTTTTTTTGTTGATCCGATTGAAGATGAGTCCGAATTTATACGAACCTCAATGCTTAATTTGACTAATCAATCCTTAAAAGAAGAAGCAACAACAGTGTTTATTGGACATAATAGAGCGAAAACGAAAAAAATCGTAGCAAGAATCAGTGATTATCTGCATGAGGAATATCCATTCTTCTTCAATAAAACAAATAGAAGAGATTATCAATTATTGGCATCAGAGTATGAACAGGAATTTGAGAAAAGTTCTAACTTGTTCTTAAAACTATTGTTTGGAAATTTGGATTACTCAATGGATTTTTTTGATAGTTTGTTGAACTTGAGTCAGCAACTGGATGAATATAGGCAAGCACCGACACAACTTTTATTAAATAGAGGTCAATATGGAGATTTAGCTATTGGCTGGTTAGAGATTCGTTTCCCACTTTTTATTAAAGCTTTTAATGAAGTTTGGGAAAGACATGGTAAAAGATTTTGCGATTTTTTTCAATCCCAGTTGTTTGATTGCAGAACCGAACATTTTTCAAGCAATAATGTTATGAAGGATTTAACATCTGACTATGTCCATTCCTTATTGACTTCGGAAGAATTTATCAGTTTATTAGAAGAGTTGTTAACAATAGATGAGTATACAGAAGAAACAATGATTGGTCATAATTACGCTAGAAACCTTATGCAAACCACGATCAATGAGAATTTAAAAGATGACCGCATCTATTCAAAAGATATCTATGATGAGGATAAATATTTTTATGATGTCAGACAACTTAATTATTTAGTGAAACAAAGTAACAAACTAAACGCAAAACAATCTCGTCTTGCGCTGTTTGCCTGCAACTATGTAGAAATAAAAAAAGTCAATGAATGAGTTTATCAAAATAAGTTATACTTGTTATATAAAGAAATAAGTGTTCTTTTTTTCAGAGGGATAGGCATCGGATAAATTTCTATTTTTACTGCTAGCCAGACAAAAAAATAAACGAGTGGGCTCAGCTATGCTGAGTGGCAAAAATCATCGCAGATAATTTTTGTCATACTCACTCCTTATGCTCTTGTTGAGTGTCCCCTCGATATTATAGGAGATGGGTCCTCATTAATGAACTATAGTTGTTACAAGGGGTTAAGCGATTAAGAAATTGAATGCAACGCATTCATGAGGGTCCAGAGGGCCCTCGTTCGCCAAAAGCACTTGTTGTTATCACGAACAGGTGGGCCCAAAATCATCTATCATCATTAATTAATGTATACCGAGGGCCCACTAGGTAAAGGTCGGAAAAAAAGTTGGAAAAAGATTTTGTTAAAGAAACATTGATGATTTCGATAGAATATTTTGAACGGATCATTATTCTTTGACGTCTCTTTTTTTTCGTTATTTTATTATGCGGATAAACAGAGTGCTATTGCAAATAATCTGTTTCTTCGGCATATGAGAAATAATGATTGTCACCGATAATCAGATGATCTAATAAGGGGATGCCTATTTCTTGACCGACAATATTTATTCTCTTTGTTACAGCATGATCATTTGTGCTGGGTGCGGGATGACCGCTAGGATGATTGTGCACACAAATTATACGCGCAGCATTATCTAGTAAAGCTTGTCGAAAAATATCTCGCGGATGAACAATTGCTTGATTTAATGTTCCAATGAATAAAGTGTGCTGTTTAATCAGCTTATTTTTTGTATCAAGAGTGAGCAAGAGAAAGTTCTCTTGTGTCAAATGATTCATTTCACCAATTAATCTTTGTGCTAGTTCAAATGATGAAGCGATTGGAGCGCTCTTTTTTAATGAACTCAGACAATAACGACGACAAAGTTCGAACATTGCTTGCATCTGAACAGAATTAGGCTTATCGATATCATCAATCAACCATGTGATTTCTTGAACATTGTTGATTGTAAGAGCGACTTCAGCAGCTTCAATTGGTGACAACTCTAAAGCAAGTTCAATGAGTTCTTTGTTCGATAACTGGTCGGCTGTCGCAGCTAATAAATGCTCTTGTGCATTCATTGCTTCATAGGATTGAATTCCGTCTTTAATTTGATAATTTGGCATTTTTATTCCTCCATCTTAGCAGTTATTTCAAGCTTTTTATCGGCAAACGTAGAACGTTTGCAATTTTTATAAACTTGGTTTGACACAGTTTGTCATATAACACTTGACGTTACTTGACAGGAGATTTAAAATTAATTTGACAAAAATTTTTATTAATTACGAAATTAATTCATGATACTTTGAGGTATTTATTTTTAAAATTGAATCGCGTATGATAGCTTTAGCCCCGAGGGTTAAGGCTTTTTTCTTGTTCAAAATAAAAAAGAATTGGCATAAGACCAATTCTTTATGGCTCAGATAGATTAACAATCTCTTGTGCGATAGAGGTTAATTGTTTTTGTTTAGGTGATTTTTGAATCTGATCAATTACCTTAACTAACTCGGGGTTATCTGATTCAAATTCTAGAAAGCCAAAGAACTGTGCAGGTGTCATGTGAAGACCTTTGATAATTTTCTCAAGTGTATTGAGGGTGATATTGATTTCATTACGCTCAACGCGTCCTAAATACGTATCATCAATTTCTGAGGTACGAGACAAGTCAGCTAATGTCATCTTTTTATTGATGCGATAATGACGGATTTGGTCCGCAACCATTTTGTTTAGCATAAATGCCACCTCCTTACTCTTTAATGATAGAGCTTTAAGGAGGAAAAAATCAGATGACAAATATATTTTCGTTGTGTAAAATAATACATATATGTATTTGGATAGGCTAGGTAAAGCTAAATAAGTAGTCTTTTTATGATTATAAAGAATGATAAAAAAAGTTGAAGGGGTTTTGGAAAAGTGAAGAAAAAGGGAATGATGTTGATTTTGCTGGTTATGATTATCACGGGAGGTGCTTTTTTATATGTTAACCAGCAAAGAACAAGGCAATCAAAGCAAATTGCTCAATATGAAAGCGTGAATCAAGCACTTATGAAAGAAGACTACGAGAAAGCTAGCAACGAACTGGAGAAGTTAGCTGATTTCGTAGATGAAAACCAAGTTGAGTCCTATCGTAAGCAAGTTGTGCTAATTCAATCAGCACAACAACAAATCACAGAATTAGAAGTGTCAAAGGCACAGAAAACATTGTCAGTCTATTTAAACAATGAATTCAATTACAAAAAAATTCTCAACAAAAGATGCTAAACAAAAACAAAATTGATCAAGCAAGCATTCAATAAGACGACTTGGTTCGGCTTTACTGGAACACCCAATTTTTATTCCGATGAATTAAACGATATCAAAACATCACGTGAAATTTTAACCCATGATATTTTTGGCAAGTGGCTGCACACCTACTCAATTAAAGATGCAATTGGTGACGGTAATGTGCTTGGTTTTGACATAACTTATTTTCGGCCACGGTGGGTAATCGAAAATCCTACCGATGATTTTTCAGAGAAAGACTACGAAAAAGAAATTTATCAAAGTGCTGTGTATAGACATGAAGTAGTAGAAGACATTCTTGAAAACTAGAAGAAGACCTCAAGTGGAGCTTTGGTATCAGGAATCAGAGAAGAAAATGTGTTTCAAGCGATGTTGGCTGTATCGGGTAAACAAGCGGTAGCACATTACTACAATATTTTTAAAGAGAAGGCACCTCATCTCAATGTAGCCATGACTTTCTCTCGTGATGAGTCTAATGAGCAGGGAACGAAGGAACTTAATGAGTCTTTAAAGAAAGCAATTCATGATTATACAGCGAAATTCAATGTACCAAGTATATTAGATGCCAAAGATCCTGCTCGTGCATATATGCTGGATATCACGTAACGTTTAGCACGAATAAAACCGTATAATAAAGGATTAGCTGAAGACCGATTAGATTTGGTCATCGTTTCAGACCAACTTTTGACGGGCTTTGATTCTAAGTTTGTCAATATGATCTATATGGATAAAATGCTTAAAGAAGGTATGTTGATTCAGGCAATGTCCATAACGAATCGAACATACAATCGCAACAGTAAACCCCATGGAAAAGTCCGTTTCTATCGTCAAGGGAATGATATGCAAGAATAAGTTGAAAATGCGTTACGCATTTATACCAAAGGTGGAAATGATACTTTAGAAGAAGCAGAACAAGAAACAACAGAGCAAGAAATCAAAGGTTTGGAAAAAGATGATATCTTAGCAAAACCGCAAAGCCATCAAATTCTTGACTTAGAAAGTGCTGTTGTTCGTTTAAAAGAGCTATCTGATGAGCATTTTGGCAAAACACCTCGCGGATAAAATGACTTGAAAGAATTCGTCAATCTAGGACTTGCAACTCAGAACAAAATTCAACGCTTGGTTCAACAAGGATATGAATTGGGAAGTGAAATAGAGCTATTAGACGATAAAAGAGAACCAACAGGTGAGATGGTTCGTTTGGATATCTCTAGTAATGAGGAATTTGGTGCGTTGCATGCAAGGCTAAATGATGCTCGTGAACGGTTACCAGAAAAGGATCGTCCAGATTTAACAGAGATTAAAGTTGGGCTTGAGTTTTATAATCATCAAATTATTGATTATGACATGTTGGTTGAATTACTGAATACCTTTATGGATGACAAAAGCACAACCAACAAAGAAGCAATTGAAAAACATATTACGCCTTTGGATGATGAGAATCGCCAAGAAATTAAGGATATTGTTCAAGATATTGAAGCAGGAGAAATTACAAAACACTTTACAACAGAATCGCTGCAAAATACCCGCAATTAATATCGAACAGAACGCCGTGAACTCAAAATACGTCGATGGGCTGCCAACCAGAATGTGAACAGTAATATGATTTTAGAGGCATACGATATCTATATGCCAGGACATTCGTTGATAGAAAATCCAAAGCTCCATGAGATAGTTAACCGTATCGAAGATCAAGAAAATATTGGTTTCTTTGAAGCTTCAGAATTTGAAGACGCGTTAATGTCCTTTTTTGAAGAATTTAAAAATTTATGTATTTGTAGAAAGTGAGAGAAGCACAGATGATATTATCGAAAGAACAGCAGACAAAGATGTGGGCGATGCTTAATCAAACCCGGGGACAAATTGGCTTAACAGCCTATAAAGATTATATTTTTGGTATTTTGTTTTATAAATACTTATCTGAAAAGGCGACAAAATGGTTAGAAGGGGTTTTACGGGGAAAGACGTGGGAAGAAATTTATGCCCAAGATCCGGCGAAAAGTCTAGATTAATTATATGAAGCGAAATCTAGGTTATGCCATTCAACCTGGCAACTTCTTTTCTGATTGGAAAGCTGCGATTGATGAAGATCAGTTTAATATCGGTTTGATGACTGATACGTTTGGACACTTTAATCAACAAATAGCATTGGAAGCAAAGGGAGACTTTGAAGGGATCTTCGATGGGATGCGCTTTGATAGTGCTGATTTAGGTGCAAATGCACAAGCACGTGCAAGCGTAATGATTTCAATGATTGAATTGCTATCAGCCCATGAGTTTGATTTGTCGGGTGGCGATGATGCCATCTCAGATATTTACGAATACTTGGTAGCACAGTTTGCTACAGTATTGGCTTCCGATATGGGGCAATATTACACACCAAAAGAAATCTCAACTATTATGGCAAGAATTTTGACCCACGGTAGAGAAGAGGAGGAGAAATTTTCCATCTACGATATAATCACAGCGAAATTGATACAACTAAATACGCTTCAAACGGCTCGATATTAGGGCTTTTCACTCGTTATCGAGAGTGGGAGGCCTTTTATTATGCCTGTTTCTAGCTTTAGGAGGTTGGCTGATTTTCAGGGGGTGAGGGGTGTGTAGGGGGTGAAGCGAAAGTCCGAAGCAATGCTTCATATTGATGGATGGTCATCAATCAAGAAACGATAAAGGGAAATGGCCTCACAGTTTGTGCGGCCCTGAACTGTGATATTGAGGAAGCTAATTCGGTACTTTTAGTCAATAAAGTAAATCCATAACCAATGAGATAATGTTGAGGAACCGTGATATAATATACGTATTGAAATTTATGTTGAAGCGACAAAAATATGAGGTGAAAAAGTGTCGATAACCTATAAAAAACTATGGAAAATCCTGATAGATAAAGAGATGAAGAAAACTGATCTTAAGGAATTAGCAGGTGTTAGCAGCAATGTCATCGCCAAGCTAGGAAAAAACGAGCCTGTCTCAATCGAAACGCTTGTTAAGATCTGCCTAGCATTAGGAGTTGATATCGGTGATGTGATCAATATTGAACAAAAATGAATCCGGAATGGGAGGTGAGCTGCTTGTTATCTGAAGAAGAAAAAGTAGATGAGAACGAAATGGAAACCGAAGAATTTATAGAAGATATCAGCTCAACAGATATTCTTGAGAACACAATCCGGGAAACAATGCCTGCGATATTAGATATTCTTTTGATTGACCGTACGACATCAACTCCGAAAAAACCTAAAAACATCATTTGGGCTAATGACAATTATCTTAAGTATGGTCAAAAATCTTATGCAGCGACAGCCCAAATGCTTCCAAGTCTAGTAACCGGGCAGATGGGACAAATCATCATGCCGCGAGCGCTGAAATCGCGTGAACAACAAAAAGAACGAACGAAATCAAAGGCCGAGGTATTTACGCCGACTTGGATTGTGAAAAAGCAAAACGATGAAGTGGATAAAGATTATCAAAATGATGAACTTGAGGCTTATGTTAAACGCAAGTGGCTCGAAATAACCTGTGGGGAAGCGCCATACATGACTACACGCTATGACATGGAAACCGGTGAAATTGTGCCACTTGATGAGCGCGTTGGCTTTGTAGACCGGAAGCTGAAAAGAATCAATGCCGAAGTTGAAGATAAGGCTGATTGGCAACGTTTAGTGGAAGAAGCCTATAAATCAAGCTACGGATTTGAGTGGAGCGGGGACTCGCTCTTGTTAGCTAGGGAAAATCTTCTCTACACCTACCGCGATTATTATTTATCAAAATGGTTAGAAGAACCGTTGTATGGGTTATTTGAAGATATCGCCGAGATAATCAGCTACAATATTTTCCAAATGGATGGTTTGAAATACATCATTCCGTTCTCAGAAAAACGTCAAAAAGTCGAGAGCTTTCAGATGTCATTATTTGATTTTGACGATGAGGAGCCAGCTGAAGAATGGATCATAAAACCAGGGAAACGTGTTAAATTGATGAATTGGGAAACGAATAAAATGGAGTATTTTGATAAGGGGGTCAAATAAATATGAGCGCTGTTGCCACTAGACCAGATACAACAAACTTTGAATTTCTGAAATTGGATTGGGATTTGCGTGAGGCTTATTACCGTCGCGCCAAATTCGTCGAAGATTTTTATGTTGAGGGAAATTTTAGTAAAACAATTGAAGCAGCTGATAAATTCGAGATGGCTATGGTTACTTCAAATGTGGTTAAGGAACCTGTCGAAAAATATTCAACTGGGAACGAACAGCAAGATGCTTTGAACCGATTGCGCACTCTTTACCAAACCTTAAAACAAATTTCGATTAATGCTGGCCAACCGGTAAATAATGAATTTGAGAATCCAATTTCCGAGAGTCTTTATCAGTCCAATGAGCGTAAGATGATCTATATCCAAACAGCGGATAACTCTTCTGGTAACTGGGATGTTTATGCTGGATCTGAAAAAATTGGTGAGACAACGGCGGATAGTAGTTCTAATCCGCTAAATTTCCAAGCCAATAGTGAATATCTTAGAAACCAAGCCAATACGCGTATTAGATCTTATATGACGACATCTGGTGTGCCATTTACAATCGATTGGGCAGAGCTTGCATATAGACCTCAGGATAAGTTGAATCCATGGTTTGGTGATAAAGATGTTCACGAGGTACTCAGACGCTCAAACTTTAAGAAGAATGAAGATGTTGAAGGGAACGAGTGGTGGCAAGTCACTCTTGATGTGGCCAAACAAGCAATTGCTGCGGTTAAGGAAAATCGTGAAGTAATTGATGGTCCTGTCGTTGATAAGAGTAAGATCGTCCTTCGTCCGGAACAAAAAGCTGCTGTGGCACAGACTAAGACGGTGTTTAAGAAGAAAGACCGGATGCTCTGGAATGCCAAGATGCGTTTTGGTAAAACCTTATCAACATATCAATTGATCAAAGAAGAAGGTTACCATTCTGTTTTGATCCTAACGCACCGCCCAGTCGTATCAGATTCTTGGTTTGAAGATTTTTCAAAACTAGAAATGAAAGAAGCTGGCTATCGTTATGGTTCTAGAAAGCACGAGAGCATTGAAAGCCTAATCAAGGATGGCGGAAAGTTTGTTTATTTTGCTAGTATTCAAGACCTACGAGGCTCATCGCAAGTCGGAGGAAAACAAGGCGAGAAAAATGAATTTGTATTCGCTACTGATTGGGATTTGATCGTCTTCGATGAAGCCCATGAAGGGACGCAAACTGAATTGGCGCAGAACGTTGAAAAGGCCATCAAAAAGAAAGATACAAAAGTTCTTGAGTTGTCAGGCACGCCGTTTAACTTACTCGAACAATATGCAGAGGATCAAGTTTATACTTGGGACTATGTCATGGAGCAAGAGGCTAAATTACGTTGGTCAACTGAAAAACCTGACGAGCCAAACCCATACGAGACATTGCCAAAAGTCAACATGTTTACTTTTGAAATGGGCAATAAAGAAAAATACGCCGATGACAGCAAGGCATTTAATTTCAAAGAGTTTTTCCGCGTAAAAGATGATGGTTCCTTTGAACATGAAACTGATGTTAACAATTTCTTGAATCAGATTACGAAGAAATCAGCGACCAATTATCCATATTCGACTGAAGAGTTTAGAAATGAACTAAGGCACTCACTCTGGCTACTACCTGGTATTGCAGAGGCCAAAGCCATGAAAGCGTTGATGGATAAGCATCCAGTTTTTGGTGAAGAGTACAAAATTATTAATGTAGTCGATAATGATGATAAGGAAATCACAAGTAAAGACGACCCGGATTTAGGTCGTGTCCGTAGCGCGATCAGTGATAAGCCGTGGGAAACTAAAACCATCACGCTATCGGTCCGTAAATTAACCACGGGGGTAAATGTCAAAGAGTGGACTGCGGTAATGTTCTTAAACAACACGAGTTCCGCAATGAACTACCTCCAAGCTGCCTTTAGAGCTCAAACGCCTTACTCAAATGAAGTGCAAGGGCAAAAGACCAATGCCTACATTTTCGATTTTGCACCTGATCGTGCTTTGACCGTTATGGCGGAATCTGCTTCGATTAACTCTGGTGTTGGGAAGCGCAATACTCCAGAGCAAAAACAAAAAATGGCAAATATGCTTAACTTCTTACCAATTATCGGTATGGATGGAAATGGTATGAAGACCTTCAGTGTTGATCGCATGCTGACCCAGTTGAAGAAAGTTTATGCAGAAAAAGCTGTCCGTTCTGGATTTGATGACGATAGTTTGTATTCAGATGCGTTATTAACGATTAATCCTGAGGCGGCTGAATTATTCGAAAAGCTTAGAGGGATCATTGGGAAGACAGGCGCTTCAAAAGGCGCTAAGGAAGTCAAAGTTAATGACCAAGGTCTTACAGACGAAGAGTATGAAAAAGCTGAAAAAGCTAAGAAGAAGCAAAAACGGCAACGCACTCCGGAAGAACAAGAGGCAATTGATAAACAAAATCAAGCCAAAAAAGAACGCCGCAATGCCATCTCTATTTTGCGTGGAATCTCGATTCGGATTCCGTTAATGATCTTTGGAATGGAAGTTGATATTTCTAAAGATATTGACGTTGAAACATTCGTGAATGAAGTCGATGATGTTTCTTGGGAAGAATTCATGCCGGATGGTGTTACCAAACAGATGTTTAGAGAACAGGCTAAATACTATGACTCAGAAGTCTTCATTGAGGCCGGACGAATCATTCGGACAAGAGCAAAATCGTATGACGATTTATCTTATACTGATCGCGCGGAACAAATCGCTCTTTTGCATGGGACATTCAAAAATCCAGATAAAGAAACGGTCCTTACTCCTTGGCGAGTTGTGAATATGCAGCTAGCATCAACGATTGGTGGCTTATCATACTACAATGATGATTTCTCAGAGACATCCATCGATGGGACATCGGCACTCCATTGGGAGGACCAAGAAGACACCGGGAAGATCTTCGGTGATAATAGCAAAATTCTGGAAATCAATTCTAAGACTGGGTTGTATCCGTTATTCTGTGCTGCTAGTTTCTTTTTCAAACAACAGATGGAGTTTATTGACAACAACGTTGGTAAAATCACGCAAATCGATGAAGAGAATATCATCCAAAACGTGTTGAAGAGCAACATTTATGTGATTGCTAAAACCCCGATGGCTAAAACGATTACGCAACGGACGCTAGCAGGTTACAAAGGTTGGGATACAAATATTCTATTCATTCCAGACCTGGTAAAAAAAATAAGAAACAATATTGATGACATAGAAAAAGATGTTCAGAAAGGGTTTAAGGTAATGAAATTTGATGCAGTAGTTGGGAACCCGCCATACCAGGAAAATGATGGCGGATCTGGTTCAAGCGCAACCCCCGTGTATAATAAGTTCATCCAACTTTCCGATAGGTTATCAAACAAATATATCTCTCTTATCACGCCTTCTAAATGGTTTGCTGGTGGCAAAGGTTTAGACCAATTTCGTGATTACATGCTTAATAATGATTCAATAAAAGTAATGGTCGATTACGATAATGCGAAAGAATTGTTTCCTAACACTTCAATTGCTGGTGGGGTGAACTACTTTATTATTGATAAAGATTATCATGGAACAGTGCAATTTACGAATATTCATGACGGACGTACTACCACCTCAATGAGGAAGATGAATGAGTTTGATACATTTGTTCGGTATAACGAAGCGGTAAGTATTATTCATAAAATAGGAGACGAGGGTACTGTTAGTGATTTCGTTTATCCCCGTAACCCATTCGGTTTCTCTTCAAAAGACAGGGGAGGAACAGATGGCGATATTACTCTAATTTCAAGTGCTGGGATGGGTAAAGTAAACCTTAGTGATGTTAAATCTGGCAGCGAACTTGTAGATAAGTATAAGCTATGTATTAGTAAAGTAACATCAGAGCATGCGAATGAGCCGGATAAGAATGGGCAATATAGAATAATTTCAAGTAATTTTGTCGTTCCTCCTCAATCTGTTGTAACCGATTCGTATCTTGTTATTTATTCAGATGCTGATGAACGTAAAGTACAGTCATACTGGAATTACATGAAAACTAAGTTTTACAGAAACCTGCTGTTGCAGTCGGTAACCTCTATTAACCTGTCAAAAGATAAGTTTCAATTTATTCCGTTACAAGATTTTAGTGAAGCCTCAGATATTGATTGGACTAAATCGATATCTGAAATAGATCAACAACTATATGCAAAATATGAGCTTGATGAAGGTGAAATCGCCTTTATTGAAGAGAAAGTGAAGGCGATAGAGTAATATGACCGGTTTTAATTTAATTGATACGATCGCTAATATTGCCTCCTTGAAAGGCGTCTCTGACTATCAACAAAATATCGAAGTCTTTCTTCTTAAGGTGACTAAATCAGACAATGAAGTCTATAAACAAGAGGCTGATGACCAAACGAAGGAAATTCTTTTTTCTGCCGTGGTGCAGGAACTTGAGAGTTCACGGTTTAAGAACAGAGAAGTAATAGCTTATGACCTGGTCATTAGCAATAAGAATACCCATGAATTATATCGTTTATAACGGTTCATATTGGGAAGAGTCAGCACCAAAGTCACAGGCAGTAGCTCAAGCATTGACCGAACGACAACTTGAGGAGGCAGAAATGGCAATTATCAAACAAACTCAAGAAATGGTCAAGAATGGAGCTTTCAGCATCCTCGCATCGGTTGGGCCAAAGAAAGCGGTCGGGATGTTCAACAAGGCCCAAGCTCATTCTTATGAATTGTTTGAGGCGGCTCAGGCTTACACAAGAAATACGCAGTGAAAAGGCGTGATGACAAATACTTATCGTCAGCCTTGAAGGTTACTCGACCAATGCTTGAAATCGAGCAACGCATACTTGATGTGAACGAGTTTCTGCTCAACACCCCATCTGCTACCTATGATTTGCGAACTGGTGCAACTCAAGACCATGACGCAGGGGACTACATCACCAAGCAGACGGAGTGTGATCCTTGCTCAGACAATCAAGAACTCTGGCTTGATGCCCTCAATACCATTTTCGTAAACGATCAAGAGCTGATTGACTACGTTCAGATAATTGTGGGGCTTGCGGCAATTGGGAAGGTATATGTCGAGGCACTCATCATTTCCTACGGTGAAGGACGAAACGGGAAGTCGACTTTCTGGAACGTCATTAGTCGGGTGCTTGGGAACTACTCGGGGAGCATTTCAGCTGACATTTTGACCAGCCAAATTCGAAGGAATGTGAAACCCGAACTCGCTGAGGCAAAGGGCAAGCGACTACTTATTGCAGCCGAGCTTGAAGAAGGTATGCGACTCAACACGTCTAACATCAAGCAACTCTGCTCAACTGATGAGATTGCGGCTGAAAAGAAATACAAAGATCCATTCAAGTACGTTCCTACCCACACCTTGGTGCTTTATACCAACCATCTGCCAAAGGTTGGTGCGATTGATAAGGGAACCTGGAGACGGCTGATTGTCATTCCGTTCCTTGCCACGATTGAAGGGAATCAAGACATCAAGAACTATGCGGACTATCTGTTTGAGAATGCAGGTGGAGCCATTTTGCAGTGGATTATCGAGGGCGCGAAGAAAGTGATAGCTTCCAATTACCAGCTAACTGTTCCGGTGGTGGTTGATGAAGCCCTGAAACAGTACAAATCCGATAATGATTGGCTATGTCATTTCTTGGAAGAGTGCTGTGAAGTGGATAAAAGCTACACCCAAAAATCAGGGGAGCTTTATACTGAGTATCGTGCTTTCTGTATGCGTAACGGTGAGTATGCAAGAAGTGCAGGTGATTTCTACACTGCCTTGGAAGCCGAGGGAATCACGCGCCGGCAAAATAAAAAAGCTCTCACCGTTTATGGTTTGAAACTAGCTTCGGAGTTCCTAGATTAAAGGGATTCTTCAAGAATGGTGTATCAGGGTGAATCCCTTTGCTTGCCTATCCAATCACCAATTCAAGTATGAGTAACTGCATAGTGCTTGATCCATTCGGAGGCAGCGGTTCAACTTTGATTGCCTGCGAGCAGACGAACCGTATTTGCCACACGATAGAACTGGATGAGAAGTTTGTGGACGTGATTGTGAATCGCTACATTGAGCAGGTTGGTTCAGCTGACTCTGTTCGAGTTATCCGTGGCGGTCAAACGTTAAAGTATGAAGATGTGTTTTCTAGCGACGATTGTATCAAATAAAACCGCTCAAAGTGCTTGTATCCCTTGATATAAAAGGCTTTTAGAGTGATATATGTGTAAATGGTCACGGTAAAATGTAGAAAAATGATCATTTAAAAATGTAGGTTTCACTCAAAACTCTGATACGCTTTTCTCATAAATTATTAGGAGGATAATCTGTGAGAAAAGATATTTATGAAGGAGTTTTGTTACACATCATGAGTGAAACAAAACCAAACTATTCTCTTTTGGCTAAACAGTTTAATTGCGATTATCGAACAGTTAAACGCTACTATGAAGCCGGTCTAAAAAAAGAACTTCCTTTGTTATTAAATCGGAAAAAACGCGCTTCAGTTATTACTGGATTTGAGAGAACTATCGCTGATAAACTAGCGTTGGGTTGTACCGCTACTTCCATCTACTCTTATTTAACGAAACAAGGATATGAAGGAAGCTACCCAACAATTCGACGCCATTGTTCAAAGATACGTGCCGAGAAAATTTCTAAAGCAACGATACGTATTGAAACCACGCCAGGTTTATCTGCCCAGGTAGATTGGAAAGAAAATCTACAAATCATTTCTTCAGAAGGAGAGATCATCCACTGTAATATCTTTCTGTATGTTTTAGGTTATTCCCGTATAAAATATTTAGAAGTAACGTTTTATCGGACACAAACTACTTTATTCCGTTGTCTAAGCCATGCATTTGAGTACACTGGCGGTGTTCCTCAAGAAATATGGTTCGACAATATGAAAACAGTTGTTGATAGAAGTAAAAGCCAATTTTCCAAGGTTGTTTTTAATGAACGATTTCGCCAGTTCTCAAAAGATGCCGGTTTCTATCCAATTGCTTGTCGCCCTTTTCGACCTCAAACCAAAGGAAAAGTGGAAGCTCTCGCTCGAACAATGGATCGCTTAAAAGTCTATAACTATGAAATCATAGATAAACTCGATTTCTGTCAAATCGTTTCAGAATTTATGAATGAGTTAAATCATGAGAAATCTCAAGCGATTCAAGAAAAGCCAGTTGCCCGTTGGGCAAATGAACAGTTAAAGTTGAAGTCTTTCGATTCGCAACGTCTGCTCGCTTATTCAATAGAACAAAACGAAATTATCCGCAAAGTTTCCAAAGAATCTATGATTCAATTTGAAGGGAGAAAGTATTCAGTTCCTATTCATTCCATCGGTAAAAACGTTCTTTTAAAAAGGAAAAAGGATCGTCTTTAAATTTGGCTTAGCGGTATTCAAATCCGGGCACACCCGCTAAGTAATAAGCCGCTGAATTACCATAGAAACGATTACCGCGAAATTCTTCAATCTGACGTGTTTAAAAATTTGGAAGATGAAGAACTTGAACGTTTCGTTGACGAAAATCTAGAAGCTTATGACGATTTATAGGAGGAAAGAAGAATGTCATACCATCAATTATTGAACCAATTAGAGGAACTAGGACTTAAAAATATGCGAGAGACTCTACCTGATTATTTAGACACCATTATTAAAGAAAACGTGGGCTTTGTCGACGCATTTTCAGAGTTAACGAAAAAAGAGCTGTCCTTCCGGAAGGAAGAACGAGACAAGTTAAGGCTT
>Ga0160505_100064_pt1 | contig 85517 bp, 74 predicted proteins | sample DIDeMG_FD_108225 | JGI IMG/M metagenome (GOLD analysis project Ga0160505, IMG submission 108225) | Enriched chicken feces microbial communities from UW Madison campus, WI, USA - DID2874_E49_Stillage MG | ecosystem: Host-associated > Birds > Digestive system > Large intestine > Fecal ... | reverse complement strand
TATACGGGGATCAATGAGGCGCAGCTGCCACTTGCACCTCTGAATGTGCTTGTTACAGGAATAGAGACCGGTCCAGCACTCTTAGTTTCCCATGACCATAAAAATAGTTTTCTTTTAGGGCATTTGGAATACTATACAGAAACGTTGAAAGAAGAATATTTGCGAGATAAAGCCAAAGGGCTCAAAACGGCACTCCCCAAAAATTATTTTTCCGACCAGCAAGGAACGGTCATCAATCGCTGGCGAGGGCATGCGTCCTTGTTTTTCAGTAACTGGATCCACGAAACCTACCAGCGCACGCCCTATGATTTACAGATTCTGCCAACGCGTACTGGTTATTATATAGGTAATGAATGGGAGGGCGGACATAGGCGGCAGTGACTTTAGTCAATGTTTTTTTCAGTGAAACAAAAGAGCGCTAGACAAAGAAGGTTGATCTGAAAAGCCCGCTAGTTTTAAACCAGTGACTGCTGTACTCATTTACTTCTACCCTCCATCAATGGTCAGGTTTTCCACAGCGAATGATCAAAACAGCTCATTTTGCTTCATTGTTTCACAAAAGGCTATGATTGCTTCATTCTACTCATCAACGAACAATTTGGCAGTTAAGGCAACTAGTTTCACTACTATCGTCAGAATCTTGCGACAACGACTTTATCCCGCTTCATTGAGCACACTAAACCAAGAAAGGAAAATACGATTATGACTGTTGATATGACGACTTTTTTAGCACAACTAGGCAATCGTTCGGATCAAGCGACGGGAGCTGTCAGTGCACCAATCTATCTCTCTACCACCTATGCGCATCCTGAATTAGGTCAAAGTACCGGTTATGATTATACACGTACCAAAAACCCGACGAGAGAGCTATTAGAATCTGGGCTGGCTACCTTAGAAAATGGCGCTCGAGGAATCGTCACGAGCTCAGGTATGAGTGCGATCGCATTGATTTTTGAACTTTTCCCAAGCGGCAGTGAATTTCTCGTATCAAGAGATTTATATGGGGGTAGTTATCGTTTTTTTGAAGAGTTACAAGCGCGCCAGATTGCTTATTTTCACTATTTCAATACGCTAAACGAACTTGAAGAACAAATCAGTTCAACGATTGCGGCGGTCTTTTTAGAAACTCCGACAAATCCATTGATGACAGAAATTGATGTGTCTGCGGTCGCCGAGATCGCGCATCAAGTCAATGCTTTACTCATCGTTGACAATACTTTTTTGACACCATTGAGACAAAAACCGTTGGAACTAGGCGCAGACCTCGTTCTTCATTCTGGGACCAAGTTCCTGACAGGTCACAATGATATTTTGGCTGGTGTGATCATTGCAAAAGAAGTCTCCCTTGGTGAACGCTTGACCTATCTTGCCAATACCACTGGCCCAACTTTAAGCAGCTTCGACTGTTGGTTGTTCATTCGCAGTTTAAAAACGTTGCCGTTACGGTTTGAAAGACAAGAGCAAAACGCAAAAGAAATCACTGCGTTTTTAAAACGCCAGCCAGCAATCAAAGACGTACTGTATCCTGGTGTAGGAGGTATGATCAGTCTTCGGTTAAAGGAGGCAGTGAAAGTCCGTTCATTTTTGAAGGAACTCTCAATTTTTACATTTGCTGAAAGTTTGGGCGGAGTTGAAAGTCTCATCACTTATCCTACTACGCAGACACATGCAGATATCCCTAAAGAGTTACGGGAGTCCTATGGTTTGACGCCGGATCTCTTGCGGCTCTCTATTGGGATCGAGAATAGTCAGGACTTGATTGCGGATCTTACGCAGGCATTGTCTTACATCTAAAAAAACCCCTTTTTGCGAGTACTATAGAAAGATATAGCGCAAGGCTTTACTAGAGTTTCTTTATTGACAGTTTTTGGTGTATAAGATAAAGTTACACTACATATGAATAGTTAGTCCGATGATCAACTGACTACAGCAGGAAATGTAAAGTTGTAGTTAAGTACTAAGTATTCTATCCAGTCATTGCGTCTATTTGCGACAATCACAAGAAAGGGATCGTTGCTTCTGTAGGCTTCGCTCAAAGGGGGAAAAAGGGGAAGAAAAAAATGAAAATAAGTTGGAAAAAATGGGTTAGCGTATTTTTAGGCGTATTGGTTTTTGCTTTGGCAGGCTGCAGCAAACCTGCCTCAGAGGCAACTACAGTAAAGCTTGGGGTTGTTGGAGAGCAAAATGAAGCTTGGGAATATGTTCAGGAACAATTGTTGGAAAAAGAGCAAATCAATCTACAGCTCGTTAAATTTACTGATTATCGTCAGCCCATCCTGGCACTAGAGGACGGTTCGATTGATCTGCACGCAGCCTTGACAGAGATTTTTATGGATAATGTCAATCAGGAAAGCGGATATTCCAATACAACGATTGCTTATACCACACTCAATCCACTGGGGATTTATTCAGACAAAATCAAAGACATTGCTGAATTGGCTGATGGTGCTACTGTCGCGTTACCAAATGACGTTTCAAATGAGAGCCGCGCATTATTGTTGCTGCAGACAGCCGGGGTGATCACATTGGATCAATCAAAAGGTCTGCTGCCAACGACGAATGATATCACCGATAACCCGAAGCAGCTGACGTTCAAGTTGCTGGATGCCAATCAGACCGCGCGAGCAATAACGGATGTCGATATTTCATTGATTAACAATGGGATGGCTGTTGATGCCGGATTTGTGCCAACAGAAGATGCGATTTTCTTAGAGCCTGTCGCAGATTCGTCCAAACCGTATTACAATGTGATCGCGGCCCGAGCGGAGGAAAAAGAAAATCAGACGTATCAGACGATCATTAAGTATTATCAAACAGATGAAGTCAAAGAAATTATTGATAAAGTAACAAAAAAATCAAGTATACCTGTATGGTAAGAAAGTAGGAGAACGATGAAAAATTGGAAAAAAGGATTGATTGGGACAGCGATTATCAGTATAGGTTTATTCTTAGCTGCGTGCTCCTCATCCAGTACACAAGATTCAACAACAAAAACTTCAACTCAAGCAGGAGATAAAGACACGTTCACTTATGCGATCAGCGGTGATCCAACGTCAACGAATCCAATCAATACGAGTGACCGTTGGGGGCTGACTGTCACCAACATGATCTATTCTCCTTTAGTGATTGTTGAAGCGGATGGAACAACCCAAAATGCACTAGCAGATTCCGTTGAGCCAGCTGAGGATGGCTTGTCCTTGACGGTTCATTTGAAAAAAGATGTGAAATGGTCAGATGGCGAAGCCTTTACCGCAGAGGATGTTGTTTTTACTTATGAACAAAAAGTGAAAAAAGAAAACGGCAATGCAGATGCGTTATGGGTAGATGGAAAACCGGTCAGCATTGAAAAAGTTGATGATTATACAGTGAAGTTTGTTTTACCTTCTGCAAGTGCAGCAGCATTAAATAATATCGCAACTGAAACGTATATCATTCCTGAACATATTTATAAAGATGTGACTGATTTTTCTGTTAGCGAATTGCCTGAAACCCCCGTAGGAACAGGGCCTTACAAATTAAAGGAATACAAGCGCGGCGAATATTTTACTTTTGAAGCCAATGAAAACTATTACGGCGGCGAAGCAGCAATCAAAAATGTGACGTTGCGGATCATTGAAAGTACTGATACGGCTAAAGTCGCTTTACAAAAAGGCGAAGTAGATGCGGCAGTTGTCTTGCCTTCTGATATTGAAGATTTGGATGAATCAATGATCTCAGTATATCCGTATACTGAAAATCGGGTTGGTTATCTAGGATTGAATACTCATTCTGATGCCCTCAAAGATGTCAAAGTAAGACAAGCGGTTCTTTATGCTTTGAACAAAAATGAAATGAATCAGGCAGCGTATTTGAGTGATGAATATTTTGATACGCCATATTCTTTCTTGCCACCGAACAATCCTTACGCGACCGAAGACGTGGAAAAATATGAAACAAATGTGGAAAAAGCCAAAGAACTTTTGCAAGAAGCGGGTGTATCCAATCTCCAACTGAATCTAGCATTTACTTCAACGGATCCTGCGCAAACGATTCAGGCAACATTGATTCAACAACAATTACAGCAAGCAGGTATCAACGTTTCATTGGAAGGCGGCGATGGAACAGCGATCTTTACAGAATTGAAAAAAGCCGGTTCGACAAAATACAATTTATTTTTAGGCGGCTATATCATGGGAAATGATCCAGATCTTTATGGTATGCTTTTCAAAACGGATGGCAGCTCAAATTATTTCCAAACACAGAACAATACTACCGATGATTTGTTTGCTAAAGCAGCGGTTGAGTTAGATGAAACAAAACGGAAAGAGTTATATGACCAGCTGCAACAAGCCATTGCTGATGATGCTCGAATCTATCCTATCGTAGATAATAAAAAGATTTTAGCCGTCAACAATCGCATTGCCAATGTAGAAGAAGCTGGCTTGATTCCAATCTACACATTTGAAGATATGTCAAAATTGACGATCAAGTAACATGAATGGTTGTGACAGAAGTCAAAGAAAGACGGAAAACATAGACGGATTCGCCTTCTTTAAAGTTGGCGGATCTGCACCAAGAAGTTGGGCTGTGCCCTAAGTAACATCCAGATGAAAATGCCTGAAATGGTTGAGATAGAGGTAGACGCTGAAGGTACAACCGCTCTTGTATGACAGGAGCCATCTCAAGTTTCTTCGGATATCAGTTGGATGAAATACTTAGGTTCTTGCTCCTCTGGTGCATGCGATTTGTTATCTGTCTAGCTGCCTTCTGTCATGATTTTTTTTGAGAGAAAGAAGGGAAACCATGTTCCGATATATTATGAAGCGAGTATTGCAGGCTATTCCTCTGCTATTCGTTATTTCATTCATCGTTTTTTCACTGATTCATATCGCACCTTATGATGTGATCGATTCAATCACAACGCCAAATATGACACAAGAGCAAATTGATCTGTTGCGGCAACGCTATGGATTGGATCAACCATTTCTAGTGCAATACTTTCTATGGATCAAAAACATCCTTACAGGGAACTTGGGATTTTCATTAGTATCCCAGAACAGTATCGCTCAAGAATTAGCGGTCAGAATCCCTAATACGATTCGACTGGTTCTGCCAGCGTATCTGACTGCATTGCTGTTAGCAATTTTACTCGGACTGTTGGCGGCAGCAAACAAGGGAAAAGTATGGGATCGTCTGATCGACGGTATTGCTTCTTTAGGAATCGCGGTGCCTACATTCTGGTTTGCAATGATTTTGATTTATCTTTTTGGGTATCGGCTGAATCTGTTTCCTATCATTGGGATGTATACTGTTGGAAAAGAAGGAGATTTCAACGATTTTCTGCAACATTTTATTTTGCCTTATGCAACACTGACGGTCGCTTTTTTCCCAGAATTAACTCGGTACATTCGCGCCTCAGCTACGCAACAAGTATCAGAAGATTATGTCGTTGTACAGCAGGCATTTCACGCTACGAAATGGCAGATTTTTAGCCGTCATATCAGTCGCAATGTGTTGATCCCGATCGTGACGCAAATTGGTTTGGCACTGCCAATGCTGGTCACAGGAGCAATCATTACAGAAACCATCTATGGCTGGCCAGGGGTCGGTCCTTATTTGATGAGTGCTACGAAAAGTTTGGACTATCCCGTTATCATGGCAATCATGTTGCTGTCAGCGACCTTAGTTATTTTAGGCAATCTATTGGCGGATGTTCTTTATTCGATTGTTGATCCAAGAATACGTAAAGGAGGGAATCGTTCATGAAACGATTGAAGAAAATCAGAAAGGCGATTTTCTCTTCTCCAGTTTACGCCTTTTCTTTTATCTTTTTGACGTTGCTGATCTTGTTGTCATTAGCGGCACCTTTGATTCCAATCGATCCGAATGCGACGGATGTCAGCAATATGTCCCAAGCACCTAGCTGGGCCCATCTGTTCGGAACGGATGAAGTTGGACGAGACTATTTCATTCGAGTTGTCTACGGCGGTCGGGTCTCGTTATTAGTGGGAGTACTAGCGATGATTACAGCGACATTGATCGGCACGATGGTCGGTTTAGCTGCTGGATACTTTGGTGGTTGGGTGGACAGTCTTTTGATGCGTCTTGTTGATGTTTTGTCTTCCATTCCTTGGTTGGTATTAGTGATTGTTTTAAGTGTCTTTCTGCGTCCGGGATTGACGACGATCATTATTGTAATTGGAGGCTTTTCGTGGATGAATATCGCTCGTCTGATTCGGGGAGAAACACTTGCTGCGAAAGAAAGAGAATATGTTGTCTATGGTAAGTTTATTGGTCGGACATCCTTTAGTATTATTTTCCGCCATATTTTTCCAGCAGTTTTACCTACGCTGATCGTGGCAGCTTCTGCCAGCATCTCAGGAGCGATCATGACAGAATCTGCGTTGAGTTTTTTGGGAATGGGAATCCAACAGCCAATGGCTTCTTGGGGGAGTTTGCTGCAAAATGCCCAAAGCAGTTTGCAACGAGCCCCTTATATGGCAATTCTGCCCGGCTTATTCGTGATTTTTACCATCTATTCATTTAATAATCTGGGGGACATGATCAAACGTGTCTTGCAGCGGGAGGTGTAGCAAGCATGACAGAGCCATTACTGACGGTGAAAAACTTAAACGTGTTTTTTCATAGAAAACAAGGAGATCAGCAGCTGCTGAAAGAAATCGACCTAGTCATTCCTAAAGGACAAGTCGTGGGGATCGTCGGTGAATCAGGCAGTGGCAAGAGTATGACGATGAAAAGCGTGATGGGGATCTTACCAGAAAATATCTCCGACTCCTTTGACTCGTTTGTTTTTGAAGGCCAACCAGTTGTTGATCGCAGCAAATTACCGCTAGCCATGATTTTTCAAGATCCAATGACATCATTGAACCCTTTGCGAACCATCGGGTATCACTTGATTGAAGTCATTCGCAGACATCAGAAGATGTCAAAAAAAGCTGCGCAAACAATTGCCATTGCGGAGTTGAACAAGGTAGGGATCCCCCTTCCTGAACAGCGGATGAAGCAGTATCCCCATGAATTATCAGGGGGGATGCGGCAGCGGGTCATGATCGCTATGGCACTGTTGGCACAGCCGAAGTTGCTGATTGCAGATGAACCAACGACTGCATTAGATGTAACGATTCAAGCTCAGATCTTGGCATTGATCAAGCAATTGCAGCGAGCAGAGAACCTTTCGGTCGTTCTGGTGACCCATGATTTTGGGGTTGTCGCTGGCATGTGTGATTTTATCAAGGTGATGTACCAAGGAAGAGTGGTAGAGGAAGGGACTACTGAAGAAATTTTCTATCAACCTCAGCATCTCTATACGAAGCAACTGCTCGAGGCCGCCCACTTAGGGGATAAAGAAGAAACAGTTGTCTTTGACTATCAGGAATAACTTCCTGATGTGTTACACGTTCGGGAAATCTCTGAGACGCATCGTGTTTGGGAAGGAGGGGCAAGCAATTGAAGGAATTGATACGAGTCGAAGAGGCCAGCAAAACGTTTCGAAGCAAAAACTGGCGTGGGGTAGTGACAGAAGTGCGCGCAGTAGAGAATGTTAGTTTGACGATCCATCGGGGCGAAACTCTAGGCCTTGTAGGAGAATCAGGCAGTGGTAAAACAACATTAGGCCGTAGTATTTTGAATCTGGAAACTTTATCTGCAGGCAAAGTTTTTTTTGAGGGACAAGAGCTGGCAAGTTTGCCACCAGAGGAACAAAAGAAACGCTATCAGCAGATGCAAGTAATTTTTCAAGATCCTTATTCTGCGTTGAATCCACGAATGACTGCTTTGGAGTTAGTGATGGAGCCTTTACTGAAAGAAACGAAAGACGCTGCACGAGCAAAGGCTAAAGAGATACTTGCGATCGTTGGAATCAAAGGAGAGGACATCCATAAATTTCCTCGGAATTTCAGTGGTGGACAACGTCAACGGATCGGGATTGCTCGAGCAGTCGTTAATCGACCAGCCTTTGTCTTGTGTGATGAACCAACTTCTGCATTAGATGTGTCGATTCAAGCGCAGATCATTCAATTACTTCTAAAGCTGCAAAAAGAATTTTCATTGTCCTATTTATTTATTTCCCATGATTTATCCGTGATCCGTCATATCAGTGACCGCACCGCAGTCATGTATCAAGGAAAATTGGTTGAATTGGCGCCAACAAAACGACTCTTTGAAAGCCCTCAGCATCCTTATACAAAGAAACTATTGGCAGCAGCACCAATCGCTGATCCAATTCTGGCTCGAGCAGCAATGGATCAGAAAGACATCCAAGAAACGATCACTTTAAGTCCTCTTTTTGAATGGATAGAAGTAGAAAAAGAACATTATGTAAGGAGAGAAAAAAATGGCAGTTGAAACCTTAACACTGGTTAAAGGAAAAGATAAATTAGAATTACCACAGCAAAATGGCAACTGGGTCTTGGCTCGAGAACTAGGATACTCACCGGTTCAGATGCTTGTAACTGCAGCCGCAGCTTGTGGCGGTTATGTGTATACTTCTGTTTTGGAAAATTCTCATGTGCCTGCTGAGATTGAAAAAATCGAAGTCAGTTATACGAGAGATTCTACGAAGAAAGCAGAGCCGATCTCTTCGATCCAGATCAATTTTTATGCGCGGATTTCAGCGGAATATCAAGAAAAAGCCATTCGCTGTCTCAAACTCGTTTCTCCGAATTGTCCAGTCATCCAATCATTAGATCCAACGATCACGGTAGCAGAAACAGTTCATTTCATTTAATTCAAACAACACAAAACACGTTAAACAAAAAGGCAGCTAGTCAAAAGAAATTCGACTAGCTGCCTTTTTTAATAAATAATATTTTCGCGAATTGACCCGATATCTAAAACCAACAGTTTCCGGTCTTGAGTCTTGATAGCACCGCTTTCTCTCAACCGCTGCATCATTCGATTGACACTACTTGCTGAAGTGATACCGCAAAAGCGGGCGATTTCCTCATTGGTTACCTCAAAATCAATCAAGGTTCCTTCACCCACTGGTACCCCAAAGGTTTCGTATAATTCATTCAATTGTGTACAGACCGCACCAAATTTGCCATTCATCAGCATTTGCTGCATTTTTTTCATGGAGTACATTAGATTTTTGCGATAGTACTCTTTGACATAATCTTGTAACGCCCGATTTTGATTGACATCTGTCCAGAATTGATCGCGCACGATCTTATATAATTCGGCTTCTTCTGACTCGACACGCACATTGAAGGGCGCTTCGACTTCTTGTGAAGATTCATCTTTAAAAAGAGAAACAATATCGAAATCATTCATATAGCGCAAATTGAATTCACGCCCCTCATGAGTGACGACACTTGTCTTGATGATCCCTTTTTTCAAAATATAGACATAACGATCAGGGATTCCTTCATACGTCAAATAACTTCTTTTTTTACGTATGACTACTGGAATATTATTTTGTTCTAAATAGTCCATTAATAGCTGTTTTACCAAACAAAGCACTCCTCTTATTCCTATAGTGTTTCCTTTTCAATGAACAGTCACATTCGCCAAATCTGGGTGAATATTCTTTTTTAATTAAAGAACATTCTAACTCAAAAAGCAATAACAAATGTTAATGTATTATGTTTTTGCGTTTTTTCAGCAACAAAAGCGAATTTGCGCTCTTGAAATATCAGGTATAGTTAGACCTGTCATCTGAGAAAGAGGATGATGAAACAAAGAAACAATAAAAAAGGAGCAAAACACAACATGTCAGAACAGGAGCAACAAACAGAAAAACTATGGAACAAAGGTTTTATTACTATTACATTGATTAATTTTATTGTTTTTCTGGTCTATTATTGTTTTGTCGTCATCACGGCAAAGTTTGCTACGCAAGAATTAGGGGCTTCCGCTGCACAAGCTGGGTTTGCAGCAGGGATCTATATTATAGGAACATTGATTGCCCGCTTGTATATTGGTAAGGTATTGGAGCTAGTTGGACGAAAAGCCATCTTACGTTGGGGAATGATTTTTTATGTCATAACTACGGCGGCTTATTTGATTTCATCGAATATCATGATTTTGGATGGTGTCCGTTTCTTGAATGGTTTCGCCTATGGAGCAGTGTCTACAGCGGCAAATGCAATTGTTACGGCGTACATTCCCTCTTCAAAACATGGAGAAGGAATCAACTACTATGGATTAAGCACGAGTTTAGCAGCTGCTGTCGGTCCATTTATCGGAATGCTGCTGTTACCCTCTTTTGGTTTTGATTTTATTATCCTATTAGCAACTGCTCTTTCGATAGTAACAGCCATTGCTTGTTTCGCTTTCCCAGTGAAAAATATTTCCTTAACACCAGAACACCGAGCAGAACTAAAGAAATGGTCATTCAGCAGTTTTGTTGAGCCAAAAGTCTTGTTTATTTCAGGTCTGGCCTTTTTGATTGGGTTGTCTTATTCCAGTGTATTAGGTTTCCTTTCTATTTATGCCGGAAACCTTGGCCTAGAAACCGCAGGCGCATTCTTCTTTGTTGTTTATGCATTATCCGTAACCTTCACTCGACCAATGACAGGTCGCTTGTTTGATCGTCGTGGTGCAGATGCAGTGATGTATCCAAGTTTTATCTTCTTGACATTAGGATTGTTCTTGTTGAGTATTACTGGCAATAGCTTGATGCTGTTGATTTCTGGCTGTTTTGTTGGACTTGGCTATGGTACATTCATGTCTAATGGACAAGCCGTATGTCTAAAAGAAGTCGATTCTCATCGGATCGGTGTTGCACTTTCTACTTATTTCATTGGTCTAGACTTAGGATTAGGTGTCGGTCCTTATGCATTAGGTAGCTTAAAGGGGATGTTTAATTATTCTCAAATCTATATCATTTGCGGAGTGATTCCGGTCGTTGTTATTGTACTGTACAAATTCTTTTATAAAACAAAAAAAGTCGTCGAAAGCGCCGCTATTTCAGAACGTTCGAGAGAAGAATAAAGACAAGGAGTGTAGGAATAATGGACAGTAATCAATTGATTTTAGAAGCACTGAAAAATTTGGTAAACAATGTCAATGAATTGAACAAAGAAATCCATTCGATGGAAGAAGTAAATCAACGTTTGACGATCGAGCAAGTTGAGATTGCTCACGAATTGAAAAACATCAAGCGTGTGTTGATCAACGATAATATCATTGGCTGATCAACGTTAATCAAAGTGGCAGAGCAGTGGTATTGGGTTCCATTACTGCTCTGCCTTAATTTTTGCCCAAGATACGGCAAAAAAACGAACGATTCTTAAAAAACAGCTGTCATTAAAGGGACTAAAATTGAAGACCACTAGAATCTGTGCTATAGTTTGTCTGGGTAGAGATACCTAAATAAATCAGAGTAGGAAATAAAGCGTTAAGTGTCGAAAGGATGGGATGTTGCCTTTTGGACGAAGAACGATTCGTTCGCGGTTTTATTTTCGCATTCGCTGCATGAATTTGTAGCAGCTCTAAAAGGAGATGCTCGTTATGAAAAGAAAAGTCGACGCACACATGATCGCGGTCATGGGGCTTTTGATTGCCCTGATGGTGGTCTTGTCGCAAATCTTGGGGTTTGAAACAGCCTATTTGAAACTCACCTTCACTTTTGTTCCTGAGTTGATTATGGGGATGCTTTTTGGGCCATTCTGGACTGCTGTAGGGGCTTCGGTCGCTGATATAGCAGGAATGATTTTATTCCCTAAATCCGCTTATTTCTTCGGATTTACGATCAATGCATTCGTAGGTGGGTTGATCTACGGTTACTTTTTTTATAGAAAGGAAGTAACTTGGAAACGGGCAGCAACAGTGGTCTTGCTGAATACCCTTCTGATCACATTGATTTTGACACCGATCTGGTTGGCAATGATGCTGAATATTCCATTAACAAGCTGGGCAATTTGGTCGGCTCGATTGATGAAAGCTGTTATCATGTTTCCTATTCAGACAGTTTTGATCTACTTTGTTGGGCGCGCAGTGCCTTATAAACGCTTGACTCGGCGTTTTACCTAATCATTTTAGCAACAAAAAAAGAATAAAAAACAAACATCCAATAAAGCGAACAGTACACTTGAGTGTGTCGTGTTCGCTTTTTTTACCTTAAAAGGCATGCTAAAATAGGCTGATGTAAAATAAGACGAGGAATTTATGAACTGGAGGAATTTATGAATAAAAAAGGAATCCTTATGGGTGGCTTTATTTTGCTTCTGTTGCTCATTATAGGAGGAATGAAGTGGCTGATGGACCAACAGTCAAATGGGGAAGAACCGACAAACGCTTCACAAACAACGTCAACAAGTTCTCTAAGTACCGAGTCGAGTATTCCCGAACAATCAACTGAGGAGGAAACGACGATTGATAAGCGGATTGACCAAATGAGTCTAGAAGAAAAAGTCGGGCAACTATTTTTTGTACGAGTGCCTGAAATCAATCAAGTCGAAGATCTACAAACCTATCATTTAGGCGGCTATGTCTTATTCGGACGTGATACGGAGAATGAGACAGCTGAGACGTTGAAGCAAAAGATTGCTGATTATCAGCAAGCCAGTTCCATACCTTTGCTGATCGGAATGGACGAAGAAGGGGGAACTGTCACTCGAATCAGTCGCAACCCTGCATTGGTACAAACACTATTTTTATCCCCTCAGCAACTTTACCAACAAGGGGGCTGGCAAGCAATTGAAGAAGATACTGCTCAAAAGGCAGCTATTTTCCACGAATATGGCATTTCTACCGGTCTGTTTCCGGTCGCCGATGTAGCGACTGATCCGAATGCCTTTATCTACGATCGAACCATAGGCTTAGATGCCGAAGGAACCAGTGAATTTGTTCGTAGAAACATTGCAGTTTTGAAAGAGAAGCGGATTGGCTCAACATTGAAGCATTTTCCCGGATACGGCAATAACCGTGATTCTCATGTAGAGATCGTTACAGATGAACGTTCGTTAGACGAGTTGGAAACGAATGATTTCTTGCCTTTTGAAGCTGGAATCAAAGCGGGAGCTGACAGTATTTTAGTCTCACATAATATTGTTACCAGTATTGATGCCAGCGCACCAGCCTCTATTTCGAAGCCTGTCCATGATTTATTGAGGAAGCAGCTAGGTTTCAAAGGAGTAATCATGACGGATGACATGGATATGGCGGGCCTAGCAGACTTTATTTCCCAATCAGAAGCAGGGCTGAGAGCATTAGAAGCAGGGAATGATTTAGTGATGTCATCTACCTATCAGCAACAGATCCCAGTGATTGTGGATGCTGTCAGAAGTGGTAATTATCCGGAAGCAGCCATCGATGCTTCCGTCAAACGAGTCCTTGAATGGAAAACTTCCCTTGGATTAATCAATTAAAGAAAACGATCTGAAAGTCACTGTTTCCGGTCACCATTTATTGGGGCCGAAAAAAGGCATTCAGATCGTTTTTTTTTCTTACATTGATTTTGAGAACAACGACATTATAAGAAAGGTTCTTCAGAAGGCGCTACGGTCAACAGGACGTTGGTTGCTAATTCTGTTAATTCAGCGGCATAGGCAGATTGTCCTAAAAAGTTTAGGATCTCAATAGTCTTTGAAATTGTTTGTTTCCCAGTTTCGATCTCACCATGGAAAATCGCGATGATTCCTTCAAAATAGCGGATCATCAATCGAATCCGGTCATTGTCTAATGGAATATTTTTGGTCATATAAAACAAAATTTGTTTAAGATGATCGATTTGACTGCGGTCAATGAAAAGAAAGGCAGCGTTGGTCAACAGCTTAGAATAAATATGATAATTGAGACTAAGCAAGTTATTATAAAACTCCTGCTTATTCAATTGCTCGATTTGAAACAAAATATATTCGTCTGTAAAAAGAAACATTAGATTTGCAAAAATGGTGATTTCAAATCTTCCCCAAGTTTCGATTTTGTCGAGATAACCTTTTATCACGGTTTCAATTCTTTCTGTTTCATCGATAGTATGTACGTATCCCTTTTTCTTCAAGATCAAATAGTATTGGCTATAAAGCAAATAATAGAAAAAGTCTTGCGTTTCCTGATACGTTGTTTTAGATTCTTCGATCAAGACGGCCAGCTGATCAAAATCATGTTGGTAATAAGCATTGTGAAATTGTTTCGAGAGTTGCTTCTTTTCATTTAATTGATTATTTGTCAAATGGTATTCAAATTCTTCGAGAGTCACATTCAAGCGATCAAGGTATTTGTAAAGGATATCAAAAGCAATTCGATGCCCTTTTTGTTCAAAAGTAGCTAATGTGCTCCGCTCAGATATATCGGCTGCTAACTTTCTTTGGGAAAGATTACGTTCAGTACGTAACTTTTTCAGTAATAGATTGGCTTCCAAAAAAGCACCTCCTAAATGCACCTAGAAAATAGGTGGACGAAAAAATAGTCCAAATCAACTATAGTCCTATTTTCCAATTAAACTAAAGGAAAGTCAATTAAAGGAGGAAAAGAAAATGTTTCAATTATTTGGATTTCCATGGGAAGTTGTTGAAAATATGATCAACATTTTTTCTTTCTTACGCTAAACGTTCGTTCAGTAAATCTGATTGAATTCAGATTTCGATAGCGCAAAAAATAGGTGGTTTCTAGTAATAATTTACTATTTGCTCCTCCAAGGTCGTTGACCTCTCCCCAAAGTCCTGCTTAGCAGGCATTCCAGGCTGTCGATCTTAGGAGGAAACAGGAACTTGAAGTAGGAAAAAGCAGGAAAACAGCGATTTCTGCTTTTTTCTATGTTAAATCAAGAATGATAGACAGAAAACCAGTGGCATTCCAAAAAGGAAGCCACTGGTTTTTTAGTTTATAGAAAAGTCGTTGATTGTCAGATATTCCTCCCATAAAGCGTCAAATAATGGCGACAACTCTTTTAGAGTCTCAGTTTCTTCCATGACATAAGCAGGATACTCAATTGCTGGCAACAATCTATTTGCTGGAACGATGTAATAGTCAAAGTCTTTTTCGTGGTTTCTTACGATATCATAGTCCACAAATTGAATGTGATCCAGTAAAAAACTGATTTGCTGAATGGCTGATAAATTCAATGAAGGAATGATTCCCACCTGTAATTTTTGTAAATGATGCTGTTGATAAAACGGATATATGAAAAAAGTCAGATAGTCTAGGACTAGCGATTTGGCTTTTTTGAGCCATTCATAACCAACACGTCGAGTGTATTTTGTCAAAAATGGACGAATCTTTTTCTGTAGATTTGTAAATCCTTTCTTTTGAAAGGATAGATTCAACTCATTTTGAGACCAAAAATCAATCAATTGCCCTTTGTTCGCATAAAAAATATACAGAATAATGAAGCTATCTTTTTGAATTTCAGAAAAGACTTCTTCATCAAAAGGGATCCCAACGATTTCTGCTAATAATATGTGGCTAAAATCAGCCATGAATTCATGAAAAATCGGATCATCTTCTTTGATTTGTTCATAGAAATCACAAAGCAGATCCGCTCTTTCCGCTGTTGGTTCAGCGAAACGCACGAGAAAGAACAGCATCCCTTTAAAATAATTAATCTGATAGGTTACTTGCTTTTCGTCAGTCATAAATGCCATAAAATAGTTTTTTAAAGGATGGTTCATCCTAGAAAATAAATTATCAAAGCCATTAATCGGATCAAGCAAGTAGCCTTGTTCAAATCTCAGTTTTGATACAAATAAAATGATTAAAATCAGTCGCTGGTTCACCGGAGAAAACTTTTGTAATGCTAATTCGTTGATCAAAACCGTTTGATCACTGAAGTCCATTAAGAAGTCCGTTTCTAATGGTGAGTTCTCTAAATAAGTTAAAATTTGGACGTAAAAGGAACGGATATTGATTTCATTCCCAAACAGTTTTAATTGAGAAACATTCAAATGGATCTCTTTACCCAATAAATAACTCTTTAGCGGTTTAAGTGCTCGAGTGATCGTCGAATGACTGACAAAGTGAACAGTCGAAATGTCATTGATGGTCATTTCCGGCTTCATGAGCGATGTAAGAAGAAGTTGGAAAGCCAGGCTTTCTTGAATCAAATACTTCTGATAAAGAGAATAGGAAAGTGGTTCTTCTAATGAACGAACCTTGAAACCTTTTTCACATAACGAAACTTGATAAAGCGCTGAAAACTCTTGTTGCATTTCCTCTATGAGTGGTGCTATCCCGTGATAAGACAAGCCCAGATGCTCGGCGATTTTACTGATATTGATTGGTTGATTGGTATTCTCATTTAAATAAGTCAAAATTGCTAATTTTTTCTTTGCATGATTGGTGAGTAACAGATCTTCAAACATAATCATCCTCCTTTTAAAAATATTATCATAAATATTATTTAATAATGAATCAAAAATGTAAGTTTGAGATACCAATTTTTGATTAAAAAAGTTCTTCTTTTGTCGTGTTGTGTAATTAAATAATATCGGTGTAAAATTATCATTGGATTTTATGTGAAGAAAATCGCTATTCAAAAATAGCAGATTTTCACTTTTTTTTTATGCGTTTTTTTAGAGTAAAAGAATCACTATAGAATAATTATTCGGTCTTTAAATATATGTACGTAATTAATAAACGAACGATATAAGAAGATTTTTTGTTTTTAAAATAACACATAATACCTGTTCCTACAAGTTAAAAAACAGTGACAAGTGCATGTACTTATTTTTATCTATGTGATTTCAGTAAATGGACGATGCTGATCCTTAGGAAATCCTACATGCTGAACTTAGAAAAAGGCGGTACAAAAGCTTTTTGACGATTATTCTTAGCGAACAAGAGAGATGTTAGTTGTGCTTTTTTGTTTACATGGAAATAATCTGAAAAATTGTTGTCCATTTAGGGGTGAGAATGGTTAGGAGACAATTGAGAATGGCGTGGGTTTCTTCAAAAACGATTATTTTTATTATCTTTCAAGAAATGGTGACAAAACCTAATAAATATAAGTTGAAAAGCTAGTGCTGATGAATAGAAAAACAAATGTATTTTTACTTCTGGGCGAGGGATAAGTCGGCTTGATTGATAAAAAAACGTAGGGTTGTTAGACTGGTTTTAGAGGAAAAAAAGGAGGATGTAAAATGAAACACGGATTTAGAGATTATTTAGGAGCAAATGAGCGGGAGGCAGGTTATAACTTATCTTGGGGCTCTATTTTCGCAGGAGTCGTGACGTTTATTGCATTATTTATGACATTTTCATTAATCGGCTCAGCGATCGGCTTTGGCATGGTGGAACCTACCTCAAACAACCCATTGGATGGTGTGGGAACAGGTTTGATGATTTGGACTGTTGTGACATTGATTCTTTCATTGTTCGGAGCAGGATTTGTTTCTGGTGTAGCAGCTAGACGCGTTGGTTTGGTACATGGATTTCTTACTTGGGCAACCAGTATGATCGTTACAATCGTCATGTTATCATATGTAACAATTGGGGCATTTTCTGTTGTCGGCTCATTACTGGGCAACATTGCTTCAGCTGTCGGAAGTGGCGTAGAGAATGTCGCATCGGGAACAGCAGATGTCGCATCAAAGGCCTTTGATGAGATCACAGGGAATATGGGAGATATTAATACAGATCAATTGGAAACGGATGTCCGCGATGTATTAAAAGATACTGACGTTCCTGAATTACAGCCAAACTACTTGCAAGATCAAGTTTCTGATGCAACGAGCGATATTACCGATGCAGGGAAGAAAATTGCTACGGATCCAAATAAAGCTGACGAAATCATCGATGATCTTTCAACGAAGCTCAAAGATCGGGCAACAAAAATCAGCGATTCTGTTGACGAAGAAGCCATTTCAAATGCGGTTGCGAAAAATACCGATTTAAATCAACAAGAAGCACAAGAAGCAACCCAAAATATTGTCAATGGCTTACAAAAAGCTTCTGATGAAGCACAACAACAAATTGAAACAGCACAGCAAAATCTTGAACAAGCAAAACAAGATATCGATCAAGCAGTCAAAGATGCGCGTAAAAAAGCTGATGAAATAAGTGATGCTACTGCTAAAGCATCAATTTGGGGCTTTGTAGCAATGGTCTTAGGACTAGTTTTAACATCAATCGGCGGCATGGTCGGTGCGAACTTAGTCAAAACTGCCGATCATGAAAATCGGATCTAAAGGAAAAAGACAAACACGAAAATAGTAGTGAGTGACCAATCATCAATCCAGTATCTCCATGGGAGACGGATCATTGATGGTTGGTTTTTGTATCAACAAGTCATTGCCTCCAATGGAAAAAACGTAAGCGATTAAGATTAAGAAATCCACCCATGGCCTCTCTGGGGAAGCTATTTTCTTAGATTTGAGAAAAATAGCCGGAGTGCGAATGGCTGGATTTTTTTTGGCTCTTTTAAGAATTATGTTACTTACTGTTTTGGCAATAATAAGCGCACAGTCGTTCCTTCATTGACACGAGAGTCAACTGTCAGGCCATATTTTTCCCCGTAGAGTAATTTGATTCGTTGATCGATATTCTCCAATCCGATACCAGAATAATGTTCGCTTGTCTGGTTCCTAATCACCGAAGATGCTTCATCAAAGCCGATACCTGTATCAATGATTTCGATGACTAGCCCTGATTTACTGATACGAGAGAAGATTTGAATGTAACCTTTCTCTTCTTCAGGAAACGCATGCAGATAAGCATTTTCGATGATTGGCTGCAAGATCATTTTTGGAACCAAACAATTTTCACATTCTTCTGCTGAGAAAATCGCTGATTGAATCCGGTCACCATAACGAACGTTCATCAAGATTAGATATTCTTCTACGATGGCGAGTTCATCTTTTAATGGAACGATCTCTTTGCGGTTGAAGGTATGGCGAAGCAATTGGACGAAACTATCGATGGCTTGTGTTGCTTTCTCCTGTTCATTTTGCCAAATCAAAAATTTGATTGCGGTGAGTGTATTGTAAACAAAATGAGGTTGAATCTGCATTTGCAAGGAACGGATTTCAAATTTGCGTTTTTCCGCTTCAGTAATCATCAAATGATCGACATACGATTCTAAATCCTCAAGCATCAAATTATAGGCACGTCCTAGTTCCTGTGTTTCATAGGTCCCGTTGATCGAGACCTTGTTGCTGAAATCACCCTGTGTGACTGCCGGTAATTTGTCGATCAACTGATAAATTGGTTGTGTGATCGTACGAATGATCCAGAAAGCAAACAGGCTAAAGAGCAAGATACTGAGAAAAGCGATCCATACGGCAGGCTTGATCAGATTCATGTTGCGTACTAAATGCGATTCATCCAGCAGATCATAAAAAGTAAACTGATAAGAATAAAGAGGCATCTGATTCACTGAATCATTTTTCACTTCGATCATAGCTGAATCAAAAGCTGTGCCTAATTTTTGTTCTTCAGAAGTGGATAAGATCTGTCCCTGATCATTGACCACATAGATGGTATGCAGCGTTGTGTCTAACAATTGCCGATAGATGGAAGAAAAATCAGATTCTTTCAAAAAAATCAATGCATAGCCGAATAAAGCATCATCTTTCATCAACTTACGTACATACATCAGTCCTGGTGAATGGCTCGTAGAAGTGCTCAACCCTTGCTCCAGAAAATAGTATTGACTAATAGCCTCATTTTCATTGATTTGCTGCGTAAATTCACTTGCCAAAAAAGTTTCAACCGACTGGTTTCGGACAGCATCATTTTGAAAGAATGATCGTCCGTTCGTTCCAATCAATACCAAGTTGGAAGGAATCGTTTGAAAAAGCGAGCGAGTATCTTTCAACTGTTCATTGAGTTCTAAAATCGTTCTTCCCTGATTTAGCTGTCCTTTTAAATAATTTTCTACGGCTTTGCTCTCATCGACGACATCAAAAATACGATTGATATTCTCATTCAAGCGCTCATAATCTTCCTGGATCTTATCCAAAAGCAAGCGGTTCGAGCTCTGATACGAAGCCACATAAGCATCTTTGGACCGTCCATAGATAACGATCACTGTCAGTAAACAAACACTGATTACTCCTACCACAACAAACAAAAAGATTCGGCTGAACAATTCATTTTTTTTGAGCCACTGTTGGATTCTCATAATTGGTTCAACCGCCGATACTTAGAAGGAGTGACTTGAAATTCTTTTTTAAAGATTCGAGAAAAATAGCTGATATCGGAATAACCAACTGCTTCACTGATTTCTGACAAATTCAACTCAGATTGGGTCAGCAACTCTTTGGCTTTTTCTAGACGTGTATTTTTTAGATAATCAGAGAAACTCATTTTTAATTTTGAAGAAAGGAAAGCTGACAAGTAGGTATAACTAAAGTGGAACGTTTCTGCCAACTCAGATAGTGAGAGGCTCTTCATATAATTGTCTTGAATGAAGCGCTGGATCGAGACCAGTAAGTCATCTTCATCCATAGGGGAGAGGGCTGTCAGTTGCAGTCGTATCTCATCGATCGTTGACAACAACAAATCGGAGAAATCCTCCAAATATAAGACATGGCCGATCTCATGAAGAAATTCCGCTCGCAAGCGACTAAAGCGGGGGGCTGTTGGAAATTCTTCTTCTAACCGGGATAATAGCGTATAAAAAATACTGCTGGCCTGCTGTTTTAGAAAGTTCGGATCAACATTTGATAGAATCATCTCATTGAAATAGTCTTCGATACGCGTAATCCCCAACAGGAAATTATTGTCTAATAATGCCCGCAAAAATTTTTTTGTATCAAAACGATCACTTTCCATGTACATAAAAAGTTCATGCTCAAAAACAAGCCGCTGCTGTTTGTAAAAAAACGATTGTTCCCGACTTTTATCTTTGAGAGTCAGAAAAGCTGTGCGTAAGTCGTCAATCGATTCAAATGAGCAGCCAAGGGTAAAAAAGGCATTTGGTTCGGTATAGGTCAACTGGTCCAAACATTTTTTCAAAGAGGAAAAAAAATCATATTCTGCTGAATAACTGATCAATAGCCCTGCATCATTGTTACTGATCTTGAAAGCTAATGTTTTTAAGTGAGTATTCGATTGCGAAAATTCTGTCAATGCATGAAAAAGCTGTTCAGTAGAACGAAAATAACTGACATTCGTATAAAGAAAACATAGTTGCTGTTTCATAGCTATTTCAAGATAGTCAGCAAAAGGAGTAAGTGGTTCTTCATACCCAGCCAGATAGCGATTCAAAGATTCTTGTAATGGGACCTCAGCGGTTATTTGGCGGGTATCAGATTTTTTTTCGCGGATGGTGTTTAGGGCTTTCAGCAACAAAGCAGGCGTCAATGTTGGCTTTAGCAAGTAATCAATGGCGCCGTTCTTAAAAGACTGACTGACATAGTGAAAATCATCATAACTGCTCAATACCAGAAAATGGATAGATGGGTATTGTTGTTGAATGATGGTTGTTAATTGGATGCCGTCCATTTGCGGCATTTTTAAATCTGTGATCACGATCTCTGGCTGTAATTGCTGGATCAGGGTTAGAGCCTCCTGTCCGTTTGCTGCATCTCCTAGCAAGCGAAAACCTTCTTGCTCCCAACGAATCATATGTTTTAAACCATCACGAATAGTGGTCTCGTCATCCACAAGCAAGACTGTATGTAAATGATGCATGGTATCCCCCCTATTTCTTTATTCTAGTATAAACGCTTTCATAAAAGAAAGGTATTAGTAAAAATTTTCTATTTTTGGACTATTTTAGTAAGCTCTTCCACGCGTGTTGTATCCGTTTACAACTCCAGTGTATAGTAAAAATGTAATTAAAAGGAAAGAGGGAGAAAAATGAAAAAATTGCTTGCATCACTTGTGACTGCCGCTACTGTATTGACATTGACAGCTTGTGGCAGCAACAACGAAAGTACTGGTGACACTGGAGGTTCTTCTGATAAGGTTACAGTTTGGGCTTGGGATGAGACTTTCAATATCAAAGCTGTCAATGAAGCGAAAAAGGTTTACGAAAACAAGGATGTTGATGTGGAAGTAGTGACCATGTCACAGGATGACATCGTTCAAAAGTTGAACACTAGTCTAGCATCAGGCAATACGGATGGCTTGCCAAATATCGTTTTGATCGAAGACTATCGTATTCAAGGCTATTTATCTTCCTATCCGGATGCTTTCAGCGACTTAACTGATATTGTCAATGAAGATGACTTTTCCAGCTACAAATTCGCCGTCAACAAAATCGATGATGTGATCTACGGTGTACCTTTTGATAGTGGGGTAGCAGGGCTGTTTTATCGTACAGATTATTTAGCAGATGCAGGATATGAAGCTGCTGATCTCCAAGATATTACCTGGGATGACTTTATTCAAATTGCCAAAGATGTCAAGGAGAAAACGGAACATGCCATGATGTCTCTGGATCCAAGCGATTTGGGATTGGCAAGGATCATCATGCAGTCAGCTGGTGAATGGTATACCGGTGAAGACGGCACCACAGTAACGATTAAAGACAACGAATCATTCAAAGCCGGCTTGAATGTATTGGCGACACTACTGAATGAAGGATTAGTTGAACAAGTCTCTGATTGGGATGGCGGAGTCAATGCAGTCCAATCCGGAAATGTTGCTGCAGCACCAACAGGCGCTTGGTATTCTAGTACGATTCAAGGGGCTGAAGATCAAAGCGGCAAATGGGCGATTGCACCGATTCCGGCACTAGCTGGTGGCAATTCAGTGAACGCATCAAGTATTGGCGGAGCAGGATGGTATGTCATTAAAGGCGTAGCTGGTGAAGAGAATGCGAAAGACTTTTTAGCGAAAACGTTTGCTTCAAATAAAGAATTGATGGGAACATTGGCAACTGAAATTGGGCTGGTTTCAACGATGAATGCTGCCGAAGAGACAAAAGAATATACTTCAGGACTTGATTTTTATGGAGGACAAAAAGTTTTCCAAGACTTCTCTCAATGGTCACAAGAGATCCCGGCCGTCAACTACGGCAATCATACTTATGCGATCGAATCTGTATTGACAGAAAGCTTGCAGCGAGTAATCAATGGGGAAGATATCGATAAAGTACTAGAAGATGCACAAACACAAGTAGAAGCACAAATCGCAAACTAAGCAAATCATTTAGCTATGGTTTCATAATCAACAAATCAGATACGAACGATAGCTGCTGGTACCAATAATTTCCCATTAGAGGAGATTGTTAAGCAGCAATCGTTCGTATAGTCATTAGATTGGTGCCATAGTGTCGTTTGAAGGAGGAATCACCATGAAAAATAAATCGAAAAATTGGTTTGCGAATGGAAACGCGTTTATTTCTTTGCCTGTGATCTTGATTACACTATTAGTATTTGTTCCTATGATTTCAGCTCTTTTTACGTCTTTCCAGTCGGGACCGCCGACAACGATGTCATTCAACGGTTTGGGAAACTATCAGCGGATGCTGAGTGACTCAACCTTTAAGAAAGCTTTTGGTAATACATTTTTATACTTATTGATCCAAGTACCGATCATGCTGTTTTTGGCTTTGATCGTCTCGAACATACTAAATGACAAAAAATTAAAATTCAAAGGTCTTTTCCGAACGGCCTTGTTTTTACCTTGTATCACTTCATTGGTCTCTTACTCGTTGATCATGAAAAGTTTATTCTCAGCGAATGGGTTAGTCAATAATTTTTTAATGCAAATTCATTTGATTGAGGTGCCGATTCAATGGCTAACGGATCCTTTCTGGGCAAAAGTCTTGATTATTTTTGCCATTACTTGGCGCTGGACAGGCTATAATATGATTTTCTTTATTTCTGGTATGCAAAACATTGATCCTAGCATCTATGAAGCTGCTGAAATTGATGGTGCGACTAAATGGGATCAACTTTTCAAGATAACTATTCCTAATTTGCGGCCAATCATTTTATTCACGACAATTACTTCAACGATCGGAACATTGCAATTATTTGACGAAGTACAAAATATTACAGGTGGGGGACCTGCCAATGCAACCACCACGCTCTCGCAGTACATTTATAATTTAAGTTATAAATTCACCCCGAACTTTGGCTATGCGGCGGCAGTATCCTTTGTGATCGTGATCGCTATTGTGGTCTTATCCGTCATCCAAACAAAATTAGGAGGGAAAGAAAATTGAAAACACTCTCTTTAAGCTTAAAGTATCTTTTCTTAGGTCTTTTGGCCTTTATTTCCGTCTTTCCATTTGTCTGGATGGTATTGGGAATGACCAATCAAACCTTTGACATTGTGGCAGGAAAAATCATGATCGGTGATCAGCTGGTGATCAATTTCCAAAATTTATTTGCTTCTGAACTGAACTTTACTTGTGCTTTGGGCAACTCTGCAGTGATTGCGGTCATTACGACCGTCTTCGCGTTGCTGTTTTCTTCCATGGCGGGCTATGGGTTTGAGATCTATCGAACCAAAACAAAAGATCGCATTTTCAATATTTTACTCTTATCGATGATGGTTCCTTTTGCGGCTTTGATGATTCCGTTATACCGCATGTTTAGTCAGCTTAGCGGAACCCCAATCGGAATCAATACTTTTGCAGTGGTCATTTTACCTTCTGTTTGTACAGCGTTCCTGATTTTCTTTTTCCGCCAAAATATCAAAGCTTTCCCTAAAGAATTAGTAGAAGCAGCTCGCATTGATGGGCTGAATGAGTTAAGTATTTTCTTCCGAGTCTATATGCCTACTGCTAAAAATACGTATGCAGCAGCAGCGATCATTACCTTTATGAATAGCTGGAACAACTACCTGTGGCCATTAGTTGCCTTGCAATCACCGGATAAACGGACAGTTCCGTTGGTTTTATCTGCGATGGGGGCTTCCTATACACCGGATTACGGCATGATGATGTGCGGGATCGTGATCGCCACTTTGCCAACAGCGATTATCTTTTTCGTATTACAAAAACAATTCGTACAAGGCATGTTAGGTTCTGTGAAGTAAAGAAAAGAGAAAACGAGGAAATGAAATGATCCATTTTGATAAAAAAAACCAAATTTTTCATTTAAGCAACAACAAAATCAGTTATGTGATGCAGATCGAAGAAGGTGGAAATTTAGCGCATATCTACTTTGGAAAGAAAATTACCCATTATTCTGGCCATTATCGTTACCCGCGATTAGATCGTTCTTTTTCGCCGAATCCAGCAGGCAGCAAGGATCGCTTATTCTCGCTGGATACGCTGATGATGGAATTTCCTGGGAATGGGTTCGGTGATTTTCGTGAAGCGGCATATGATATCCAACTGCCAAATGGCAGTCATGTTGCGCATTTTATCTATCAAAGCCATGAAATCAGTCAAGGCAAACCAGCACTTGCGGGGTTGACTCAAACTCACGGTGCTCCGCAAGAAATCGAAACGTTGCAAATCATATTGCGAGATGAAGTTGCCGCGCTTGAATTGGTTTTGAATTATAGTATTTTTACTGATACATCAGCAATCATTCGTTCAAGTGCCTTAAAAAATGACGGTGTTGAACCAATCGTTATCCATCAACTAGCCAGTCAATCACTGGATTTTCCCAACCGGCCGCTTGATTTGATCCAATTGAATGGTGCATGGGCGAAAGAACGGCAAATCAGTCGAGAACCAGTTCAGACAGGTATCAAGAAATTGGACAGCAAGCGAGGTTCCAGCAGCCATCAACAGAATCCTTTTGTTATTTTGGCAGATCCCGCTACAACAGAATTCTCGGGAGAATGTTATGGCGTTAGTTTACTGTATAGCGGCAATCACGAAACGATTATCGAAAAAGATCCTTATGATCAAACGCGGCTCATCATGGGCATCAGTAGTTATCGATTTGCCTGGACAGTACCACCTCAGGAAAGCTTCCAATCACCAGAAGTGGTTACAGGTTATAGTAATCAAGGGCTCAACCAAATGTCACAAACCTATCATCGCTTTTATAATAGTCATCTTATTCGTGGACAGTATCAGCTGACTGAACGTCCGACGTTGATCAATAACTGGGAAGCCACTTATTTTGATTTCGATGAAGAAAAACTGGAGCAGATCGTCGATGAAGCGAAGGCATTGGGAATTGAATTGTTTGTTTTGGATGACGGTTGGTTTGGTGCACGAGAAAATGATTTGACTTCTCTGGGTGACTGGTATGAGAATGAAGGAAAGTTAGCTTCTGGTCTGCGAGGGTTTGCGGAAAAAGTCCATCAGAAGGGTTTGAAATTCGGTCTCTGGTTAGAGCCGGAAATGATCTCAGAAGTGAGCGAGTTGTATCGTCAGCACCCCGAGTGGGCCTTAAAAGTACCTGGACGTTCTCCCGCATTAAGTCGCAGTCAGTTTGTACTGGACTTTTCTAGAGAAGATGTTCGGAAACATATTTTTGATCAGTTAGCCCTTCTATTTAACGAAGTACCCATTGATTATATTAAGTGGGACATGAATCGCAACATGACGGATGTCTATTCATTGTTGTTACATCCTACCCAGCAAGGGGAGGTGTTCCATCGCTATATTTTAGGTCTGTATGACTTTTTAGAACGATTGACAGCTGCTCATCCCACTATTTTGTTTGAAGGATGTTCTGGCGGGGGTGGTCGTTTTGATGCAGGTTTCTTGTATTACATGCCGCAGATATGGACGAGTGATAATACCGATGAGATAGCCCGTTTGAAAATCCAATATGGAACCAGCCTGTCATACCCGGCTTCTAGCATGGGTTCGCATGTTTCAGCAGTGCCTAACCATCAAACACAGCGGATCACTGACTTAGCGATCCGCGGAAACGTTGCAATGTCTGGTGTCTTGGGCTATGAGCTGGATTTGTCGACAGTGACTGATGAAGAAAAAGCAGCCATCAAAGAGCAAGTTGCCTTTTATAAAAAACATCGACAACTCTTCCAATATGGCACGTTTATTCGCTTGTTGAGTCCTTTTGCAGGAAATGATACTGCGTGGATGTACGTTTCTGAAGATAAACAAGAAGCGATTGTTTTCTATTTCCGTGTATTAGCCGAAGCATCTGCACCGCTAATCACTCTCAAATTGGCGGGATTAGCGGCAGATACAGTGTATCAAATGGGGGGATATAAAATCGGCGGCGATGAATTGATGCAGATCGGTTTCTATATTGATCCTGCTTTATCCGGCGACTATGCAACACAAATGGTTCATCTAACAGCGATCAATAATGACTAAGGTTCTTTTCAGTAATCACTATCAAATGAAATCAAACGAATAGAGCTGTAACAGAAGCAAAAGCAGACGAAATGATCCAAACTGGACTTGAGAAAGAATTCTTCTCTCTGTGACTAGGGACGAGGATCGGATTGAAGAGAGGATTCGATGTATCTTCGGATCGTTTGTTTGTTGAAGTGCTTATGTTGCAGTTTTTTCTAGTAGAGTTGTTTTTTCTGCTAAATCTTTTACGTATAAATGGCGATTGTTTTATTTTTTTGTTGATTTAGCTTATGATGAAGGGGGTCAATAAAAGTCAAGCAGTGACGGAGGGAAAACAACGACAGAGCACTTAAAAGAACACGCAGAGGAACAGTTGCTTGCTGATGGGTATCGCAAATATCATGGCTCAGCATTCGATGTTTATTCTCACAAAGACATTTGTATTCACAGTGGGAAGTGTGTTTGAGGTAATCCAACTGTTTTTGAGGTAGGACGTCGACCGTGGGTCATTCCCGATAATGCTCAAAAAGAACAAGTTGCTCAAGTGAACCAATCTTGTCCAAGCGGCGCATTAAAATTTATTCAAAGGGGAGAAAACTAATGGAAATCAAGGAAGAAAAAAATCGTTTTGCCTTATTAGACGGCGAGAAAGAGATCGGCGAAATGACTTGGTCGAATGCAGGAACAAAACGAATAATCATTGATCATACATTTGTCGATCCAGCCTATCGTGGTCAAGGACTGGCAGAAAAGTTAGTGGCAAAAGGGGTAGAAAAAGCGCGCGCAGAAAAGAAAACAATCATTCCACTCTGTCCATTTGCAAAAAAAGAGTTTGAACGTAAACCGGAATATAGCGATGTTTGGAGTAAATAACAATTCTCAATTTTAAAAAAAGAAGTGGTTCTTTTAGGGAACCACTTCTTTTAGCGTTAATCTATCAACATGTGACTGTTAATGTTGAAATTGAGCATGGTAGAGACGGTAATAATACCCTTTTTCCGCTAACAATTCTTCATGAGTACCTTGTTCGACGATTTGTCCGGCATCCATAACCAAAATTTTATCAGCTGCACGGATCGTTGATAAGCGGTGGGCAATGACGAAACTGGTTTTTCCTTCCATCATTTTCAAAAAGGCATCCTGAATTTTCTTTTCTGTCAGTGTATCGACTGAACTGGTGGCTTCATCGAGGATCAGCATCGGGGGATTACTGATCATAGTACGAGCAATGGTCAGTAATTGCCGCTGCCCATCGGAAATCTTGATGCCTTGTTGCCCAATCGGCGTATCCAATTTATCTGGTAACCGCATAACGTATTCATACATATATGCATTTTTTAAAGCATCGTATATTTCTTCATCGGTAGCCGTGTCATTGCCATATTGGAGATTCTCTCTTAAAGAAGCATCGAACAGCCACGTGTCTTGAAGGACCATACCAAAACTCTTTCGTAACGCTGTTCGCTGCAATTGACGAATATCGACGCCGTCTACTCGGATAGTTCCCTGATCAACATCGTAGAAACGCATCAGCAAATTGACTAGTGTCGATTTACCGGCACCAGTCTTTCCGACAATTGCCACCGTTTCACCTGGTTCAGCTGTAAAAGAAAAGTTTTCGATCAGTTTTTGTCCTGGATCATAAGCAAAAGCCACATTTTCAAAGTCGATTTTACCTTTGATTTCCTTCATCGCTTGTGTTGCTGTGTCATCCGCACTTTCTGGCACTTGATCCAATAACTGGAAGGTTCGTGCCAAACCAGCTAATGCAGTCTGAATCTGAGTGGTGATGCCTGACAGTTCAATAAATGGTTTTGAAAATTGGCTAGAATAGATCGTGAAGCTTGAAATCATCCCAACTGTTACCAGCCCCGAGCCTGAAAAGTACAATAAACCACCGACGAACCCGACAGACAGATAGGAAAGATGGTCAACAAAACGGGAAAGCGGATTGGTCAACGAGGAAGAAAACTGTGCTTTTCGGCCACGAAGGTTTAATTCGTCATTGATCATTTCAAACTGTTCTTGATTGATTGCTTCTCGTTCAAATGCTTTGACAATTTTTTGATTGCCGATCATTTCGGTAACGAATCCAGAAATTTCACCGACGATCTCTTGTTGACGCGCAAAATCTGCTTGTGATGTTCGTGCCACGATCCAATTGACTAAAAAGATGATCGGTGTTGAAACAAGAACGACGAGAGTCAGTGGCACACTCATCTTAACCATAACTACCAAGGCAATCAGCACGACAGAGATACCGGAGAATAATTGGTTGAAGACAGCAGCAACCGCAATTGAGATATTATCCATGTCATTGGTAAAACGACTGACGATATTCCCGTGAGACGTTTGATCGTAATAACGCAAGGGTAGTGTATTTAAATGAGCAAAACCTTCTTTGCGCAGATCAGCGACAGACAGATAGGCCACTCGATTCCCTAATCGTTGGATCAGCCATTGACTGACAACAGTAACGATCACTACACCGCCAAACAACGCGAGAATGCGATAAAGTTCTTCGAAATGAACCTTGCTAGGACCAATCATTTTATCGACAGCCTGACCTATTTCATAAGTCATAAAAACCGTTGAGATGCCAGCAGCGATTCCTAAAACGACAGCAGTCCAAGTTTCTTTGGCATACACAGCGAGATAGGGGAGGTAGCGGCGGAAGGCAGACCAATCAAATGATTTCTTTTTCATTCTTCTTCCTCCTCTTGAGATGCCACAATTTCTTGATAAGCTTTGGAAGTGATCATCAACTCGTCATGGGTGCCTTTGGCGACTAGATTTCCCTGATCTAACACTAAGATCTGCTGTGCGTCTTGAATCGAACGAACACGCTGAGAAATGATGATAATCGTTCCGCGAATTTTTTCTTTTAAAGCCATCCGCAGATCCAGATCTGTTTGGTAATCTAGCGCACTTAATGAATCATCCAAAATCAATATATCAGGTTTAGCAATAATTGCTCGAGCAATCGTTAAGCGTTGTTTTTGCCCACCAGAAAAGTTCTTGCCTCCTTCAAAAATCGGCGTATCCAACTTTTGCGGTAGTGCTTCGACGAAGTCGCGACTTTGGGCGATCTCTAATGCTTGCCAGCATTCCTCGTCTGTCGCATCTTTTTTTCCCCATTGTAAGTTTTCACGAATCGTACCAGTGAACAGAACAGCCGTTTGAGGAACCATGGCAATTTTTTGTCTTAATTGTTTCAGCGGCCACTTGCGTACATCCTGTCCATCAACGATCACTTTACCAGCAGCTGTGTCATAAAAACGCGGGATCAGTTGCGTTAATGTCGATTTCCCACTGCCAGTTGGACCAGTGATGCCCAAGGTTGTGCCAGGAGCAATCTCAAAATCGATATTTTTTAATGCTAAGCCATAGTTAGGTGAAAAGCGAAAGTCCACATGTTCGAAACGAAGGGCACCTGCCTGTTTTTGTTGATCCATAAAAACCTCAGATAAACTATCATCAATCGACGGTTCTGTATCAAGAACTTCATTGATCCGTGAAGCCGAAGCAGCAGCGCGAGTAAAAATGATGACGAGATTCGATACAACGATCAGTGCCAACAGCATTTGGTTCATATAATTGACCAACGCCAGTACTTCCCCCTGTTCCAAGTTTCCGATGTTCACTTTGAAACCGCCAAAGTAAAAGAGTGCAATAATTCCTAAGTTCATAATCATGGTTGTAGCCGGGGTCAATAATGCAGAAAGATTGGTCACACGAATATAGACATTGGTCAAATCATCTGTGGCTTGGTCAAAACGTTTGGTCTCAGTTTTTGATCGAGCAAAAGCACGAATCACGCGAATACCGCTCAAATTTTGGCTGACTAGTTCATTTAGTTCGTCCAAGCGGATCTGGACTTTCTTATATAATGGCACTGTCTTGCTAATGATCCAAAATAAAATGATACAAAAAAGTGGCAGCACACATAAGAAAATCAAGCCCGCTTGCCAATCGATGACAAACGCCATGATCACTGAACCAATACTCAAAAAAGGTGCTCTGACGACTAAACGGATCAACATAGCCAATGCAACTTGCATTTGGTTGATATCATTGGTCATTCGAGTGATCAACGTATCTGTTCCAAATAGATTCAATTCATTGTGGGACAACAAATTGATTTTTTTCATTAATGTATTACGTAATTCCGTGCCAAAACCTTGAGAAGCAGTGGCTGCATAGTATTGACAGATGACCGCACAGATCATCCCGATGACGGACATCGCAATCATCCAGAGGGTCATTTCAACTACTTTCGACCAATTGTTTTGGCGAATTCCCTGGTCCACGAGTGCAGCCATTTGGAGTGGCAAAACCAGTTCAAACACAGCTTCTAAAAACTTAAAAAAAGGACCTAAGACGATCTGCTTACGATAGTCTTTGGCATAGCGTAATAATCCAATCATAAAAACCTCCTGTAAAAATAAAATAGTCAATGAAAGAAAAAATGCATCAGGAGAGGAATTCTCCACTGTGAATTTACGAATAAAAAATCTTTCGTTTCTAGCATATCTTACCATAGTTCCAAACTGAGGGGGAGCAATCAAGAAAGAAAAGAAAGTTTCATTTTTATTTCAGAAACAAACAATTAGTTTTCAATTTTTTTGATAATTATACGATAAATACTGCGTATGATACTTTACTTGGCTATGATCTTTTTAGATTTTTTCAAGGAAAAATCATAGGAAAATTTTTTCGAACAAATTTGCATTAGCATAAAAATTCACAGCAAAAATATAAAATATCTTAAAAAAATAGGCGCCGAAAACAAAATCTGGTACAATCGGGGAGAGTGAAGTAGGAAACATGAAGGAGGCACTATGGATAGAAAGTCGAAATTTAGCAAACAGCGGGCCCGCAAAGCTCGTAATAAGCGCCGAATCATAGGAGGCGTCGTACTTTTTGCGATTGCAGGAGTCTTTTTATTTGCAGGATATACGTATTATGCTGCAAAAAATTCTGTGGATAAAATGTTTAAAGAATCCGCTGTGATCAAATCCAATAAAGAAAAAGACAATTCATTGAAATCAGCAAATGTTGATTCTAAATTTGGGATCCTGTTAATGGGGGTCGACAATGATGCCGAACGAGAAAAGAAAGAGCATCTGGATACGACTCGAGCAGACAGTTTGATCTATATGGTCTATGATGGCGAAAATAAAAAGATCGACATGGTGAGTTTACCTCGAGATATTTGGACAAATATCTACGATGGTACCGGAAACGGGACGGTCGTCAACACGGCAAAAATCAATAGTGCATTTGCGATTGGTGAGGAAGATGCAACGATTGAAACGGTGCAAAACTATTTGAACTTGCCAATTGATTATTATGTCAATATCAATTTTACAAGTTTTGAGAAGATCATTGATGCAATCGGAGGTGTTACCGTAGATGTTCCTTATGACATTAATGAAAAGTATACTTCGGACAATTCTGGTAAAACACTGATTCCAAAGGGCCGACAATCGTTGAATGGAGAGCAAGCATTGATTTTTGCTCGAATCCGTAAAATGGATACTGACGTGGACCGTGGCAATCGGCAGCAAGAAGTCATTGAAGCAGCCATTAGTCAAGCATTGAAAATCAATAATGTCACAAAATATCAGGAGATTCTTGACTCTGTCAGTGACAATGTCAATACCAACTTTAAGTTTGAAGACTTGGTTTCACTAGCTGGGAATATGCTTTCTGGTTTTACTATCGATAAACATACTTATGAATGGTATGATGGTGAATCTTATGATGGCCAATCAATCGTTTATATTCAAGATTACTCCTATAATGAGATCCGTAATGATATGCTAAAAGCATTGGGTAGATCAGATGAAATGACACCAGAAAATCAAGGGACGACTACGGAGACAAGTACCAACTATTAATGAAGTAATGTTCTTTTATAATAGGAAATAATAAAAAAAGAAACGCTGCGGCGTTTCTTTTTTTTGTCCCCGTAAGAGCGCTTGTAAGGGGCCGTATACATTAAATGCATGAATGTTTGAGTAGTGTGCTGCTTTTTTCTTTCGCTCGAAATTGATTGATTTTCTTCAAAAAATAGACACTATTCAATTTTTCTAATGAAATTCTTAGAAAAAAATATCTGAATGATTATGAGCTAGAGGAGAAAAAAATGGGTAAAAAAAGAGGATAAAAGCGATTATTCATTACGGATGAATAATGCCAATTTTTTGGCATTGGAAATGATAACTGAACTACAATGTAAGCGTTTTTAACTCGTTATCATATACATGTACCTGATAAATAATTGTTATTTATCAGGAAGAAGAGTGATTGATTTCAGCTGAAAAAATCAATAAATAAAAGGAAAGAGGCGAGAGAGTATTTCATTTAGCTAGATTGGTTTTAATGCTTTTTGTGATTTTTTTTGCAAGTGGGATTTATGCAAGTTACTACACAATACTAAAGAAAGTTGGAGAACAATGGAAAAGAAAAGAGGAATCAGTAAAATCGGCTTGATTGCCTTAGTAGTCAGTTCATCCATTGGTAGTGGAATCTTCGGTATCACGAATGACTTAGCGATGTCCGCTGCTCCTGGACCTGCAATCATCGCCTGGATCATCGTCGGAATTGGCATTCTTGCATTAGTTTTATCATTGAATAATTTAGGCGCCAAACGACCAGATTTAGACGGCGGTATTTTTGGGTATGCAGAAGCGGCATTTGGGAAATTAGGAGGTTTTATCAGTGGCTGGGGCTATTGGCTCTCTGCCTGGCTGGGAAACGTCGCCTTTGCGACAATGCTCATGAGTGCAATTGGTGAATTTATACCCGCATTCAAGGGAGGACAAAACATTCCGTCAATCTTACTAGCAAGTGTTTTTATTTGGGTATTGACCTTTCTGGTGAATAACGGAATTGAGAGCGCTTCATTTATCAACACAATTGTTACGATCTGTAAATTAGTTCCTTTGTTTTTATTTATGGTTATCGCACTGGTTAGTTTTCATGTCGATATTTTCTCAGCAGATTTCTGGGGAAATGTCAGCAGCTCACTACAAAGTGGTGCTTCTGTCAGTCTCTGGTCACAGATCAAAGGTTGTCTAATGGTGATGATGTGGGTCTTTGTTGGGATTGAAGGGGCAAGTGTTTTAGCCAATCGTGCGGAAAAACGGTCGGATGCCCAAAAAGCATCAGTCATCGGTTTGCTTTCCTTGCTAGTCATCTATGTGCTAGCTTCCTTATTGCCATACGGCGTCATGTCGCAAGCTGAATTGATGGCGTTACCACAACCAGCAATGGCCAACATTTTGCGCTATATGGTTGGAGAGTGGGGTGCAGCCTTTATCAATATCGGTCTGATCATTTCCATCATTGGTTGCTGGCTGTCATGGACGATGTTACCAGTAGAAACAACCTTATTGATGTCCCGCGATGGGATGCTGCCAAAAAGTTGGGGCAAGGTCAATCGAAAACAAGCACCAAGTTATTCATTGTTTATCACTGCTGCATTGACGAACGTGTTCTTGTTAACGTTCCTTGTGACCGATTACGCGTATCAATTTGCTTATTCAATGTGTACCGCAGCGATTTTGATTTGTTACTTGCTCGTGGGGATCTATCAAATGATTTATTCCTATCAGCAAAAAGACAATAAACAATTGTTTATTGGTGCAGTCGCAACGGCCTTTCAGATCATTGGGATCACATTAGCAGGCTTTGCCTATGTTCTCTTATGCAGCATCGCCTATTTACCAGGATTCTATTTCTACTTACGGGCATGTAAAGAGAACAACTATCAAATCAGCAATAGGCAAAAAATGGTCATGGCTGTGGTCAGTTTAGCAGCAGTATTGTCGATCGTAGCAATCGCTACTGGAATGATCTCAGTATAAGGGGGTTGATTATGGATATTGCTAATTTTGGTGTCGAGGAATGGTTGAATATCTGGGAGAAAAAAGCAACCTATGACATTGCCCAAAGTTCTATCGAAGCACTGACGCTAGAGGAAATCATGGCCTTCAGTGGCAAAACGAGTACAGATTTTTTGAAACGTGTCGCGCAGCAGCCTTTAGATTATGGCTGGATCGAAGGATCGGATCGATTCAAAGAACTCGTCGCTTCATTATACCAACACATGACACCAGCGAATATTTTACAGACAAACGGAGCTACAGGAGCAAATTTCCTGGCACTATTCGCTTTGATCGAAAGCGGGGATCATGTTGTCTCCATGCGGCCAACGTATCAGCAACTCTATGATTTGCCAAAAGCATTTGGGGCAGAAGTAGACTTTGTTGAATTAAATCAAGCAAACTGGCAGCTTGATCTAGCAGTTTTGAAAGCCAAAGTGAAACCTGAAACAAAATTGATCTGCTTAAATAACGCGAATAACCCCACCGGTACGCTATTTGATCAAGAGCAATTACAGCAGATTGTCGCCATCGCTAAAGAAGCGGATGCCTACATTTTAGTAGACGAAGTCTATGCACCATTAACAGAAGAAGGCACATTTTGTTCCATCGTCGATTGCTATGAGAAGGGAATTGCTACCAACTCTTTGTCAAAAACCTACTCAACGCCAGGTATTCGTATCGGTTGGACTGCCGCTAGTGAAGAACTCACGGAACATTTTCGTAAATACCGAGATTATACGATGATTTGTGGCGGTGTTATCGCTGATGAAATAGCGATTCAAGTATTGGAAAACAAAGAGCAGATTATCGCACGAAACAAGAAAATCGTCGCAGAGAATCTTGCCATCGTCAAGCAGTGGGTAGACCAAGAACCGAAAGTGGAATTAATCGTTCCCCATTATGTTTCTACGGCATTTATCAAGTTGAAGATCCAACAAGAGGACTATCAATTCTGTGTGGATCTATTAGAAGAAACTGGGGTCTTGCTTGTTCCGGGAACAGCTTTTGGGGTACCAGGGCACGCCCGCTTAGGTTATTGCTGTAAGAAAGAGACGCTAGAAACTGGTTTGAGATTACTCTCAGACTATTTAAAAAAAGTTTCATAGAAAACGGGAAACAAATTGTATAGGAATGAGGAGGATGAAAAAATGAATGAACCTATTCACGTTTTTTCAGAGATTGGACGATTAAAACAAGTGATGCTTCATCGTCCAGGAAAAGAATTGGAAAATTTAATGCCGGATTATTTGGAACAATTGCTGTTTGATGATATTCCTTTTTTACAGCAAGCGCAAAAAGAACATGATTTCTTTGCCGAAACATTGCGAAATAAAGGGGTTGATGTGCTTTATTTGGAAGATTTAGCAGCTGAATCTTTGACCTCTACAGGACTCAAGGAACAATTTGTTGCAGAGTACTTGCAGGAAGCAAACATCCAAAGTGAAAACACCCGCAAAGTGATTGAAGAATATTTACTATCAATCTCTGATAATCGTGAACTGATCGACCGAACGATGGCAGGATTGAGAAAAAATGAAATGAAGATCGCTGGCCATCAGAATCTGACCGATCTTGTAGACGATCAGTATCCGTTTCTGATCGATCCAATGCCGAACTTGTACTTTACCCGCGATCCATTTGCTACGATCGGAAATAGTGTTTCCTTGAACCGAATGTATTCAGAAACGAGACGAAGAGAAACATTGTACGGCAAGTATATCTTTAACTATCATCCAATTTTCAAAAAAGAAGCCGAGCATCTTTTATACAATCGGAATGAATCCACACGAATCGAAGGTGGCGATGAATTAGTCTTGTCATCAAAAGTGTTAGCTGTTGGGATTTCACAACGTACAGATGTCGCTTCAATTGAAAAATTGGCGAAAAAATTATTTGAGAAAGAACCGACTTTTGAACATGTGCTAGCTTTCAATATCGGTGAAGAGCGTAAATTCATGCATTTGGATACGGTCTTTACAATGGTGGATTATGACAAGTTCACTATCCATCCGGAAATCGAAGGCGAGTTAACGGTTTATTCCATCTCCAAACAAAATGACCAAATCAAAATCTATGAAGAAAAAGAAACATTGGAACGGATTCTTTGCCGCTATCTTGATTTAGATGCAGTGGAACTCATTCGTTGCGGAGGTGGAGATATCACAGCAGCTGCCAGAGAACAATGGAATGATGGTTCGAACACGTTGACGATTGCACCAGGAGAAGTAGTCGTCTATGACCGGAACTTGATTACGAATGAAAAACTAGTCGAAGCAGGGGTCAAACTTAATTACATCCCAGGAAGTGAACTCGTTCGCGGACGTGGCGGCCCTCGTTGTATGAGCATGCCATTTATCAGAGAAGATCTTTGAGCAACCTGAAATTTACAAAAATAAAGACTAACGGTATCATAGGAGGAATGAATAATGGAACAAGTATTTCAAGGAAGAAGTTTATTAGCAGAAAAAGATTTTACGAAAGAAGAAATCGAGTATCTGATTGACTTTTCGATTCACTTAAAAGGGCTCAAGAAAAAAAATATCCCGCACCGCTATTTAGAAGGAAAAAATATTGCCTTGCTCTTTGAAAAAACATCGACTCGGACACGGGCGGCCTTTACGACAGCTGCCATCGATCTAGGTGCTCACCCAGAATTCTTGGGCGCCAATGACATTCAGCTAGGTAAAAAAGAATCTGTTGAAGACACAGCGAAAGTGTTAGGCAGTATGTTTGACGGAATCGAATTCCGCGGCTTCAGCCAGCAAGTCGTCGAAGATTTAGCGAAGTATTCTGGTGTTCCTGTATGGAACGGATTAACAGATGAATGGCATCCAACCCAAATGATCGCTGATTTCATGACGATCAAAGAGAACTTTGGCACGTTGAAAGACATCACGTTGGTGTATGTGGGAGATGGCCGTAACAATATGGCGAATAGCTTGTTAGTTACTGGTGCGATTCTTGGGGTCAATGTTCGAATCTGCGCACCTAAATCCTTATTCCCAGAAGACGATGTCGTTCGTTATGCCAATGAATTTGCCAAAGAATCTGGCAGCCAATTGATGATCACAGATGACACTGCTGAAGGTGTTCGTGGTGCGAATGTCCTTTATACGGACGTGTGGGTATCAATGGGTGAAGAAGACAAGTTCACCGAACGGGTCAATTTGCTAAAAGACTATCAAATCAATATGGATTTGATCAAAGCGACAGGTACACCAGACGACCGCTTGATTGTTTTACATTGCTTGCCTGCCTTCCATGATACGAATACTGTCTACGGAAAGAAAATCGAAGAAGAATTCGGGATCAAAGAAATGGAGATCACTGATGAAGTCTTCCGCAGCAAATATGGCCGTCAATTTGAAGAGGCTGAAAATCGGATGCATTCGATCAAAGCAATCATGGCCGCTACTTTAGGAAATCTATTTATTCCAAGAGTGTGAGAGGACGAGGGATACCATGACGAATAAAAGAACAGTAGTCATCGCATTAGGTGGAAATGCGATCTTGACCGATGATCCTAGCGCAAGAGGGCAGCAACAGGCGCTTAGACAAACAGCCAAACATTTAGTATCTTTGATCAAACAAGAGATCCAAGTAGTGATCACCCATGGAAATGGACCGCAAGTTGGGAATCTCTTATTACAGCAACAAGCAGCAAACTCTCCCAAAAATCCTGCGATGCCATTAGATACCTGTGTGGCTATGACTCAGGGAAGTATCGGTTATTGGTTGCAGAATGCATTAGAAGAAGAATTAGCAGCAGAAGGCTTACCAACAAAGGTAGCAACGCTGGTCACTCAAGTAGTAGTCAGTGAAAAGGATCCAGCATTTGCCGATCCGACAAAACCAGTAGGACCTTTCTTGACTGAAGAGCAAGCCCAGCAGATGATGACAGAAACCAATGCGATCTTTAAAGAAGATGCCGGTCGCGGTTGGCGCAAAGTCGTTGCCAGCCCGAAACCGATCACAATCCATGACCAAGCCAGCATTCGTGCATTGGTCGACAACGATTTTATTGTCATTTGTGCAGGTGGCGGAGGGATACCCGTTACTGAATCAGGACAAGGAGTCGAAGCCGTGATCGACAAAGATTTTGCTTCAGAGAAACTGGCAGAGGTCTTGGAGGCTGAAGAGTTGATTATTTTGACAGGTGTCTCTAAAATTGCCTTAAACTATGGAAAAGACAATGAGCAATGGTTAGACCAAGTCAATTTGACAGAACTGGAACAATACATCCAGGAAGGTCACTTTGCGCCAGGAAGTATGTTGCCAAAAGTTCAAGCAGCGATGGATTTTGTGCAGGTTAGCAAAAACAATGTTGCGATCATTACCTCGTTAGAAGATCTAGCTGATTTTGATCACGAAACAGGGACTCGTATCATTTCTGATTAACTGGCAAACAAAGTATTGGAGTGATGGATATTAGTGGAAACATGCGAGAATACGTAAAAGACAATTTTGATTGTCTAAAAGTGCTGACGCAAGAAAACAGGGAACGATTGGAAGAAAATATGTATTACCGAACCTTTCCTAAAGGGCAGATTCTATTCAACGATGGAGATTTGCGTGATCGTATTTTTGTTCTATGTAGCGGACTGATTCGTATCGAAAAAAATGATCAAACCGATTCTTTCTTTTATACGGATTTCATCAGTGAAGGTGAACTGTTTCCGGTAAATGGCCTTTTTGAAGCAGCGTGTTATGACTTTTCTGCCATTGCGGTGACAGAGATCGAAGTCGCGTATGTGGCAACTGCTGTTTTGGAACAATTGATGGTAGCGGATCGAGAATTATTGAAAATGATCGTTAAGAAACAAGGTCGAGTACTGGAACAGCAAGTGACCAGAATGCAATACTGTATTACTTCCAGTGCCCATGATCGTGTCATCAATACACTAGCGATCCTTATGAAAAAGCATGGAAAGCTAGATGAGTCTTGGTATATTCCTTATCCGATCATGATCAACGATCTTGCGAAATTCAGCGGTACGACGAGAGAAACGGTTAGTCAAGTGCTGAAACAATTGATCAATCAGAAAAAAATTTCCTACCAATATAAAGAATTGATATTTATCGATGATGCGTTTTTCCAATTAGATGAATAATAAAAGCACTGTGACGACAATCATTAAAGGGTGGGATCGATTTTCCAAACAACTACTGTGGCAAGCAGCTGATTTACGGATGATCGATCTCGCTTACTTTTAAATGACTCGAGTGTCCATCAGTGATAATTTTTTGAATGCGGATACATGACGTATCCGCAGATAATGGATAGAGTAGAAGCAGGTGATCATTTTGAAGAAAAACCAGCGACAAGCGATTATCAAGCGTTTGATCCTCAACCAAGAAGTAGAGACACAAGAAGAATTGATGCGCTTATTGAACGAACAAGGCGTGTGTTCCACACAAGCGACCATTTCAAGAGATATGCGGGAGTTGAATATCGCAAAAACTTATACGAAAGAAGGCAAAACGAAGTATACGATGATTGCTACGGCGGAAGCAGATGTGACCGAAAAGCTGAAGCTATCGATGAATGAATACTTGAAATCAATTGAACAAGTGGAGTTCATCACAGTGATCCATACTGTCAGCAATGGGGCAGATGTTATTGCGAATTATCTAGATGAAATGGATCTTGAAGGGATTGTTGCCACGATGGCTGGCTTTGATGTATTATTGATTCTCTCGCCATCTAAAGAGCAAGCCACACAGTTGATTCATCATTTAGAAAAATATATCGACTAGCGGCGACGATGCCCATCACCAATGCTTGACCACCATTGCCTCTCGGCACGAACAAGCATGGAACAAATGAATACAGAATCAACCAGAGACAAAAAAGCAACGCGATTCACTCGGAACGACAAGCCAGAGAATGACAGTTACTGTCGCAATCCTCTCACTTGTAGCCAGCTTTCGAAGGAGAATGCAACGCTCACTTGTCTCTTTTTTTGTATTAAAAAAGTTAAATTCTATTTCTGGGTCTCGTCAGTGCTAAGCGCAATTGTTTTCCTCCTCTATTGGAAGGTGCTATTCTTAAATAAGCAGAAGGAAACACTTGATAAAAGTGGACAGAACGGAGACATAGAAAATGAAAGAGGCCGATCAAGAAAAACGACAGGCACGAGGGATTGTCTTAGTCACGCATATTATTGCAGCAGTGGTCAAAATCATTGGATTTCTTTTCAGCGGCAGTGCGGTGTTGATGAATGAAAGTATTCATAGTGTCATTGATTGTCTCAATCAGGGATTACTAGCAATCGGCGAAAAACGAGCACGGCGCGGCCGAAGTGAACTTTACCAATTTGGTGAGGGGCGCGCGACTTATTTTTTTAGTACGGTTGTGGCAATGACGGTCTTTTTCGGTGGCGGCCTGTTGGCAATCGTGGAGGCAAGTCAGGATCTTTTGGATCCTACCCACGAAGTGGAGAACATCCAACTAGTTGCAGCCATTCTTTTTGCTGGTTTTTTTATTGAAAGTTCAGCAGTCCAAAGTGGATGGCAAGAAATCAAAGAGCAAAACACGGATAAACAGCCGTTGATCGCTTTTTTGAAAGAAAGCCGAGAGAGCGAGATCCTTTTAGGCTTTACAGAAGACTTGTTTGCATTGATCAGTGTGAGCATTGCATTGGTGGGTATTTTATTGACAGCAATCACCAACAACCCCATCTTTGATTCTTTAGGGGGCGTCATTGGTGGGGTCCTTCTAGTGATCGTAGCTGGTTTTTTAGGGAAAGAATTTTATAGTTTATTGATCGGAGAGAGTGCTTCGAAAAGTGATCTAAAAAAAATTCGTCAAGTATTATCATCTAGGGAAGTAGCTGAAGTGATTGACCTGCGTACTCTGCATTTAGGTCCAGATGAATTACTGATCGTTGCTGAATTGACGATTTCTCCTAAAGCAACTTCGAGTGACTATGAGGTGATCGATCAATTGGAACAAGAAATTCGCACGGAATTAGCTCCGAAAAAAACATATATTTACTTAGAGACAGAAAGACAGCAGCAAGAACAGGTAAAAAAACCGATTCCATGAGGGGAAGAAGACCTCAAAGGAATTGGTTTTTTTACTAAGCAGTGGTTAGTTTTCCTCTAGATGATAAATATTTGGGGTTAAATGATCTTCTGCTACTCTCAAACACGTTCGTAGTATTTCAAATGAATACTTGCGGTAAGCTGATTTCTTCAAGAGGATCACTTCTTTTTCTGGGTTGACTTGGATTGAATTGGGTTGACTTAAAACGAATAAATTCAGGTGGAAAAGCGCGAGCGAAAGAAATTTCTTATTAAAAAAAGTTGTTATTTTTTATTTATTTCACAAGGAAAGGGATTGCTCTATCAGATTTATTTGTGAAAAGAAATCGGAAATCTTGATTCTCTTTGTTTTAAATTCAAATTTACATAAATTTTGTTCTTTATCTTAATGATATTGATATTTTTCAAGCAAAATAATTTACCTGTCTTTTAATCCATGATAACTTAAAGATGGAAAGATAGTTTTTTTCACAAAGTAAACATCCTTTTCTGCAGACACCCTTTTACGAAGTACCCAGATCTCCCTTTCTAAAACCAATGATTTTCAATTGCTGTGTTCCAATCAACTCGTAAAAAACTTGTGGAGGCGTTTTCCCATCTGTATTCGCATTCGATCAAGATTACAGACACCCTCACAACATACGAAAGAAGCAATTCTTGCTTGATTTTTCCGTTTTGTCAATCATACGCCCTGACTCCAAGCACAAGTGACACAACTTTACTTGAAGCCATAATTTGTCATGGACAAAATCTCACTATAAAAACAGAGCTATAGACATAGAAGATACTTATACAAGGAGGAGAATAGATGGAAAATTTTTATCAGCGAACACCGACAGAAACACTTGAATACTTTCATTCAGATCAGACGAAAGGGCTTAGTAAGCAAGGCGCAAAAGAGGCGCTAGATACCTATGGTGAAAATACGATTCAGCAACAAGAATCGACCTCCCCTTGGAAATTGTTATGGCACAATTTAAATAATCTGATCGTTTATTTATTACTAGCCGCCGCATTGCTCTCTTTTGCGATGGGAGAAACGATAGAAGGAATTGCTGTGTTGATTGCGGTGGTAATTGCCGTGATGACTGGTTTTGTGACAGAGTTGCGTGCACAGAAGTCAATTGATTCCCTTCAGGAAATGATTTACACTACCGCAAAAGTGATTCGTGATGGGCAAGTGATGGAAGTCGAATCTGCTGCGATCGTTCCAGGGGATATTCTCGTTTTGGCAGAAGGTGATGCGATCGCTGCCGATGCACGTTTGCTGGAAAGCCGCAATTTAGCCTGTATTGAGTCCGCATTGACGGGCGAGTCCGAAGCTGTCGAAAAAAATGCGGCAGAACAATATGATGAAGACGTCCCTTTAGGTGATCGCCGCAATGTTGTTTTTGCAGGAACAGCAGTGACAAGAGGAAATGGCTATGCCGTCGTTACAGCCACCGGGATGAAAACGGAAGTCGGAAAAATCAGCGATATGCTGACTGGAAACAAAAGCGCGAAAACGCCTTTGGATATCGAGCTGGATAAATTAGGGAAAGCTATCATTATTGCGGCACTCTTTGCCGCCGTGACGGTCCTAATTGCAGGTCTTCTAACGGATCAGCCTTTGGTAGAAATGCTGCATATCTCGATTATCCTTGCAGTAGCAGCCATTCCAGAAGCAATGCCCGCTGTCTCAACCATTACTCTTTCTCGCGGCATGCGGATCATGGCTGAACACAAAGCATTAGTCAAAACCCTCTCAGCGGTTGAGACTTTGGGCGCTACGAGTATCATTGCCAGTGATAAAACCGGGACATTGACAGAAAATCAGATGACGATCGCTGAGATCATTCTAAGTAATGGAGAGCAATACACTGTGACCGGTAATGGGTACGAACCGACGGGGAGCTTCCATAAAGAAGGACAAGAAATCTCAGTTAATGAAGAGCCAGCACTTCAAGCGATGATTGAAAACGGTGCACTATGTACGTCCGCTTCTTTGAAAGAAACGGATGGCCAGTTTGAGGTCCTAGGAGATCCAACCGATGGAGCGTTTGTTGTATTAGGAAAAAAAGAAGGCATCGATCGTCAAACACTGATGGATCAAGGCATTGAAAAAATCGCTGAGCTTCCTTTTGATTCAGAAAACAAATTTATGATCACTGTCTATGAAAAAGAACAGCGAACGTTGATCATGAAAGGTGCACCAGATGTTTTGATCGAGAATGCTGCCGTCGATCCGTCTGTGAAAGAGCAGTTGAACGACATCAATCATACACTAGCTTCCAATGGACAACGAGTGATTGCGGTGGCACAAATCAGTAACTATCAGGGTGGTTTGTCGGAGTCTGAGCTGACAGAATCATTGGATAATTTAGAGATCCAAGGTTTTGTTGGCATCATTGATCCCCCACGAACAGATGTTAAAGAAGCTGTCAAAGTCGCTCAAGAAGCGGGGATTCGTGTCAAAATGATCACAGGTGATCACCCGCAAACTGCCTCCATGATCGCACAAGAAATTGGTTTGATCGATTTTGATAAGACGATGACGGGAAAAGAGATCGACGCCTTGGCAGGTAAAGAAGCGTTTAATGAACGGATCGAAGAAGTCGCTGTATTTGCTCGGGTTTCGCCGGAAAATAAACTTCAACTAGTCAAAGCACTGCGGGAAGAAGGAGAGATCGTGTCGATGACCGGTGATGGCGTGAATGACGCTCCTGCTCTTAATGGTGCCGATATTGGGATCGCGATGGGCATTCGCGGCACGGAAGTAGCTAAGGAATCTTCTGATATGATCTTGACTGATGATCGCTTTGGGACGATCGTCGACGCAATCAAAGAAGGAAGAATCATCTTTGACAATATCAAAAAATACGTTTCTTTCCTTTTTTCTTGTAATATGGTCGAAATCGTGACAATCTTTCTAAGTGTCATTTTTCTTCTTCCCATGCCGATTCAACCGCTGCATATTTTGTTCTTGAATCTAGTGATCGATATCGCTCCTGCGATGGCGTTGGCCTTTGAACCTGCAGAAGAGGACCTGATGAAACGTCAGCCTCGTTCCAAAGAAGACAGTTTGGTCAATAAACGATTCTTAGGTCGAATTATTTTAAGCGGGATAGTGATCGGATTGACGGCATTTGGTTTTTTTAGTTTTTTGATACAAACAAATCATGAATTAGCTTATGCCCAGACCGCTACGTTTACCTTTATGGCGATCGCACAACTGATGCATATTTTTAATGTTCGCAAGCAAAGCGGATTTGGATTAGACAAGTCTTTCTTCAAGAATAAACCGTTGATCGGCGCACTGATCCTTTCGATGGGATTGCAGTTGTCAGCTGTTTATCTCCCTTTCATGAATGAATTATTAGGGACTTCACCATTGCAAGTTGGCACATGGCGAATCATTTTCTTAGCGGCTAGTCTTTCCACACTGGTTGTAATGGGATTAAAAAAAGCCTTTCAGTTGAAGTGAAAAAAACAGCAAGAAAACCAACGATGATGTTGGTTTTTTTGTTTGCTTTTTGTCTATCGCAGGAAATTATTTACAAAAGCAAGAAAAAAAGGTATTATTGACGAGTCAACGATTGATGAGTCAATTATTAGAGAGGAGTATTCCATGCAGCTAAGAGAAATCAGCCGCCTACTTTATCAGTTGAAAATTGCCAATCAAGAATTGACGACAACTTTTGAAAAAAGCACCGGGTTCAGTCTGACCCGATATGAATTAATGATGTTCATCAAAGAAAATGGACGTTGTTCGCAATCTGATTTACAGACTGAATTGAAGATCGATAGTGCAGCAGTTACAAGACATCTAAAAATTTTAGAACAAAAGAATTATGTAGTGCGGGAAAGGAACAAAGACAACAATCGTGAAGTCTTTGTGGAAATAACACCTAAAGCCAAACAAGAGCTGTCTGCTTGCGAGAAACACCAAGAGAAGGAAGCATTCGCCCTATCGCTGACCGAAGAAGAAGCAGCTGCGTTTTTGCAGTTGTTGAATAAATTAATGAAATGAAAGAGGCTACTAATATGTCAACCAATAGAGTAAACAACGATTTTTCAGCTATCACTTTTGGAAGAAAATCCGTCCGTGTCTATGATGAGACGGTCAAAATCTCTCATGAGGAAATGTTAACGATGATTCAAGAAGCAACGACTGCCCCCTCATCTGTTAACATGCAACCATGGCGTTTCGTTGTTGTTGAAAGTGCTGAGCAAAAAGCAAAACTAAAACCACTGATCCGCTTCAACACACGCCAAAACGACACATCGGCAGCCATGATCTTGATTTTTGGTGATTTAGCTTGTTATGAATACGGGGAAGAAATTTACAATCAAGCAGTTGAAGCAGGAAAAATGCCGGCAGAAGTCAGAGACCAACAATTGGCTACGATCATTCCTTACTACAAGAGCTTCACGAAAGATCAAATGACCTCCATCGTAAAAGTTGACGCCAGCTTAGCGGCAATGCAGCTGATGTTAGTCGCGCGTGCCCATGGCTACGAAACGAATCCAATTGGTGGCTTTGAAGCAGACCAATTAGCAGAGGCTTTTGATGTCGATCCAGAACGCTACGTTCCAGTTATGATTCTATCAATTGGTAAAGCTGAAGAATTAGGCTATGAATCCATTCGTTTGGATGCAGAAAAAATCACGACATTTAAATAAATCTACTCTTACTTTCTATGTGGTCTTCCGTTTGTCTTTGTGTTCGCTAGAAGCATGAAGGACGGAAGATTGCTTGGTTTACTTTATAATAAAGAAAACCAGATTTAAAAAAGGAGGAAGCAAAATGTCCACTATTACTATAGGTTTAATCATGTTCGTTGCACTTGAATTTCTATTTATCATGTATTTGGAAACTTTTGCGACTACTTCAAAGAGAACACAACGGGTTTTCAATTTATCAAAAGAAGAATTAGAACGCCCTTCACTGAATACATTGTTCAAAAATCAAGGAATCTATAATGGGTTAATCGGCATCGGCTTGCTCTATAGCGTGTTTCTTTCCGCTTCTCCTGTCGAATTGAGTCGCCTGCTTTTGATTTATATCATTTTAGTTGCTCTGTATGGCAGCATCACTAGTGACAAAAAAATTATATTGACACAAGGCGGTTTAGCAATCCTTGCATTGATAGCAACTTTTTTCTGATTTTTGAAAGATAATCAAAATGACCTCTCACAGTTATGTGTTCCATTAAATGATGGAACCGTTGCTAGTGAGAGGTTTTTTTGTTGATTTCATTTGTTAAATGAGAGGACAAGTTTGCACTTGTCGTAAAAAATGATAGGATAAAGCTAACGATACAAACCTAAAAGAATCGGACTTTTACTCAGCGGTTTTCTGGACGTAAACTGGTGGCTGCGAAAAGCGCTTTGACTAATATTGGTGTCAGGATCACTGCTGTGATCACTTCAGAAACGCCGTTAGTCACTGCAATAGCTCCTAATGTGACAAACAAAGCGGAAGCATCAACACCATAGGTAGTGGCCACCAAACTAGTGTACAGGGTTCCCATCAACGTTAACACGAGAACCGTGTTGGTAAGGGTACCAAAGATGGCTGCAACAATAGAAGCAAGGACGACTTTCTTTGTTTTACGATAGAGCCAAGTAAACAATATACCAGCGACGAGACCTACTAAGACCCTTGGCAGGACTGAGATGATCGGATTAGTGAATACTGTGATATCCAAAGGGGTCGTAGGGGAAGTGAATGCCCGAATAATCGTGAAAATCCCCCAAACCAAGCCGATAAACATCCCATCTTTCGTTCCTAAAACAATGGCAGCAACAATGACCGTGATATGAATGATCGTCAGACTAGTGATGCCGATAGGAATAAAGCCAAGGAAAGGCACCATCGTTTGTAAAATAATGATTGCGGTTAGAATTGCACGGATCACTAAACGATACGTTTTGTTTTTTGTGTTCATGAGAAAACACCCTTTCTTATAGAATGACACTCGTGTCATTTTTATGTTAGGATGATTATACAATAAAATGACACAGGTGTCATTAATAAAGTGAGGTGGAAGCATGAAAAAGCCGATCGAAGAAAAAAAACGGCAAAAACGAGAAGCGATTTTGGAAAGTGCCAAAGTAGTATTCAGCAAGAAAGGATTGATCGATGCGACGATGCAAGACATCATCGAAGAATGCGGCATCAGTCGCGGCGGGATCTATCTGTACTTTCAATCGGTGGATGCGATTTTCTTAGAAGTGCTGCAACAACGTTCGCAACGACGGTTTAATGAAGTTCGAGCAATGATCAAAGCAAATGCTTCTTTCGAGACTATCTTGACGAAATATTTTGAGGATCATAAATACCGATTGCTTCATAGCATATCCGACAGCATGCTGCGAGCGACGTATGAGTATTATTATACGCATAAGTCAATTGAGACGAGTTCGTTGCAGCAAACGCAGTTGACTGAGACGAAACGCACGATCCAAGAGATTTTTCAAGTTGGAGTTGCGCAAGGCGTGATTGCCGATCGGAATCTGGAAGCAATCGCGGAAAACTATATGTTTGTTATAGAAGGTCTGGGTATTTTAGCTTTGACGGGTCATATTCAAGAAGAACAAATCGATCATCAAATTCAAGTGATGCGAACACTGTTGCCGTACCAATAAAAGTTTTTAGAAGCTGTGATAGAAGATAATACAAAAAATGGAGAAATAGCCTTTCTCAAGTTCGATTGAGATCGAACGATCTCTGGACTTTTTTGTAGTGAATTCTTCTGTTACGGCTTTTTTTTACGGCTTTGTAATCTTTTTGAAATCAAGAACGGTTTGTATCTTACAGATACTGCTTGATTTCATAAACTCACCAACTTAGATGTCTCTTCGAAAAGTGATCATAATGGAAGGTTGAGTGTTTTTTAAGAAACTATCGATAATTAAAAAACAAGTGATTTCACTTGTAATGAAAATGTAAACGGGAAATCAATTGGGTTGTGAATAGGAGTATGTTAAAATGATAAATGTCAAATAAATGTAATTTGATGATCAAAATTGACGAATTGGAGGAGAAAATGAAAAAGAAACTTGCATCATCTTTGTGCATTTGTGCAATAGCGCTGACAAGTCCTGTCATCCCAACCGCCGTGTTCGCCGATGATTACGATCAATTGATTCAGCAAAAAAATAACGAAGTAGCTGAATTGAAACAACAGCATCAATCGGTGCAGACACAAATAGATCAGTTAACAAATGAAGTGTCTGACATCAATGAACAAGCAGCTGAATTAATCGCTCAGCAGAAAAAACTAGGGAATGAAATCAATGATTTAGAAAAAGAAGTGACTGATTTGGAAGCACGGATCGAGAAACGACAAGTAGCGATCCAGAATCAAGCACGAGACACTCAAGTCAATGGGAAAAGTGATCGCTTTATTTCCGTGCTTTTGGATTCCGAATCTTTCGGTGACTTTGTTCAGCGGTTCCACGGAATGACGACGATCGTCAATGCCAATAATCAGATGATCCAACAGCAACAAGCGGACCAAGCAGCTGTTAAGACAAAGAAAAATGAAGCAGAAACCAAAATGGCGGAAATGCAGCAAATGCAAGGCCAGCTGGAAGCCCAAAAAGGAAGCTGGCGTCCAAGCAAGCAGATCTGAATGTCTTGCAGACAAACCTTGCTTTACGGCAAGCAAATAAAGAAAGTGAAAAGGAAGCATTGCTCGCTCAAAAAGAAGCCTATGAGGCAGAACAAACTCGAATAAGAGAAGAATCAGAGCGGGTCGCAGCAAGACAGCAGGCAGCAGCTGAAGATCAGCTCATACCAACGACTACCGAGTCTTCTGAAAATTCTTCGATTTCTGAAGCAGATTCTTCTGAAACCGAACGTTCTGCTCAAGGAGAATCCACTGATGTTCAAGGGGATATCCAAGAAACACCAACAAATAATGAAACAAGCCCCGTAACTACTCCAGATTCTTCTTCGACGGCAGCAAGTACGGAAAGCAGCAGAAATCCTGCTCCTCAGCCTGCTCCTAGCTCTGAGCCTGCACCTCCGACACCATCTGCGCCAATTGGGAACGTTGGAGCTGCGATCGTAGCAGAAGCTTACCATCATCTCAATAAGCCGTATGTCTGGGGAGCAAAAGGACCAGATAGTTTTGACTGTTCAGGATTTACCCGTTATGTCTATTTACAAGTAACCGGAAAAGATATCGGTGGCTGGACAGTACCGCAAGAAACTGCTGGTACAATGATTTCTGTTAGTCAAGCGCAAGCTGGTGACTTACTGTTCTGGGGTGCTGCCGGCAGTACCCACCATGTAGCCATCTCTTTAGGAGGCAACCAGTACATTCATGCCCCTCGTCCAGGACAGACAGTTTCTGTGGGGGATACAGCATACTACACTCCGAGCTTTGCAGTTAGAGTCAATTAATTATTTTATCTTTATAAACACTTGATCCAGTGGACTGATTCTCATTGAACCCAATGGGCAGAATGAATCAGTGCTAGTAGAAGGAGAGAAAAATGAAAAGCAGAAAACAGATCCGCAAAGAGTTGCAACGGCAAAAACGCAGTCAATTGTACCGAAAAGGAGCAGCTACCACTACCGCTCTCGTTAGTTCGCTGAATTTAGTACCGGTTAGTGTGCTCGCAACTGCTGGTGAAGAATCGAATGACACGGGTGTACAAGTGGTTGAACAGCCTACGGTAGCTTCGTCGGATGATACAGCCGATTTACACGATTTAGTAAATGAATCACAAGCGAGTCAAGCAACAACCACCGAGGATACTGGAACCGAAACATCGTTGACTGAGGACACAGATTCCACAGTATCATCAAGTGAGTCAGCAACCAGTGAGTCTTCAGAAGAACCTCTAGGAACGGAGCCTGCCAGTGACGCTGATTCTGCAGAATCGTCAAGTGAGATCCCAATGTTGTCAGAGGCAGAGCGAATTGCATTAGAAACAAAGATTATGCCTAATATCGATCGTGTGATGGCAAGATCTAATACACAACAAGCCTTCATCCAGCATGTAGGACCAATGGCGCAACAAGTAGCAAGTGTCAACGATCTTTATGCCTCCGTCATGATAGCACAAGCGATCCTTGAATCAGGATGGGGACAATCCACACTTACGACGCAAGCAAACAATATGTTTGGGATCAAAGGTTCATACAATGGTCAATATGTTGAGATGCGAACAATGGAAGATGATGGCAACGGCAATCTTTATGAGATCGTTGCAAAATTCCGCAAATATCCGTCTTTAAAGGAATCATTTGAAGATAATGCCCATGTCTTAAAAACGACTTCTTTTTCACCAGGCGTTTATTTTTACAGTGGGGCTTGGAAATCCAATACCTCTTCCTATCGTGATGCCACACAATGGCTTCAAGGAAGGTATGCGACAGATACGACTTATGCCGGCAAGCTGAATAATTTGATCGAAACCTACAATTTGACACAATTTGATTCCGCGACCGGTGGCGGCAGCGGGAATGGCAACAACACCAATAATTCAGAACAAACGATCAATAAGCAATTCAAGACCATGGCAGCGCTGAATATTCGTTCAGATGCTTCAACCAGTGCCAGTGTAGTGGGGTCATTAGCCAATAATACGACCTTCAAAGCAGTAGCCCAAAAACAAGGAACCAGTGTTAATGGCAACAGTACTTGGTATCGGGTGGAAGGCAAAGGCTGGGTCAGCGCTGCGTATGTGACGGAAGTAGGATCCAACAATAACAGCAATAATTCAGAACAAACGATCAACAAGCAATTCAAAACCACGGCAGCGCTGAATATTCGTTCAGATGCTTCAACCAGTGCCAGTGTCGTAGGGTCATTAGCCAATAATACGACCTTCAAGGCAGTGGCCCAAAAACAAGGAACCAGTGTTAATGGCAACAGTACTTGGTATCGGGTGGAAGGCAAAGGCTGGGTCAGCGCCGCGTATGTTACTGAGGCAGGATCCAACAATAACAGCAATAATTCAGAACAAACGATCAACAAGCAATTCAAAACCACGGCAGTTTTGAATATCCGTTCCAATCCATCAACTAGTGCTAGTGTCGTAGGGTCATTAGCGAACAATGCGACTTTTAAGGTAGTGGCCCAAAAACAAGGAACCAGTGTTAATGGCAATAGTACCTGGTATCGGGTGGAAGGCAAAGGCTGGGTCAGTGGTGCGTATGTTACTGAGGCAGGGTCCAACAATAACAGCAATAATTCAGAGCAAACCATCAACAAGCAATTCAAAACCACCGCAGTTTTGAATATCCGTTCCAATCCATCAACTAGTGCTAGTGTCGTAGGGTCATTAGCCAACAATGCGACTTTTAAGGCAGTGGCCCAAAAACAAGGAACCAGTGTTAATGGCAATAGTACCTGGTATCGGGTGGAAGGCAAAGGCTGGGTCAGTGGTGCCTATGTGAAAGAAGTCAGCAGTACCTCTAGTTTTAAGACATATACCGTAAAATCAGGAGATACCTTATGGGGAATTGCACAGAGCTATGGGGTCTCAATCAATCAGCTGATGCAATGGAACAATATCAGCGGCTCATTGATTTTTGTGGGACAACGATTGATCGTCAGCAAATGACCCTAATAATAGGCAATAGATAGAAACATTAAGATGAAAGTACAATGATGAAGGCACAAGAGGGCAATACTCGAATAGCTGCCAGATAAAAGAAATATGAGAAAAAAATCAGATGTAAAAAATTTCCAAACGAAGGAAGGAGACCGCACAATTTTTGTGTTGATCTCCTTCTTTCGTTTGAGTTTAAAGCAACGGCTGTTCTGCATTCATGCCTTTATTGAGGGAGCTCTTGGAAACTATCCATGATCTTTGTTAGTTCATCTTTTGAGGAATCAAAAAGACTTGCTAAGGTCCAACCATACAATTGAACATAATTATTATCGGTTTCTGTTACATAATATAAGTAATGTATGTTCAACCCTTCTACAGTTGCAGCAAAATCAACCATTTGGGTTTGAGTACCAGGAACCGGTAAAAATGTCGCGTTGGTACCAAAATTCGATGCTAAACTGTCTTGAACCAATGCAAGATAACTGTCGAAATCTGCAAAGTCTTGTTTAGACTCCACAACAGCCGCCAGAAATTTTGTTTGTAACGAATCAGAAAGCATAAAATCATTATCTGGATTTAGTGACTCAAAATCGGCTACAGTTTGCCAATTTGTCGGCAGTTCCAGCGAATAGGAATAACCGCTTACACTAGTGATCGTCTGCTTCTCAACAGGAATCACATTTTCTGAAGTGCCAGTGCTGGCTGTTTCAGAAGATCCTACAGTGGAAGAAAATTGTGTACGCTCTTTTTCTTTTGTGGAAGAATCAACCGATCCCGATGGTTTTTCTGTACATCCTGCTAAAAATAACCCAAACCCAACTAAACCTAAAACCATGTGCTTTTTCATTTTTTTACTCCTTCTAGTTTTTTTAAAAAACTTATTTTATTTATCCTATAATAAGCTCGTAAATAAGGCAATAGAAGAATCTTTCTAAATGAGCACTATTGAAAGTAGTTTATCGAATTTTAAAAATTCAAGTTTCGTTTATCTGCTGGCTAAGTCTGGATAGTATAGGAGATTGTACACATTTTTCCTTACATGATGCAAAAATTGATTATAAAACCCACAAATCATTTGCTATGCTATATAAAAAGTGAATGCATCCCTCGCTGCTCAGGATGATTATTGTCGGAAAGGTACACTTGTGCTGTCATTGGCAATCAGAACTTTTTGTTAGCTGTCGATTATCCATTGATAGTCTCCTAAGCAGGGAAATGCTAGAAAACAGAGGTGAGTGGATGTTTTATCCAGATGTCAGAGAGTATTTGCGAAAGATGCGTGGGAATATTGATTTTGCAGTGATGAAGGAACGTCTGCCATTGGTCCATAGATACTGGCAAGTGACGGAAGCAGAAGTAGAAAGAATTGTTCGCGAAGAATCTGAGGAAGATTTCTGGACAAGTGTACAACAAATCATCTTACTCGATGCCAAATTGGTCCTTTTGCGAAGCTATATCAGCGAATTTGATTTCCAAGGTTTTTCAGAGGAAGAAATCATCGAGAATATCGAACTAGATCATAGCACCTATACAAAAGAATTGTGCGGTTACAATTTAACAGATACAGGACATCCCTCGATCCTTTTTGGAAAGGGCAGATGACTAAATCAGATTAACGCAAATCTTTTCTTTAACGACAAACGAAGCGTATACTGGAATAAGAAAGAAAAGTTTTCTACTATTATAATGCTCTTTTATAATGCTTTTCCAAAAATAGTTATTTACCATTCGTTAGGAGAGATTTCCATGACTGAATTTACTCAGATCGTTTTGCTGTTTTTCTTGTATTCTTTTGTGGGGTGGCTGTGGGAAACGGTTTACTGCTCGATAAAAGCCAGACATTTTGTTTATCGAGGATTTTTGGTAGGACCGATCACTCCTATTTATGGCTTTGGAATTTTAGGTGTCTTGTATTTACTGCGACCGTTACATAACCAATTGCTGCTGCTCTTTTTTGCAGCAGCTGTTTTAGTGACCTTATTAGAGTACGTGACGAGCTTTTTATTAGAAAAACTGTTTCATGCTTCATGGTGGGATTACCACAATGTTTTTTTGAATATCAATGGTCGCGTGGCTGTCCCAATTTCAATCTTTTGGGGCATTTGCTGTGTCTTGATCGTCCGCATTGTTCATCCGCAAATGTTGATCATTGTCCAAATGTTGGCTGAAAGATTCAGTTTTTATCTACCTGTTGGATTGTTGATGGCGATGTCGTTGGATATGGGCTATACATTGGCTAATCTTGCTGCTTTTCAACGAACGGTTCAACGACTGGACCGTGCTATTGAACAGCAGAAAGCCACTTTATCAGAAAGTTTGGAACAAAAGAAAAACAATTGGCAGGAACGTATTTCTGAACTGCCAATCGATTGGCAGCAATTGCGTGAAACGTTACCGAAGCTGAATTTTCATCAGCGAAGACTTTTAAAAAACTTTCAAAAACTGCAAATCAATGAGATTACCAATGTTCAAGACTTACGGCGGTTTGTGGAAGAATTACGTAAGAAGAGAGAGTAATATTACAAAAGTATTACAATGAAAAAAGCCTTTTCAAGGCTCTGATTTCCCACTTTCACGTGAATTATTTTTTAATAGACTCTTATTTCTCCTACTTTGGCTAAAAATTGTAATAAATTGTAAAAGAGTTGCAATATATCTTGCCCCCAGAATTTGTATAATAATAAGCGTTGGAAACCTTAGTGAGAAGTGAGGGAATTTTTTTGAAGGCAAAGAAATTACGTACCATGGTCGTCGCAGTCTTTGCGGCAGGTATCGTTTCGCCGATCTTTGCGCAGGCTGAATCTCTGGAATCATTGAAAGAGAAAGAAAGTGCCGTTATGCAGCAAAGTCAGCAAATCAGTACAGAAGTACAAATCGCTTTGACCGATGTCAATAATAAATACAGCGAGGTTGAAGCATTAAAAGCACAAATCGCTAACAATGAAGAAACGTTGGCACAAACCAAAGAAGAAATAAAGGCAACTCAAGAAACGATTGAAAAACGTGAAGCTGTAGTTGCAGAACGAATGAAAGACATTCAGGTCAACGGTGGAGTAACTAGAGATTGGACAGTCTTGTTGGAATCTTCCAATATCCAAGATTTCATCAACCGGGCTTACGCCATGACAATGCTCCAAAATCTAGAAAAAGAAAAAATCGACTCGTTGACATCTGAAAAAGAAAAATTAGAGTCTCTGCAAGAAAAAGCCGAGTCTACCAAAGAATCCTTACAGCAGGATCAATCCTCTTTGGAAGCACAGGCGCAAGAGTTGGATAGTAAGATCGCCAACTTGCAGACACAGTTGAAAGAAAACGAATCGACCTTAGCAAAGATTGCTTCCAGCAAAGAAGCAGAAGAAGCTCGGATAGCTGCTGAAAAAGCAGCCAAAGAAAGAGCAGCCAAAGAAGCGGCCGAACAAGAAGCTAAAGAACAAGAAGCGAAGGCAGCGGCAAAAGCAGCGAGTGAAAGCTCAAGTCAAGAGTCGTCATCTTCAAGTGAGAGCGCGCAATCAAACAGCAGTTCAAGCAGCAATTCAGCTTCAAGCAATACGAGCAGCAGTTCGACGAATAATAGTTCAAACAACTCGAATAACAGCTCCAACAATTCGGGTAGCAGCACACCTTCCAGCGGCAAGACAATGATCATGGAATCAACCGCATATTCTTATGCAGAGAAAGGTGCTAGCCACCTGACTGCCAGCGGAACAGATCTTCGCAGCAATCCAATGGCGGTCGCAGTCGATCCGAGTGTGATCCCATTAGGTACCTTGGTGAATGTTGAAGGATATGGCGTGGCGCTAGCGCTAGATACAGGAGGCGCGATCAAAGGAAATATCATTGATGTCCACTTTGATAATGTAGCCAAATGTCTGCAATGGGGCCGACGTCAAGTAAAAGTAACGATTCTAGACTAATAATCGAAAAAGCGTATCTTGTAACCCTACCATCATTCATGATTGACGGTGGACAAGATACGCTTTTTTATTTAGTGGGTAAAAGCATTATCTAGAAAAGCTCGTTTCATTCCTGCAGCTGTGCCTGCATCGTTTTCAATGTTTGGATGGAATCGTACATTTGTTGTTGCTCGGACTCATTGAGAGGCATTTCAATAATTTCGCGAATGCCTTGACTATTGACGATTGCAGGGGAACTAATACAGACATCGGTTGCTTGATATTGTCCCTCTAAGTGTACAGAAACCGGCAGTACTGCATGTTCATCTTTTAAAATACTGCGGGTGATCCTAGCCAGCGAGATTGCTATCCCATAATGTGTCGAACCTTTGGCAGCAATGATGTCATAAGCGGCATTTTTCACTTTTTCTGCAATCAGGCTGAGATCCGATCCTGCTCCGAAAAATTTGGGTGTTTTTCCAACCACTCGTGAACACTTAAGCCACCAATATTGCCATGGGACCAGACTGGAAATTGGGTGTCACCATGTTCCCCTAAGACGTAAATCTGAATATCCCGTGGATCAATGGTCAACTGCTCGCCAATCGCATTACGCAAGCGCGCACTATCGAGAGAAGTTCCAGAACCAATCACTTTGTGAGCGGGAAAGCCAGTGATTTTTTTGACATAGTGAGTCAAAACATCTACTGGATTACTAGCAATCAAGAAGATCCCTTGAAAACCGCTAGCAATAACAGATTTCACGATCTTTTTCATGATCTGAGCATTCTTTTTCGTCAAATCCAGTCGTGTTTCATGGGGCAGCTGTGCTGCACCAGCGGTGATCACTACAAGATCTGCATCTCGACAATCCTCATAATCAGCAACATATAGTGTTTTGGGACCAACATATGCCAAGCCATGATTTAAATCCTGAATGTCACCCGCTGCTTTTGCCTTATCTAAATCAATAATACCAATTTCATTGCCAATTCCTTGAGCGACTAATGCAAAACTGTAACTCGAACCTACATCCCCATTTCCGATCAGAATGATTTTCTCCATGAAAGATCCTCCCAAATTTGATTCGACTTAAATACACCTAAACTGTACCAAAGAACCAGAAAAAAGAGTATTGATACGTTCTCAGGGGCGTTGCTGTCTTATAATTAGGGAAGCAATAGACGCTTAAGAGCACTTCCCCTGTCATAGTCGGAAGTGCTCTTAAGCATTTATATGAGGATTGAGACATTTGGCTAGCTTATTCCAGTCATTTTTGTCAGGGAAAGTTTTAAAAATCAAACAATCAATGTCATTAGCATAATCGGAAACATATTCTGTGTAATTTGTTACCACGAGATCAATGTGATTCATCATTAAATAATCAGGTGACAATTCATTTGAATCAGGAAAGAAAAAGTTTTTTGAGCTATGCAAGTAATGCATCGATTTGCTTTTTAAATACTGACAGAGAATATATGAGCCTTCAAATAAGAAAGCAACATTTTTTTTGGTATGCCAATAAAGCGATTTGATAGATTCCAAATAGATCGTCAGACTGGCGCTTAAATGGGATAAACTCTTTTTATTCCAAGTAGCAACAGCTAATGGATTTTCTGTGAGAAAATTCCGACATTTTTGATAAGACTCAGGAAACAAGCGCTGGGCGTAAAGATTGACATCGGCAATATTATGATTCAACAAAGGGGAGAGCAACTGCTTGATTTTGGCTACGGTAAAAAAAGATTCGATCAAGATATGATCGCGGGAGGAATTTTTGGTTTCAGGAATACAGGTAGCTACAAAATCACTGGCCAGCTGAGTGATTTCTGCCCACTGATTGTATTTTTGGCAGAAGACTTCCTCACCAGTAACGTCACTAATCGAACGCCGGCTCCAAACCAACAGAAAGAGATAGAGAATCTCTTCTTGGGGCAGTCTTTGTTGGTAGTGTTCAAAGATATGCTGATTGATTTCCGCAAATTCTTTGAAATCTTCTTTAGTTGAAAACAGTTTGCTGATTTTTTTTGGTAGTTTCACTGTGTGTCCCCCGCAATAGCGCTCAAGGGTTATGTACAAATAATAGTTGAGCTCTCCAAATGAGCAGGCTTGCTTGTTGGTTCGCTGGCAGTCAGAAAAAGCTTTGACGGTGATGTCGTGAATCGCAATAGGGGGAAAGATCGTGTGTGCCGTGATTTCTGATTCATAATAAAAATCATGAAAAAATTTACGGATATCCATTTCATCGCCAATGAATGTGATTGGGTTATAATCCAGCTGCAAGTGGTAGTCGCGAAGAACAGGTTGTACTTTTCTCAAGTAACGAAGAACCGTACTCTCAGAGATATGATACCTTTCTGCCCATTCTGAAGAACGCATTTCTTCATGCTGAAAAATACTCTCGACAATATGGAAAAGAATCTCGTCAGTAATCAGTGCTCGTTTCGCTGCGAGGTACTTCGCCGGGTTCAATACGGTGAAAATATAGCCCTTGTGGGACGAATCGATATGGAGGGCATCCTTGAAATGGGACTTCATGTCTGTGATATCAGTCACAATCGTTCGCGTTGTACTTGAGGAAGCCTTTGCCAGTGCACGAGTAGAGCAAAGCGGCTCTAACTCAAATAAGTCGAGAATGCGCATCCAACGGATCGTTGCAGTATTCGTAACGAATTTCATCTGAAGCTCTCTCACTGGTTTGCTCCTTTCATTTTCCAATTAAAGAATTGAATCTGTCTATAGCTATCTTAATGAAGTTAGAATCGCAATAACAAATCACGTATTTCATCAAACGGTGAAAAAATTGACATGAATTGCCAATAAACCATTCTTTTGCAGTCATTTATTGGCAAAAAAACCAGATGAAAAAGAACAGACACCTTCCCATTTCAAAGAATAGAATATTGAAAAATAAGGTGGTTTATAAAAACAGATCAAAGCGAGCACTTAAAAATAGAAAATTAAATGAGTAAAAAATGGTTTTTTCAACTATTTAAATTATTTAATTACTAGATTGAAAAAAGACTCAAAAATAATTGCAAACATCCAAGATTCCTTTAAGAAACAAAATCGTGATTTTTCTCGCTGTTCATAATGCTAGTTTTATTACAAGGGATACACCTTAACGAATGCCTGAAGAAAGATGAAAAAGAGAATGAAATTCTTTTAATGAAAAAATTGATCGTCAGGAATTAAATAACAAAATGTATATTTTTGGGTGTTTTTTTATATAAAAGAGATCGCTGTTTTATTCAAGTTAAATCACAATTTTTGCAAAAACATTGTTCTTAATGATGTAAAAACTTGGTAAATTACCTTTATTTAATTTCAATTTTCTCTTATAATTAACTAGAATTGAGCAAATTTGCTTTTCTTGATTGAAAAGATAAATTTATAAAGCACAAATAATTTAGGGAGTGTGTTCATGGGAAAGCCGTTACTTAAGACTTTGACCGTTGTGGCAGTCGGTGTTGGATCCGTTGCCATCTGTTTGGTTGGATATCGCCAGAACAATCAGCGACAATACCAGCAGCGGGTAGAATATGCGCAAACTGCGATCGCCAGTGAGACCGACAGTATTGCATCATTGAAGAAGGAGGTCGCAAACCTTTATCTCAATGAGGATCGAACATTCTTAAAAGCGGGCATCACCGCTGATGATATCAGCCAGCTCGTCGGAAAGTTGTCCATGATCAAAGTATCTGGTGAAGAATACGGCATCGAAGAGAATGCATTGCCGGCAGATGCAAAAGAGATCCAAAAGCAGAAACAAGCCATTGACGATGAATTGAAGGATATCGAAGCAAAGCAAAAAATCCAAGAAGCAACCGATAAGCTCTTCACGAAAGGCGTTTCCAACTGGCAGAAAGCCGAAAATGACGTCATCATCAAAAAAGATCTGAAAGAGACTGACGTTGGCAGCATTCGTGAAAACTTGAATTTTTTTGAGGATGACAAATGGACAGCGTTAGTGAAAGAATACCTTGGTTTTGCAGATGCTCAACTTGATCGCGTGACAAAACTGCAAAAAGAATTTGATCGTATGCTTAAAGACGATAAAGTGACGGATGCAGTGACCTACGAGAAATACTTATCAGCCGTTGACAGCATCAGCAAAATTCGCAATAAAGACTTGAAAGAAAAATATACCAAGCTTGCAGAAACTGTTGCTTCACAAATGGGCTATGCTGGTTATTACGGTAATACAACAGATACGGCAACGACTGGTGATGGCTATTCAGATAGTATGACGGATAGTTCAGAGACAGATTCAGAATCCTATTATTGATAGGAAGAGCCAACTGGAGGAATAATTATGTCAAAAGGAAAAAAGATTTTTTTGATTATTTTTGGAATCGTTGCAGTGCTCGTGATCGGTGTGGTAGGAATCGGCGCCAAGTTATACATGGATCTATCCGGTTCGATCCAAAAGACCTATGAATCAGTGGAGCGTTCACAAGATGAAAAGAAACGGGAAAATCCTGTTGATTTAAAAAAACAAGAGTCCTTTTCAGTTCTATTGATGGGGATCGATACTGGGGACTTGGGACGTGTCGATCAAGGCCGTTCAGATACGATGATGGTAGCGACGGTTAGTCCAGAAGATCAACAAACAACGATCGTTAGTATTGCTCGGGATACTTATGTGGACATTGTCGGTCATGGTACGAAAGACAAAATCAATCATGCCTATGCATTTGGTGGTCCTGCAATGTCGATGGATACCGTGCAAAAATATTTAGATATTCCCGTGGATCATTATATCTCAATCAATATGGCCGGTCTGAAAGAATTGGTGGATGCCGTGGGAGGCATTGAGGTCAATAATGACCTGACCTTTAGTCAAGACAATTATGATTTCACGATTGGAAAAATCACTCTAGATGGCGATCAAGCATTGGCGTATTCCCGTATGCGGCATGAAGATCCCAATGGCGATTATGGCCGTCAAGAACGACAACGCAAAATCGTTGAGGGAATTGCTAAGAAAGTGTTGAGCTTTGATGGCGTCAGCAAATACCAAGATATCTTGAGTGCTGTCGAAAGCAATATGAAGACAGATATGAGTTTTGATAATATGCGGACGATTGCATTGGATTATCGGGATGCTTTCAAAACGATCAAACAAGATCAACTTAAAGGGGAAGGCTTCATGCAAGATGGCATTTCCTACCAACGGGTTAGTGAGGAAGAACTGAATCGAGTTCAAACAGAACTGAAAGAACAATTAAATCTAGAGAATGAATAAGAAAGTGGAGAAGAAATGGAAGAAACAATTAGCTTAAAAGAGATATTTGAAGTCTTGCGAAAACACTTGGCTTCAATCATTATTGCCATGTTTGCCGGCTTGGCACTTGCAGGAATTGCAACCTTCTTTGTGATCACACCAAAGTATAGTTCACAAGCCCAATTGATCGTGACACTGCCGCAATCGGAAACCGCAAATGTCAATGATGTCAATACCAATCTGCAAATGATCAATACGTATAAAGACATGATTGTCAGTGACTTAGTATTGAACGAAGTCAAAGATCGTCTGGAATCAGAAAGCAATGTCAAAATGACGGCTGGAGAAATCAAAGACGCGATTTCAGTCAATCAATCTCAAAATTCCCAAATGTTTTCGATTCAAGCAACCAATCCGAATGCTGTGACCGCACAAAAAATTGCTAACACCACAGCACTAGTCTTTCAGGAAAATGCCAAAGACGTCATGAATGTGGACAAAATTTCCATCATTTCAAGTGCTGTTGCCAGCACATCACCGGTATCGCCAAATAATAAATTAAATTTAGCTATTGGATTAGTGCTGGGGCTGATGGTCGGTGTCGGACTTGCTTTCTTATTTGAATTATTAGATCGTACCGTAAAAGACGACAAATTTGTTACCGATACGATTGGCTATACGATTTTAGGGACTGTACCTCAAATGTCGCAAAAAGAATTAAATGCGACGATCCAAAAGAAACCAACAATACCAACTTTGAAGAAACCAACGAATGACAAAACGACGGAATCTCGTCGCAGCCGTTCGAGAGTATAGGAGGAAGAGACATGGCTAAACAACAAGAACGTAAAGGGACCCAAACCCATGCAGTAAGTCTGATCACTTTAGTGGATCCTTCTTCTCCTATTTCAGAGCAATATCGGACGATTCGAACCAATATTCAATTTGCGTCTTCAGCGGATCAACAAATAAAAACATTAGTCGTCACTTCTTCGGGACCAGGAGAAGGCAAATCGACCACATCTGCTAACCTAGCAGTGATCTTTGCAAAATCAGGTCAACGAGTATTGTTAGTGGATGCAGATATGCGGAAACCCACCGTCCACAAAACGTTTAATTTACTGAATAATGTGGGCGTTAGTACAGTTTTGAGCACTTCAACGAATCTAGCTGAGGCAGCCCAACAAACAGTGATCGACAATCTCTCCATTTTACCAAGTGGTCCTAAACCACCAAACCCTTCGGAATTATTGGGATCATCTAGAATGAACCAAGTGATGGCGGAAGCAAAGAAACTCTATGATATTGTGATTTTTGATATGCCGCCAGTAGTGGCAGTAACGGACGCCCAGATCATGGCTTCCAAAGCAGATGGGACGATTCTCGTTGTGCGCGAAAATGTTTCCCGCAAAGAGCCATTAACAAAGGCAAAAGAATTATTGAATATGGTGCAAGCTCGCGTATTAGGGGTAGTCTACAACGGGGCAGAGAATAACAAAGATTCAGACTATTACTATTATTACGGGAATTAATGAATTAGGAGACGAACGAAATGATTGATTTACATTGTCATATTTTACCTGGTATCGATGATGGTGCCGAAACGATGGAAGCAAGTATTGCGATGGCAGAAAAAGCCATTAGTCAAGGAATCACTCACATCCTGTGTACGCCACATCACAACAACGGGAAATATCACAATCCAAAATCTGACGTTATTTCGTTGGTCTCTTCTTTGCAATCAGAATTAGACCAACGAAATTTGCCATTGACCGTATTAGAAGGACAAGAGGTACGGATAACAGGAGATTTAATTGAGGATATTCGTAATGATGAGATTTTATTTACGGATCTGGACGATACGTATATTTTGATAGAATTTCCTACAATGGAAGTACCAACTTATTCCGAACAAGTCTTTTTTGAGTTGAAGAGTCTTGGAAAGACACCAGTTATCGTGCATCCAGAGCGAAACGCCTATTTTAGAAAAGATCCAAATAATTTGATTCCATTCCTAGAAATGGGGTGCTTAGCACAATTGACGGCTCCAAGCTATATGGGAGTCTTTGGAAAAGACATACAAAAAACGGCCAAATTAATGGTTGAATACAATTTGGTTCAGATGGTAGCTTCAGATGCTCACGGAGTCAAGAAACGGACTTTTTATATGAAAGAGGCTTATGAGCAAATCGCCAAAGATTTTGATCCAAATAAAGTAACTTTAATGAAACAAGTGGCGAAAGATTTGATAAATGGGGATCAAATCGATTATCCAGAATACACAATGATAAAAAAGAAAAAGTTTGGGTTATTTTAGGGGGCTTTTGGGTTGTTTGAGTTAACAAGAAGAAGAAAAATAGCCACGTTGATTCTAGTGGACAGCATCTTATTGGTTTTTGCCAATATTGCTTCGTATTATTTTATGAAACCATTTGTTAGTATTCCAATGGATTTTATGCAAATTTCAATTGTTCTTTCAATTGTCTTATACTGGCTATTTGGCTGGATTTTTCGTGTCTTTTCCAGAATTAATCGTTACACGAATCTGCGAGAAATGATCGCTATCTTTTTAGCGTTGACATTAAGTTCAATTACAACAATTCTTCTTCTTTTTTTCAGTAAAGAAAATTATAGTATGCGTCTGGTGATCTCTACGTACTTTCTTTCGATGTTCTTTATTATCGCTAGCCGGCTAATTTGGCGCTTGTACATCGAAAAGAAAAACAGCCGCTGTATAACGAGTGAAGAAGTAAAGAATACCTTGATTCTCGGGGCCGGCGAGGGTGGCCGAATTCTCTATAATAGTTTGTTAGGATCAAAGACTGCCGGGGATATCAATGTCGTTGGGTTCATTGATGATGATCCCAATAAAAGACACACCTATCTTTCTGGCAAGAAAGTACTTGGCTCTATCAAAGATTTACCAGAACTAGTTGAAAAATATGAAATTGCTATGGTCACTATAGCGATTCCATCTCTTTCCCGGAAAAAGCTTCGTGAAATTTTTGAATTGATCGAGCCGTTACATGTAAAAGTGAATAGTATGCCGTCAATGGAAGAAGTCGCTTCAGGAAAAATCAATCTTTCTCGCTTAAAAGAAATCGATGTGGTTGACTTATTAGGACGAGATGAAGTCCAGTTGGACATTGATGCCATCAAAGATCAAATCACAGGAAAAACGATCCTAGTAACAGGTGCCGGGGGATCAATCGGTTCAGAGATTTGTCGTCAAGTAATCCGCTTCAACCCTCGTAGGCTATTGTTACTGGGTCACGGAGAAAACTCAATCTATTTAATTGATCGCGAATTAAGAAACAACTACTCAGAGTGTGTTACGGAAATCGTTCCTATCATTGCAGACATCCAAGACCGTAAGAAAATCTTTGCAATCATGGAAGATTATCAACCAGAAATTGTTTATCATGCTGCGGCCCACAAACATGTGCCATTGATGGAATACAATCCAAGAGAAGCCGTTAAAAACAACGTCTACGGAACTAAAAATGTGGCAGAAGCTGCTAAAGCAGCCAAAGTAAAAAACTTCGTTATGGTTTCAACTGACAAAGCAAATAATCCTCCGAATGTCATGGGAGCGACGAAACGAATCGCCGAAATGATCGTTACCGGATTAAATGAAGCAGGATGTACGAAATTTTCGGCTGTCCGCTTTGGGAATGTGTTAGGTTCTAGAGGAAGTGTGATTCCCGTGTTTCGGGAACAAATCGCAAATGGCGGACCAATTACCATCACGGATTTTCGCATGACACGCTATTTTATGACGATTCCGGAAGCCAGCCGATTGGTAATTCAATCAGGAGCTTTGGCTAAAGGTGGAGAAATCTTTATTCTAGATATGAGTGAGCCAGTCAAAATCATTGATTTGGCTAAAAATATGATCCGATTGAGCGGTTATAGTGAAGATGAGATAGAAATTATTGAGACCGGGATTCGTCCTGGGGAAAAACTCTATGAAGAACTGCTATTAGATAAAGAACGAAACGATGAAGCTGTGTTTGAGAAAATTTTTGTTGGCAATATCACTGGGTATTCAATAGCAGAAGTGATGGAATTTATTGAACAATTATCTGATGATGACAAACAGCTAGCAAAAGATGTTGTTGCTTTTGCCAATGCTTCAAATAAATAGGAGTGGATCAAGTGTACAAAGATAGGGTAAAGCGAGGGATCGACTTTTTGCTGTCCTTAGCAGGGATAATCATTCTTTCCCCGATTTTTTTGATCTTGTGTCTAGCAATTAAAGTAGATTCAAAAGGACCGATTATTTTCAAACAAAAGCGAGTTGGTAGAGACAAAAGTCATTTTAATATCTACAAGTTTCGCACGATGAAAGTTGATACTCCAAAAGAAATGCCGACTCATTTGTTAGAGAATCCTGATTTTTTTATCACAAAAGTTGGGAAATTCTTGCGAAAAACTAGTTTAGATGAATTGCCGCAGCTTTTTAATATTCTAAAAGGTGATATGGCAGTGATTGGTCCGCGTCCGGCATTATGGAATCAATACGATTTGATTGAAGAACGAGATAAATATGGGGCAAATGACATTCGTCCAGGATTGACTGGACTGGCTCAAATCAGTGGACGTGATGAGCTAGAGATACAGGAAAAAGCTAAGCTTGATGGGTATTATACAGAACACATTAGTTTTGGAATGGATGTTAAATGTTTCTTTGGAACGATTACCTCTGTATTTAAAAGTGATGGTGTCGTCGAAGGTGGTACCGGAACGATGAAAAAGGAGGATGTGGAATGAAACGGATTCTTATCACCGGAGAAAATAGTTATATCGGTAACTCTTTCGTGGAATGGATGGAACAGCATCAATATGAGTATTCCTTTGAAACAATTAGTGTAAAAGATACTAATTGGATAAAGAAAGATTTTTCGAACTACGATTGTGTAATACATTTAGCGGCAATTGTCCATGTTAGAGAAAAAAATGAAGAACTTTACTACAAAATAAATCGAGATTTGGCAGTTGAAGTAGCTAAAAAAGCTTGTCAGGAAGAGGTCAAACAATTCATTTTTTTTAGTACGATGTCGGTTTTTGGCGTAGATGAGGGAGCTATCGGAATCAATACAAATAAAAATCCTAGAAACGCTTATGGGAAATCCAAACTTGAAGCAGAAGTCGCTATACAAGAATTGGAAAACAATGAATTTAAAGTAGCAATAATAAGGCCACCAATGATTTATGGAGCCGGATGTACTGGCAACTATCAAAAATTATCAAGTTTAGTAAAAAAAATATTATTTTTTCCTAAAATAGATAATAAAAGAAGCATGCTTTACATTGAAAATCTGCATAGTTTTTTAAAAATAATAATAGATAATGAACTAGAGGGAATTTATCACCCTCAAAACAAACAATTTGTGAATACTTCAGAATTAGTCAGCGAAATAGCTAGAGTTCATAATAGAAAAATTACGTTAATTCCAGGATTCCAAAATGTCATAAAGTTTTTCTCTCTTAAGTCAAGACTAATACAAAAAGTTTTTGGTTCTTTATATTATGATTCGACAATGTTAGGGTATCCAGATTCTTCATATAGAGATATAAATTTTTCCTATCAAGAAAAGGATTTTGTCTGTAGCATTGAGGAGAGTGAAAAGTGAGAAAAGATGTACTATTTATGTGTCAGTTTTTTTATCCAGAGTATGTATCATCTGCACTATTGCCATACCAAACAGCACTTGGCTTAAGAAATGCTGGATTAACTATTGATATAATGTGTGGATACCCTAAAGAATATATGGGAAAAGAAAAGATCATTCTCAAAAAAGAAGTTGTAGAGGGGATGACTATTTTCAGAAAGAAGTATCTCCAATTGGGAAGAAAAAACTTTCTTAGTCGCTTGATAAACTATTTTTCATTCACCGCTACCATGATTCTGAATATAATGAAATGTAGGAATTACAAGGTAATTATTGTTTATTCAAATCCACCAATATTACCTTTGGTTACAATCATTGCAAAAAAACTATTTCAGTGCAAAATTATTTTCGTTGCATATGATCTTTATCCTGAAATTGCGGAACGAACAAATGCAATTTCTGAAAATAGTTTAATTTCAAAAGTTATGAGAAAAATCAATTCCAAGCTGTTTCCCAACGCTTCTCAAGTTGTTGCTTTATCAAATGACATGAAAAACTTTATAGTTTCTGAAAGAGAGATTCAATCCGATAGAGTTACCGTTATCCAAAATTGGGCCACAGAAAACTTTGAGATTGCAAGTATTAAGTCAAGAGAATTCTCTGAACTCAGAGAAAAATATCAGATTATTATTTCTTATTTTGGAAATATGGGAACAGCACAAGATATGCAAACTATCATTGATGTGATTTCAAACCCACTTATTCCAAAAAATGAAATTGGTTTTCTTTTTGCAGGTCATGGAAACAAACAGGAAGAAATAAAAAATGCAATTAAAAGAAATAGATTGGAAAATTGTTATTTGTATGATTATTTGAGTGGCAGTGATTTTAACGATGCATTGAATATTACTAATTTTTTTATAGTTTCGCTTGAAAAAGATTTAGCTGGTCTGGCAGTTCCTAGCAAGACATATAGCTATTATCAAACGGAAAAACCCGTTATTTCTATAATGAGTGCAGATACAGATATTTCAAAAGAAATTTACGTTAATAATGCAGGAATATCTGTAAAAAATGGTGAGTCTGAGAAGTTAGTCAATTGGCTATTGCTTCTCTTAGATAATAAAAATCTAGTTTCAAAAATGGAAGAAAATATGAAGAATAGAATTACTGTAAGTTATAATAGTCATATTCAAATTGAAAAATACAGAAAAATGGTTATGAAGGTTCTGGAGGAATAACAATGTTTAAAGATAAGGTTTTACTAATAACAGGTGGCACAGGCTCTTTTGGAAATGCTGTAATGAAGAGATTTCTAGATTCCGATATAAAAGAAATCCGTATATTTTCTCGTGACGAAAAAAAGCAGGATGATATGCGTAAGAGATACAATAATGATAAATTGAAATTTTATATTGGTGATGTACGAGATATAAATAGCGTGAAAAATGCAATGTACGGTGTTGACTATATTTTCCATGCGGCGGCTTTAAAGCAAGTTCCTTCCTGTGAGTTTTTCCCTATGGAAGCTGTCAAAACGAATGTTATGGGAACGGATAATGTTGTTACTGCAGCTGTTGAAATGGGCGTGAAGAAAGTTATTTGTCTTTCAACAGACAAGGCAGCATACCCTATCAATGCCATGGGAATTTCAAAAGCGATGATGGAAAAAGTTTTCGTTGCTAAAGCAAAAACGGTTTCTGACGAAAATACTATGATTTGTGGCACCCGTTATGGCAATGTTATGGCATCTAGAGGTTCTGTTATTCCTTTGTTTATTGAACAAATCAAATCCGGTAAGCCATTAACTGTGACAGACCCAGGTATGACAAGATTTTTAATGAGCTTAGAAGAAGCAGTTGAACTTGTCGTCTTTGCTTTTAAAAATGCAAAAGCAGGGGATATCATGGTTCAAAAATCGCCAGCTTCTACTGTTGGAGATCTAGCACAAGCAGTGAAAGAACTATTTCATGCAGATAATGAAATTCATATCATTGGTACTAGACATGGTGAAAAGCGATATGAAACTTTACTCACAAAAGAAGAATATCTTGTGGCAAAAGATATGGGCAACTTCTACCGTGTTCCTGCTGATACACGTGATTTGAACTATGATAAGTATTTCGTGGAAGGAAGTACAGAGTTAACCACAGAAGGGGAATATAATTCAGATAATACACAACGTCTTTCAGTGGAACAAATCAAAGACAAGCTATTAGAGCTAGAGTACGTTAAGGAAGAGTTGAAAGAGTGGAGAAAACAATGAAAATTTTAGTGACAGGTGCAAATGGCTTTGTTGGTAAAAATTTGGTTGCTGAATTAGAGAATAAAGGATATTCTGAAATATTTAGTTACGATATTGATACACCAGATTACTTATTAGATGAATATTGTTTAAAGGCTGATTTTGTTTTTCATTTAGCTGGGGTCAATCGTCCAAAAAATGATTCAGAGTTTATGGATGGAAATTTTGGGTTCACGTCTCTTCTATTAGATAAGCTAAAAGAATATAACAATACTTGTCCAATAATGATTTCCTCATCTATCCAAGCTGCATTAGATAACTTTTATGGTAAGAGTAAGAAAGCAGGAGAAGAATTACTATTTTCTTATCAAGAAGAAACTGGTGCTAACGTATATGTCTATCGCTTTGCTAATTTATATGGGAAGTGGTCGAAGCCAAATTATAATACAGTTGTTGCTACATTTTGTTACAAAATTGCTCGAGGCGAAGAAATCATCGTTAACGATGAAACTGCTAAAATTGAATTATGCTATATTGACGACGTTGTTAAGGAATTGATTCACTGTTTGGAAGGGACTCCCACATCAAAAGAAAGCTACTGTGTTGTTCCAGAAACTGATACAATCACTGTGGGTATATTACGGGATCTCATTGTATCTTTTAAAAATAGTCGTCAGAATTTATCTGTTCCTAATTTGAGTAAACGAATTGAGAAAAATTTATATAGCACATATTTAAGCTTTTTACCTGAGGAAGACTTTTCTTATCCATTAAAAATGAATATAGATGAAAGAGGATCATTCACTGAATTTTTAAGAACAAAAGATCGCGGACAAGTTTCTGTCAATATTTCTAAGCCTGGAATCACTAAAGGAAATCATTGGCATCATACTAAAAATGAGAAATTCTTGGTTGTAAGTGGCAAAGGAGTAATTCGATTTAGAAAAATTGATTCTGAAGAAGTTATTGAGTATTTTGTATCTGGAGAAAAATTAGAAGTAGTAGATATTCCTGTAGGTTATACCCACAACATTGAAAATCTAGGTTCCTCAGACATGGTCACGATTATGTGGGTAAATGAACCGTTTGATTCTCAAAAACCGGATACCTATTATATGGAGGTTTGAATATGAAGAAATTGAAGGTAATGACAGTTGTTGGAACTCGTCCAGAGATTATCCGGTTATCGGCAGTAATCAATCGTTTAGAAAATTCTGAGGCTATCGACCATATATTGGTCCATACAGGACAAAACTATGATTATGAGTTAAATGAAGTGTTTTTTGAAGACTTTAATTTGAAAAAGCCAGATTACTTTTTGAATGCTGCAACGGGTACTGCTATTGAAACCGTAGGGAATATTTTAATTAAAATTGATCCAATTCTTGATACAGTAAAACCAGATGCCTTTTTAGTACTTGGGGATACGAATAGTTGTTTGTGTGCTATTGCAGCTAAAAGAAGACATATTCCTATTTTTCATATGGAAGCAGGAAATCGTTGCTTTGATCAACGTGTCCCTGAAGAGACAAATCGTAAGATCGTTGATCATACGGCAGATATCAATTTAACTTATAGTGATATTGCTCGAGAATATTTACTAAGAGAAGGACTCCCAGCAGATCGTATCATTAAAACTGGTAGCCCAATGTTTGAAGTATTGAATTCAAGAAAAGAAGATATTGAAAACTCAATGATTTTAGATGAATTATCTCTAGTACAAGATGAATATTTTTTGGTTTCAGCACATAGAGAAGAGAATATCAGTTCAGAAGAAAACTTTTCTAATTTAGTTGAATCATTAAATACTATTGCTGAGAAATATCAGTATCCAATAATTATCAGTACACATCCGCGTACGATGAAAATGATTCAACAAAAAGGAATTCAGTTTCATTCTTTGATTCAAACGATGAAGCCAATGGGGTTCAATGATTACAATAAACTACAAATAAATGCAAAAGCAGTTTTAAGTGATAGTGGAACTATCAGTGAAGAATCATCGATTCTTAATTTCAAAGCCTTGAATATTCGACAAGCCCATGAACGTCCAGAGGCTATGGAAGAAGCATCAGTGATGATGGTAGGACTAGCTAGCGATCGTATACTGGAAGGACTTAGTGTATTGGAAACACAAGAAAAAGATACATTAAGAAAAGTTTCAGACTACTCAATGCCAAATGTATCAGAGAAAGTACTTCGGATTATTTTGTCTTATACAGATTATGTGAATCGCGTGGTGTGGAATAAATGAGAATATTAATGATAAATTCAGTATGTGGCATTGGGAGTACAGGAAGAATTTGTACAGATTTGTATCATGAATTAGAGTCGAAAGGACATGAGTGCTGTATTGTCTATGGCAGAGGAACTTGTCCAAAAGATATTAAAACACATAAAATATCAAGTAAAATGGATGTGATAAATCATATTTTGATTACAAGGGTTTTAGATAGACATGGATTCGCTTCAAAGAAAAGTACTTTTGAGCTAGTCGATTTTATAGAAGAATATAATCCAGATTTAATTCATCTTCATAATTTACATGGTTACTATTTAAATATAGAAATTCTTTGGCACTATATTAGAAAGAAAAGAATAAGAGTTGTTTGGACATTCCATGATATGTGGCCTTTTTCTCCGCATGGCGCCTACCTCAAGAATTATGAAATTAAACAGTCTGATAGAAATGAAAGATATACTGACAGATTTGAGTATCCAAAAACGTACTTTTTCTCTCAAAGTAAAAGAAATTATTCTGATAAATTAAAGTTGTTTTCTAATTATGATTTACTTACAATCGTAGTTCCATCAACTTGGTTGTACAAAATTGTAAAAAATTCTTTTTTTAAAAATAATAAAACTATTGTTGTAAGAAATGGAATTAATTTATCAAGCTTCTATTGCACAAATAACTTAAAAACAAATAATAAAAAAATTATTTTAGGAGTTGCAAATTTTTGGGAAAAAAGAAAAGGAATAGATGTTTTTAATGAATTGTCTAAAATAATTACTGACGATTATCAAATTGTTTTAGTAGGAGATAGAAAAAAGAATAAAAAAAATAAAAGAATTACCTATATTGACAATACTAAAAATATCGATGAGCTAAGAAACTTGTATAACATGGCTTATATTTTTTTAAATCCTACCAGAGCTGACAATTATCCGACTACAAATTTGGAAGCACAAGCGTGTAATACAGCTGTGATTACTACAGATATTGGTGGTGCCCCAGAAACAATTTATAATGGAAAAGGAAAAGTTGCCAAAAATCTGGATGAAATTATTACTTACATTTATACAAAAGATCTTTGGTTTAATGAAAAATTAGAAATTCCCTTAGAGTTTCTTGATAAAAAAAGTAGTTCCAAACAATACATTAATATTTATGAGGATATAATAAATGAATACCATCAAAAATAAATCACTACTTTTTCCATTGTCAAATTTTTTAATGATATTGCTTTTTAGTTTTTTTGCTATAAAAATAGACGATTTCTATACTCATATATATAGCTCCATTCTCATGATGTATATATTGTTTAGTTTTATAAACGCCTTTGTATATTATATTTTTAATATTAAGTTTTTTTCACCATTTAATTTGGTAAGTCTTCTTTTAAGCTTATTTTTCTTCGTAGCGCCACTTATTGATTTAATAACAAATAATGTTTATTTTTTTGATATTTATGCTTTTAATACTGCAATAAAGTCATCTCTATTATTTCTTTTAGGTTATATTGTTTTCACTATTGTTTTTATTGTAAGTAATAAATTTAGATTAAATAGAAAAATAAGTAAGAAAGTGGATTTTGAAAATATCTCCTATGGATATAAAAAAAAGATTGGAAATTTTAATAAAATAATTTGGACAATTATTTATTTATTCAGTAGTATAAATTTACTAAGAAGTAGTTTAATTGGGCAAAGTTTAGGTATTTTAGTGGAAAATCAAATGAATAGTATTGGTATTTTTTCAATATTAGGATATGGGTTGGTTGTTCCATGGATGTATATAGTATACACAGAAAAAAAATTGTATAGTAAATTACTTTTTACTTTTTTAACGATATTGTTATATTTTTTTAATGGATATCGATTTATTATTGTAATTATGTTTCTGTCATTTGCATCTTTTTATTATATTAGCAATGACAAAAATCCTAGAACAGTACAAATTGTTGTCACTGCTTTTGTATTAGTTCTTCTTTTATCTATAATAGGATATACGAGAAGTTTTTTACGATCAGGTTTAGCCATAAATTTAAATGAGTTTTCTTTAAATGAAATTTTATATACATTCCAAAGTAATTTCGGAATTTATAAAGCATTTTATATTATGGTAGACAGAATGCCCTCAATTATTGGGTTTACTTACGGAAAACAATTTTTATACACATTTATATTGGCAATTCCAAGATTTTTATGGGTTGGTAAACCAGATACTCCTCTTAGAGAATTAATATTTCCGCTGCTAGGGAGTTATGCACTTGTAGCAGGGACAGCTTGGCCAAATATTGGAGAATATTATTCTGAATTTGGCGTGATAGGTATTTGTATTGGTTTTTCTTTTCTTGGAATAATGTGTCGAATTGTTAATAATACATTATACAAAAGTTCGTCAATTAACACATTTATTTTTGCATGCATCTTTTATGGAAGTTTTTTTCAATTAATAATTAGAGGATACACACCAACGAATTTTTGGTTAATCTTTGCTTTTGGTTTCTTCATATGTATAAATGTTTTATATCAGTCGTTAATTTTAAAAAAAGGTGAATGCCATTGAGAATAACAGGTTTAGATCTACTAAGAATAATTTCAATGTTATCCATAGTTTTTTTTGCACATCTTAGGATTTGGTGGAATCTTGGAAAATATTCAGCTAAATAGTAGTGATTATTTTATTTATTGGAATATTAATATTGTTTCTTATAGTCTTGTTAACTGTTTCGGACTAATAACCGGTTATTTTTTATCTAGTTCAGAGATATCATTATACAAATTAACTAAATTATGGAAAAAAGTTACATTCTACTCAGTAATAATAACTTTGCTTATGGTGTACTTCTTAAAAAAGATGTCCATATTAATTTTAGTAAAATCGTTTTTTCCAATTTTATTCAATCAATACTGGTACTTTACTGCTTATTTTATAATGATTATTATTGTAAGGTTATTCAACTTAGAATTTAGTAAGTTGTCAATTATTCGTATGTTTCAAATTGTGGCTATTTTAATTATAATGTTTTCAATATTGGGATCATTTTCATTTGTCGATTCAATGGAAGTTAAAAATGGTTATTCATTTATTTGGCTAATTTGCTTGTTTATGATAGGTGCTTTAATAAGAAAATTAATCGATGATGGTCGAATCAATTTACGGAAGAAGAATCTTATTACTTTGCTTATTGTCACTCAATTGGTAATTTTTCTTTTTAAACTAACAGTTGATAATTTAACAAAACTAATTTTAGGACACTCTTATGGGGGAAGCTTTTTGATAAGATATAATTCTCCTCTTATTCTTCTTATCTCAATAATAATTTTTATCCTATTTTTAAATATACAAATAAGAAAAGAAATGACAAGAAACTTTTTTCATTTTTTGTCGTCCTATTGTTTCAGTGTTTATTTAATACATGCAAATTCAAATGTGTTAGATACTTTCTTCAAAGATAAGTTTATTTTTATAGCTAACACTAATCTTTTCTGTGGAATTTTTATAGTTTTTTTAAGTGCAATTACTATTTTTACAGTGTGCATTACCATTGATTTTTGTCTTGTAAATTTATATTTAAAAATAATAAAGAATAAGGAATCCCAATGAAAAAAATAATTATAGCGCATGCTGGTAAGCAACATTCTTTTGAATTAGCTGAAGCATTAATAAAAAATAAATATAAAGTACAATATATTACAACAGTGTATGACAGAAAAAAATCTTTAACACATTTTTTTAAAAATATTTTAGGTAAAAATAATAAAAAGAGAGCAAACCAAAGATATTCTGAAATAATGAATGATGATGTTATTCAATTTTATGAAATTTTAGGACTAGTTTCTTTAATTCTTTTACGAATTGATAAAAAAAGACTGTTATACCCTAAATTTAATAGGTTTTTGTATAAAAAATTCTCAAAAAAGGTTGCAAAATTTGCTCTTCATTATAAACCGGATGTACTAATAATGTATGATGGACAAGCTTCTACCTGCTTTGAAATTTTAAGTAAAAATAATTCCAAGATTATAAAGGTTTTGGATATGTCTTCTTTAAGTCTTCCATATATGAAAAATATTTACGAAAAAGATATGAAAATTAATCCTTCATATAAACGAGACTTATTAAAGTTCTCTGATTATATTTTTAATGATAAGAACCAAAAAGATGCAGTTAAGGAGATTAATTTAGCTGACTCTATATTTGTTCCGTCTGAAATTTGCAGAAAAAGTATTCTCTATGTAAATAAAAAAAGTAAAATATTTATTATACCTTACGGATTCAAAAATAACCCTACAGATTCAACATATAAATTTAAGCACAACAGTACCACATTAAATTTTATTTATACGGGTTCTGTAAATCAAAGAAAAGGTATATCCTATTTATTCGAGTCAGTGAATCAAATTAAAAGAAAATTTCCAGAGAGAGATTTTAGACTAACAATTATAGGTAAATATGATAAAAACAATGAAATTATAAGTCATTATTTTGATGATTTTACTTTTAGAGGCTTTTTATTGAAAGAAAAAGTCATTGAGGAACTTAAAGAAGCTGATCTGATGATTTTTCCTTCATTAAGCGATAGTTTTTCTTTTTCAGTTTTGGAAGCTCTATCTATTGGAGTCCCCGTGATCTGTTCTGATAATACGGGAGCTTCAGATATAATAGAGGATGGTAAGAATGGATTTGTATTCAGAACTCAGAACATTGAGGATTTGGTACGTAAAATTGAGTTAGCGATTTCTAGTGAAAAACATTTAAAAGAAATGGGAAGACAGGCAAAAAAATCAGTTGAAATTTATACATGGGACAATTATTCAAATAAAATAGGAGAAGTTTTAAAAGAAATAGTTTAATTTAGGATTCTTAAGCTAAATTATGATTATCAATGAGAGGAAACTGATATGAACAAAAATATTTATAAAATTGTATTATCTAGTTTAATACTTCAGATTTTAATTGCCGTGTCTGGCTTCATACTACCTAAATTATTTATTGAAACTTACGGTTCTGAAGTTAATGGATTAGTTAATTCAATAAAGCAATTTCTAACTTATTTTAGTTCTATTAGTTTGGGATTAGGAGCAGCATCTGCAGCAGCTTTATATGAGCCGCTAAGTAAGGGTAACTATAATAAAATAAGCTCGATTTTGTCTGCTAGTAAAAATTTCTTTTACAAAACAGGATTTTATTTCTTTTGTATGGTCCTTGTTTTGGCAATAATATATCCAATTTTAATTGATAGCAATATTCCTGCTAACTCAATTATAAGTATAATAATTATTTTAGGCGTAGGAGGAGTTTGTGAATACAGTTTAGTATCACCATACCGTATTCTTTTAGTAAGTGATCAAAAAAATTATATTGTCTCTAAAATAACAGCAGAAGGTGTGATTATTAATTTAATCATTTCTGTGATAATGATTAAACTTAAATATGATTTTGTTATAGTTCAGGTTGTTTCTACTTTTGTATATATTTTCCGTTTATTATATACAAAAATATACGTAAAAAATAAATATCCGAAAATAAATTACAAGGCTCAACCAAATTTTGATCTTATAAATAATAGATGGGATGCTTTTTATTATGAATTACCAAGGTTAATAATTAATTATTCTCCGGTTCTTCTGATAAGCTTGGTTCTGAGTCTCAGTTGGGTTAGTATTTATTCAATATATAACATGATAGCCAGCTCTCTTTTTATGATAATAAGTACTTTCTCAACTGGAATAAATGCTATATTTGGTAAAATGGTTGTAGAGAATGATTTATTCCAAGTACAAAAAAAATTTGATGTTTTTAACATGATATTTCAGTTCATTAATTTAACTCTCTTTATTGTAGCCTCTGTAATGATTATTCCTTTTATAAAAATATATATCAATACGGACATAAATTATATTTTTCCATTTTTTGCTTGGTTATTTATTTTTTCAACATATTTAAAGGCGTTTAGGTTGCCATATAATGTTATTATAGAAGCGACTGGTAACTTTAAGGATAACAAAGTTCCAAATATTATAGAGGCGATGTCTTTTGTTTCTTTATCAATTTTATTATCATTATTTAATGGTATTAATGGTATTATGATTGCTCTGATTATTACTTCATTTATAAGGAATATGGTATACATTAATTATACAGATAACAAAATTTTTGAAAGTTCTTCGATAAAAAATTTAGGTAGATATTTTATTTTATCAATCTATTTTATTACTGTTACTACTACATTAATTCTATCTTATAGAGTATCTTTTGGTGTTTTGAATTGGATAGGAACATCCTTTAATGTTTTATTTATTGTAATTGTAATAAATATTTTTGCTTTTTATTTATTTTATAATGTTGAGATTAAAATGACTTTAAAATATTTTATTAAATGGTATTTAAAAAGAAGGGAATGATGTTAAATGTATTTTATATTTTGCAGTTTTCCTGATATGTCTGATAATTGTTTAGCGCTTTTTCAAAGAATGATTTACTTAAATGTAAAAGGGAATTATATTTGGCTTGTACAAAAAAATTATTCTAAAAAAGCATGTGAATATTTGTATGCTATGCAAAAAGACGGTGTTACTATCAGAATAATAAAAAAAAATTCTTTTAAAGGTTTATTTTATTATTACAAAGCGAATTTTATTTTTACAACACATGGTATGTTTGAAGGACTACCATTAAGAAAAAAACAAATTAAAATTAATCTGTGGCATGGAATGCCTATAAAAAATATAGGTAATCTTGACAATTATAACAGTGTTAACTTGGTGACACATTATACTATCTCAAATGGAAAAGCGTTTGATGATAGTATATCGAAAATATTTAATATTACTGAAAATAATATCATTAAAGTAGGGTCTCCAAGAAACGACGTCCTATTTGAAGATTCTGATTTTACTTTTAAGAAAATCTTTGATAATGATTGTGAAACTATATTGTGGATGCCTACTTATAGACAAAGTAGAGTTGGAGATATCAGAACGGATGGACAGTTTGATTCGAAAAAAATCGGATTATTTACGTTTAATGAAATAATCCAAATAAATCATTTTTTAAAAAAAGAGAATATAAATATCTGTATTAAGTTGCATCCGATGGACATATTGAATGATTATGAAGATCTCTTTGAATTTTCAAATTCTTTATCTAACATCAAAATTCTCAGTGCTGATGATAGAAATTTGAATCACACTAACTTATATCGAGCCCTGCCTAAATCTGTAGCTTTGTTAACAGATTTTTCGTCAATATATTTTGATTATCTTTTATTATTAAAGCCAATTGGGTTTATACAACCTGACAGCAAAAAATATAGAGACTCAAGAGGCTTTATAGAAGAAGTTTTTAATAAATTGGAAGGAGTAAATATAAAATGCAAAGAGGATCTTTTGTTTTTTATAAAGCAAATTAAGTTAGATGAATTTGACGAAATAAATAAAAAGAAATTACAAATAGCAAGTCAGCAGTTTCAAACTTACGATTTAAAAGGTAAAAATTCAGAAAGTCTGCTTTCTTACCTTGGTTTAATAGAATAATATGTCATGAAAGTAAGGCTCTTTGTCAATAAGGACTGATGAGTTGTGCAAAATCAAATCTGGGGCTGAAGAATCAATTCTGATTCATCAATCCCATAAATTATAGAGACAGAAGATACCCCGTATCTTCTTTTTCTTTCCCAAAAAAATCCCCTCAAAAAAAATCAACGAAAACATACGTTCCCTCTTGCCAAAAGGTAACGCTTTCTATATGATGAAATGGAATAGAAACCAAATAAAAAAGGCACTTTCTACGGGTGTTGGCGCACCTGTAGAAAGCCCTGATCAGTCACCAAGTTTACACAGCTGACCAATCAAGTTGCCATAGTTGTTTCCCGAAGGAACCAACGTGTTTATTTTACCGAAAGTTGATAGCGATTACTAGTCGCTTTGTGCAATTTTTTGAAATTTTCACGTTTTTCCTGAGGTTTATTTCGCTATGTCAAAGGCATTGGACACGCTGGTCTGATGCCTTTTTTGCTGTTTCTTGATCGAGTGGTTTTCATGGGAATGGGACGCTGTTTCGTTATTGGAAGCTGCTTTTGTTGGCGGATCAAGAAATGCTTTCATCCTAGGTAAAAAGCAAGATTTGGTTTCTATTCGCCTTTCATTTTTCACTGTTGGTATTGATAGAATTAGAAACGGAGGAAAAAATATGTCAGTGATCCAGGCGTTGATCATCTCAATTTGGGTGGCGTTGATTCAAGCCCGCTTCTTCGGGTATGCAGGCTTGAATTTGCGGTTTAGTCCGCTTATGACGAGTTTATTTGTCGGTGTCGTTCTGGGAGATGTTGCCCAAGGGGTAACGGTTGGTGCAGCTATCCAATTGATTTCTATGGGTCAGATTGCGCCAGGTGGCCAGATGGCAACAGAACCGGCTGTCTCGGGAACTGTGGCTACAGCAGTCGCTATCTTAGGTAATCTAGAGCCGACAGCGGCAGTAGCAATCGCGATTCCCGTCGGAATTCTAGGAAGTTATTTATATACATTAAAAATTATCGTGAATTCTTTTGTGACCAAATACATTGATCGGGTGGTCAATAATCTGGAGGACAAGAAATTTACTTTTGCAATCGGTCTGTTGCCAACCCTATTGACGATGCTGACTCATGTGCCGGTATTGTTTATCGCTTTATATTTCGGGGCAGATTCGATAGCTAATGTTGTGACACAATTGGAAGGCACGGTTGTCTTTCATATACTGGATGTTGTCGCCAGTGCGTTAGCAGCTGTTGGGATCGCGATTTTGATTCGGATCATTGGTCAAAAGACCGATATGTTCTTTTTCTTTTTGGCATTCTTCTTAACGATTATTTTGAAAGATTTAGGAATCACCATGGTTACTTGGGCTGTCCTGGGTATCGTGACTGCAGGTATTTACACCATGATTATGATCAATGCAAAGGAGGCAGCCTAGATGGATGCAGAGAATACTTCGACTGAAAACAATGGACTGACTAAAAAGGAACTGAACCAGATTTGGAATCGCTGGTACTGGATGAACGAGATCCCTCGCACCTATGAGCGACAAGTAGCACCAGCGTTGATGTATGCATTGACGCCTCTGCTTAAAAAAATCTATAAAGATCCTGAAGACTTGCGGGATGCCTACAATCGGCACTTGACCTTTTGGAACACTGATGCGATCTGGGGCGGCAGTACCATTTCTGGGATTACTGCATCTCTGGAAGAACAGCGGGCCAAAGAGTTGACAGAAACAGGTTCTGAGCAGACCGTTTCAACAGAATTGATCGAAGCAACGAAAGTCGGATTGATGGGACCAATGGCAGGGATCGGGGATTCCATTAATAATGGCACGTTGCAGTATCTATTGATTGCGATTGCACTGCCTTGGGCTGCAGATGGTTTATGGTTCGGTGCGGTTATTCCCTGGATCGTCTTTTCTGTTGTAACGTATCTCTATGGCCGTGCATTTGTCCACTTTAGTTATCGGTTAGGGAGGCAAGCGGCTCGAGAACTGATTGCCGGGACAAGAGCCAATTTAATCATGAAAGCGTTGACGATTCTTGGTATGTTCATGATGGGAGTGACGGCGGCACGGTTTGTGACGATTCAATCTTCATTATCTTTTGTCCTGTCAGAAAGAGAATTTGCTTTACAGAGTATTCTGGACTCTATCTTGCCAGGCATCTTACCACTTTCACTGGTCATGGGCTTGTACTTCTACTTTGAAAAGAAGGGTCTGAATGTACTAAAAGGGATGTTATTGTTGACTGTTATCGTTGGATTGCTGGCAGCGATCGGAATTTTATAAATCAGAAAGAGGGTGTCACAGATGGGGAAAATTACTTTTGCTCGAGTAGATAGTCGCTTGATTCATGGTCAGATCGTGACAAAGTGGGCCAAGTCTTCGGGTGCGAATACGATTTATATTATCGATGACGCGGTGCGTTCCGATGATTTTTCGATGGATATTTATATGGCTTCAGGAAAACGTTACGGCTTTCAAGTGAAGGTATACAGCATAGCGGAAGTACTGGCAGCTTGGGAAGCCAATCAATTCGGTGCAGATAAAGTATTTGCTTTGTTCAAAACGGTAGCAACAGCGATCAAGTGTTTGGAGTTGGGGTTACCGTTACCTTGTTTGAATCTAGGCGGCACGCCAAAAAGACAATCGGCCGAGTTCTTCATCAAAAATGTTGCCCTAACTGAGACAGAGTTGGAACAATTGCAGCAGTTATCAGCTGAAAAGGGCATCAAGATTTATGCGCAAACGGTTCCCGAAGCAGCGAAGAAATCGATCTAGGGGGGATGTCGATGAAAAAAATTGCAGTAGTCAATTCAAAAAGTTTTGGTAAGTTTTTTCCGGAACATATCCAACGACTGCAAGCATTTGGTGAAGTGGACTTTCATCTGTTTGAACCAACGATTAAAGGGGCACAACTGGCTGAGGCACTCAGGGACTATCAGTGCATTATCGCTAGTGTCACGCCAACTTTCGATCGTACGTTTTTTCAGAATACACCAAATCTAGGATTGCTTTGCCGTCATGGTCTAGGGGTCGATAATGTCGACCTTAGTGCTGCAACCGAAAATCAGGTACTGGTGACCAAAGTTTTAGGACCAATCGAACGGCAAGCGGTAGCAGAACATGCGATTGCTTTATTAATGAACGAACTTCGTAAGATCAATAAAGGGCAGCGGCTGATCAAAAATGATGAGTGGCACTTGCGGTCGAGTTGCAATAGTTTTGAACTCAAGCACGCAACGGTCGGTGTGATTGGCTATGGCAATATCGGCTCCAAGGTTGGCCAGATTCTGCATGAAGGCTTTGGTGCTGAAGTGCTAGTCTATGATCCTTATAAGTCTGCTGAAGACATTCACAAAGCAAAAGGAAAAAAAGTATCTTTGCCGGAATTATTGTCAGAAGCGGATGTCATCACACTTCACTGCAATCTTTCAGATGAAAACCAGCGGATGCTTTCTGATGCAGCTTTTGATCAAATGAAGCAGCATGTCTTGCTGATCAATACTGCACGTGGGGAATTGGTGGATGAAGCAGCTTTGATCCGTGCGTTGGCTAGAAAAGAAATTTCCGGTTATGCTGCCGATGTCTTTTGTCAGGAACCGTTAGAGCCTACGCATCCATTACTGGCTTTTGAAAATGTCACATTGACCCCTCATATCGGTGCATATACTTCTGAAAGTTTAGCCGGAATGGGAGATCATGTAGTGACGAATATTGAGCGCTTTTTTGCGCAACTAGAACCCTTTGATCTGGTGAATGAAAGGAGTTGGTCGGTATGATTGGTATGCAAATTATTTCTCATGGCGAACTCAGCCAAGGGATCGTTCATTCGTTACAAATGATCATTGGTGAGACACAGCAGATGGCGTTCGACACACTTGCTGAAAATGAAGAGGTCGACAGTTTCCGTCAAAAAATTTTAGATCAAAGTCGCAAGTTGGATAGGGGGCATGGGGTCTTGGTATTTGTCGATATGTTTGGAGCAACGCCTTACAACTGTGCTTATTATAATTCACAATTTTTTGACCCTAACCATTATCAGATCGTTGCCGGGTTCAATCTGCCGTTAGTGATTGAAGCAATCATGCAACGTGAACAGATGTCTTTGTCACAATTAGTCGCACATTTGCGTCAGGCAGCGGTCGACACGATTGTCTTTCAAGACAAATATGAGTGAAGAGAAAGTGAGGCAGTCTATGTATACGGCATTAATGATGCGTCCCGAGGACAATGTTGCCATGGTTTTGCAACCAACGCCGGCGGAATCATCCGTGAAGATTGTTAATCAAGCGACCTTAAATGAATTCCTGATTGTCCAGTCTATTGACAGCTACCATAAATTTTCTGTAAAAGATATTGAATCTGGCGAAGAGATTATCAAATATGGCGAAGTGATAGGGATTGCTACAGCAGCGATTACCAAAGGTGAACATGTGCATACACATAATGTGAGGAGCATCAGAGTCTAATGAAACCAATAATGGGTTATAAACGATCCGATGGGCAATATGGGATCCGCAACAAAATTTTAGTCATTGCGACAGTGGGCTGTGCCAATGAAACTGCACGCCGTCTGGCTGAACGAATTGCCGGCACGGTCTTTATCCCAGCTGGAAAAGGCTGTGGCCAAATTGGAGATGCAGTAGAAATCACCAAACGAACGTTGACGGGATTTGTCTTAAATCCCAATGTCTATGGGGCAGTCTTTGTCGGGTTAGGCTGTGAGACGATTCAGCCTCACGAAATGGTGGCTCGGGTTCAGAAGGTATCAGACAAACCGGTCTACTCTTTTAGCATCCAGGAAGAAGGCGGGACAACAAAAACAATCGCGACAGTCGTTCCTTTATTAGAAAGACTGGTAGGCGCGGCTGCCCGGATTGTGAGGGAACCCGTTGAACTATCTGCTCTTACTTTAGCGACCAATTGTGGCGGCAGTGATGCAACCAGTGGGTTATCCGTCAATCCTGCTTTGGGAGTTGCGACAGAACTTTTGGTAGCTGCAGGCGGTCGATCGATCCTAGGAGAAACGACAGAATTGATCGGTACAGAGCATATCTTGATCCGTCGTGCCAAAAACCAACAAGTCAAACGGGATATTCAGACTATCATTGGCGGTCTCGAAAAACAATTTGAACGTCTCCAAGTAGATATTCGAGGAGCAAATCCTTCACCTGGTAATCAAAAAGGTGGTTTGACGACACTTGAAGAAAAATCGTTAGGCGCAATCATGAAAGCAGGACACGCCACGATCAATCAAGTCGTCAAATATGGAGAGATCGCCACTGAAAAAGGGTTGATCATCATGGACACTCCAGGATATGATATTGAATCTGTAACGGGGATGGTGGCTGGTGGCGCCCAGATCTGTGTCTTTACAACGGGGAGAGGCACGCCCATTGGAAATCCCATCGTACCAATGATCAAGATTACCGGTAATCATGAGACGTATCAACGAATGACCGAACATATGGATCTTGAGTTATCTGCAATCATTACCGGCGAAATGTCCATCAAGGAAGGTGGCGAAAGAATCCTTTCTGAGATGATCGCAGTGGCAAATGGAAAACGAACTGCAGCGGAGAAATTAGGCTTTCAGGAGCTAGCGATTTATCGCAACAATGAAGTCTGGGGCTGTGATTTATAAAACAGCCCCAACTAAATACTGCTAAACATCCTATCTAGGTGATTTAGCAGTTGCTATTAAGCCGATCGTACTTTTGAAAAACTGTCACTTTTAACAATCGTCATTACTGCAATAAAAAAGAAATATTAAGAAAGTACAATCAAGAAAGAACTGTTATCGAAAAACGATGTAGCGCCCTCCAGAAGTTAGCTGTTTCAGCTATCCTATAGAGGGCGCTCTCTTACGAATAGATTCTTGAAGAAACGTGTGAGAGTGCCTTTTCGGATAGAGGACGGATTTCTTCGTGAAAAAATTGTCTAGAGAGACGACCCAAATGAGTCTATCTTCTTTGAAGCAATAAATGGGTTAGGATTTTAGTATAAACCGGTATATTTTAGTATCATTTAAGCCCTAAACTTTTTATAATTGGATGAAGCGGTTACAAACAAGCTTTGATGTCATTGATCAAAAAGAAAGATTCCACGTTGATAATAGGAGGAACAACATGTTAGCTAACAGTGAGCCATTACAGCAATTGATGGATTTAATTGAAATCCCCGTTTTAGTCCAAGAGAAAGTGAACGCAGCCTTAGAGGAGCTTCAAGAACAAGAGATGATTACTAGTGTACATAAGCTCGATCCAGTAAC
>Ga0160505_100063_pt1 | contig 85698 bp, 58 predicted proteins | sample DIDeMG_FD_108225 | JGI IMG/M metagenome (GOLD analysis project Ga0160505, IMG submission 108225) | Enriched chicken feces microbial communities from UW Madison campus, WI, USA - DID2874_E49_Stillage MG | ecosystem: Host-associated > Birds > Digestive system > Large intestine > Fecal ... | reverse complement strand
GCTCGGGTTCCGGCTCTGGCTCTGGATCAGGCTCAGGCTCTGGATCAGGCTCCGGTGAAGGTTCCGGCTCTGGTTCTGGCTCAGGCTCTGGATCTGGCTCAGGTTCAGGATCAGGATCAGGCTCAGGTGAAGGTTCTGGATCAGGCTCTGGTGAAGGTTCTGGATCAGGCTCTGGCTCTGGCTCTGGCTCAGGCTCCGGTGAAGGTTCTGGCTCTGGCTCCGGCTCGGGTTCCGGCTCTGGCTCTGGATCAGAATCAACTCCATCAGTTATCGCAACAGGTCTGGCACCTATTATCAAGATCTCAACATCGGTGTTGCTTGCAACCGTGTTGAGTTTGATCATGATGTAAACACCAACTACCATACTTTCGTCGTTTTTAACCAGGATTTCATTCAATTTCGTCAATTTTGGCCATCTGATTCGCTTATTAGATTACGTCTATTAATACCATTCTAATTCAGTTCCCTTTCACGTCAAAAGACCATATCGCAAAACCATTGCAATCTGACGATTCGAGACATGAATCAGAAATATCGAATCTCGTTAAGAATTTGTAGAACTTGCTGCCTTATTTACTCTTTCCATCATTTTTTTTGAGTTTCGTTCAAAGAAGAACGAGTGAGACGGATTTAATAACGATCGGCGGTTAATCCAATTGCTAACTATCCGCGTCTTCGCCGTGTATTTCCCGCGTCTTTTCCATTTTTCCATACACCTTTAACTGCCCTCCAACCCTACTAATTCCAGGAATAGTTGACCCACAGCTCTCTAAAATTGGAAAATAGGGGAGTGTCGAGTAATAAGTTATTCCAAATTGAAAACTATATATTGAACTCTAAAAAATACATAAATCATCCAGAACTTCTAAGAGCGGATTAATGAAACACGGGAAATTCACAAATTGTTTACAAGTACATAAATACCACCGCTTTCCCCAAGAGTTTTTTTTTTTTTTGATTATCCTACAAATTTATCAAATCCCATGACTTCTTCTTCAACGAAATTCATCTTGCACTTGTTTGTATTTGTATTAATTTTGCCATGAAGTGTCCCTACTAACATCAAGCCTTGAGAACTCAAGAGCCTCAAGAATTGCGTGGCTCTTGCAAGAATTGAACCTCGACTATGAAATCAAAGTTTACCCTAAAACCTTGAACGGTGTGGGTTCAGAGGAGCTACTTGAAGTTTTTCCCACAGGTGTTTCGCCAGTGTTAACCATTATCCGAGAAGGTCGTGAACCAAAAACTATAGGCGAGTCGGGTCACATTGTTAGCTATTTGATTGAAAATTTTGATCCTAGTGGTAAGTTCAAGCCAGTTACCGATGATGACAAAGAATTGATGGACTTTTACTTGCATTTTTCTGAGGCAAGTTTGCAATCCCATTTAATATCCATGTTTGTTGGAAGTGTCGCCAGAAAGCAGGTCCCCTGGCCCATCAGCATCATAACCGACCAGTTGCTTTTAAAGATGAATTCCGCTTACTACGCTAAGAAGCTCAATATTAACTTCAAGTACTTGGATAGCCAGTTGGAGAAGAAAGGTGGAGGATACTTCGTGGGTGACCACTTGACCGGTGCAGACTTCATGTTGGATTTCCCTATCAACGCGTGTCTCTTTGTTGGACTGGACATTAGCAGAGAGATTGCATCAGGGGATGTGAAGGAAGAGTTTCCAAACTTGTATAAGTGGCATCAAATGATTTTGAAGGAGCCATCGAGACTCGAGGCTGAGAAGAAGGCTAAGTCCAAATTGTAAACTGCCCCAAAGGGCGTTTAATTACATAAGATCAGAAGTTATATATGTTGATGTTTACGGAAACAGCGATGTTGGAGCAACAAGTTATTGAGTGTGTTCGCTATGGAAGAACAATCAATGTTATACTCTTTCGCCAACAAAGAAATCCTACTTACCTCAAACTCAAGCCGACGTTCCAAAGTTCTTTATGTTAGTGGACGAACAAAGGCAATATGAGGAAACTTACCTTAAATGTCTTCATGTATGCGTAGAGTCTACGAATATTTGAACTGTGGAGAATATTTACAAGCGAAGAGATGAGTTTTATACAACGACGTTGTGGATTCCAAGAAACTTATGAGGTAACTATAATTGGCAAAACTTACGCTCAACGGGCCCACAGCTTTCTCTTCATTACGAATTTTCGTACACAAAGTCTTGGAACATGAACAAAATAAAGCTAGAAAATATACATTTATTGCAATATTCAAACCTTGCTAAACACAGTAAACTAACGAATAGTTCAACTTGCATGCGCGACCTGTGTCAATAAAAGCGAGTCTGTCTCCTAACAAATTCGATTGTTCGAAGTCTAAATACTGGCTTGGCTTGTCCTCGGGAAAGGTGCGCAACGTATGCGCCCAGGGTGTTCCTTATCCCAGAAAGGAAATTCAAAGTAGATCTAGACCGACGAAATTAAAAGTTTGAATGTGATTTTGATATATGACTAATGTTCAGGTTGTGTTTGGTACTCCAAACCCCGCATAGGTTCACTAGTCACACACTGGTTTGAGTAGCCAACTCGCAAATCTCATTTGATTAGCCAACTCGCAAATCTCCTCAAAACAGCCAAAAAATGCTTGAAACAGGAGCCCCGTATTAGAAGGGTATAGTGACTATAATTTAATGTAGTTAAAAAAGCTTTGAACGACGTAAATTTGCAAAAATCTAAAGTCACTAATTCTTTATTAAAATCCAATATCTTTAACAAGCAAGATATCGGTTGTATAGTGTAGTGGTTATCACTTTCGGTTTTGATCCGAACAACCCCGGTTCGAATCCGGGTACGACCTTTTTTTTCAAAGATTGATCGCACTAACTTTTTTTTATATAGAGGCGATGAGCATCTTCATATTCGAACCACTTCTTCTCCAATGATCAGAACAATGTATGTGCCAAAATGTAGCCAATCGAGGCCATAATTATTTATCGGGAAATTCTCCCGTGTCCGTTCATTCACTAACCTGACAGCAAACCCAAGAACGCTCGTTCTAAAAGAGCATTGGCCAAAAAAGAAGCAAAGTTGGTGGAAAACACGAAGTCGGCTTTGTTTGTGCCAGGCGCCACCGGCAACAAGTTTTTGCATGATGCCATGATTGATTTGATGGCATTAAAGAAGCCAGACGCTAAAAAATTTTCGAAAAAAAACGAAATTAGACCATTTGAAGATGCCTCTGGGCTTGAGTTCTTCTCCGAAAAGAACGACGCTTCGCTTATGGTGTTGTCTACCCACAACAAAAAGAGACCCAACACCTTGGTGTTTACCAGATTCTTCAACCACAAAGTATACGACATGATTGAGTTGTCCATTCAGAACAACCACAAGTTGTTGGCCGACTTCAAGAAGTTGACGTTCCCAGTTGGATTGAAACCAATGTTCACTTTTAATGGACCAGCTTTCGACTCGCACCCCGTATACCAGCAAATCAAGTCGTTGTTCATGGACTTTTACCGTGGAGACGAGACCGACTTGCAAGATGTGGCCGGTTTACAGTATATTATCTCATTGTCCGTGGGAGAAATCGAGGACGAGAACTCGTCTACGTTGCCATTGGTGCATTTCAGAGTATACAAGTTGAAGTCATACAGAAGTGGACAGAAGATTCCTCGCGTGGAGGTGGACGAGATTGGTCCTAGATTTGACTTCAAGGTGGGCCGTAGAGTCACGCCAGCCCCAGAAGTGGAGAAGGAGGCAATGTCCAAGCCTAAGCAGTTGCAGGCTAAGGAGAAGAAGAACGTCACCACCGATTTCATGGGAGACAAGGTGGCCAAGATTCATGTTGGTAACCAGGATTTGAGCAAGATGCAGACGAGAAAGATGAAGGGTTTGAAGGCCAAGTATGACCAGGTGGACGATGCTGAGTTTGACGAGGAGGATTACGTTGAGGAGCCCGAGGCCAAGAGACAGAGAGTGTAATATAGCATAGAATAATGGAGGAAACACCTGAGAAAAGTAGAGCTTGTGGCTAGTTCATATTACTTCGATAGAGTCCTCTGGTAATTCTTGAGTCAATTGAGTAACGTGATGGACTACACCAAACTTCATAAGTCTTAGATTTTCTGATCTTAAAGGTTCTGAATTCAAAGTTGAAGCGTAATTTCAAGTTCGGAGATAGTCTGAGATCTTGTGCTTCCTACTTCTCAAACCAGTTTTAACTTTTGCACACGTCCATCAGAACATTACACCAAATCATATTAACCAAAAAAAAACAACAACAACGAAAAGGCCCTAAACAAGGTAAGCAAAACCCCAGTGATTTCTAAAACAATCTAAACAACCCAAATCTCCTCCCCATACCTAACTTCCCAAATCCCAGTAATCTTTAATTTGGCCCCAACACGACCATCACCATCTTTTTCTAACAACGAAGTCCAACTTTAATCATCCATCATGTCACTCCCGAAGGCGCTGATTTTCAAACCTCGGCGTTTTGATGCGGCTGAGTCTACCACAATCTCGCCAAAATCTTTCTCGGCAGATTCTACAAATGACGCTCCATCGTTTTCCACTTTTGCTAACATAAACACATACTCAGGTGAGGAACTCACCAAGAACGACAAGTACTGTGTGATCAAGCTTCCAGCGCAGCCAGACATACTCAATAATGACCGAATGGATCTTGCCGACGAGACGTTGAATGGTTACACCGACAACAGCACTAAAAGTGCTGTGGTGGTTTGTGAGAAGTTCATCAGTGTTTGGCCCTACAATTCTGCGGACTCTACTCCCATCAACTACGAATTTCCTCTCGAAGAAGGAGGTAACAATTCGTTAGAATTGGCAATTTTGACCCGTCCGGCTCCAGGAACGTCCACGGACCCAGGATTGGTCACCATCAACTCAGTCAATGGCCATGTCAGATTCTACGAAAGCGTCCATTATGCGCCAGCTTTAGGGCTCATTAACAGCAAACTCATCGAGACTACTGTTGCCATCCTGGCTGCCCAGGGAGAGTATATTACAGTGGCAGAAAATGTCGAGCCAGCAGGTATAGTGGTTGCAACATCTTGGAAACGAGTGGTGTTAGTGTTGTTGCGAGACTTCAACGGATCTCCGCACTTATCTACGTTGGAGCTTATTAGCCCGTCGCAGTCGCTGCGTGTTTTTGGCTGGTTGGGCCGTGGCAGTGGTGACAATATATCGAAAGACGTGGTTTCAATAAAAACAGGAAAAATTTCTGCTAATGGCATGTCCCAGGAGATCATTGTGCAAGATGCCGCCGGAGTATTTAAAAAGTTCATTTTCCAGTCGTCTGTGACCGGAGATCCTTCAATTAACCACAGGAAAACAACCACACACAAGTTGGCATCCTATTTGGAGAATAACATCGATGGCTTTATTCCTGGTGCGGTGGTTGATGTCAAGTACCTTGATCTTTGGCCGTTGAGGCTCCAATCCGATGCAGACATTTCTATTTCTGATGATGTTTATACGGCTTTGGTGCGTGTACAAAGTTCCATCCACGGCGAAAGCCATTACAGACTTTTGTTGGTCACCATGAAGATCAACGAGCTGGGTGTTCTCGTTTACGGCTCTCACCAATTGCCAGACGTGGGAAAAGGAATTTCAGACCAGGCAGCATTAAAGCCTCGTCTCTACATTCCCAAGCCAGGGTCGACTGCGTTTATTGTGGTTGACAACTCGGTGATTCTTACCGACATTAACACATCCTTTTTAACAAAATCACAGGCTCCAGCTTTTCTGTACTACACGCCCCAATGGGAGGATGTCATAAACTTTAAGTCATCGGTGCAGATCGTGGGACTTGGATATGAAGACAAAGTTGACGATAATGCGAACTCTTCATTAGTTTTGATAACTAAAGGCTATGGAGTATTGCGAATTGAACGTTTTCCTGACTCTAAGGATGGTTCCTCTTCGGATGTGACCGACTCGACCGATCCAGTTTACCTTCTCAAATCTCACATTCAACAGGCTATTTTTTACCACAACTCTGATGCCGTTGACTTTGATGTGGGTTCAACTTTCCCTATCGATGTGGTTTCACAAGCCACCCACGAAATTTTAAAGGAAATTTTGGAATCATCGTGTGCCTATCTCCCTCCGTTCTTCTCCAGCACTAGAGACTCGTTCTCTACCAGAATCACACTCTTGCGCGAATTGATCTCGTATGTCTCGCGAAATTTCACTGACTCGTGGTTTGTGATTCTTCCAGATATTGTTCAAGCATTGGAGAAATTGGAAGCCGCCCAGAATTTGTGGCTCCTCATCGATGTTGACACCACTGAAGCTTCACTTTTGAAGGCCAAATTGACATCTGTCATTGAGAAGCTTGAATTAGGCAGCGGCGACGACATCGCGCGTTCGTTCTTTCTTCATAATGTCAATGATATTCTTTTGGTTTTGACACTGTTGGTGCAACAATTGAACCAAGACAATTTTTCTTTTCAGGTTATTGTGAAGATCTTAGTGGCCACATTGCATGATGCAGTGGTGAAAAATGAGAAGTCTCATGTTACCGGAGTCGAGCAGATTCCTACAAGAATGCTTTGGATCTTTGAGCTGAAGTTGGTAATCTTAGCCGAAGAGGTCTTTTCAAAGGCTTACTGTACTAAGGGCACTAATATCATTAATACTCCAAATGACCGTCAGGATCTTGTCAAAATGAGTTACACATTGTTCTTTTTGGTTACTTATGCCATCCAATTTATGCAAGACACAGAGGATAACCAATTGAAGGGCTACTTGGACTGGTATAAGCTGAGAAAGGGTGATTGGGTGAACGCATTGATTTCAAACGGTATGGTAGGGGAAGCGTTGAAGATGACTGAAAACTTCCAAGATTTCTATTCTCTTGCCTTGGTTTTGGATAAAGAGAAGGAACAAAGATCGCCAGAATATGTTCTGGAGCAGATTCGTTTTTTCGTGGACAAGTATGGCTATTCTTTTGCATCTAAATTGTTTGAGTACTACATCAAACACGACCAGATCATGATTCTTCTTCTGGATTGCACATCGTACCTGGGATACTTGGAGCAGTACTTCAAAAGTAACCCGCGTACAACCTCGCAGGTAGCTTGGATCTATTATTTGCAATCAAAGAACTTCAAGGACGCCTCCAACGTGTTGATGTTATTGACTTCCAAGAAAGAGACAGACAACCAACAAAGCCAAGAGCTCAATTATTCATTGGCCAAATTATCGGCCATAGCTGCCAAGGCAGACGACATCTCCGGAGAAGAGAGTCCCATACTTGATGAGATTGCCATTGAGGCAGAAAACAACCTTTTGGTGATCAGAGTGCAGAACAAGATTCATCATTTATTGAGTTCATATGTGCAAGGAAAGAAAGACCTTATAACTCTCGATTACTTCTTGAAGAATTTTGCCAATGTCAAGATACCTAAAAGGCAGCTTAAAGTGGAAATTGAAGCATTCTTCCAGCGGTTTGTGGACCAGCTACCTATATTGAAGGAGCAGCTCATCTTACTCTTGACCTCTATTCTGCCCAAACAGCAGTTTTCTTCAGTGTACGTTGATGCACTCTTCGTTGCTGCTCTGATAGCTAGCGACGATATTTACCAGGAGCAAGCAAGGGAGGTTTGGCTCAAATTGTTGACGCTTACAGACGACTGGAGTGAGATCAATAACACCAGTGACAACGTTGATGAGGTTAACAAGATGAAGGTTAGAGAAACTGCCCTCTACACCACCATCAAGGAAGTTCAATATAACCACGGAATCATGAGTGTTCTAGAAAGTCTTATTGAATCATTAAAGGAGGAATCTGGTGACGACGTGTCTTCTTTATTCGAGAAGGCTCGGCAGCTAGTGAAGTCCAGCAATCTTGCGTTGTGGGTGGAAACAATCAGGACAGAGGCGCACTAGCAAATATTGTCATTACATCTATAGAGGTCCATTATCGACCAAAAATGGTCGAAATTTTATCATTAGTACATAAAATTTCCCATAGTACATCCAATTAGCATTTATATTCACAAATAGTTTTAAGACAATCATAAATTATCCATCAGATAGTACTGAAAGTGATACTAAATCTCCCAAAGTACTATTCTTGGCTACTTATGAAGCTTCCGAAGCATCATACGGCCTTGATACTCCCATATCTTCCATTAATACACATTAGGGCCCCTAAGCCAATTATACCCATTAGTTGTCCTCTTCTTTATCTTTGTCCAAGCTGATTCGTACCAAACATTCAGGCAAAGGCGGAGTTTCGTCGTAGTCCTTATTAGCATGTTTTAGAAGCCCCAAAGACGCCAACGAGACCGAGTTCATGACATTCTGCCAATTTGATAGAATCAACGCGACACTTTCAGCTCCATCGGCCATGGTGTCTAGTTTTGCCTCAATCTGTTCTAGCTGTACAGCCAATAACCCTGTGAATTTCTTAAGCTGCCGAAGGTCATGAAGTTCTTCTCGCTTAGCTGTAATTTTCTCCTGTAAAGACATGGTGTTAGTTGTTTATCTTGTTGGAGTTGTGTGTGGAGAGTATCTGAAGCTTGAGTTGCGTACAGGAATATGATAAATGGAACCCATTGCAAATTCTTTTTTTGTGGACAATGCATTTGAATATATCAAAGTAAGACATACTTTATTTGTAGATAATATTTTAAAAAATGAATTCTTTTAAGACCCTTAGTGCCCCAATTATTGTCTCTCCATCCAATCTCCTCCCTTCTGACTGACCTCATACATGCACTCCCAATGTTTATTGATCTCAACTACTATATCTTTTAACATGGCTAAATTATCGATAGGCTCACAGCACTATAATGCCAAAAGCAGACGTTCCAGCATGATAAACAGTACAAGCTCACAAGGCACCCAAAATAGCGTGGTGAACTCATCACAGACTGTGCCGCTGGAGCCCGAGTCCAAGCAATCCAGAGATATCGACAGTTACATGGTCCAAAACAAGTTGCTTGCTATCAAAAACGCGGAGTTGACGCAGAGGATTGCTGATTTGGAGTCTAAAATTGCTCAACTTGTCACAGAGAATGTAGCGCTTCAGAATAGCAGCGAAAGCGAATCAAAGTTTAGAATACAGAATACCTTGGAGATCGTAGAGTCCGTGATGGCTGATCGGTTTACAGGGATTTTACAAGAGATTGAGAGCATCCGAAGGCAAGAGAAGTTACCACTGTCCACTCTACTCAGTACATTGCAGACGGCGTTGGCATCTTGTGGTCCTATGAGTTCTACGCCTCGCGCTGATGGAGAAGACAACCACTTGGGGATCCAGGCATGGGGAAATTATCCGCTAGATGACGACAACGACCAAGGTAGTGAGAATAGTAAGGAGCGGTCGGTTTCGGTGGCCAGCCTGGCGGATTTGGCTATGTTGGAGGATCTGGGGAAGAGTTCACTGCCTGAAACAACCCAGAATTTGGTAGGAAAGCTGCTTTTACCCGAGTTGAGCACCAAAGTCTCCGTATATTTTGATAAGAATGGGGTGGCTGGCCAATCGACGCCGTTGTTGCCAATCGAGGAAAACGATACACCGAGAAAGAGAACGAGGTCTGTTACTAAAACAGAAACTGATAAGCAGGTTGATGCAAATGGGTTTCAGGATATCAAGAGAGAATCAAGACCACGTAAGAGAAAGCCACTCTCAAATGTCACGAACAGAAGGAGATCGGTTCTACGTCGAAAAGCAAAGGAAGTTGAGGAGGTGGATTCAAATATTTTTGATTTTGTTGACCAGCATGAATTGGAGAATCAGGCCAAAAGCCACTAGGATTACTAACGATGCGATCCATTGGGATCGACGGTTGATGATACCAATCCAAATTACATTCCAGTACCATCTAATTACCTGCATTATACACTCATGTTCATTTTAATGGCCGGAGCAGGCTCGTAGCCCACGATCTCGAAGTCTTCAAACTTAAAGTCGTCAATGGATGTGATCTTGTTTCGTCTCTCTTCCTTGATCACCAACTTAGGAAACTGCTTGGGTGTGCGTTCCATCTGAGTTTTCAACGCGTCAATATGGTCCAAATAGACGTGTGCATCACCCAAAGTATGGATGAACTCGCCACAGTCCATGTCCACCACATGGGCGATCATTTTGGTAAGCAAGGCATAAGACGCAATGTTGAATGGTACGCCTAAACCCATGTCACACGATCTCTGATACAATAGACACGATAATTTGGGTCTGGCGGTCAGTTTGGCCAGCTTGGTGGAGTTGGGTTCTGGAGTTTCGCTGGGGAAGCTCACGTAGAACTGGCAGAACACATGACATGGAGGCAATGCCATCTGTGGGAAGTCGGGCGGGTTCCACGCTGACATGATGATCCTGCGATCGTATGGATTCGTTTTCAACTTCTTGATCACGTCCTGGAGCTGGTCAACACCCTGGCCCGTGTAATCGTCCTCACAGGTCTTGTATTCAGCACCGAAATGACGCCACTGGAATCCATATACTGGACCCAAATCACCCACGCGTCTATCAGTAAGTCCTAAATTGTCCAAAAACTCTCTAGAGCCGTTGCCTTCCCAAATTCTGACGCCTTTTTCCAGGAGCTTAATGGCGTCCGTGCACCCTTCAACGAACCAGAGAAGCTCATGGATGATACCTTTGGAGAAAACACGTTTGGTGGTCAAAAGTGGGAAAGTGTCATTCGAGAGATCGAATCGAAGCTGAGGAGGCGCAAAAAGCGATTTAGTTCCTGTTCCAGTTCTGTCAGGACGATGTTCGCCTTCATCGATGATTTTCTTGCATAAGTCTAGATATGCCTGTTCGGCAGAATTTGGAGGGAAAGTCATGAGTAGTACGCGTTGAGACAAATGGGGTATACCAATGTGTAGGTGTAGGTCCCGATGTGAGAAGATGAGAATGTGTGAAATATGATGTGGACGACATGAAATCTAGTAAGATATTAATAAGAAGCGAGAAAAGAGAAACTATCAGAGAGTAGCAATGAATTAGAAATTATGAGCTAATTCGATCAAGTGGAGAATTCAGATCAAAGGAGTTAACCAATATATGAGATTCAATCACTTAGCGAGGGACAATCACTAAGCGAGGGATACTACAAATAAAATAATTAGGTTTAGGTATGGCACACGAATGTGAAACTACTAGCAGAATTGGATGGGCAAATATAACAAAAGTTGTCACCAAAATCTTCTATTAAAGTACTAATTTCAAGCACAGGACGCGAAATTAAGATTCACTGATGATTTTGAAGAATGGCTTGTGGTAATTAGATTATAGTTCCAAATCTCAAAAGCTAATGAAAGTTATGGATAACAAATTTGCTTACCCAATTTAATCATCCGCTTTATTAAAATCTTCAAGAAGCCAGCTAGAACGTGCAGATTATATGAAATGCATAGCCACCTTCGCATAACCAACTCTATTCCTGCTCTTAATATTAATTGAGGACGTTCACCATCACTAAAAGTATTTTGATTCCTTGAAACATAAGTTGTGTATTTCCTTAATAAGGCATAGGCATTCGAACTCCATCGAACTCTGGGTGGTCACCAATAGCAACCAGGAGATGGTCTTTTTTCCTCCATTTGCACTACAAAATACTGGATTATTTGATCGCCTTCAAAACTTTAAATTATCAAGTATTATGATGAACATCAGCACCGAGTGCAGTTGCTTTCACCTTCGTTTCGTAGTAATAGCTTTTGGTGCCTCAAGATCATTTCTAACTTGGCATTGATGTTTCGCAATTATCCCAAGATTTCGCAACCATTATCAAACTGACTATTCTAGCCACAATTCGTTTAATTGATTCGTATGTAAAGTAATAACCTTTTGAACCTTCCCAGGCATATTACTCAATAATTTCGTCTCCTATCTACAATATCAACTACAGTAAAATTGTTCTCACATTTTATATTCTCACTATAAACTCACAGAGTTCAACTTGAAGGTAGCATCAAGCTTACTTCTTCTCGCCGAAAACAGCGTCAGAAGCCTGCTGCAAGAAGGACTTGTCGCCCAGTCTAGTGCTGTCGCCAACGGCGTTGTCAGCGGAGTCGGTGACCTTGTCCTTGGCCAACTCGAAGGTGCCCTTCTGGTCATCTGGCTTCACAGCAGAAGCGATCTTGTCGGAAATATCTTTGCGGCCGGTGTCAGACATGTTTAATTGTTTTGTTTGATGGAGAAAAGAAAACTGTGGGCAAATGCTCCTCTATTTATACCCTTGTCTTTGGTATCCTCATTGCCATCAGCAAGCAATTGTGCAGTGCATTTCTCGAAATTGCTTGCTATGGTTTATTGCTCTGGGGTAGCCGACATGCATTGTGGCCACGGTGACCCACTGTTGCTATTGCACTAGCCACACCATTTACCCCGGAATTCCTGGATATGACCCAGCAAAAGCTTAAAAAAGGTGTGCCCGTGACCACGATTGCTAACTGATCTTATGAAACTCGGAGCATTTTGTCCTCATTGGGCCATTGGTTTCACCACATTTACTGACCACAAAATTCCATATTCATGTCCAAAAGGGCAATAATCTAAACATAGCCAAAATTGCCAATTCCAAGTCCTCATAGTCTTTCGTGTTGGAAACCTACAAGTTTAGCCATCTCAAGTACCGGAACCATTGCGGTTCTACAAGAACGCACCGTGACGTTGCAATTTCCGTAGCATTAGTGCCATCCACAGTGAATGTGGATAAGGTGCCTTCAATCACCACTTTGCGACCCCTATGTTCCACCACTTTCGCGTGTAGAACGACTGTAGAATCAGGAGGCGCCTGGTTATGAAAGTTAATGGTAAGATTGGCAGTCACACCCTTTTTAGACGGCAATTTGGCAAATCCGCATGCACATAATCCTTCGTCCAAGATGGTGGACGTGACTCCATTGTGAATTAGACCGTCCTGACTGATCAATTCCTTGCCCAAATGGTAGAAACCAGTGAGTTCACCTTTGGACTCATTAATGAAAAGAACCGGGTCAATTTCAAAAAGATTGGGTCCGAAAAGTAGACCCGTGCCCACATGATTCTTATGGTGCTGTTCAGGGAACATTTCACTAGTGTAGTACTTGATGGTGGAGTCATCCTTGTCGAGTTTTTGGTAAAGAGAAGACGACTCAATAGTCTCCAACACAGACTTGTTGATGTGGGTCAATTTCGAGGGTTGCCAGTTTCCTTTTCTCCACAGACTAGGGAATAGAGCAAATCCGGCACCAAAGGCTACGACGGGAACGGTTAAACGGGTGAAGGTTCGAAACATCAGAAGAAAAGGTGGTTGGTGGAGAGTGGGGGGCACGGGTGTAGGGGAAGTAGTAGTAGTTGACCTTGAAGGCTCAAAATGAACAGTAGAATATCGAAATGATGGATTTTTTTCTCTTTTCATCTAAATTATTAGCCTCATTGCTGCTATAATACTTATTCTCTAATTCATTTTTATACTAACATCATATGGGAAATAGAACTGTCATTATTGAGTTTCTATTTATGCTCACTTGAATCTTGTGCCAAATCTTCGCAGTGTGATACTCACAATGGTCACTGAATTCAGACCATTCGATAAAACTACTCAAAACACATAAGGAAAAACAACACAACACTTTTGAAGACTGGATTTAATTTAGAATCCATGAATCTCACAATTCGAAAGAAAAAAAAAAGGAAAACCTCCCAGTTTACTCTCACCTTCTCATCCTACTTACTACCTCCCAGATCAAGTTTCCTGCAGTACCACATCGATAATCCTAAGAATCCCACCCAAACCTTCACCTCCGCTATTTAGCACAATTGCATGGCTTCATCGCATCTCTCCTGCCTCAAACATCACCACTACACGTAACGTCCCAGCATGTCCATGCGCAAGGACTTTTCGTCCCTCAAAAAACACCGACATTCCGGTGTTCTACCCAAAAACCTACTAGCGGGTCCAACCCAGAGAATTCAAATCCCTACAGCTGAAACCATAAACTCAGGTGCCCTCTATGTGGTCAGGCCACTGGATCTCTCGGAGAAGGTGCGGTCTCAGGACATCAAAACATGTTTTTTCCTACCGTTAGCCATTATAGATAGTGGGATACATGAACAACCAGCATTCTCGTTAGACGTGACCAGCGTCGAGTACAACGGAACTACCATTGTTTCAACTGGCGAGCGGGACTTGGTGCTTAACTTATCGAAAAACGGCCAATATTTATACTTTACAAGATGCAAGGCATACATAGACAAGATGGTTATTCCGAAAGACGCCTTGCGCCATGTGTGGATGTCAAATGACGACCGCAATGTGCTCTTTGTGCTTCAGAAAAAATTTGGGCTTATATATGTACGTTTTGCTGCCAAATCACCCGAACTCCACCTTCTCTTTCAGAGAGATCAACCTTCATGGATAGCAGGAAAGTTTGTGGTTGAAGATGCTAATATCGTCGCGGAAATGTACAATCAACGGCGACAGAAACGTGAGAAATCACTTAAGGATCCAGAAATGGTGGTCAAGTTGGTAAGCTCCCCCGAGAGCTCTCAAATCATCAGTGATCACACTTGCGAGGATGCCAACTTACTTGGAGCGTCTGACAATGTGTTGCTGAATGGACTACCGAATGTCCTCAAGCCTGCAAAGATTAAGCGACGCCAGACACGCGCTATCTCGAAGATGATGGAGAAAGACTCAGACTTGTATGCTATATACTCGGAGAAATCCGTCGACTACGAGGAAGACGAGGATGACGAAGAAATTGCCGACGACGACGCCCCCATCATCCAGGAAACTCCCGCTCCATTTGACCCACCTTTACGGTATACGCTCAAAAACGGAAAGAAGTTTATTGTTGCGTATAATGATTTCAAAACATTATACAATAACGACTGGATAAATGACACATTAATTGACTTTTTTATTGCATATGACATAGATCGTGCTGAGCATGAGCTCCATCTGATTCAAGAAAACGAAGTGTATGCGTTCAATTCGTTTTTCTTCACGAAACTAATGTCTAAAACTGACGACCAGGAAACTCCTCAATATTACGCGAACATTCGCCGCTGGCTCACTAAACTTGATCTCATGAGCTACGAACGTGTGGTCTTGCCCATAAACGAACATCTCCACTGGTTCTGCGCCATCATTAAGAACCTACCTGCACTAGTTGAGGCAGCTACCGAATACAATCGGGACCCCAAGAAGGGCCAGATCAACGAGGCCACTGGAAAGAAATATAGAGTGGAACCCGTAGTGGAGGTTTTTGTCTTGGACTCATTGCGCCAGTCTCACTCAAACATTGCTGGTCCGTTAAAGACTCTCATAGACGAATATTGCAGAGACAAGTATAATGTCCCCATCCCTCCCGAATTGATTAGAGTTCAGAGTGCTCGAGTGCCAAAGCAGCGGAACTTCAATGATTGTGGAATCCATGTCATTTATAATGTACGCAAATGGCTCAGTGAGCCTAGTGTGTGTGAAAAGGTGTGGAGGAAGTTTGGGAAGTCCCAGCGGGCATACTTTAGTGGTTCAGAAAGGAATAACATGAGACGCTCGTCCATAGATACCCTATTGGAGCTCCACACTAAGCAGATGCCCCAAATTGGCACCAGTGCAGAAGAAGAAAGTAACGACCACTCAGATGACGAGATCGAATTGATTTCTTATCACTCTTCCAAGCCGGAAGTTGAGATTCAAGATGTGAATTCCGAGAAGAAGGAAACAGGAAAAGTGGAGTTGGACAAAGAAAATGTTCTCAAGGATTTACCGAACTCAAGGGAAAGCCCAGCTACAGAATCTTCTCCTTCTCAGAATCAATTTGTAGAGAAATCGACCCCTGGCAAAATGTCCACGAGCAAAAATGAGTCAAACAAAGCTACTGAGGCGGTTTTGCCCGATGCTGGAAAGTCCCGATCAACTACACCTGTTAGGACTTTGGATCCAAGGGTATTCAAAGCAGCCTCGTCACCATATTCGAGTCCGCGAGTGAAGTCGAGCAAAACCTCGGTTGACTACTTGAGTGGGGAAACTAAAGAAAGGTCAATATCCAATCTGTCTTACCAAATTGAGCATCCTTTTATTCGTCGCTTGTGCATGAACATTCACGTTAAGCAGCACGCTATTGACTTTCTCAATAGGTACTTTATCAATCACTCGAAGAAGTATGATCCATTCCGGCTGCAAATCATTGAATTTGTCAAGAATTACAACTTTTTCGACCCTTCTCGGGAAAAAGATCAGTGTGATCTTTTGATACTGAACTTCAGGGAGCAATTGCAGGAACCTCCAGCTCCAGTGGATGAGCCATTTGTAATACAAGAAGCTGACGATTCGAATAGTGAGCTCAACCAAAGCGTGAATGATCTTAGAATTCTGAATGACGATCGCAAACTTGCCCGAAATACTGCTACTCCGGAAGCCACGCGCAAGTTCATGAGGGAAGCTGACCAAATTTCACCCATTCGTCAGCGCAAGGTAGATGGAAACCCGAATTTGGATGCGATCTCGACGATTTCTCCTCCCCGTCACACTCGAAGTTGGGATCAGCAAGATGACGAAGATAGTGATCTTGAAGTTCTCGGGGACGAAACCTTGCGGATTGTCTCTTCAGAGACTTCAAAGAAGTCAGCGAGCCTGCGAAGATCCTCGAAATCCTTTAGCACGCCTCCAGAGCAAGAAAAACGGAAAAACCGTAAAACCACGCTGGGTTCCCAACCACTCATTGCAAACTCGTTTGACATGGTGGTCTCCATCTCAGATGAGGACGACTCTGTTAAAGGTAGTAAGGTCACCAGAGATAGCAAACTGCTGTTGTCACCTTCTACAAGTACAAGGGATACACCAGCAGGATCCAAACGTCGGAAAGTGGAGTCCAAAGTTAAGCTCCGTCATGCATATAAATGAGACTATTTCTGATCAAACTTGTTGATACCGAAATGCATACAAGCCCAAATCACTTGTCAAACATTTTGTACCAACCACTTCTCAGCCTCGAATTTTCCCCATACAAATCTCATCAGAATCCCTGCAGCATAATTAATGTCCACAGAAAAGTCACCCGAACCAGCCGATCCCATTTCGGCCCCTACTACTCCCGTTTCTCACACTCCACAGACTCCCCCCGACCTTCCACCTAAAAACGCACCTCCCTTGCCTCCCAGAGATGGAAAACCCAACTTCAAGCCCATATACAACATGAAGTCTCTGACTGCTACGATTTTGGCGTTTCGACAGAGTGAATTGTACGGTTCTCCAGGCATGAACATGTATGGAGACATCTTTGCCAGCACACCAGTTGAAATGGAACCGCGGTTGGCCACTGCTGTGTCCGACAGCCCCGAATGGGCCTCAATTATTCGCGATTATAGCGATGAATACATTCGGACGAATCGGGTTCACGAAATTGAACAATTGGTATTAAAAGGAATCCCAGCCAGTGTCAGGCCATTAGTCTACTTGAAGACGATGCGTGTGAGAAGTCATATTGAGAACGTTAGCTACCATAGTGTGGTAAAAAGAGCCAAATCTGCTCAATGGGAGAACGCGTGTGCCGTGGAGTCTTCTTTGCCTGAGGATGTGGCCGAATTGTTACAAGTTTACGAATATTGCATCAAAGAAATAAACTCTGCGGCACAAGAACCAGACGTGACCACCAAGAAGTTTGTTAATGGCGTTTTGCCATTTTTGGTTAATCTTCCAGGCTTAGGGAAACCCGAGGTGCTTGCTTTAGTATTTAAATTCGGTGCCCTTGTGAATAGAGCATCCAAAGACGAGTTTTATTATAAATGCAGCAGAGCAGTGGAGGATGCTGACGGCGACGTACTTTTGCACATTTCCAAACAGGGAGTTGATATCTCAGAGTTTTATAAAGGCATTCTTCTGGATCTTTTCTCGAGTGGCATTGAACAGGAGGTCTTGCTCTGCATTCTCGACTTGATAGTATTTGAGGGAATTGACTTTTTGGTTCGTCTAATTGCTGCCCTATTCAGCGAACATTCTGCAAAAATCTTGAAAGCAAAGGATGACGAGCTTTCAAATTACATATTTTCTGACAAGTTCTTATTGAGTGCTTCTCATGATACGATTTGCAAAGCTACGGATACAGAAATCTCGTTGATCAAGTACGAGAATGAATTTCAATTGATGAGCGCCAATGCAATTAGTGGAAATGATAACGAGCTCTGCAACTTGAAGGATGCCAATGAGGACTTGATGCTTCGTATTAGTGATATCAGAAAGAAATTTGAGAATTTGAAGAAGACTCAAACTGAGATCCTCAGCCAGAGTGAAGAATACACTCAACGATTACTGGCCGCACAGAAAGAGAAGAAGGACCTTTCAGACCTTGCACAGGAGCTCCAGGCTAAGTATGCCCATTTAACTATGAAAGAGAATTTGAACAACACAATTCAGGCAAACAAGGAAATCTCCAGCGAAAACGCGGATTTGGAAGCCCAGATTGAAGAGATTTCAAAGAAAGTCGAAGGTAAGAAACAAAAGCTCGAGAAGATAAGCAATGCTTAGACGGTATTGGACAACTTGGTTTTTGTCGTACATTTTGCGGCTTCTGTCGTACCAGGTGTGCATATGCTCTCTAGTGGCCTGTCTTAGATTGACCTCTGACTCAGATTTTCAACTCGTTTTCATTCGTTGATTTGCCATAAAAAAACAAAGAAGATGTCCGAAAAGCAATCCGTGGGAATTGTTGGGGCCGGCTTGGTTGGTTGTCTTGCCGCGTTGGCATTTCAAGCCAAAGGCTTTGATGTTACACTTTTTGAGATGCGCCCTGATCCGAGAGCTTCCAGTGAGGCCAAACGAAGCCTAAGATCCATCAATTTGGCAGTAAGTGACCGCGGAATCCGTGCATTGAAGTACGTGAACGAAGAAATGGCTTCTCGTGTGTTGGAGCATGTGATTCCAATGAAAGGTCGTATGATTCACGATCTCAGCGGCACCAAACAGGAGTCCCAGTTGTATGGTCTCTTTGGCGAAAGCATCAATTCCATCGATCGTCTATTTCTTAACAAATGCTTATTGAATGAACTCAAGAATGTCACGGTTAAGTTCAACTGCAAGTTGGTGAGTGTTGGAAATGTTCACACTACAGGAGCCAAGGCTTTCTTGGAATTTTCAACTCTGGAAGAAGGAATTGCGAAACACGAGTTTGACTTTGTCGTTGGAGCAGACGGTGCCCACTCTCACTTCCGTTATCAAATGCAAAAACACATGCGTATGGACTACAGCCAGAAGTATGTGGATATGCAATATATGGAGCTCTATATTCCTCCAGTGGAAGGTGCAGATGCTCAAAGCAAGGAAAGATTTGCAATTGATGCCAATCATCTTCACATTTGGCCACGTAAGGACTATATGTTGATTGCTCTAGCTAATGGAGATGGTTCCTTCACTTCCACTTTCTTCAGCCCTTGGAAGGTGATTGAGTCGATCGGGAGTGAACTGGAGTTCTTGGAATTCTTTCAGTCGAGTTTCCCAGATGCCTACAAATTGATTGGAGAGGAGGGTTTGAGATACGCATTCTCCCATCAACCAAGAGGCTCATTGATGCAGGTGGCAGTGAATCCGTACACTAGTCCAAATAACCGTGCCATTATAATTGGAGATGCTGCACACTCTATGGTTCCTTTCTACGGTCAGGGCATGAACTGTGGCTTTGAGGATGTGCGTGTGTTGATGGAGCTCATTGATAGCAACGAAGGAAGCGCAGAACGTGCGTTTGAGCAATACACTGGCGCAAGAAAGGGAGATTTAGATGCTATTTGTAAACTTGCTTGGGATAATTACTATGAGATGTCAACGAAAGTCATTGATCCTTTGTACTTGGTCAGAAAGAAGGTGGACTACTTTTTGGGCAAGTATGCCAATGGCATTTTGTTTCCATGGATCCCCATGTATACGATGATTTCTTTTCGTGGAGATATCCGATACTCGGATGCTGTTCGTCTTGAAAAGAGGCAGACTAAGGTTCTTAATTGGATGCAATATGTGACGGTAGGTACATTCGCAGCAGTTGCGATTGCGAAGGCTACGCAAGTGTGGCAAAGGCGTTAAAACCGAGAGTGAATACTGAGTACGAATGAATTGAATGAAATAACTACAAACCAAGGAAGTTGGACGGTAATGTCAATGAGATATTTTAGAGTGATAGTGCGACTACACCCAAAAGTTCCAGCACTACCCAAATGCGCAAGAATGGATATCAAGGAAAAGAGAGAATGGCAATAAAGTAGAAATTCGAAAACATCCATCCATGCAAAAAGCCAACTAACATATTTTCAAACCAGATATTGAGAACCGTAGATTGGTTGTCATCTCTAGGTGCCTCCAACGGCGAAGGCCCAAATGCACTACCGAAAACCATATCGAAAAAAAAAATTTAATCAACTACACCCAACATCACTTGTACATAGTCCACCATGTTGCGTGCTTCTATCTTGAGACAGGCCCGGGGCTCCAGAATGTTTGGAGTGTCTGCAATCTACAATAACAAGGCCAAGTCTCCTTTGGAAGTTTTTTTTCAGACTTTCAGAGATGAGGTGAAAAAGTCGTCAGAGCTTAAGGACAACATCAAGGCCTTGCAGGATGAGACCGGCAGAGTCGCTGAGAGTGAAGCCTTCAAGAAGGCGAAGGAGGCATACGACAAGGCACAGAAAGGTAGCTCAGCTGCCGGAAAAATGGCCAAAAAGACTGCTGAGGCAGTTGGAGATGTTGCACACAAGGCTTGGGAGTCCCCCGTAGGAAAAGGAGTCAGAACAACGGTTAGAACGGGTGCAGAGGCTGCTGATAAGGCATTTGAGCCAGTCAGAAATACTCAGGTTTACAAGGATGTGAGTGAAATTATCGACGACGGATCATCCACGGCATATGGAGGATTTTTGACCAAGGAACAGAGAATTGCCTTAAGAAAGAAGGAATTAGAAGCCAAGATGAAGAACGGAAAGTTGTGGAAACCTGTCAAGGAGAATGAAGAGGCCGGGGGAGAATTGGTGGCTACCAACATCAAGGCTAGTGGGCCATCAGTGGGAGAGAAGTGGGAAGAGTTCAAGTTGAAGTCTCCAGCCGGTCGTGGATTTGTATACTTGAAGGAGAAGTGGGATGAGTCCGAAAACGGATTGATTTCGCTCGTCAGAACTATTTTTGAGAAGGTTACCGGGTTTTTCTCCGAAACCGAGCAAGCCAAGGTGGTCAAGCAGTTCAGACTCATGGACCCCAACTTCCGTGTGATTGATTTCACCAGAACGCTCACCAACTACATTGTACCGGAGTTATTGGATGCTTACATCAAGAACGACGAGGCTGTGTTGAAGGAGTGGCTCTCAGAGGCTCCATTCAACGTGTGGCAAGCCAACAACAAACAGTTTGTTCAACAGGGCTTGTTCTCCGATGGTAGAATCTTGGATATCCGTGGTGTGGAGGTTGTGACGTGCAAAAGCTTGCAACCCAACGACACCCCCGTAATTGTGGCCAGCTGTCGTGCCCAAGAGATTCATTTGTACAGAAAAGCTAAGACCGGAGAGGTTGCAGCAGGTACCGAGGATCACATCCAGATGAGCACGTATGCAATGGTGTTCACGAGAATCCCTGAGGAGATGGATAACGAGACGACCGAGGGATGGAAGGTAATCGAGTTTGCCCGGGGCGGATCGAGACCATTCCATTAGTACATGTATAAAGGTGGGCAACCACAATGCACAAACAGAAAGGTAAGGAGCCGGTAGAGAGTCTGGAACATAAGATGTCCTTCAGAGGGTATTGAATAGTGGAAAGATAATAGAATTCATGGGAACAGACTTGATACCGCCGAGGAAGATCTGGGTCTACGATCAGAAGATAACAAGACAGGTGTTGATCATGCTGAAACAGATGGTACCCGGTGAGACTATAAATATCCAGTAGTTAATCATTCAATGTTACCAGTATTTACAACATAAACATGTGAAGATGTCATGTGTAACGACTAAGTACTAACCTGAACTCTTCTTCATCTCTTTGAACGAATTGGGAAATTTGTTACAATTACTAATACAATATGGACTTACAATCAGAGAGAGAAGGGTGTTCAGTTTTATTGTCTCAAATATTTTATTCTTATCTGTTTCATTTTTTCCATTGAAATGACCTATTGTGGACGCTTGCCACAAAACACCCGTACACCATGCAACTAACACTTGTTATTCACGAAAAAAACATTGATACCTCAAATCACCCATCATGTCTGACGGATTTGCTTCAAAAGAAGAGGTTGAGAAGGTGTTTTCCAAGTTGAGACAACATCCAGCCAATCAGGTGTGTTTTGACTGCCCCAATAAAAACCCAACATGGACCTCCATCCCATTTGGTATTTTGCTCTGTCTTGAATGTTCAGCGGTTCACAGAAACTTGGGTGTTCATATCTCGTTTGTAAAGTCGCTGAACTTGGATCAGTGGCAAAGAATCCAATTGCGCCACTTCAAGTTTGGCGGAAACCACGTGGCAAAGGACTTTTTCACGAAGAACGGCGGTTCTCAATTCATCAACGGGAAATCAGACCCTACGTCCAAGTATACCAGTCCCGTGGCGAAAAAGTATAAGGAAAAGTTGAAGAAAACTGCACAGCAGGATGCATTAAAGCATCCTGATGTGGTGACGCTCGATGATAGCCTGGACTCGTTGCTGTTGGTGGATGGAAGCTCATCTAATGCCGCTTCTACCGACGATTTCTTTTCCAACTGGACAAAGCCCATCAACGCGTCCCCTTCGCCTTTGGCCTCCAGATCTGCTACCCCTACTCCTTCGGAAGACCTACAACTCCCCAAAAAGACAGCTGCTCCACGCATGTCAACCAGAGCCAAGGCCAATTCTGCCTCCACTGCTAAAAAGCTGATTTTGGCTGGAAAGGGCAACGGGCCCAGAACTTCCAGATTGGCTGCTAGAAAGCTCAAGCTGGAGGAGGAGATCGACTTCGACGAGATCGAAAGAAAGGCTAAGGAAGAGGCTGAGGAGGCGAAGAAGTTGGGTTACAACCCAGCCACCGAAGCTCAAGCTGTTTTGGAGAAGCCTCTGCCAAAGAAAAATTCTTTGTCGTTGAGTGGAAGCTCTGCGGCCTCTACCCGTGAGACATTGGCGGCAGCACCTATTCAGGAAACTACTGTTCAATTCCAGAAGTTGGGATTCGGAATGACTCAAGGTGAAAACGTGGTGGCCAGTGCCAACAACAAGAAGTACAAGGAGGTGAAATATACTGGCGAGGTTGCCGGCAAGTACGGCACCCAAAAGGGTATTTCGTCGGACGAGTACTTCGGGCGGGGCCCCAGATTTGATGAGACAGCCAAGACAGAGGCCCGCCAGAAGCTCCAGGCGTTCAACGGTGCGCTGTCTATCTCTTCCAGTTCGTACTTTGGAGAAGATGAGCAGGCTCAGCAGGGTGGTGCTCCACGCGCAGCACGCCCAGGTCAGCAAGGCATTGGTTTGGGCGACTTAGAGAACGCTGCCCGGGACTTTGCCTCAAAGTTTTCTGGCAACGCCAACCAGGACTTGGAAGTGTTAAAGGATGCATTGGAAGATGGTGCTACCAAATTGGGTGGCTACTTGCGGGACTTTTTACGTTAGTGGAAGTCTATTAATATCATTCATTACAGACCTACAGGTGTAGAGGGTGTGGGCCAAAAGTTGGGTACACACCATAGAGAGAAACAACAAGAGAATTGACCTCGCAGGGATCCATCCTATCAAGGGATGCTCAACAATTCCAACTAATCGAAGATAACCCGATAACAACCACCACACTACGGTAACCGTTTACAACCGCCTTACTACAGAAGTGTCAGCTCCACATTTGGACAGTTATGAGAATCAGTAGACCATCCTATGTCCAGAGCTCATGGCATGCTTCAGACAGGAATAATCAGATTATCATTAAGTGATTAGGTTTGTAGAGGAGAATTGATCGAGAATGAGACCCAACATCAATTGAAGTAGAGAAAGAAGCTTTGAGCCCAATAGAAAAAAGAAATGCCAACCAATGACGTCGATGACTGATTGCATCTGGCTCCATGGACTATTCCTCGTCCGAGCGGAATGTAGGGACGAATGTAATGCATCGATTCCGTTCGCCATTCCTTAATGCAAGCACTCCACATTTGAATTTGGGGTAGAACTTATATAAAACAATAGAATAATTACCCCGGAAACCGGAGAAACTAGCCGAAAATCTCTGCTAAACTTGGGGTAGGTAGTGGATACAGGGTTGCAAAAGTTTACCATTTGGCAATGATGCCATTGAAAAATTCTAAGATGAAGTTATTTATTGGATAGGCTGTCAACAGAAATAGTGAGGTGGAAATTTCTTCTTGTAATTGGCGATCTCATTCTCCGTATCCTTTGCTATCAGCATTTCCTTGGAGTCATCTCGTCGTATCGCTACACGCTGCCCCACTAATGTAGCCCCGCCTGACAAACCCGATCAAATAAGATTCTAACTTCATCCATAGAGGCTTCGGATCCGAAAATTCCCCAATTTAGTCGGTTGGATACTACTTGGTGCTTACTAAATGTGCCGTTTGTGCCGTTTGTGCCGTTCGTGCTACGCTGGTGGGGCCATCGGAACATTCAGTACCCCTCGTGAGTTTACAACAGATGAAGTACCCAGTAAGATTTGTTGGTCAGGTCGGTTTCTTTTTTTTGATTTGTTTTCGGGGCAATTTAGACCGTAAAAGAATTTTGAAAACAGCAGAAGAATCTCCACATGCCCAACTCTATCATAGTTCGCCCCACTCTGAATTTCGGGCCCATTGTCTCATTTTATTGGTGCTGAAACATCGTGTCTCTATGGTTACGTCATGGGACAATTCTCGGGGATTTAATAATATAATATGCTACCAGGGCTCGTGAGTTGCATCATCCCCAAGGTTGCTAATGTAAATCCCAGCAAAGTTTGATACCCACCGCGAAGAAGATAACTCTCGTAAAATATCATGAAAAATTACAGAAAACTCGGAACTACTAACCACTTAATGTCTGGTGACAGCATGCCAAGTATTGGTAAGTGTTTTGACAGGCGTTGCCAGGAAAAAATCAACTGGAAGCCAAGGGCTTGTGTAGGGCTAGTCTGGTTTGAATGCAGGCGTGGATGCACTTCTCCAATGAATCCCAGATGCTCATAACCTAAAAGCTACCGAAGCTTCCATTATGGGACAAGATGATAGGTGGGGGTCACATTCTAGTGTTATTGCTGGTGTTGCTAAAAATTAAAATGCAAAATGAAGGAGTCATGAGCCATCCCGGCACAACTATATAAACGGCACAGATCCTCTGGTTTAAACACATAACCAAAAATGGCCGACCACGAAAAACTGGAAAAGCTTCCCGACACCTCATCGAGTGGTTCCTCTCACCATGATGCTCACTACAATGAGGCACTTGTTCAAAATGCTGACGCTTCTCGTGAAGGTGAGCATGGTAACATCTTAGCTCAATACACCGAGAAACAGACGATGCAAATGGGACGTAACTATGCTTTGAAGCACAACTTGGATCCTGACCTCTTTGGCAGAGCTGCTGCTTTAGCCAGATCTCCAGGAGATTTTAACTCAATGGAGTTCTTAAGTCCTGAAGAGAAGGAGGCGTTGCACATGGAAGTGACCAAAAAGTGGCACATTCCACGGAAATTGGTGGAGGTGATTGCTTTGGGTTCCATGGCTGCTGCTGTGCAAGGTATGGATGAGTCTGTGGTCAATGGTGCCACATTGTTCTACCCTAAGATTATGGGAATCACCGAGATGAAGAATGCTGACTTGCTTGAAGGTTTGGTCAACTCAGCACCATATCTCTGCTGTTCCATAGTGTGCTGGTCATCGGATTACTGGAACAAGAAATTGGGCCGTAAGTGGACCATTTTCTGGACTTGTATGATCTCTGCAATTACATGCATCTGGCAAGGTTTAGTCAATTTGAAATGGTACCATTTGTTCATTGCACGTTTCGCATTGGGCTTTGGTATTGGTGTCAAGTCGGCAACTGTGCCAGCATATGCTGCTGAAACTACTCCTGCCAAGATTAGAGGTTCATTGGTGATGTTGTGGCAATTCTTCACTGCTGTGGGTATCATGTTTGGTTACGTGACCACTTTAGCTTTCTACTACGTTGGAGATCACGGCATTTCTGGAGGTTTGAACTGGAGATTGATGCTTGCTTCTGCATGTATTCCTGCTTTGATTGTGTTGATCCAAGTGCCTTTTGTTCCTGAGTCCCCTCGTTGGTTGATGGGTAAGGATAGACACACGGAAGCATTCCAGTCGTTGAGAATCTTGCGTTTCAGTGAAATCGAGGCAGCTCGTGACTGTTTCTACCAGTACGTGTTATTGAAGGAGGAGCATTCATACTCGCAAGGTTCATACTTTAGCAGAGTCAAGGAGATGTTCACCGTTAGAAGAAACAGAAATGGTGCTTTGGGTGCATGGATTGTCATGTTCATGCAACAATTCTGTGGTATCAATGTCATTGCCTACTATTCTTCTTCTATCTATATCGAATCTGGACTTTCTGAGGTCAAGGCTATGGTGGCCTCGTGGGGTTTTGGTATGATTAACTTTTTGTTTGCCATTCCAGCCTTCTACACCATCGATACATTCGGAAGAAGAAACTTGTTACTTACGACGTTCCCCTTGATGGCTATTTTCTTGCTTGTAGCTGGTTTTGGGTTCTGGATTCCCGAAGACAAGAAGGATGGACGTTTGGCATGTATTACCACCGGTATCTACCTTTTTGCAGCAGTCTACTCGTCAGGTGAAGGTCCTGTTCCATTTACTTATTCTGCCGAAGCTTTCCCATTGTACATTCGTGACTTGGGTATGGGATTCGCTACCTCCACATGCTGGTTCTTCAATTTTATTTTGGCATTCACGTGGCCTCGTTTGAAGAATGCCTTCAAGCCACAAGGTGCCTTTGGATGGTATGCAGCTTGGAACATCGTTGGTTTCTTCTTGGTGTTGTGGTTCTTGCCTGAGACCAAGGGTTTGACATTGGAGGAGTTGGACGATGTGTTTGGAGTATCGCTTAGAGAACACGCTAAATACCGTACTAAGGAGTTGCTCTACAACTTCAGAAAGTATGTGTTGAGACAGCAGCTTCCTCCATTCCCTCCATTGTACAGACACCAGAGAATGGCTGTGACGAATCCTGAATGGAATGAGAAGACAGAGGTTGAGCACGATGAGGAAATTTAGTAGATTGTTTAATTAATGAATGTTTACGGAGACAAGAGAGTGGTATGGTATGAAAAGAAGAAAGAGCTTTTATAGTGAGACTCTGGAACTCAAATGGTGCTGGAAAACAACAATTAATACATCTCCTAGTAGTAGTTATAGACAACTAGTCAACATTGGAAATCAACTAGGTATTTAGCATCCCACGTCGACAGAGAGAGATATTTTTCTTCCTCGTATACTCATATACATCGGAATTTCTAATTCCGCTCCTTCGTAAATTCTCGCAACTAAACACTTCATAAACACAACTTTAAGAAAAGAAAAGAACAAGGAACAGAAAATCGCCACTCTCACTCAAGTAGATCATGTTGCATTGAGAAAAAAAAGTCTCATATTCATATTCATCTCGACTTTCAAATTCATCAACATCTACCTCCCAGTGACTCCGCTATCTTATCGTGCTCGGCGATCTGCGACCACCCTCGGCACCTCCGACATATATAAATCCATCGTCCCCACATTTCGAATATATATATTTCATAGACCCCACCTAGAGCCATAAATCATCGATAGATCCGTGCAATTCACGAATTTGTATTCATTTCAATTGTCTATCATTGCCAACTGCCGCCAACGTCATGTCGCTCAACGCTAAATATCTTCTGCTTCTTGCTCAGTACCCATTACTTACTAAATCAGTAACAGCTGGAGTTCTTGCCGCCATCAACGAACTGGTGGCAACTGCGGTCTCTGGCCAATACAATAAGACCACTGTGACGATTTTTGGCAAGAAATACACGTTCTCTCACGTGTTGAGCACCAAAACATTACTCTTGGTCATCTACGGAGCTCTCATCGCAACCCCGATCTCTCATGTGCTCTACAAGGTGTTGAATCGCGTTTACAGCGGCAAGTTGAGCCCCTTGATGAAGGTAGCGCAGCTTGCCACATCACTCCTCACCATTTCGCCGACTCTTAGTGCTGTTTTCGTGTCGTGGCTCTCTATCATCAATGGTTATCGTAAGACGTCCAACAACCTCGGAAAAGAGTTAGGCAAGATCCGCCTCGTGGTGAGAGAGGGTATGCGCAAAAGCTTCTGGGGCATTTATCGTAGTGCAGCTACGACGTCGTTACTTTCTCTTATCTTTGCACAGAACTTTCTTCCTCCTGAGCTTTGGGTGGTATTTTTGACGTTCGTGTTTTTTGTTTTGGGAACTATCCAGAACACGAAGTTCAAGCTTTCACAGAGAAAACTCGAGAAGAAGAAAGATGAATAGAGAAAGAATTGCCTGCTGAATAGATGCTGGTGATTGAGTTAGACAGTCTGACTGATTTCACATAAGAATCAATTGGTTGGTAATGCTATGAATGATGATAACTCTATATTATCTATGTTGACAATGATTGGATCTTTGTTGAAAATGATTGGATATTGTTCTTATAGATGATGGTGTGGCGCTGATGTTGACCAGAAGTACCATTACTCAAACTTACTCCCATTGATGGTGAATATTGGCTTTTCCTCCACCAATCCTTACTACAGTTTATTTTAAGGAGTTCCGAGACTTCGGCCATTGTACATAACACTGGCCTACTGGTCCAAATTCGACAAACTACATGAACCTGACCTCTTCCTCGGTATTTTCTTGTCCCCATCCCATCTATATCCACGGGTAGTCTCAACCCCACAGTCTCCATTGCACCTATTCCCCACAAGTGCGACCACAACCAACCTCATGAAGCTTTACCAGACAAGATACAAAAACACTAAAAAAAAATAACTTTAAAAGTGTACCGAAGAAATTCTCGTAGATGAAACCGAATGCACCGAAAAACTTCCACTCTCGAAGTTCCTCTCACGGATTCTCCTGTTGCTACCCCGAATCCCCCAACTCGGGCCTGCATACTCGCTCAATGGTCAAACCATCATGATAAAATCCACTCCATTTGCTTCACCACCATGCTTTCTTTCCCCAAAACTTCCGTTTCCAAGTCAATTGCGGGTGTTTCCTCTAGAATATCTTTAAGAATGCTCACTGCCCACGCCGTTGTCTTTTCCGATCACGGAGAACCAAAGGATGTTTTGTCCACCCACACCTATGAAATCGACGAGAATAACTTGTCTGCAAATGAAATCGTGGTTAAAACTTTAGGTGCACCTGTCAATCCTTCTGACATCAACCAAATTCAGGGTGTCTATCCCAGTCAGCCGGAAAAAACCACAGCTTTGGGCACCGAGAAGCCTCTGGCTGTATGTGGAAACGAAGGACTTTTTGAAGTGTTGAAGGTAGGATCCGCTGTCAAGAATTTGCAGCCAGGCGATTGGGCCGTACCCACCAACGTCAACTTTGGAACCTGGAGAACTCATGCCTTGTGCAACGATTCACAGATGATGAAGATTCCAAACCCAAAACAATCCAAAGCCAATGGAAAGCCTCAGGGCCTCTCCATTAACCAGGGAGCTACCATTTCTGTAAACCCATTGACTGCTTACTTGATGCTTACACATTACGTGAAATTGACTCCAGGAAAGGACTGGGTTGTTCAGAATGGTGGTAACTCTGCTGTTGGCAAGTACGTGACTCAGATCCTGAGAATTTTGGGATTCAACTCGCTCTCGGTGATCAGAGACAGACCCAACTTAGATGAGGTCATTGCAGGATTAAAGGAGACCCATGGAGCTACTCAAGTTATCACTGAGGAGCAGGCCAACTCGCGTGAATTCAACGCAGAGGTGAAGAAGTGGGTCAAGGAATCTGGTGGAGAAATCAAGCTTGGCTTGAACTGTGTGGGAGGCAAATCGTCTACTGCCGTTGCCAGAAAGTTGGCCAACAATGGCTTGATGCTCACCTACGGAGGAATGTCATATCAGCCAGTGATTCTTCCAACCTCTTTGCACATCTTCAAGAACGTAACCAGCGCAGGTTTCTGGGTCACGGCCTTGTTAAAGAATGACCCTCAGTTGAAGAGAGCCACCATGGACCAAATTGTGGAGTGGTACGAGGAGGGAAAGCTCCAAGATGCTCCTTCAGTTGAGACGAAGTACGAAGCAGATTTGGCAGATGCATTCAAGGCTGCTGTTGCCAGCAGTAAGGACGGCAAGCAGCTTGTTACATTCTAGCTGAATAAGTACACTGGCTGAAAAACATGACCTAGCTTCATACTCCAGGTGATCACTTTTACTCTACGGGTGGGGTATCTGCAACTCGATCTGTGGCTAAAGCTACAGCTCAATCTACAGCTCTGGTTTTCTTATGCTGTAGAATTATAGACTGGATACTATTTTTTTTTTTTCTTCGCTATTCGAATTCTCTTCCTTTTGGATATCTTCGATTATCTCTTCTTCTTCCAACTTCGAATCTTCTAAGGTCGCACCTGCTAAGGTCCTCTTCACTTGCGTTTTCAGAAAGTTCCAGACCTACACACCTTATTTTTTACACACCTTCTACCCAACCCACATGAATCTAGCCTTCCAAAAACGTCCTACATTCCACCCGGCCCGCCGTCCCCTTCCATTGGAAGAAAACTAATGAGACGCATCGAATCTCCGCCGGCCTCCCGATCATTGGCCCGGATCTTTCCTCATATGAGCCCCAAATTCGGAGATCGCCGAAATTTCTGCACACGGTCGGATTTACATGAAAGAAATCGACAACCCAGTGGAGATTCACCAATCATCCAGATTCCGACTCAAATACTTAAATTGGAGAGTTATACGCTTTTCCGTTTTTATCATTTTATTTTTCAAATTTTTCGTGAGGCCATCTCCAACATTCCATCTTGTCCCCATCCATCACTTCTTACTGGACTATTGTCGCTTATCAGTACAGGGCTCATAATACCAACTAATCAAAGGTGATTCCGACAACTTTTCCACGAGGGCATCCACTTAAGTTTTATTCCTTTCGAGAGTTCCTTAAAGAACAGTACGTGTTTTTGATTGTACTAAACGTTTAAAAAATTCCACATTCCACCGTCTCCGCCTCATCATGTCTCGTGCTTTGGCTTCCACAAACGTTCTTATCAACGAGGAGGTAGCTCCGGCCACGGTAATATTCTCCATTGAATCGGGAAAGATCCTCCACATTTCTCCAAGAATCCTAAAGGTAAACGACCCAATTTTGGTGGAGTATAATGTGGATCCCCACGATTTCCGCGTGGTCAGCCCGTTGGTCATCATGCCAGGACTCGTTGATGCACATGTCCATTTGAATGAGCCAGGCCGTACCGAATGGGAAGGTTTTGCAACTGGAACTCAGGCTGCAGCTGCTGGTGGTGTCACAACCGTTATTGACATGCCACTAAACGCCATTCCACCAACGACAACCGTTGGAAACTTCAACTTGAAGATTAACGCTGCCAAAGGAAAGACTTGGGTTGACGTAGGTTTCTGGGGAGGCATGGTCCCCGACAATTTGGACTCGTTGATTCCGTTGATCCGTATGGGAGTCAGAGGATTCAAAGGATTCATGATCGACTCCGGTGTGGACGAATTCCCCGCAATCTCTCCAAAGTACATTCACCGGGCCATGAAGAAGGTCACAGGAGAACAGACGGTGTTAATGTTCCATGCTGAGATGCAACCTCACCATCTGCACCAACCTCCTGTCCTTGTTGAGGAAATTGGAGACAAAACTCCCAAGTTGATTCCAAACGAGAGGCACGCACACTTCTCTTTAGATGGAGCACTTAGCGATGATGATACTGACGACAGCTCCAATAGAGCCAATGGCGCCAATGGAATCAATGGTAATGCAGCAATCTCGCATGATGATTCTCTAGATGACATTCCGGCTATGGGGGCCGAAATTGACGCATTGGACTTGGGAATGTCCGCCTCATTCATCAACAGAGCACCCAAACCCGTTGTCAGACTTTTAAATAAGCATAGAGGACACAATGAGGAGCACGAGAATTGCACCTTACCCCATAACCATGCGGGATCTATTGACCATAGGGTGTTGACAGACGAACAAGCCCGTGCATTGGCCAAATCGCCATTTTTGCAAGCTTCTGAGCCTCAGTTTGGTAAATTTGCTCGTTTGGCCAACCCCAACCACGACCGTGTGGATGCTATGACATCTCCTTTAGCCAAACCACTTGATTTCGATACGCAAAAATTCAAGGAGAACTTGAACGACCCATTGAAAATGGCTCAGGCAGAGGATCTGGCTTTGGCAGACGTGGATCCAACCTTGTATGCTTCGTTTCTAGCTTCTAGACCCGACAACTTTGAGACCACGGCCATTGCAGAGATTATCAACTGTCTGATGCTCAACCCTAAGGTCCCATTGCACATTGTCCATTTGGCTACTCACGAGGCAATTCCTTTGATTCGTGCTGCTAAAGCCAAAGGCTTGCCTGTGACAGCTGAGACTTGTTTCCATTACCTATCGCTCACAGCAGAGAAAATCTCTAACTGTAGCACTCACTTCAAATGCTGTCCACCAATCCGGACAGATGCCAATAGAAAGCTTTTGTGGAGAGCGTTAAGAAACGGCATTATCACTACGGTCGTGTCAGACCACTCACCATGTACACCTGATTTGAAAGGTTTGGAGAAAGGAGATTTCTTTTCTGCCTGGGGAGGTATCTCGTCTGTTGGTTTTGGCTTGCCTATCTTGTTTACTGAGGGCCAGAAGTTATATCCACCAGTGAGAATCCAGGAGATCAGCAGATGGTGTTCTTGGAACACCGCTAAACAGGTAGGATTATCTCATAAAAAGGGAAAAATAGCAGTAGGATACGACGCAGATTTGTTGGTGTTTGATCCAAACTGCTCATATGTGGTGCAGAATGACCAGGTTTTCTTCAAGAACAAGTTGACAGCTTACGATGGAATGACGTTTCAGGGCCGCGTAGTTGAGACGTTTGTTAGAGGCAACAGTGTTTTTACTTTTAAGAAGGGACATTCTGAAGTAGCTAAGGGCCAGTTGATTTTGGAGCCACGGTATTAGAGTGACAATGTATTTATGATGAATGAAAATTGGACAAAGAAAAACGAAATTCTCATTAAATTAGATCTTGGATTATTTATCTACAACATTTGGAGCATCTAAGGGGAGGAACCTATCAGTGTCTGGCAAGGCCAATCAGTGTCCGGCAGAGTAGTTGGTTCAAGATCACAACGACTGTAATCTCAACTTTTCCTATGCGACTTCCATAATTTGGCTGCGAATAAATCCAGGCCGGATTTTCAACATGAACAGCAGCACAGATTCCATCTGGAACCAGAAACAAAAAAAAATAATGGAGCAGTTCTGACATTCTGCCGGGCTATATCTTTTGACAGCACCATTGATTGGCCAAAAGGTACAGAGAAACTGCATAGTCATTAAGGAGTCAAATATGCAAGCAGATAATGATTTCATATTATCATGACCATCTCAATCGACTTACGCCTGTCGGCGCTGCAATGCATTGAGAAGTGCATGCACCATCAAGGCTCGTGTACTGGTATGAATTCTGACAAATTTGACTGTTTTTTTTTTTTTTCTAACAAATAGCCCAATTTATACGGGAATTGGCTATTCTCCGGTGCCTGCTTTCTCATGAAGGGTGTGGAGAATCAATAGACTCCAATTGGCAATTGAGTACTCAAGATGATGCTTGTAATGAAAGAATTGCTATTGACTGTAATGAGGGTGGGAGCAGCTGTGCTGATAAGTCTGTAGCTTCCATGATTGATACGGAGATTGATACGGAAATGATTGATAATGGGAAGGCTGACAAGTTGGAAGATAATCTCATGACACTCAAGGAAAAGTCTGGATTAATTTCGAATTCGAAAATTACCAAGCAGAGATTGAATTCAAATGATCAACATTTTTTAAATGAACCTTCTGGATCTTGCGAAGTGTGTCAGGAAAAATGTCACAATCAAACTTCAATATACAACAACGGTGGGGATCGAGACTCATTTTGTGAAGCAAATTTGGTTTCTGATGATTTCTCTCTCCCAGTTAGTACTGACCTCGATTTGACTGAGAAATGCAAGAGTGGATGTTGCGATAATCGCATAGACACTGAAATTCTCGTTATCACCAATGAAACTCCAAGCTGTTGCGATGACAAGATCCAGGTTTGTGACGCAATTAAACCAAAGTGTAATGACTCAAAGTCTGCCAATTTTCCAAAGAAGTCCCTGTGTGCTGGACCATGTTGTGACTCAACTGCTCAGGATGTGGATCAGGAAACTGACATAAAAGTTGTGGTGAAAGAGGCTTGCGAATGGCATCTTGCGGATTCCATGAGAAAATACTTAGAGTTTATCAGGTTGGGCCGTTGTATTTGCTTTGAAATTGTGGACAGACTCGTAGATGAGTATGAGAGATCGTTGAGAAAGAAATGCTCTAAGAGAAGATCGGTAGCCAACTGCTGCGCAAAGAAACCTCGCCTAGCATCCAAATCGGTTAGTGTCAAAAACCAGACTAATAAACTGTGCTGCTCGAATAGGAATTCTTTAAAGGGCCCCTCGTGCTCCTCTTCGTCGACTCACAGATTGGGAGGCTCAACAAAGCCTTACGAATTAAACCATCTGTTGGCAAGAAATCCATGGAAGACTTCTAAAAATGATGATTTGGAGTCTGGGTCATCAAGGCAACATGTAAAACTCAAAGTTTCGGGAATGACATGCACTGGATGTACCAAGAAAGTCATCAACTCGCTCGGCCATTCTGAAGGTATTTTTTCTGTCAGAGTAACCTTCGTCACATCAACTGTTGAATTTGATTATGATCCGAATATTTGTGATATCGACCAAGCAACAACTCGGTTGACTAAGGAAACTGGGTTCAGCTATAGTTTGATCAAACGCGACTATCAGACTTTAGAGATCAGTGCTACCAATGTGGATTTCAGTAGAGTCCATGATTTGGTGGAGCTGATTGATAAAGTAGGAAACAGTACCTACAAAATTACCTATGATCCTCAAGTTATAGGCGCAAGAGATATTTTAAGGGGTATTCCAGGTGCTGATTTGACAAAAGCTTCGGTGGACTTCAAGAAGGAGGGGAAGAAACAAATTTATTCATTGTTGTGGAAAACAGTATTAAGTGCCATACTTACCATTCCAGTTTTGGTGTTAGTCTGGTCAGGTGTTAATGTTTCGCATGCAACTTCATCTATTATTCAATTGGTTTTGGCTACATTTGTTCAGACTGTAGCTATTCCCGAATTCTATGTAAAAGCATTAAAAAGCTTGATCTATAGTCGTGTCGTTGAAATGGACTTGTTGGTAGTAATCAGTATTACTGCAGCGTATGTTTATTCAATTGTTGCATTCGGGTTGCACTTTGCTGGCTTCAGCCTTGAACAAGAAGCCTTTTTTGAAACAAGCACTTTGCTTATTACCCTTGTTCTCTTTGGAAGATTATTGGCCATGGTTGCCAAAGTTAGGGCCGTATCTGCTATCTCCATGAGGTCTTTACAATCTCAAACGGCCATTGTTGAGGAAAATGGGGAGCCAGCTCTGATAGATTCGCGTCTCTTACAACACGGTGACATTTTCGTAGTTAAGCCACATGCACAGGTGGTAACGGATGGGATCATCGTAGAGGGTGAAAGTACGGTAGACGAGTCGATGATAACTGGCGAGTCAACAGCAATAAGGAAAGTTTCTAAAGATTTGGTTATTGCGGGAACATTGAACGGCTCTTCTCCTTTGAGAGTAAAGTTAACTCGCTTACCTGGCGATAATAGCATTGCTGATATTGCTGAATTAGTCGAGAAAGCCTTGGCTGAAAAACCCAAGGTTCAAGATTTAGCAGATGCCATTGCCGGTTACTTTGTGCCTGTGGTGATCGTTTTATCCTTGATTGCATTGATTGTTTGGGTTATTGTCAATATAAAGTTAAAAGACAAAAGCGGAGGAGGTGCATTTGGATCGGCTATTACATATAGCATTGCTGTGATGGCGGTTTCGTGCCCATGTGCTTTGGGACTAGCTGTTCCTATGGTTTTGGTGGTTGCGGGTGCTGCGGCAGCTCGCAAGGGAGTTTTGATCAAGAGCTCTTCAGTATTAGAACGTGGATGTAAAATTACTGATATTGTTTTTGATAAGACTGGCACCTTAACAAGCAGTGCATTGATAGTGGAGAAAGCACAGTATTTTGGAGATTATTCTGACAGGGAGGTTAATTTTCTTGTGCATTCGATGGCTACTGCAAACGATCACCCAATGTCTGTAGCCATTCTCCAACACTTGAAAGGACTGTTTGATGGCTCTTCATTTCCAGAGCCTGTCCGGAACCTTGAGTCTGTTCCTGGTTCAGGCATCAAAGGCATGTGGTACAGAAAATCGATTATGTTGGGAAATATCCATTGGGTTAGAGTTGATCAAAATGCTTATATTTTGAATCTTCTTCAACAAGATCATTCGATTGTTTGCGCTACGGTTGATGGAGTCTTGGTTGCAGCATTTAGTTTGAAGGCACCGCTTCGTGAAGAAGCCAAAGATGTGATCGACCACATGCTTGGCAGAAATATAGTTTGCCACATTGTTAGTGGAGATAATGCAAATACAGTGATGCAAGTTGCAAGCAAGGTTGGAATTCCTTCAAAGAATGTACGTTATCGGCATTCCCCAGCACAGAAGCAGGCATATGTTCTGGAACTCATGCAATCTGGAAAAAAGGTGCTCTTCTGTGGAGATGGAACAAATGATGCAGTGGCAGTTGCTCAGGCTACTATCGGTGTGACAGTTGGAAATGCTTCTGATATTACTCTGGCTACTGCTGATGTCGTGCTCTGTGGAGGGTTAAGGGGAATCGAGCAATTGATTAGAGTTTGTCGCCGGTCGTCTCAAGTTATTTTCTTTAACTTTTTGTGGGCATTTATATACAACTTGGTGGCTATATTAGCCGCAGCAGGTGCGTTTGTGGAGTTTAGAATTCCTCCAACCTATGCTGGTGTTGGGGAGGTTATTAGTGTTCTCCCGGTTATATTTGCAGCCATTACCTTGATGATTGGGTGAGTGTGAGATATGTTTGAAAACTTTTGGAGTATGATTGTGATTTGAATTCTTGATGCGGTTTTTTCGAGTATGATTTCTGATACTTTGGATTAATTTATATGACTTTTTGATACGTAAAAGTTGTAACGATGATTCACTTAAGGGTCTTAGCGGTGTAAAAGAAAAAATACAAGGCCCCATTGATACAGTTTGCAAAAATTTTATCTGCATGTCGATCTTTTTTCTTCTTTCAATTGTTCTAGGCATCAATACGTTTTTAAGATTTTGAAATTGATTTAGAGTGATTGTTCTTACGATTCTGCTTGTTTCTGGTCATTGCGACTGGAAAATGAGAATGAATAAGTACATATGGAAGAAGAGTCTTGAGCTTAAACTTAGCGTACAAAAACAAATCTAGAATACTTAAAATATTCAAAAGGGGTGATAATAATAAAACGAAACTGTACACTGTGATGTTTTATTGAACATCATTTGATCCATGTTCATCACCACTTATTGAGTTCTGCATGTCAAGAAGAGGAAATACAGAAGAATATTCTTCCCTATCTTCGGAGTAACAGAATTACGTATGATAGGAGGTTGCGGTTCCAAGAAGACAGGGATATTTACGCTTTCATCGCCAGCTTCTTCATAAAGAGAAATACGTTTAATCAATAGCATTAATCATCCATACTATCCTGTGTATATTCAAAGACCTACATCCAACACTAGTAATTTCCAACCGACCTCTTAACTTCAAACAACTAGCCATGGGTATCAAAGAAGCAGAATACGAGCTAAATGAAGAACTTCTGCAACTACAAGAGCTCTTCACCGAGAAAGACTCGGAAATTGCCGCAAAACGCCGTGAGGTGCTTGCTACTGTCCGGGAAAATGCCATTCTGTCCTTCCCCACCGATCTTTCAGTACTTTCAGCCTTTGATGACCTTCTTCTGTGTTTTGCTCTTGGAGGCCAAGTTAGAAACTACTACAGATATGGCACATATACTACGTGCGCAGCACAGCGAGAGAAATTCTGGTTTGCCATGTGGAATGGGTCAGTGAGTGAATCGGAAATTAATGTCGACAATGTTGCTCAGAATCCTCGAGAGTTGGAGCGCCGAAAGACCGTACAGGAGTTCTACAAGAAACGGTTGTTTGAGAAGAAGCTTGCTGGGCTGTCAGAAGACATCTGGAGCGAAAGACCACGACTTCTCATCAATCCGTTCAAAGAGTGAACCGATGTTGATAATTGTACATAGCTTAGAATGCAAATGAATGGACGGGACTACATCACCACACAGCCCTTTTTCTCAGGCTCGTTGTCATTAGCCCCCTTGGGTTTGGCGTTGAGCGCACAGCGAGCAGCCTCGGAAAATGCCTCGTTGACACCTCTGTTCTTCTTGGCTGAACATTCCAAGTATCTCAAAGCGCCAACCTTCTTGGCCACTGCCAAACCTTCCTCATATGAGATCAAGCGCTTCTGCTGCGAGTAAGGGCCCGAACCACCGTAAGGATTGAAGGATTCATCCTCGCGAGCAGGCGCAGCCAGAAGGTCTTCTTCATCATTACGCAAATCACACTTCAATGCTACCAAAACGAGCTTGACGCCCTCACAGTGGTCAGCAATCTCACCCACCCATTTCAGTTGGACGTTTTCTAAAGAGTCGGGCGAATCAATCGAGAAACACAACATAATACAATGTGTATCGGAGTAGGATAATGCTCTCAAACGATCAAACTCTTCTTGGCCAGCCGTATCCCACAACGACAACTGCACGGACTGGCCATCGATGAATATATCATGTACGTAGTTTTCGAACACCGTGGGCTCGTACACCTGGGGAAAATAGCCCCGCGTAAACACGTTAAGAAGCGAGGTCTTACCACAGGCACCGTCGCCAAGGATCACGATTTTTCGCTGAACTGAAGGTTAGTAGGGATTTCTTATAAGAAGACACGGTGTTGGATTATGCTGATAGGTAGCTGGAGATGATCATCAGACGTTGGTGATGTTTAGCCCAATTCGCCGGTAACTATATGATAATCAGACGGGACCGTTGATTTGAAAAACGGGGAATGGAGAACGAAAGAAATACGACAAGGTAGTCCGCGCCGACCACATTGTGGTGATGCCTAGTGGTACGTACTGATCTTGGTACTGCCTCCACAGATTGGCATTTTGCTAGTTTGGGACAGATGGTATGGTGTTGTGATTTCTGATAAACTAGTCGTCGTGCGCATACCATAAACCAGTCCAGATCGGGAATGTTGATATAATGATGACGATTTCTAAAATGACATGATGATACGAGATAGAATTCTGAGGTGTAAAAGTGGAGCCAAAGAACCAACAATCGAGTAAACCATTTGGTTTTTTGTGCTTCCATTTTCATAGGCTATAAGTAGATATGACATTTCTAAGCTCAACATACATAAACATGAGCCCCCTCATCCCAAAAAAAGGTTCAAATCACTTTCAAGGATAATTTCTCTTTACTTTCACCTCTGATGAATCAATAGAAAACATTTCTACCTTTTTTTTTCTTTATCATTACCGTTGATAATTACTAGCTGATCACCTCGATGCACACCCGTACACCAAGCGAATGCCATCACCTTGCAAAAAAAGTCTCATCGCATTCAATCGAAATCAACTGGACCACTCCATTTCCAAACTAAAAGTTACGGACACCCCGTGACAATTGCATAGTCGAATTCTGTACCCCTGGCTTACTCAAATTACCCAGATTTTCATAACAACTTCTCCCCATCTACCTAAATGTCGGGCCCCATTATCTGCTCCAAATTCGACCCATCCCACACCTACTTGGCTCTGGCGGTCCAGGCGCTAGACACTCACCAGGTGAAGGTACAGGCCGTTGTGTTGGCACAAGACCCGCTCAATGTCTCCTTCAATTTGAAGAAAGGCGCCAAATTAGCCACGCTAGAGTGGATTTCCTCCGATCTCATCGCATTGTGCCAGACGAACGGCACCATCCTCATTTACAGTCCTTCTTCCAACAGCATAGTGGCTGAGCTTGAGAGTCCAGTCAACTTAGAGATCACAGACTTCTACTTCTGTAAGTTTTCGCAATCGGGCTGGTCCGCAGACATTAACGGTAACATCTACGAATGGGACTTGCAGAACTACCTGTTGGTACAGAGATTTGCCCTCTCCGATATGCTTGATGGCACCGAACACATTTCGAAGCTTGCCACCGTCATGTATGAAAAAGAAATTCACCTTCTTGTTGGTACCCACAACGTCTATATGGTGAATCTTTTGTCCAAGTCCATCGTTCAAACATTTCCAGCACATGTTCAGCCTCTTATTACGTTGATGCCTGTTCCTAATAAGAAAGATTTGTTTATCACTGCTGCCGAGGGTGATAGATTTGCCAATGTCTTCTCCATGCAGAAAGGAGCGCCTTTGGCTGTTCTTGTGGCTCAATCTAATATCAAACAGGTCGCTTTTGGGGTTCATAAAAGCAAGAACAATACCATGTTGGCAGTGATTGTGGAAAATGGTTCTCTTGAAATTTTCAATAACCCCTTGACCACAGTTAGCCCAAATGACGATTCTACGCCTAAAAAGAAACGGAAGCAGATGTTGTCGAAGTCTAGACACTGTGATGCCTCACTCAAATTTTCTCGTCGATCAGACGAGATTAGAACCCCAGAAGATGAAAATTTGTACATAAATGCAATTGCAGCCTCCAAGACCGTGCTTCACGTTACGTGGAACGAAAACGGCGCCATGGCACGTTTCGATGCCTTGCCCTGGTTTACGGAAGACTATGTATTCACTGGCCATAAGGTGATTACCGAGGCGAAGCAATCTATCACTACTCATTCTAATACCAAGGGTAGCCAGGATGTTGCTGCTGCAAGACTTTACAACGAGGACCATACCGTGGTCACCGAAGGTAGTGCTTTTCAAGACGATTTGGAGGAGGAAGACGAAGATGAGGACGAGTCGCTTGCAGAAAGATTAGAGAAGTTGGGTGAAGACTCCAAAAAGAAGCAGAGTGGAGCCAAGAAGCTCAGCAAGCACACAGCCGGTACCTTGACGATGGTTCTTTCACAGGCGTTGAGAAACAATGACCACTCGTTATTGGAGACGGTGTTGAGCAACAGAGACCCAATGGTTGTGCAAAATACCATTTCCAGACTCAACCTGTCATTGGCCGTCGTGTTATTGGACCGTCTCACTGAAAGAATCACCAGACAACAGCTGAGGTTTGATCAGTTGAACTACTGGCTCAAGTGGATCATCATCATCCATGGTGGCATGTTGTCGTCGATGCCAAATATGAAGAGCAAGTTGTCGAGTTTGCATGCCATTTTGACCAAAAAAGCAAATACATTACCCAGATTGTTGGAGTTGCAGGGACGTCTCAATATGTTGGAGCTGCAGAATACATTGAAGAAGGAGATTTTGGCAGGATCCGCTGCTCAAAATGACTACGATGATGCAGACACCGATGTTGAGTATGTTGAGGAAATCGATGATGCTGTTGAGTCTGGATTAGTGGAGAGCGATGATGACATTGAGATGAATGGACTGGACGTTGCAGACGATTACGAAGAGAGTGACGAGGAGATTGTGGAAGAGGACGATGGTTTGAGTGATGTGGAGACTGCCGTGGAACATCACGACGTGTTTGAATAGCATAATAGATTGAATGTAATAAGTGGAGAAGATCGATAGCCTGAGACGCAAATAATGACAAGATAGAGACAGTCAAGAGAAAAAAGAGAACATATAGGGAGGAAAGCGTATTCCATTATCAAGATTTTTAGAATAATACCTATGTTACATTCGAAAAGGGTACATCGTGGTAAGTTGCACTCCGCTATCCACTGGGTATTATGGCTTTGTACTGTCTAGCAGCAATTTTGTGAATTGAATCGAAATTGATCGCTCAAGACCACTTCTACACAATTGTTTGCCTTCTCTCCTTTTTTTCCTTTTCTCCCATGTTTTGAGCTCCTTTCTCTAGCTATCTTCATCTCCGACTGCACCTACAACCATTCATCACTTCAACTCCACTACAATCTTGACCAAATGGCCGTGTCTACTCCCAATTGGAGGTCAATATACTTCATCACAATAGGAATCCGATTTTGCCTTACACTAGCAGACTCTTACATTCATCCAGATGAACATTTCCAGTCATTCGAACCACTTGGCCTGCTACTAGGCTATTCGACCAATCCACCGTGGGAATTCTCCGCTGAAGCTCCTGCTCGAAGCTATGCCTTGTTGATGTTGCTATACTATCCTGTGATTTACCTTAGCTCGACATTTGGACTTCTGCCACTACAAACTAGGTATTTGGCACGACTTGAACTCATGCTAGTGTCATGGGTAGTTACTGATTGGTGTCTCTACCGAATGCTTCCTACGAAGCAAGAACGGATCAAGGCTATTTACTTTGCTCTGACATCGTACGTTACTTTGGTTTACCAGAGCCATACCTTCTCAAATTCTGTTGAAACAGTGTTGGTGATGCTCACAGTTTTTATGATCAATGAGTTGAGGTTCCTTTCAACCACACCAGAGAATCAATATAATTTCCGAGAGATTGGGATCTTAGCAGCCGGAATAGGTGTGGTAAGTGCTATTGGTGTGTTTAATCGAGTCACATTTCCAGCCTTCTTCGTATTTCCAGCCTTCTTTTACCTACAGTGTTGGAGGAAATGGAGGCTGTTGATTTTGTTCACTGGAGTGCCATTTTTGATTGTTTCGGCTCTTTTTATTGTTGCAGATACCGCTATTTTCACACAATCCTCGGTTTGGACCATCTTGAAGACATTCAAATGGGATCAATACAAAGTGGCCCCGCTTAACAATTTGATCTACAACACTCACCATGCTAATCTTGCACAACACGGAATTCACCCATATTACACGCATGCTGTTATCAATTTACCTCAGTTATTGGGTCCAGGTCTTGCCTTCGTCTTTTACGGCTTCAAGAACAGATACTGGAGAACCACTCCATTTGTCACCGCTGCCAGTGGCCTTTTCTTCCTTTCCCTTGTCCCACACCAAGAGGTTAGGTTTTTAATTCCTGTTGTTCCATTGCTTTGTTGCTGCTTCGACATGGAGGTATTCGATCGTAAACCCGAATCCAGTAACGATGAAAACATGAAAGAAAAAACTGATAATGCAACGGAACCCAAGTCTAGGAGAACCAGTGCTCTCCCTGCCGCTGTACTCAACTTATGGTACTTGTTCAACTCGGCACTAGCACTTCTCATGGGAATTTACCATCAGGGCGGCGTAGTACCAGCGGTTGATTATTTGCATGACTTCATATACCATGATCCCACCGACAAATCACTGGGTGTTACAGCCCAGATTTGGTGGAGAACATACTCACCCCCAACTTGGATGTTGGGAGATAAACACAATTCTACTCAGTTCATCACACTTAGTGATGACAACGTCGATTTCTTTATTGATGCTTCTAAGTCAAACCTTTTATTCGATACAATGGGATTGGAAATTGACCTGTTGCAAAAGGTTATCACAACTGTCAAGTCTTTCGCTGCAAAGACATACTTAATTACCCCAGTGGCTTCATTCAACAAAAATTTTGACTGTCCACACAATGTTATATGGAAAATCAAGCAACATTTGGATATGGATCACCTAGACATTGGGGACATCCAAAGTCTACAGCCAGGACTTGGCATCTTCGAACTTCTCTAATTAATATACATCAACTACATGCTCATGTCGTTCTTCCTCATCACTTGTAGAAGTCGAACTTATCGTGCTCGGTGCCTGTCTTCACCTGTGCAGCATAGGCCTCGTCCAAATCGCTCTGCAAAATCATGTATCTGTTCTTTCTGACAGCACGTAATCCGGCTTCTTGCATGATGGCAGCAATGACCGCTCCAGACAATGGATCGTTACGCACAATCAACGAGTCCAAATCCACCTCGGGTGCCAAAGCCATCTTCGAAGCCACAGTAGAGAAAATCAACCGCCGTTCTCTTCTGTCCTTAAGCGAGGGGAACTCAATCTTTCTGTCTAGTCTTCCTGGTCTCAACAATGCAGGGTCTAAGGTGTCAGCTCTATTGGTGGCCATAATCACCTTAACATTGGAGGTCTGGTCGAAACCATCCATCTGGTTGAGCAATTCCAACAAAATTCTCTGCACCTCACGGTCAGCACCAGTCTGGGCATCAAATCTCTTGGTAGCAATGGCGTCAATCTCGTCAATGAAAATGATGGCTGGCGAGTTTTCTCTAGCCAATCTAAACACATCTCTCACCATTCTGGGACCTTCTCCCAAGTACTTCTGTACAAACTCGGAACCGTTGATACGAATAAACGAGGCAGTGGTGGAGTTAGCCACGGCTTTCACCAACATGGTCTTACCAGTACCTGGAGGACCGTAGAGCAACACACCACGAGGTGGATCAATACCGATTTGCGAGTACAAGTCACCTTGAGTCAAAGGCAATTCGACAGCCTCTCTGATTTCTTGTTTCTGCATGTCCAAGCCACCCACGTCAGCGTAGGTGACATCAGGCTTCTGATTATCACCCACAATGGCAATCAGCGAGTCTGCTTCTGGTGGCAAAATGTCCACCAATGCATTGGAGTGACGGTGCAAAGCAACCGACGATGAAGGCTTCAACAACTCCCTGTCTAAGGTGGACAAAATACGAACCACGTAGTTGGAGCCAGTTGTGCTCGAGACAATACCGGTATTCTCGTCGATGGGCTCCAAAAACTGGCCAATGACCAATGGCACTGACCGGATACGCTTAACCTCTTCCTGTGCACGCACCAACTCTCTCTTTAAGTGGCGCTGTTCGTCTTTGATGTAGTCTTCTTGTAACATCAAGAGATCCAACTCTTTCTGCAATTTTTTTAACTTCAAGTAGATGTCCAACAGTTCATCTTGGGGCTGCCAGTCTTTTGCTTTTGGAAGGGCCAATGGAGGCACCACAGGGGTCTGGATTCCAAGTTCTTCCATGATAGTGTAAATGGAGGTAGTATAGTGAGAGTTATGTGGAGATGTGGCGAGAGGGTGGTACACACACGCCCGATAAGGTAAGAAATAGAGAAGGAAATGGAAGAATGGAAAAATAGAGAGGACTAGGATTATAGAAATGAATAATGAAAAAAATTAGTATAATTGGAAAGTGAATCGTCTAATATGATTTTGGGAGTTGGCCTAATGAGAAAAATAGCAACGAGCACTGAGGTGACCGTATGAAAGGGTCAAGCTGGTGAATCGGAAGAAGAAGGTAAGAGCTTCTTTTTCATTTTTGATTCAATTCCTATATAAGGTAGCAATGTTCTAGAATTTACTTCTAATCGGAATGGACTTTAGTGATTGAATAATATGGATGGCATGGCGTTTGGACTTGACAGCTTTGTACTAAGGTATTACTTGACGACTGCAACATTGAAAATGAGTTCCATGAAATGTGAAAACAAATCGCTTGAATTTCAATTCTACACTGTGTCAAACATTTTGAATCTGTCTGGTTACCTCAGGTTATAAAGGGCCCTTCGAGTCTTACAAAATGGCTGCGAAAAACCAAGTGCTCAGATTCTTTGGTGATGACATTGAAAGCCACCATATACTACTTGTACTTTTGATCACTATTTATTCTCCTCAATACTATTCTATTCTTTCGAGTTGTACTCTGTGTGAGATTCTTCGTGGGCCTGCTACTCTAAGTGTCTTGCCCTTCTGTTAGCAAGTTCCGTCCTTAACAAATTCCGTCTTTAAAAGAATTGAAAACAGAAAGTAGAGAGAGAAGGCGAAGAAGAAAGTGGGATACCAAACAGGGAAGAAAGAAAGAGAAAAAGTATCCTTTTATTTTACATACATTGCCAAAAAAGGATAAGAAAAAGTGGAAGCGGTCTTGGCCAATCGACAATCCCACATTGTTTTAATAAGAGTTGCTAGCATAATAAAGATGCTACAGTACAATAAATAAAACCTAGTCATAATTACTGCAAGACTACACAAAACATTTTAACAGAAATACAAAAGCAACTATTGAATACACTGCTATGGAAAAATTACAAGTTCTTACTTTCACCCTATCCTACTTTGCTACCCACCATCAATCTTACTGTCAAGTGTTGTTAACTGTAATGAAAACACATTGCACGTTCTTCTACTTCCATCCTCATCATTCAAAAATCCATTCACATGTAATGACAAGAATGACAATTAAAGTGTTTTTAACTTGTCCGACGTATTAAACGGCTATTATGACAATTATTCTACAGTAGTTCCGATAGTTCCGTTTCTCCAAATGGAAGTGGTCCGCGCTCGCAACCAAGTGTCTTCTCACTATCGAGAACATCGTAATTAAGTCAGGAAACACATCCTATACTACCAATCTGTCAAGGTCTTATTTGTCAATTTTCCAGCTCTGAACGCATCGTTTAATCTACTGCTACTATTCACTATCTGCCTTTTTTATCTTCCTACTATTGGCCCCCTTGCCCAGACAAAACAGTTTCAACGGCTTTGTCGATAATTAACCTCCGTTGCCAGCCACTTGTCTACCACTTCCACTGAAAAGCTTCACAAATGGCTGTCTCATCGCCGTCCATGACAATCTTGTCCTGCGTGGTCTGTGCGTTACTAGCGGGTTATGTATTGGCGTTGGTGGCAATCAACAGCATCCCCCACATTTCCGTGAGGTCGTTAGGATGGATGCGATTGAAAAATGTCACCATCTCACTCAAATCGATGAAAATCTCCATTGGGGGTGTTCACTTGCGGCTCAATATTGCGTCCTGGTCGTCGGATGCTCCGTTCCGTATGTTCAACTTGATGTTCAGCAATGTGGAGATTAAGTCGTTGGAGTCTGGAGATTCTCCACAAACGCCTTCACCATCCATGTGCCAGGAATTACCTTCCGTCATCTCATTTCCAATACCTCACAAAGTCTATAATGTCCTTTTCATTCGGAAATGGGTCAACGAATTGGCTATCCATTGCCAGCACCTCTCATTCTCCCACCATGAATTGCACAAGGATGTCTCCTTCCATATTGACTATTTCCGTTTGGAAGGTTTACGCTCTCGCGACTTGGGAACACACCGGTTTGCTATCTCTGCCATTGATGGATATGTAATTGATCATTCTCCAGGTGCAACTTCTGACCAGGTTAGAGTCCTCCATAACTTGGAAGTGGGTATGTCCTACGCAGTGCTGTTCATATGTCCAATGGAGAAAAGTGACCACATAATTGCTCAAATCACCGAAATCGGGTTCTCCTTCTCTGTGGGTGAGCTCTACGTCCCAAAAATTCCGCACTTACTAGATAGTGCCAATAGAAAGAGAAAACCAAAACAACATCGGGAAATCCACTTGCCTTCCATGAGAAGAGTTCTAGCACTTCTCAACCTTCTCACATCAGTTCAAATAAAAATCGAGCAGAGTGTCATTGACTATAAAGAGTTAAGGTTTGAATGGTCGTCTTTTGCTGTTGACATTGTGAAAGATACTTCGTTCAAAAAACAAGTGGTGGGTAAAGTGTCATCCTACCTCACAGCAGGTCGTATGTTTCACTTGGACCTGAAATGTGTGGAAGTGCCTTCTCTCACATACTTATTTGAGACAGATATTACTGATATGTATCGAGCATACAACGCTGGCGATGACCAGTACTTTATTGACATTTCCGTGAGTTTGAACGTTACCAACCCGTTATTCAACATCTACTTTGACCAGCTCTCGTATCTTTTGGGCTCTGTTGCCCGATCAAAGACGTCTAAGAAGGCGGTTTCTACTCGAGCACCTAAAATTTCAAAAGAGAAGTTGCTTCCCTTGTTAAATTTTTTCAAGAAATTCCGGAAAGCTTCTGCTAAGGCAGTAATTGTGGATACCAAAGCCACATTTCTCCTTCCAGATATTGATAAGTATGAGTTTCACAGGGATTCCTTGGATAATGTGATCACCAATGCTGGCATTGGAATGATCGCAATCAAATCGTCCACCAAGAACCTCAGTAATCTCATTGGAAGAAAATGCTTAGGTGGGAATACTCCTTTGACTATTAAATGCCATCTCAAGATGAAAAATATCCAAATTGATGTTGGAGAAAACGAGACAAGAGCATCAAACTTCAATGCAATTGTGGGCTACTGTGTTGATACTAATAACATAGCGTTGAAGATCACATCAAAAAGTCTCAGAATTCGCTCAGTCAATACTATGCTCTTCCATGTGATTCGAAGATTGCAAGAAGATCGCATAGAACACTTGAACAGAGCCTGCGCAAACATAGACTTTGACTGCCAAAGCCCTAGCTTAGTATCTGAGGGTCTTGACAAGTCGACATTAGAGGCTACATTCGTTGACATATTTGAGCTTCTCCCACCTATTGTCCATTCCGTCAGATTCCAGGCATCCCTTTTTCAGTTGATTATCATTTGTAACGACGCTTTACCTTCTCACATCTTGTCGGACAAAACAATGGATAAGGAGATTGATTTAGCGAGCTTTAGAAGGGGTACATCGCTTACATTGAGCGAAATGTTGGTGGACTACAAGAAAATTGACGAAGTTTTCAAATTGTCTGTTTCACAAGCTCAAGTTAATACCATGAGTGACTTAGCGAGTGAATACACCGAAGATTTCGACCAAATGACAACAAGTAAGATTGGAGAATTTGATTTTGATGATGTGTCATCTCTTGACACAGAGGGCGAGTGTTTCAACGACACAGGAGATGATTCACTCAGGAAGGTTAAGAGGGCACTTCTCATCAATAATCTCGTGATTGAGAATCCAAAGGGTATGAGGAGTAAATTGAAACTTCATATACCTGAAGTCGATGGTCGCATTGATATTTTCTTGGTTTGGTGTGTGATGTACGCTCGTACATTGGTTAAAATGATTTCTCCAAAGGTCCAGAAGCTGTATTCGATGGAGCAGTTTCGTCAGCTTCGACCAACAGAGAGAAAAATAAATCTAGAAGTTCAAGTTGATTCTATCGCAGTTGTGGCAAGAGTTGTGAATAATGTCGACTTGTTGTTTGAGGTGGATCTGTTGATTCTCGAAAACGTACTCACGAAACCTCTTTGTCAGATCAAATATTGCCGTCTCTTTGTTGTACATCCAACTACAAAGTTTTGGACAAGATTAATATCTATTGCTGAAACTTTTGTGGATTTGAGCGATCTTTCATCCAAGACGTTCACTTTGAACTCTACCAGTGTTCGTTTCAACATTCCATTCCAGTTTTTGGTCTACACTGTTATCGACAATGTGATCACGTTTGTTAAGGCAATCAAACAAGTTCAACAGAATTTTCAACACCTCTACGAGAACAACTATGATTTTTCTTCCATTCCACAGCATGTTGTACCAGCTGTTAAGATGCCACGTGTGAGATGGAAAGCAAATACCTTTGGCTTAACATTGGAAAACGATCCATTTGAGGCTGAATTGGGTATGATATTTGAGCTTGGACTCGTTGAGCAAATCGAAAGAATTCGAAAAGAAGCCCACTTTGCAGAGAAAGCGGAGAAAATCCGTAAGGAAGCAAAAGATGCTTTGACTAAGAAATCAGTAGCAGCCAGAAGGTTCATGAAAGCTCATGAAGAAAAGAAGTCTGGTTCCAAGTTGAAATTCACTGAAATTGGTCCAAATATCCACGAAACTATTAAGCTGCTGATCATGAAAACTAGTGTATCAAAGAACTCGAAAACTCTGGAGTCTGAACACCATAAGCATAATGGATCATCACGAACCAAACAAGGCACCGATAATGAGGCTGATGGAACATTTCTGGTCGATACTCCTTTTATGACGGAGGATAAGGCCAATGCCCTTATATCTGAAGCCAGAGAGGCTCTCGATAAGGATTTTGCAACCTCTTGGATTCTTAAGTACAGAAGATTCAAGGAATCCCATTTTAAAACCAGCGAGAAAAGAGCACGCAATCTCTGGGGCGACGACGAGATAAACTCGCTTATCAAAGACAAGCATGAAATTCAAGGATATGCTCCAGGTGTGCCACAGTTTGCCGGATTCTTCAAAGGCTTTGACCTTACAGTTGATAATCCAAGGATTCCAGATCTTGATGAATTTTTGTACAAGTACGGAAAAGGCCAACCAAGGCTTGATTACTCCATTCTTATTCCATTATTTTTCCATCTTCGATGCAATTTTGTCTATTTCAGCATTAAGGACTATCCCCTTCCGCTTTTGTCATTCCCGGAAAATAGCAGAGAAGATATTCCCGTCATGGATTTCCGTGGAAATATCGTCATTAATGAGAAACTAGTCCATATGAAAGAAGAATTAAGGCATATTTTTGTGCCTTTTTCTCCTGCGATTGTGGATTCAAATCTTGATGACAGTTTCTATTCTGCTCACATTATTAGAACTTTAACACCTATCAAGTTCATGTTTGACCTCACCTGTGATCTTAGAACTGACAGAGCGTGCGTTTTCAGTTGGAGCAAGTCCTACCTGCCTGCAATCTCCAGCATTATGTCGTCGTTTGACAATTTCACAAAACCTGAAATTGATGATAGTCCACTAGGTTGGTGGGATAAAATTGCGTTGATCGCTCATGGAAAGATCGCTTTCAATATTGAAAATGAGCTTTGTTTCCATATGAAGAGCTCTAATTCTCCCTACAGGCTTATTGGAGATAATTCCGGATTCGTATTTTGTTGGAAGAATAATGTTTCGTTGAGAATTAACGATACTGGAGAGCACTCTGAGATCGTCATTCTTGAAAGTGACGATTTTATTTTGGGTATTCCTAACTATTCTACGGCAGAGAACCGAAGCTGGAGTTTACGTTACGATGAGCTTCATGATTACGTTCACGATACCGAGTCAGAGAGTCGAAAGTTCCTGAAGCGGGTGATGAAACTTTCTTCTGATGAGAAAGTTCAATGGAAACTTGGGTTTTTATTTGAGCAGAATGTGGATCGACAAACTACTGAATTGAGCAGCAACCAGGAACGTACAAACAAGTTCAAGCCTCATTATGATGTGCGTGTTACTAGCCCAGCATATGAATGGCATCCTGATTCTTATGAAGATTATAGGTCTGATTATATTCACCTAGCCATATCGGTGAAATCCACATCTTCCAAAGGAAATTCACACAATGCCGCTTATCTAACCCCGTTAACTATCCAATACTTCTTTACTTGGTGGAATACAATCTCACATATTATTTCTTTACCTGTGAGAGATGGCCCTTTGTTTGTTAGAGAGATGAAAACTCATTCGCTGGTCAAGATGGGACCACATTTGTTCACATTCAAATATCAATTAGAGCTTGAACCTCTCACTATCTCTCATGTTTTCCTTGCACATGCAACACTCAACAGGAGACAAAATGTTATTGCAACCGGATTGAAAGGAAAGTTTTCCAGGTGTGTCATTGATCTCCATCAGCGTAAGGAGTTTGTCAGATATGTCAATGAGAAATTGGGCATTGATAAAAAGGTGAGGAAGTTAAAGTTGAATTTAGGAGAAATTGACCTCACCGATGCTGATATTCGAATTATGCATGCTTCATTCTCTGACCTTTCGTTGAGAGCACAGCTCTTATCTGATTATACTTCAGATTCGGGTGAACTTATAGGAAATGAATCCGGTGAATCTTCCGAGATGAGCAGCAGTGGCATTAACAACACTGATTGGATCAGAAATATTTCGATCTCTGGAGGAGATTTCCTGTGGTTAGATCCGGAAGACTTTGTGGAGTTAGAAGAACGACAGATTCTATCCGCTGATCCTAAAGTGAAGATTCACCCCTTCTTCTTTACTCCCAAATTTACTTTCTTTAGAGAGTTTACCTTGGAGGTTCCTGAAGGAGCTTTTCCGTTTGGCAATGAAAGATCCCATAACTGTTTAATTGGAGCCCAATCCCCAGAAAAAGTTCAAGAGATGATATTGGAAAAGAGGTCTGACAGTATTCGGAAAGAATTGGAAGAGAATATCACTGCAGTGCGTCAACTCGAGAAGATTAATGATCCTGTTTTTATGAATGACTATGAGAGGATCAAAACTGAAATTGTTCAGAATGAAGAGCGATTGGAAAAGGTTAATATGATCTATGAAGGCGTGAGAAATACTTCGAGACCAGCAAGTTTGAACGAGGTATTCCTCACTCCAAATGGAGCCAGCCCAAATGGAGCAATTGGGGCGCACTCGGAATGTTCTTCCCAGTCTTCGATAAATAGAGTTGCATCGAGGCAACCAACTATCTATTCAACCATTATGGAAGATGCTCGTGAGGTGACAAGTGTGAACACTTCAGTTTCGGCTTATCATAACCGATTCTTGCTTCATAACTTACAGTTGAAGTGGAATAACAAAATCAGAGACATGTTCATTGAGTACCTCCTGCTTGCTGGAGAAAGCAAGTCTAGTAGATTTGCCATGACAAGAAAAGCAATGGATTTGGTGGAGAGTCTATTGAAGAATGCACTTCTGGAGTCGGACGTCCAATCTGATCGCAGCTCTACGGGTAGGCTATTAGATGATGACGTTCCTAAAGTTTACGCCAGCGAGGGTGATCTCAATAAGGCTTTCGATGAATATCTTGACAATATTGAAGGTGATGACGAGGAGATCGAATACAAGTTTCTCATCAAGTTAATTAGACCTCAGGTCCAAATGATTAGTGACGCAAATCTAACATCTTGTATTCTTGAGACGTCTCAGCAAATCGAAATGAGAATTATTTGCGTCAATGTGGCAGGAACAAATGATATTATTAGTGAGGGCTCTGAAGAAATGTCACTCATCGAGACACGGTATGGTGTTCTTTTCCAAGACTCTCACTTTTTTGCGTTTAACAAAGATAAATTCCCTGATCAATCTACAGATCCATATGGTTTAGCTGGCACAAAAAAGACTTGGCCACCATGGGTTGACTTGGAAGTTTGCGATGATAGTTCGTGGCTTGAGGATGATTTGATTGTGGAGAGGACAAGCATGTCGCTAACACATAAGAAGCCAAACACTTTGTTTGCAGAGAATCGGTCAAGAGCTAATGAACTCCATGTAAACTTGGCAAAGCTTGTTTTCAACGCAACTTCCTCGCAGTACTCAGCGTTATACTTCATAGTAACGGATTTGTTGGTCCATTCTAAGCCTGCTAGAGATGCATTCCACCAGAGACTCGATCAAATCTTGGCTGTTACAGATATTTCAGATTACTTGGGTATTTCTGAGAAGGTTCAACAGCTTCAAGTAAATATTCGGATTTGCAGAAATATTCTACTTAGGATGGATCAGCAAAGGTTGTTGTTATCAGACCAGGAGCTACGCGAAAGAGCTCATGTTGAAACAGAACTAGAGAAAATGAAGCTTGATTTGGATTTGATCATTACGGGACTGAAAACGTTGGGTTCGAAAATGTCCAGATCACATAAAGTCACTCAAAACTGGCATATACGAGCAGATCAGGTTATTTGGCATTTCCTTGAAGATAATAGGGAACCCTTAATTGACTTGGCATTAGCAACTTCAAATTTCACTCGAATCGATCATTATGATGGTTCAAACAGCAATACTGTGGAAATCTCGATGGCACAAGGATTTAACTTAAGCCCTAAGGCCGTTTATCCAGAACTTTTACGTCCGTACCTTGAGATCGTCAATAGCAAGAAGGATAGTTCTTTGTGCAAAAAGAATGAGCCAATAATCAGAATGGATTGGAAAATGCTCAATCCAGTCGGAGGAATCCGTGTCATGAGCAACTCAGAGCTACTGATTCAGCCATTGAATATTCAGCTCGATTATGAGACAGCTACAAAGATGTTTAGTTACATTTTCCCTAAGGATGAGAAGTTGCCCGCAAAAGACAAAAGTTCTCCTCTGGCTGATGAATCTGATGCACTGGATAATGTAAGTATGGATTCTCAGAGGTCCTCGGAAACGTCTTCCAATCCATTTAGGAAGTTTATTGCAAAGAGAAGGAGACCACATAGTCCAGCCTCCACCACTTCAAGGACTTCCAGTGCAACAAGTGGTGTCAAGCGTGATGAAGTTTTCGATGTTTCTTCAACTGAGTCATCTACAGCAAGTTACAACACGTCAGTAACAGACCTGAAGGACCTGAAGCATCTGGCAGATTCGAAGAAACCTGCAGAACAGAAAGCACCTTGTAATCCTATCAAAAGGAGAAGAGCTAAAAAATTGGAGAATAATATAGATGATGTGGCACTCATCATGAACAGATCGTCCAAGTACATTGTCATTGGTGATGTGCTAGTCAACAAGGTCAAACTTTTGATTAGTTTTCTGGCACCCAAACATTTGAACATCATTGATGTGCATAAACTCCAACTTTCGTTGCCAAGACTTCACTACAAGAACAAGACATGGACTGGAGAAGACTTTGCCAACCAGGTGAAGAAAGATATCATTAAAATGGTTTTAAGTCATTCAGCAAAGGTGATTGGCAACAAGTTCAAACACAGACACAGAAAAGTTGCTGCTACACCTTTGAACCAGATTTCCGATTATTCGCTGTACATGACGTTGGATGACTTGCAAGTGGACGGACGTGCCAGAGAAGAGAAGCATGTGTCGTTGAGGCTTGGGGCTAATGATGCGCCTCGAATTCTGATTCCCTCGATCAAGAAACCTGGAGAAAAACGGAAAGCTGTACATCGAAACATGGTGGACTTGAGCGAGGTTTTCGAGGAACTATCAGAAGATTCTCTGAACGAAGAAAAGGAAACAAGTCCTGAGAGGGATCATGGTTTGAAGAAACAAGATGAACAAGATTGATATGATGAAGAAAAATACAATATTAGTGATTTATCTTAGGAGCATTAAACCGAATAATTGAAATCCAGAACCTCTGCTCAAGGAATATTCTGCAGTCGTGGAATAATTCATTTACGCATCATGGATCCAAAAAAAAAAAACGTCGAGTATCGGGGAAATAGGAAAAGTGGCTCTCAACATCGAAATGGCCAACATTAATTGCCAAACTTCCATCTAACGCCACTCAATGCCCTAAATAAGGCATCTAATATTATCGCCTATAACCGTAAGATTTGATTTGAAATCACCGTCGTGAAAAAGTGGTTCCGCCGTTCATTTGCCTATTTAGTGATATCTCCATCTTGCAACCGAACCTTGCTAACGGAGCTAACATTGCCACCCCATAATGCCACTTAAATGACTTTCTTTTGTTGAAATCATTTACCATTTGAATTTAAGCATGGGTCAATTCTATATAATTTCAATGAAATGTTCGATGACTCCAACTTCCCAAAGGATTTGTTCGAGGGCCCTGAGTAGTTATCTGCACGGAGAATGTGTCAAAACTTAATGCGACTGGTAGCGGAGACGGCTTATGCACTGCGGAAATACGGCGATTAGGCGGCGATTTGGAGAGCTGTACACTCCAAACATATTCGAACTAGAGTTATATTTAATGACCATCATGGAGGCTATTCCATCAGCTAACTATATGTTTTGTTAATATGACTACCATTAACTCTAATAAAAGAGATTCGGATGACGGATTGGATAGAAGCTCGCATGCTCAGACAATTCCACCAGTGTCGGATTCGGCCTCACCAGAACCCTTTGCTGAGGAGAAGAAGTTCTTTGAGAGTGATGCTGGAGATGGAACAAAACGTGAAGACATGTACTTACATGGCAAAGCCTTGGCACTCTGCTTGTTATCAATTTATTTCTGCTTGTTTTTGTTTGCTCTTGACCAGACCATCATCGTTACGCTACTTTCAGAAGTTGGAAATAAATTCAAAGGTTTTGACAAGATCGGCTGGTTGGGTTCAGGGTTTCTTTTCGCCATGGCCGTCTTGGTAGCATTCTGGGGAAAATTGGCTCTTCTATTCGGAAGAAAATACACCATGGTTGCTGCTATTATCTTGTTCGAGGCTGGATCGTTGATGTGTGCTTTGGCCGACTCCATGAACGTCCTTATTGGCGGACGAGTATTGGCAGGAGTTGGTGGAGGAGGAATCCAGACGTTGGTTTTCATTCTCATCACGGAAATTCTCCCTATCCACAAGAGACCACTTGGAATGGCGTTGGTCGGTTCCGTCTTTGCTGTTGCTTCTGTCCTTGGGCCCTTGATTGGGGGTGCGTTCACCACTCACGTCACATGGAGATGGTGCTTTTATATCAATTTGCCTGTTGGAGGTCTTGCGCTTGTATTGTTCTGTTGGACTTTCAACCCCCCTAAAGCAAAGGGCAGTGCTCGTGAAAAGTTGAGGTACATTGATTACTTCGGAACTATGCTTTTGACTTCTGGCTTGGTGATGATCCTTGTGGCAATTACCTTAGGAGGAAGAGACTACCCGTGGCACTCAGGTGCTGTAATTAGTCTCTTTACCATCGGTGGGATTATAACGATTGCGTTCTTCTTATGGACTTTCAAATTCGCTAAACATCCATTGATCCCATGGGGCATTGCTAAAGTGTACCAGACCACCGCTGCGGGGGTTGCTTTGTTTGGAATGTTCGGCTACTTCATGGCTTCCATGTTGTACCTTACTATTTACTTCCAAGTGATCCATAACACTGATGCATGGCACTCGGGTTTGCGTTTACTACCAGAAATTGTCGCAGTTGTGATTACATCGATGATCGGTGGAATTGTCGTCAAGAAGACCACCTACATCAAGCCATTTGCTATTGCTGGTGCATCCATAGGTTTCATCGGATGTGGATTGCTTACCCTCCTAAAAGTGGACTCTTCTAACCACGAGAAAATTGGCTATATGATTCCCGTTGGTATTGGAATCGGTTTACAAATGCAATCTTGTTTGCTTGGGGGCCAGGTGACAGCCCCCAAGTTTGCTGGAGGTGTGATTTTCGCTACTTCATGGATGAACTTCTTGAGATCTATAGGTGGAGCCTTAGCTGCTACATTGGCAGACGCTACCTACACTACTTCGTTTGTAGATAAGGTGGGTCCAGCATTGGCCAAGCTGCCACAGTCCATTCAAGAGGAGCTTTCGCACTACGATTTGCAGAAATTGATCAACTCATATGGAGTTATCCAGACCATGAGTCCAGAATCCCAAACGTTTATCAAGAACGTAATTATGGACTCCATCAGAAATGTCTTCTACATGAATCTTGGTTTCGCAGTAATTTCCACTATCGGTGTCATTTTCACTACCAACAAAAGATTACCTACTGCTTCGGTTGCGCCAAGAGATGAGGACGAAACGAAAGGTGAAACTAATAATGACAGCAAGGAAGTAGACGTGGACGATGATGTGGCCCACCATGCTCCGCTGGGAAGCAACACCGAATCTGCTTCAAGTGTGAGAGATACTGAGTTCGCAAGCAAGTAAAGCTTTTGACGATATAATTTGACATGGTAGGAGTGTTTCGGTATGGAATTCAGAGGTTGAATTCGTTGTATATTTTATTGATAAATGAATAATAAATTAATTGTCTTCATCAAATAGTAGTTCCGCGTACTTTAAAGCTGTCCGTAAGTGACTGAAGTCGCAACCATATATTATTAGCAGCCATGCAGCTATGCCTGCCTAGCCTGCATCCGGAATCCAAGCCTCAGTACACAGTCTTCCTATGTAATCGTCGATTGCAGGAACTTACCCTTTTCATGTTCCAAATACATCAATTATATATGCATTCACGAGAATGCATTACACTACAAGTAATATCAGATGCATAAACCAAATTGACCCCAACTCCCCACAATCATTAACAATTTCACAAATACCTATGAATATCGTATGCTATTATCCCACAGTATTTAGTGGGCCAATTGCCCACACCCGTGCCTCCTGCGGGACCTTTATGATGCAAGGTTGAAGTCAGGTTCCGATTAAGGACGCACTATGAGAATACTAATTATGCTCAGGGTCGGATCTACATAGCCCAGGGTGCTATTGAAATTCCACATCAGACTTCTGAATCAAGAAGCTTGTTGAATAATGATAGGCTGCACATTGAAACATGTTGGAGTTAGGCGAGGTTCCCAAGGAGACACCTGAGGATTAGTTGCATGAAGAAAAGGAAGCGGGTTCCAGAAGATATCTACGTTTGAAGAAGCAAGAACATTGATGCGATTAAAAAGAGTAAGAAGTTAGTGATTGATTGCGGTCGGAAAATGAAATCTCAATAATGAGTTAAAATACAAGTTTCTGCTTGTGTTTTTTTTTTTGGCACCTGTCTCCCAAATACATCACATGAACATTTACGAGCTTTCCCCGTTTAGAATGGGCGGAATAGAGAGTACTGGCACACTTCCAAATTTGGCCCACTTCTACTTAACAATGTTTTACGCCACTTTGAGCACAAAACTTAGCAACTCTTCTTATAACCGGTAGTGTCAGTTTGAACTCACATTTATGAAATTGTGATTTCACCATTCTATTGTCTTTATTTTTTTATTTCCACCTTGTGAGAGAGCTTTCGGACAATAGCATTGCCACCGGTAGTGCCACAGTAGTTACTTACTCTTTTTTTAAGTTTTGGTCTCTGATGCAAATCAGAACGGGGAAGCTGTTTCGAATTATAACGAAACATTTTGAGAGCTCTACGATCCCAAATGTTAGCAGTAATTGAAATAAATTCACCATTGACGTGACTCCCTAAGCTGTCTCTCATGTTTTCGTTAAATTTCAATGCATCTCTGCTAGTGTCAATTGCATCCCGCTTACAAATAAATGGATACATGGGTCAATGCTCTCCCCACCACACCTAAGCTTCGGACATTTTATTGTAGGCATCGCTCGAAATTCCGGAACTTATTCGATTCCGCATGCATGTTTGGTTCCGATAATTTTTTTCGCCGCATCTCCAAACCCTTCCTGGTGCATTTGATCTTGGCCCGTGCAGCTCTACTTAGAATCGTAATTACTGCCAAGGTTGGCACTTAGAAATCAGACTTGAAAAGGAAAAATTGAATATGGACCTAAAGCAGAGTAACAGAGGTTGCAGAGGTGGCTCTCGTCGATTCTAGCATAGAGGGAAGACGTAGATTTTCTATTGGAAGTATGCTTATTGCCCAGTTTCATCTTCGGGATCTCGGAAGTTACATATTATCCGTTGCATTACTCACGGATATTCGGAACCATTGAAGCCGAAAATTGATAGCCGCGTAACTGGTTACCTGCAGCGAACATCTGTCAATGCTTAACAAATAGCGGAGGTGGATGCAGCATTGCGAGATACGGGGATTAGACGGTGGAACTTGTCACACCGAACAGTTACAGACTCGAATATTATTTAAGGACCACCATGGAAGTTCTTTTTATGGGCTAACCATTTGTTTTGTTAATATGACTGCTAGTAATTATAAAAGAGATTCGGATGACGGATTGGATAGAAGCTCTCATGCTCAGACAATTCCACCAGCACCCGATTCAGCCGCACTGGAACCTTTTGCTGAAGCGAAGAAGTTTTCTGAGAGTGATGCTGGAGATGGAACAAAACGTGAGGATATGTACTTGGAAGGAAGGGCCTTGGCACTTTGTATGGTTTCAGTGTACTGCTGCATGTTTTTGTTTGCTCTTGATCAGACTATCATCGTTACATTACTTTCGAAAGTTGGAAATAAATTCGATGGACTTGACAAGATTGGCTGGTTGGGATCTGGATTCTTCTTCTCCATGGCTATTTTGGTGATTTTTTGGGGGAAATTGGCTCTTCTATTCGGAAGAAAATATATCATGATCGCATCCATAATCTTGTTCGAGGCTGGATCGTTGATGTGCGCTTTGGCCAGTTCCATGAACGTTCTTATCGGTGGTAGAGTGTTGGCTGGAATTGGTGGTGGAGGAATTCAAACTTCAGTTTTTATTCTTATTACGGAAATAATGCCTATCCACAAGAGACCACTTGGAATGGCGTTGGTCGGTTCCGTCTTTGCTGTTGCTTCTGTCCTTGGGCCCTTGATTGGGGGTGCGTTCACCACTCACGTCACATGGAGATGGTGTTTTTATATCAATTTGCCTGTTGGGGGTCTTTCCCTTGTATTATTCTGTTGGACGTTCAACCCTCCAAAAACTAAAGGCAGTGCTCGTGAAAAGTTGAAATTCATCGACTACATTGGAACATTGCTCTTGACTGGAGGGCTAATTATGATCCTTGTGGCAATTACCTTAGGAGGAAGAGACTATTCGTGGCACTCGGGAGCTGTCGTCGCTTTGTTCGTAGTGGGTGGAATTTTGACCATTGCCTTTTTCTTATGGACATTCAATTATGCAAAACATCCGTTGATCCCATGGGAGATTGCTAAAGTGATCCAAATAACAGCCGCAGGCATTGCCTTATTTGGAATGTTTGGCTACTTCTTGGCCACCATGTTGTACCTCTCCATCTATTTCCAGGTGATCCACAATGCTGATGCATGGAACTCAGGTGTGCATTTGTTGCCAGAAATTGTCTCAGTTGTTTTAACGTCAACGACTTGTGGAATACTAATTAAAACTACTACCTTTATTAAGCCATTTGCTGTTGTTGGAGCCTTCATAGGCTTTATCGGATGTGGATTAATCAGTCTACTTGATGTTGACTCCTCGAATTCCGAAAAGATCGGCTATATGATTCCTGTGGGTATTGGAATTGGCATGCAAATGCAGTCATGTTTTGTTGGAGGTCAAGTGAAGGCACCAAAAACTGACGGAGGAGTGATTTTTGCTACTTCATGGATGAACTTTTTGAGATCCATAGGTGCAGCTTTAGCTGCCACTCTAGCTGATGCAGTCTACACTACTTCGTTTGTAAATAAGGTGGGCCCAGAGTTGAAAAAGCAGACTCAATCTATTCAAGAGGAACTCTCACATTACAACTTAAAGAAGTTGATCAACTCTAACGCAGTCATTCATACTATGACACCAGAATCCCAGGCGTTTATAAAGGAAATTATCATGAGCTCGATCAGAAATGTATTCTACATGAGTCTTGGATTTGCTGCCATTTGTACCATTCTGGTCATGTTTACCACCAACGAGAGATTGCCAACAGCATTCATGGCTCCAAGAGAAGACGAAGGAAATAAGGAAGAGGAGAATCATGAAGAGGACCAGCCAGTTCAGCTGGGTAACACCACCGAGTCTGCAACCATTGTGAGAGATACTAGGACTTCACACGAGTGATACTAGTGATGAGTTGGGTGCGAAAAACCAGATTGTATGTTGATGTTTAGTTAGGTATTAAAGAGAAAGTTGAAAACATATGTTCTGTTGAAGAAACTACAGTATCCTATTGTAATATTGTACTCTACAAGGCTACCCCGCAGACTTATGACGTTGCAACTCTTTGCTTAAGAAATCAACGTTCCCCACTTGCGTCTGAAAATCAATGAAATTCTTCAGGATTACTATAAGACTAGGATGAATTATCAAGGTGTTACTTTGCCCAATTATACCTTCTTATACATCCAATAATTTGTAATCTCTACCCCTCGGTGTTTGGCGGACAGCTACCCACACTCGTGCCTCTCTCAAAATTCCTAAGTTTGCAATGGCAGTACAAGTCAAGTTCAAATTAAAAAAGCACTATGAAAATACCTGTGATCCTAAGGGTCGGATCTACATAGTCTAGGGCGAGATTGGAATTTTACATTACACTTCTGAATCAAGGAGCCTGTTGAATAATGATAGGTTGCACATCGAAACATAGCGGACTATAGTGAGATTTTTGTGGATACATCGAAGGGCCTGCTGAATGAAGAGATGTAGTTAGAATCTGATACAGTTGATAAGTTGAAAACCAAGTTTGAAAAGTTTGGTTGTTATGCATGAACGCAAAGAAAACCATTCATTTGAGCTACAGAATCATATTAGCGATATTTCACATTTCACAACATTTTTCTGCTTAAACTCTCTTGAAGATTGTACCAATTTACTGAGTTTAACCATTGTTTTGAAAAGAGGGGACAAGGCTAACGCTTTTGCGACTCATCTACCGACCGTTACTTTTATCCCCCATGACCCCCAATTCTAAGGAGTGAAGTGGTATTCATTGCCTATTGATTGATAACATAATCTTGCACGAGTACCCCGACGGAAAGTTTGAATCTTGCATTCGGATTTGCATTGCCACCCATCTACTATCTTATTGTGCATTCGGTTTGCTCTTCGAACAATTGGTATTAACATTGAAACGTACCATTGAGTACGACATTCTAAATGTTAATATGTACGTTTAAAGTCACTACGTCCCATAGCTTCTTGGCAAAACCCACGGCTGTGTATCTACGCGGACATGATAATTAGGCAGATCCAACAGATACGGCTCGAGTACGGCTCGAGTACGGCGCGAGTGAACGGGAAATTAACGGCATTAGCAAATTTGCCTTCCAACTACACTCAACCCGAAGAATATTTAAAGACCGGCTTCTACTTCACATTTTGATTATTCAGCAGCTACCTTAATATGACATCAACAAGCACTTCAGAAACCGACACTCTGGCAATTTTAGCAGCCATGCATGAACCTGAACCCTTTGCTGAAGAGAATAAGTTTATAGAAAGTGGGGGAGAAAAACCTCAGGACATGTACTTAGAAGGCAAAGCCTTGGTGGTGTGTTTGATGGCGGTGTATTTCTGCTTGTTTTTGTTTGCACTTGACCAGACCATCATCGTTACGCTACTTTCGGAAGTTGGAAACAAATTCAAAGGTTTTGACAAGATCGGCTGGTTAGGTTCGGGGTTTTTCTTCTCCATGGCTGTCTTAGTAGCATTCTGGGGAAAATTGGCTCTTCTATTCGGAAGAAAATACACCATGGTTGCTGCGATTATCTTGTTCGAGGCTGGATCGTTAATGTGCGCTTTGGCCGACTCCATGAACGTCCTTATTGGCGGACGAGTATTGGCAGGAGTTGGTGGAGGAGGAATCCAGACGTTGGTTTTCATTCTTGTAACAGAGGTTCTTCCCATCCACAAGAGGCCACTCGGAATCGCGATGTTGGGATCAGTTTTTGCTGTTGCTTCTGTTCTTGGACCTTTAATTGGGGGTGCTTTCACAACCCATGTCACATGGAGATGGTGCTTTTATATCAATTTGCCTGTTGGAGGTCTTGCGCTTGTGTTGTTCTATTGGACTTTCAACCCTCCAAAACCGAAAGGCAATGTTCGTGAAAAATTTCGAAACGTTGATTACTTCGGAACTATGCTTTTGGCTGGAGGTACAGTAACTATTCTCGTGGCGATCACGTTAGGAGGAAGAGAATACCTGTGGCATTCAGGTGCAGTTATCAGTCTCTTTACGATAGGCGGAATTGTAACTATTGTCTCCTTCTTGTGGACTTTCAAATACGCAAAACATCCATTAATTCCATGGGACATTGCAAGGGTGTACCAGACTACAGCTGCTGGATTTTCCTTATTTGGAATCTTTGGCTACTTCATTGGCTCGATGTTGTACCTAACAGTCTACTTCCAAGTGATCAACAATTCTAATGCTTGGAGATCAGGTTTGCATTTATTACCAGAGATTGTCTCTGTTGTAGTATCGTCCATCATATGTGGAATAGCGATTAAGCAGAGCACGCTTATCAAGCCATTTGCTGTTGCCGGTGCCGTCCTAGGTTTTGTAGGTTGTGGGTTGATCACTCTTCTTGAAGTGGACTCTTCCAACTCCAAAAAGATTGGCTATATGATTCCCGTTGGTATTGGAATCGGTTTGCAACTGCAATCATGCTTTCTTGGTGGTCAGGTTACCGCTCCGAAGGTTGCTGGAGGTGTGATATTTGCTACTTCATGGATGAATTTCTTGAGAGCTATGGGTGGTGCCTTAGCTGCTACATTGGCTGATGCTACCTACACCACATCTTTTGTCAACAAGTTGGGCCCAGCATTGACCAAGCTGCCACAGTCTATTCAAGAGGAGCTTTCGCATTACGATTTGCGGAAGTTGATCAACTCATATGGAGTTATCCAGACCATGAGTCCAGAATCCCAAACGTTTATCAAGAACGTAATTATGGACTCCATCAGAAATGTTTTCTATATGAACTTTGCATTTGCGTTCATTGCCACTTTTTCGGCCATTTTCACTACCAACAAGAGATTGCCTATTGCTCCTCCAATAGCTGACGTTGAAAAGGATGTAGACGAAAATGATCAAGATGTCCTTTAATCTTAGTTCGGTACCGCCACCATGTCAGCTACCAGTGTGAGAATTACTAAGGCCTCGTACAAGTAATACTGGTAATGACTCGGTAATACGAAGATGTTGATTATAGATTAGGTGTAAATGAAAAAGTTCATAACATACTTTCCTTATATGATACAGCAGTACCCCATTGTAATTTTGCATACCTAAAAGTATACCCGCAGACTTAATGCATTGCATCTCTATACTTTAGATGAATTACCAACCGCAATTTACCCCCCAGTACATCTTGCTGGCATGCACCAAAAATAGGTGATTTTGGCAGAAAAACGAACACTTAAAAACATAAGGCCGAGTTTATGAATGGCATATTCCTTACCTCAATTAGACCTCCTTATACATCCAACAAATTGTGGTCTCTACCCCTCGGTGTTAGGTGGACTGTTGCCCACACCCGTGCCTCCCCCCAGACCCTTAAGTATGGTTATCCAAGCCTACACCACCGGCTTCACACCCAATTGCCATGGCGTTTTTCGAAAGCTTGCGTGAACGGGCTGTATCCACGTTATCACAAGTACTAGACCGCAAAAATTCCTCTGGGCTCTCTAAAGATGAGCTTTTCTGCCGCGAACACAATCTTCCAGACGGAGAAACCATCTTGGAAGAACTGGCAGTTGAGGTTAGCTTTGGGTCGGAGTCTAATAAGGACGTTTATAAAAATACCAATTATCCTCAGGGTCGGATCTACTTGACTCAACATTTCTTGGTTTTTGGCGATGTCTTCGACCGCCGCAATTGTCTGTTCACGTTACATCTTTCAACTGTCAAGAAGGTGGAGCGACTTCCCACTAGTCTGTACGGCTTTGCATTGGCACTTACGACCCATTCAAAGATTTATATCAAGCTTTACTTGGTGGGTCTTCGCTCTGATAGCGAGAGGTTCTCTTCGGTGCTCAAGTCGGCACTTAAGAACAATTTGGCTAATGTTAAGAATTTGGCTCCTTTCATCCAGTCATGCTACTCCGAGTATCTTTTGGCAAAGAATAAGGTATCTGGTGAAAAGATCTCAGAAATCCCGCCGGGCGGGTTAGGGATACTGTTCAAGTTTCCGGGAAATCCGAAGGAGTTGAGAGATCGATCCAAGATGAAGTTGTGGTTCGATTTGTTCCGGATTGATGGCCGCAACCTCTCTCTCATTAAGACTCCTATGTTTTACAAGTTGGTGCGTGTGGGCTTGCCCAATCGACTTCGAGGCGAGATATGGGAATTGTGTTGTGGTTCAATGTACATGAGAGTGGACAACAGAACCGAATACACCAATTTGTTGGAGGCCAACAAGGACAAAACGTCGCTAGCCATTGATGAAATATCCAAGGATTTGAATCGTTCACTTCCGGAATATGCTGCGTACCAGGATCCTCAAGGTATCGAAAGACTCAGAAGAGTACTCACAGCATACTCGTGGAAGAATCCGGAGATCGGCTATTGCCAGGCTATGAACATTGTGGTGGCTGCCCTACTCATCTACATGTCTGAGGAGCAAGCTTATTGGTGTTTGAATGTTCTCTGTGACAGAATTGTACCCGGCTATTACTCGAAAACGATGTATGGCACCTTGCTTGACCAGCGTGTATTCGAATCCTTAGTTGCACAAACAATGCCGATGCTATGGACCCACATCAATAAGTTTGACATCCAGCTCTCGGTCATTTCTTTGCCGTGGTTTTTGTCACTCTATTTGACCTCAATGCCTTTGGTGTTTGCATTTAGAATCTTGGACGTCTTTTTCTTACAAGGTCCAAAGACTCTATTCCAGGTTGCCTTGGCAGTATTGAAGTTGAATGGTGAACAGTTGTTGCAGGCAGAGGATGACGGTACTTTCATTTCGATATTGAAGACGTACTTCCAAACTTTGGACCAAAGTGCCCACCCATCATCCAGCAATCCAAAGTATGCACAAGTGACTAGATTTCAGGAATTACTAGTCACCGCTTTTAAAGAGTTTTCCGTTATTGGCGATGATGTGATTGAGAAACATCGTACTAAACACAGGGACAGCATTTTTCAGAATATCTCGACCTTTGTTAAGAGAACAGAATTGCGCAATTTGCCTAGAACTTCCAACTTTTCTCAAGATGACCTTTCACTTCTTTATGACCGCTTCTACTCGATTGTCCAGTCGCAAATTGCTGTTGGTGGAGGTTCTCTGTTCATGGACTTCCTGGCTTTCACCACTTTCATGACCCAAATCTGTGATTGGGTAGAGGAACATCCCGGCAAAGATATCTGTGATAAGCAAGAGAAGTTCTTGAAGAGGCTCTTTGATCAATGGAATGATGACAAACTGGGAGAGTTGTCTCTTGCGCAACTTCTTGTTGGATTAAACAATATGGTAGAACCTGATTTGTTGTCATCGATCTCCAATTTCTTTTCTCTCTATAGTGTGGACGACAATGTTGATAGAGAGGGAATTTTGACCATCTCCGAAGACTTGTTGTATATCACATATCCCTGGAAGGAGGGCTTGCTTTTAGATTCGCTTACGGAAAGTGCTATTGAGAATGCAATCGCCGACAAGATCTACAAACAGCAGCAGGAGAAGGGCAATTCTGAGGATGAGGCGATTCCGATTCCCACATCAATTGACATTGATAAAAAGAGAATTGAGAGTATGCAGCTTGAAAGATATTTATCTGCTGCCAGCACGTTTATTCAGCGTGCCTTTGAGTACGCACAGCCTGTAGAGGAAGAGCCATTGCTCAAGGAACTCTCAGTCGATAATACTATCTCGCATAACGCTGCCTTGAATCCCAAGACACCTGTGGTACTCAACTTGCCAACTTTTCGTATGGTGATTCTTGCTGATGAGACGTACGAGTTATTCTTCAACAAAACTTTGAGGAAATCTATTCATATTGACAAACCGGTGGAGAATAATACAGAAACCATGAGAAATTTGCGTGACATGTTTGATGGTCTTCTCGCAGATGGACGTGAAGTTGCGAAGAAGGTCCGTCGTCGTATGGATTCTGCTGCCCACCAAGGGCCCCATGGAGATAACGGTTCAGTCAAGTCTAGCAAGAGTGCGAAGACACAAGATGAAGACGAGGAGAGAGATGATGATTTCGGTGTGATTGATATCGACGAAAATGACAAGGACTTGTTATTGGGAGCAGAGGCGCAAGTACTTGTCGATCCTACTAACAACCAACACGCCAATAAGAAGCAAATCGAGAGTTTCCACAAAGCAGAGAGGGAGGCTTCAAACAACACCAAAACAGCTCACGATACAAATCTTATAGAGTTTGAGACATAGGCTACGCAAATATTCTAACAACTTTATCTGTGCAAATTGCTCTAATCAAATAATAAAAAATTTAGATTAACTCTTGCCAAAGAGTTTCCTCAAAAACTTCTTCTTCTTTGGCTTTTCTTCCTTGGGTGCATCATTTTTACTCTTGTTATCACGAAGAGACACGATAGGTGTATGCATCACCTCGTCACGTCCAGCGGTTTTGGAGAAGCCTTGTCCACCTGCACCAGGCAAGTCATCATGTGAATCTTTAAAGCGAGAGTTTAGTCCAGTGTTAGCAGACGTGTAGATTGGATATGAGGAGTCTTCATCGTCCGAATCTGCATATCTTGATTTGAAGGCCTTAAACCCTCCACCGTTGCTAGTCTGTGCTGGAGCTGCTGAGGGATTCGAAGAAGCATGCGTTGAGTATGCTGGTGGCACATGAGACTGGGGTCTCTCCGTTCGTAAGGTGGTTCTATGATTAATTTGCTGCGACGCAGGACGAGCTTGAGCAGTCTCAGGCTTGCCATGATCGTGGTCCTTTGTGAATGATGATTTCCTTTTGATTGCAGGCTGAAACTGAGATCTTGGTCTGTTATTTGCCTTCGCGTATAACTCGGCAGCTCTCAATTTCGATGGTGACTGATAATTAGGTTGCAACGCTGGATGTGGAGGAATTGGTTGCGGTTGTGTTTTGAAGGTTCTTGAGCTCATACCTCCACCATTAGTGCGAGGTGTCTGTGAAACGTCAGATTGGGATCTGGGTCTTAGGGAGCGACCAGCCATACTTCCACTTGGAGGTGCGGTAGAGCTGGGCGGCTTTCTCAAACTTTGCGACATTCTCTTCTGTGGTGTGACTGGCGACTTCGGAGGCGAGGGTCTTTGATCCACAGGAACAAGACCATTGACATCTGTCAATTGAGATGAAGAGAGCTTGGAGTTCAAGCGGGTGTTCTCAGCAGTGGTCAAAGAAAGGTACGCCTGTTGTGCAGGGCTATGTGATGAAGCAGACTTCGTCAGATATGTAGCCTTAGGCATCTTCATAGCAGACTTAATAGGTCTGCTACTCTTAGAGTCCAGACTGCCCACGGAGGTAATTGAAGCAGCCGCCAAGTTTAGTGGTGGCGGAGTCAATCTTCCAGTGCCCTCGTTATCGATAATCTCAGGTACAGGGTCAAATCTCGGAGAAGGAGTTGGAGAATCAATTTGTTGAACATCAATAGGATCGAAAACTGGGCGCAATTGTTTGGCGAGGTTAGGAGTGTCGAAATCGTCATTAGGAACTTCCTCAATACCAAATTCGTCCTTGTTTTCTTCCGTGGATATCTTGCGAGATGAGGCATCAAAGCTAGGAACTTCAAGAGAATATTCGCTTGATGGAGCATCCAAGGTGTCGTCCAATGTCTTACTGTGGAGCTCGTGGTCGACAGCTGGAGCAAGATGAGAGGTTGGAACGTCATGACTGTGATCTTGGTCGTGTTTGCTATCATGTTTGTGTGCAACTGTGCCATCAGCAAGAGTTGCGTCGGCCACTTCCTCAATCTCTTTCTTCTCAAGTTCATCCACCACGAATGGCAATGGCTCAATTGGCACATCTTCTTCGTCGTCGTCCTCTTCGGTTGCACCTTGTTTAGTGTCTGGGGGGAAAGATCCTACCACCTGAGGCGCAATGTCGTAACTTCCGGCAAGTGTGGCTGGGTTCAGCTCGGAAACAGGGCTAAGAGTCCGCGAGCGAGCCTCCTCTTCCTCGAGCTCCTTGAGCTCACGCATGCGCTGCTCATTCTTCAAGCGCAACTCCTTCAAGTGCTCGTACTCCAAGCGCTGCTGCTCCAATTCCTTAGCCAAGCGTTCCTCTTCAGCAATTTGACGTTTGAGGAGTTCGTGCTCTGCCCTCTGTTCGGCAAGTGCCGCCTCTGAGGCCGACTGCAGCTCTCCTTCAACATTCTCATCAATCCTCAGCTCGCTTAACAATGATGAGTGTCTCTGGGCATGTGAACGTGGAGGAGGTCTCTTTACAGGCAGTGGAAGTGAACCATTCGAAGGCAGTCTGGGAACTCCGTTCAATGAAGGCAGTCTGGGAACAGACCGCAATGAGTTGCGGTTGAGAGACAAGCCTGAACGCAACGAATTGGAGCGGGCTATTTCTTTCTTCATGGTTGCTTCCGGCACCTCAATTACCTGGATTCCATTTGGAGTCGGGATGTATTTCTTGACCATCTTCACTGGTGCGGGTTGTGCCGGAGTGTGCTGGAGTTTCAAGTCGCTCAATTTGGCGCGGTTGCTGTAATGGGCATCGGCTTCGTGGCCCATTTGCTCCAACATGGAGTCGTTGAAACTGTCATCAACACTGTAGGAGATGCGAGCCGGAGATGCTGCTGCACGTGGTGGAGCACGCTGTGGCGACGCTGGATGGTGAGCCGAAGCTGGAGCCTGGCGGCTAGTACTGGCATTGGACGATGCCCTTGAAGTTCTGGGTGTGCTGGTTGCTCTTATCTGGGGACCTTGTATACTGGAGCTTCTCTTCAAGAGCGAGCCCAGTGAACGTGTTTGCGATTGAGAGGCACGGAGCGAGCCACCTTGAGATCGGTACTTCTCTGGCTGTGTCACCTTCAAGTTCTCTCCTATGGTTAGCGCAGCAGCCATGGCGTTGTTGTTTGGTTGCTGTGCTGCGGGAGAAGCATGGCCCACGCCGGTATAGGCGGTGGAATTTCGAGTTTTGCGTCTGAACATGGGTACGAGATAGGGTTATTCAGTGGCCCTTGAGCTTTGCGGATTTTTTTTGTGATTTTTTTGGAAACAATTGAAGTAGTTAATGGTGATATGTGGTTAAATTGTGAAGCCCGTCTCACGGGAGAGAATTGGTATGTGCACGACCAAAGATGGGGTAGAGGTTGAAGCTGTGGGAAAAGCGGAAAACGCGGCAACTTCAAAGAATTCGAATCTTGAATAAATTATTGTGAATGTAATTGATTTATGGTTCCAGTGGATTTTTTTCGTTGGTTATAATGGTTTGTTGATCGCCAGCAAGGATGTGTGGATTGAATGCAGGATGTTGTCTATGACGTTTAAATTTAGCATGAAAAGTGTAATGGAGGAAAGTGGAGGAAAGGAAAATAGAAGAATCGTGATGAACAGTGAAAATTTAAATGGTCATAAGAAGAGATAAATATGAAGACAAGAAAGGAAGAGAAACATGGACACAGTGGAAAAAAATTTTGTTAAAGAAAAGGTATTTTTGTCAGTCATCGTTGCCGTGGAGATCTTGGGGCACCTACTTGCATTGCCTGTTCGCAGCCACCAAGTTGGCAATGGAATAGTTGAGTATCTAGTTCTGTTAAACAATGACGTTAAAAAAATATAGGATAAAATGAATTGTGAGTTGAGATGTTTTTTTTTTTTGTTCCGATATAAATTGTGTTAATAGCATGAAATGGGGGTTGCATGTGGTGCTCATGTTATGCTTATTGTTACCGAGACGGTCGGGAAATACTGGGAATGTTGACAATACACGGAATTGAATTCAGTTGTTGACGAGATGGTATGGTGGCTTACTAGCCACAAATTGGTGGAAACATGAAGACTAGATGACTGAATCAACAACGTATGTAATCTCCATGGTTTGGTTATTCGGTTCGGGATAGCTGATCGTTCTCATCGTGACTGTCCAACTTTAACTTTTTTGTACGGCAGTTTTTCTGCTAATCCAGAGAAGTCTGTTCAATTTTGAATTTCGTGTTGTCCTCATCTAAGTCTCGTGAACATGAATACTTCGGCATATCAGTCAACTTTGATTTTTGTGTTTCAATCTCGACTGTTGTTGAAGTGCTAACCTCTAAACAAAGTCAACACTCCATCTTCTTTTCAGTTTTCTATTGCTCAATTTACTCCTAATCACCACATCTACATATTTCAATTACCTTAAATTCCATTTCTTCTTTCGAAGTTCTCAATTATCTCCATGTTTTCTCTCTTTATCTTCTCTCTCTTGATCTTCTCCTCTCTTTATCTCTCTGCGCTCTCTCATATCTTCTGTCCCTTCACTTTCCGTTTGCCTTGTTTCTATTTTCTCACCCGGCGTGGAGAAATTCCAATGCCATTGGCAACCCATGTTCCCCACCGTTGGCCATTGGCCACAATCATCCCCAAGAAGGGCCTGACACAGAGCAAGAGCCCGCTCCAAAGAAATCCCTGCAAAAGAGGCATAAAAATCTGATCTTTAAGAATAGCATACATCACGATACCTGGAGTGATTGGTGCAATGGGCGCAAGCTCTGCTTCATTGGTTACACTCTTATCGTCATCGATATCCAAGAGTTTTAGCTCTGCGTTGGAAATGGCTGATTTTTTCGATTGAGCCTGGTCAGCATACCTGTCTAGGGACTTGAGAAACGACTGCTCGAAACGTAAATCCGGGATGGTGATTGCTGGCACTTTCAAGTTGGATGACATTGTAGTAGTTGATTCGCAATTGACATGCACTACTGTCCATGTTAATAGTGTCACAAGTATGAGTTTCATGTGATGTTGTCACAGTTTAGAATGAAACTGGCTTGCATTGTCTGAGTTTTGCTGATCTCATCTGATATTGTAGACTGTTTATGGTTTGAGTGATTTATCATTTATATTGTTAGCGATCTTCAGGTCTTGCCAGGTAGTGTTGGAGAGACCATCTAGTACTAAGTTAAATGTTATTAAAAGTTAGCTGCTAAAGCACAAGGAGCTGATGTCATGAGATTCACAAGGATGGTCTTGATAGCAGGATGGAATATTCATGAGATGTCGTGGATAATATTGTAATCACAGTCTCGTGATGTTTGGATCGAAAAGTATAGCGAGAACAGACAAAGAACAATAGTGGAATCTCACAAAATTACTAATAGTGTTTACTTGAAGCAACAAATTTAATAAGTAAACTTGTAAACTTCAGAAGAGTATTTATTTTCATTTCCATTTAATCTTGTATAGTAATGATTAGGAAGTCTACTTAGTCTGTGCAAATCCCACTTTATTTTTCCCAATTGAAAAAGATTAAAAAAATTGTTAAGTTCATCAGGTTTCTCCAATAGATCGGCATATCTATATTTATTTTTCATTTGGGAAATCCTATTGAAAGTCATCAGACTTCACCCTCCATAAAACCCAATGTCCCATTCTCCCAACACCCGTGCACCTTCAATCACGTTCAAAAATTCACCTTCACCAACACTTACTAACCAACATGGAGATCGACACCGCAGACGCTGGCCCCCGTGTCACCATCAGACAGACAGAGCGTGACCATGTCGACTTCATCTTGCGTGGTGTCGACTTGTCCGTCGCAAATTCGCTCAGAAGAACCATGTTGGCCGAGGTTCCAACTTTGGCAATAGACTTGGTGGAAATCGACGTCAACACGTCCGTTCTCGCCGATGAGTTGCTCTCGCACCGGTTGGGTCTTATTCCCTTGATCAGTGAGGGTATCGAAAACCTCTCTTATTCTAGAGATTGCACATGTGACCAGTATTGTCCTAACTGTTCAGTCAAGTTGGAGTTGACTGCCAAATGTGACAGCGACAGCACCATGAACGTCTACTCTTCAGATTTGGCTAAGTTTCATAACGGCTCAAGATTGGGAGACCCTGTCATCCGTGACCCTGCCCAGAAAGGTCCTTTGATCTGTAAGTTGAGAAAACATCAAGAACTTCGTCTTACATGTATTGCAAAGAAAGGTATTGCCAAAGAGCACGCCAAGTGGTCTCCTTGTGCAGCCATCGGTTTTGAGTACGATCCTTGGAACAAGTTGAAGCATACAGACTACTGGTACGAGGAGGATGCTGAGGCTGAGTGGCCAAAATCTGCCAACTGCGAGTGGGAAGAAGCTCCAGACCCCGAGGCTCCATTCGACTACGACGCTAAACCCGCCAACTTCTATGTTGATGTGGAAACAGTTGGTAACTTGCCTCCAAACGAGGTTGTCATTCGTGGAATCGAGACTTTGCAGTTGAAGCTTGCAGGTATTGCTGTGGAGTTGAACAAGGATACCGTGGAGGCCAACGATGCCAACACCGGTGGCTTTACCACTTATGGACGGTCTCCCGGAGGCGCAGGAAACTCGCCTGCCAATGGGTATTCTTATGGCGAGGGTTTTGGCAGCTCTGGGTGGTGAATGTATTATACATGTACGATAGATTTGGAGAGCATGTAGATTTCCTGTAAAATAAACCCCAGGAGACTGGAGAACAGTTTCAGTTATTTGATTTTTTTTGTGTTGATCGTGCTATCAACTTTTCTTTTTTTTTTCGGCATGATTTGAAGTTGAATGAAGAACGGGTGTGTTCGTAGTATTCTTGTTCAAATTCTCTTTTCTTTTTGTCCTCCTCTAATAGATCTATACTACGTAAGAGTGACATTATTTCTTCTTGGTTTCTATTTGTTAGTCTCAATCAGATCCAATCTGAATTCAGGGGCCACCTCATCTTTTCTCTAAGTAACGCCAACTTCTGACTTCTTACCATGCAAAACTTGAGTATCAAACTTATTCAACAAATTCATCCCCGGCCAGTTTTCCATATGGACTTCATCTCCATGCGACCACATCTTCGAACTTGACAAGCTTACCCCCAAAAATATCAAGAGCACTTCCGTAAGTTAAGTCCACCTTTCCCTCACTCAACTTCCTCACATGCTCCAAATCTTCAACCAGTTTGGCACCTCCAGCATATACAATTCTTCCTTCGAATCCCTTCGGACACCATTGGCCCAACTTCTCTACTAACTTTTCGTCGATTCCTTTGCACAAGCCTTCCACGTCAGCCGCATGAATTAAGAACTCACAACAGTAGCCAGCCACCCGGGCCAAAAACTCTGCACTGAGCTCGCTATCGGTCAAAGTTTGCCATTTGTTGATGGCCACAACCCACTTTTGTCCGTTTTCGTTCTTCACCTCCCGACAACTCAAATCTACTACCAATCTGTCTTTACCAACTTGTTTTGACAACTTTTCCAACTTAGACCAGTCAAGCACAGTTTTGCCGTTTGCAGTCGAAAAAAGCCAGCTGGTGACAATTACCTGCGATGCCTTATAGTCGTTCAACCACTTTTCAGCATTTTGATCAGTGATTCCTCCTCCAACCTGAAGATGATTGGGCCACGTCAAACATGCCAACTTAGCAGCCTCATCGTTGGCTGGATTGCTTCCAAGTTTGATGACATGGCATCCTTCAATGTCATTTTGTCTGTAAAGAGAAGCATAAAAAGATGACGGTTTGGTAGAGACGAAATTCTCTGTAGTATCTTTGGTTTCCCCAATGTCGTCTGACTTGAGGGTGCCTCCGACAATCTGCTTGACTTGGCCAGCGTGGATATCGATACAGCCTCTGAAGCGAGTCATTCAAAATAAATAGATGATAGAAGCTATTGAAAGTAGATCCTACAATGCTAGGCTCAAACAGTAATCTACTTCTTCTATAGATATACTCTGGTAATATGCACTCACGAAATTTTACCACTACTACTCCATCACTATGGCTGACGACGATTATATGGAGATCCAGAGGCGTAATTTCGAGCAGCAATTCGGATCACTAGAGTCTTTGGGGTACAAGGATAAGTCCAAGGTGGACGGCAGTCGAAGTTCCGAATCTGAGAGCAGTGGTGAGAGTGACAGTGAGAGCGATGAGCATGATGAGATGGATTCAGAGATGAGTTCCGGAGACAGTGATAGTGATGAAAATGACGAGAGTGAAGATAGTGAGGACAGTGATGAGGAGCCACAGGTTGTTCGTCTCGAAACTTCGCATACTCCTGTTATTCAATCGAAGCAAGATAGGAAGTTGGCTAGATTGGGCAGAGCACCTACGCTTGAAGAAATCGACAGGAAGAACAGAGAGCTCGAAAAGCTCACGAAGAAGCAACAAGCTAAGGCTGCTCAAGAGGATGCAGACAACTTACAGAATGACTTGAAGCTTCAGAGACTTCTTAGTGAGTCGCATATTTTGGCACACAACATGGACTTTTCCGGAGCAGACTTGACACTCCAGACGCTAGACTACGAGGCACCAATCGGCAATGCCAGACGGCGTATTCTCGACCAAAGAATTAGACAGGCGGCAGCTACCAACTCGTCAACCAAAGGAATGCCTAAGAAGCTCGAAAAAATGCCCATGAATATGAGAAAAGGAATGATCAATGCTCGAGAGAGAAGAGTAACTGAGTACGAGAGAGAGGCCCGTGAGGCAGGCATTGTACTATCTAAGGTCAAGAAGGGAGAGCTCAGGAACTTGGACAGTGGACGTGGAGCTACTGTTTCCAGTGACAGGCTTGGAGTTGGCAAGAAGCAGACCAAGAGAGTGAGAGACAGGGGACTTCGGATCCATAGTGTTGGAAAGTCTACTAGAAACGGTTTGAGGATTTCACAGCAAGATATTGATAGGATCACCAATAAGGGTAAGAAGAGACGGAAGTAAATGAGAGAAATGGGAGAATAATATAGAGCCAAGTACTGATAGAATGTACTCATTAGAGTGTGGGGTGGAGTATTTTAAATTAAATAGGTCTGTTAGTAGGAGCAGTTTATGGCTACACTGGTGGATTAAACTTATTTCGACTTTTGCCTACAATGTATCCGTTGTTAATAGACAGCATGTATAGTAACCAAGTGCAATGTGATATTCACAAAAATGACCATAAAATAACGTGAAAATTGTTTAACGAATGGATAATTAGACTTAAGGATGCAGAAAATATTTTAAAAGAAAAAAATAGAAATCTGTATTGACCTCTGAATTAGTATTTCTTAACAAGATCTGTACTCTCTCATATTGTGTTCTCTTTTCTGTGAGTATACTCATATTCCCCTCCCAAAACTAAAAATCCAAGGAAAAAAAAACTACCTTCAAAGTCAAGATACCCAAATACCTCAACTATAGTTTAGTCGCATTATTTAACCACAGAGAATCAATGAATTTTCTCTCCCGGTATTTGGCTCCTCTCATCCTGTTTGTCTTCCCCAGACAGTCGCGAACAATAACAAACATCAACATATACAAACTCACCGAAGTTCACACCACCACCTACACTTGTGGCACACCCCAGAAAGCAACAACACCATGGCGTCTGTGCTCCCCAAGAAGAGAGGTGCCCAGACCCAGAACAGAGCACCCACGGCCCTCCATGATCTCTCCAATAAAGGACGAGTCATCTCCAGATCAGCATCATCAACTATACGAAAACCTTCGACCAATCGTCATGTTAGCCGAGGTGACATGTTTGTGGATGATGCGAACACGTCACTTGGTGAGGATGCCATCCATTTCCACGAGAACAGGCTGACTATCATGTCCAATTTCGAGGAGTGGATCAAACTCTCAACGGACAACAAGATCACATCGAAGAATTCCTGGCAGTTTGCGTTGATCGATTATTTCCACGACTTGAATGTCATCAAGGATGGTGATAACATCAACTTCCAGAGAGCATCTGCCACATTGGATGGCTGTGTAAAGATTTACCTGAGTCGAGTGGAGTCTGTAGCATCAGAGACAGGAAAGTTGTTAAGTGGATTGGCCACGAAAAAGGGCCAGAAAGAACTCGAGGAAGATGAAAGCGACAGAGAGGACGGCGATGATGATGTTGCGGCCGAGAATTCTGGGAAGAAAGAACGTAGAATCAACAGGGTGGTGGAGTCTACCTTGGTTCCATTCGACCAACTCAAGATCAAGAAGTTGGACCAGGAGTTGGCTATCGACCCGCTCTTTAAGAAAGCTTTGGCGGATTTCGACGAAGGAGGAGCTAAGAGCCTCTTGTTGAACACACTCAACATCGACACTTCGGGTCGAGTCGTGTTTGATGCTACAACTAATTCCATCAAGGAAGATGAGGACAATGAAGAAGAAGATCCTGACAGTATGCATGTTGATACTGGTTATGTGAATATGTCCAAACTACGTGGCATGCTAGGGTCAGATTTGTCGGAATTTGATCTGTTGGCTATTTGTCCGTCTATCGCTGAATTGAAACTAGTATTGAATGATGTGGGCAATGCCAAGTCAGTGTTGAGCGATGTTAATAGCAGATTCAATGCCGAGGAGGAGAGCGAAGCTGTGACACCCTTTGCTCAAGAAGAACCCCTAAACTTTCCTGATTACGATATGGACATGGATTTCGACGACAAGAACAACAACGTGGCCAATGAGGAGGAAGTAAACATCGTTAATATCGATGAAAACATGCAAAACCTCGAAAACGACAACCACGACACACCCACTCACGTGGTGACTACAGGGAAAGTGCTAGACCAGGATTTGATGGCATACTTCGACGAGAAGATGAAAACTAACTGGCGAGGGCCAGAGCACTGGAGAGTTTCAGCGCTTAAGCATGCCAAAAAGTTGGATAAGCCAGTTGCAAAGTCAGGAACGCCGCAGCCTGAGACAGTCAAGAGGAAACGAAAAGAGCACATCGTGGTCAACTTTTTCGAAGAGGACGATGATGACCTTCTAGAGGACCTTTTCCAGAAACACAAGAATCAATTTCAAATTTCTAAGAGACCCGAGGAGCGTAAGAGCGAAGACTGCCACATCTTGCCAGATGATATAAAGTTCAACTCACAGCGGTTGGTGAATTTATTCATTAAGCCGACCAAGTCAATAGTCACCTTCTCGTCACGCATGAAGCCTGTCTTGGTAACCGACGAAGATGAAGACCAGGCACGAATCTACACAGATGAGAACTTCTTTGCTGGTAAGTATTTGGAAAGAGAAAAGGAGCGTGAAGAGGAAAGACAGGAAAAACTTGCAGCATCTTTCCACCAAGCCGAGATGGAGGATTACGATAACTACGATGGAATTGACTTTAATGACGTATTGGGTGGCGTTGATGATGCTGTGGATGGCATAGAAGATATCAAGGAAGAGACTGGCAACCAGTTTGTAACCGGCGGACGGAAAGCACGACCCGAATATGTGAATTTTTCGAAGGTTGCTAAACGAGTCGATGTTAAGTTGCTCAAGGATAACCTCTGGAAATCAATCAAGCATGAGACCAGAGAGAAGACACCAGGTGAAGAGAAAGAAGAGACCAAAACTTTCAAGAATGTGGTGGATGTTATTGGCGAGATGTACCGCCCGGATGAGAAGAAGGACTTATCGACGAGTTTCTGCTTTATTTGTCTTTTACATTTGGCAAATGAGCATGGTCTTTCGATCGAGTCCACGGCCATGCACGACGATTTAGTGATTAAAGGATTTTAGGGAATAGATATCGGTATAGTGAGGAGTATCAAGTGGACTAAATCCATTAAACAAGTAGGCGTATGGCTGATACATCCGATCAGAAAGTTTGATATTCTTGAGAAAATGTAACGTGCTGAGTTTTATCCAAATTGAAGAGACCATACCCTTCTAATTGTGCATTTCAATTTACACCACCCCCATCTCATGATTCCCTAAACTTTTAAGTATGCTGCTACTGCCGGTATTGGCAACTTTTTCAGCAATGGAGCTTTCTCTTGGTTTTAATGCTAATCACATATTCTAAAGAAAATTAGAGTTTTTAAATTTGTAAGCTTTTCCTCAAACTCACACCTCTAAACAAATGTACCAATGTCTTTCCATTTCGCAGCAATTCAAGAATGTCTCATCATCTCACCAAAACTCCCAACATCCAACGGAAAAGAAAAAATAATGAAATCTACCAACACAATTATCAAATATTCATACCATCAAAGATTTCCCTTCAAACTCCAAAACAGACTTCATCCTTATCAACTTCCTCTACAAACCGTCACATCTGCCATCCTTTCTTCCATAATCTTCCATTCGTCCCCGTATCTCAACTCGTAAATGTTTTGGTGTTGGCACGACCATGATTCTCACCACTCTGATCACTCGCCTCCAACTTTCACTTTCACCTCATACTGTTTAGCTAACATGCACAGTTTGGCCAGAGCAATACCCCGGAAAAACTTGATAATGGCCATGGCCAGACCCTTGGTGTACGGTCGCCCGGCTGCCCAGCTCGTGGCACTTTCACACTATCGAAAGGTATCTACCTCCACAATGTCCATGCTTCTGAGCCTGGAACAGGCTGCCAACGCCGATATAGGCAACGCAGAGGTCCAGGCCGCATTCTACAAGCGTCTTTTGGCCACAAACTACCCACAAATTGTCGTTCAACGGTTCGAAACTCCAGGAATCGCCAACTCTCCAGAATGTACCCAGTTGTACATGGAAGCTTTAACTAAAGTGGGCAAGAAGTCTCAGGCCGAGCAGATAGCACGCGAACTTGCTTCAGGCGGCCTGGTTGGCCAGAACCAGAACATGTCGCCCTTTTCTTACGGCATCGGCTCCCGATCTGAACCAGTCCACGTCATTGTCCTGGAATCCGGATTTACCATCTTGTCTAAGTGGCTAAAGTGGTTGATTCCAGTGGCACTCTTCACATATGGTGCTTCGAACGCATTTAACTACTTGGTTGAGAATGGTACCATTTTCCGCAACTCGGAGACCGTGGATAAGTCCGTGGATGTTTCTCAATCTACTGTCAGATTCACTGATGTGTGTGGATGTGACGAGGCCAGAGCAGAACTTGAAGAAATCGTGGACTTCTTGAAGGATCCTTCGAGGTTTACTGGTTTAGGAGGAAAATTGCCCAAGGGTGTCTTGTTGACTGGCCCTCCAGGTACTGGTAAGACTTTACTTGCACGTGCCACTGCTGGAGAAGCCGGTGTTCCATTCTTCTTCATGTCGGGTTCTGAGTTCGATGAGCTCTACGTTGGTGTTGGAGCTAAAAGAATCCGTGAGTTGTTCAGCCAGGCCCGTGAGAAGGCCCCAGCCATCATCTTCATTGATGAGTTGGATGCCATTGGAGGCAAGAGAAACCCCAAGGACCAGGCCTACGCAAAGCAGACATTGAATCAGTTGTTGGTGGAGTTGGATGGCTTCTCTCAGACAGAGGGAATTATCATTATCGGTGCTACTAACTTTCCTGAATCTTTGGATAAGGCCCTTACTAGACCTGGCCGTTTTGACAAAGAAGTGGTGGTGGAGTTACCTGACGTGCGTGGAAGAGTTGATATTTTGAAGCACCACATGCAAAATGTGGAGACCGCAGAGAATGTCGACCCTTCGATCATTGCCAGAGGTACTCCAGGATTGTCCGGTGCCGAATTGATGAACTTGGTCAATCAGGCCGCAGTACACGCCTCTCAGCTTTCTGCTCCTGCCGTGGACATGGGCCACTTTGAGTGGGCAAAAGATAAGATTTTGATGGGAGCAGCCAAGAAGAAGATGGTTATCACAGAAGAAGCTAGAAAGAACACCGCATACCATGAGGCTGGCCACGCCATCATGGCTATGTACTCACCTGCTGCCACTCCATTGTATAAAGCCACCATCCTTCCACGTGGAAGAGCATTGGGTGTCACTTTCCAGTTACCAGAAATGGATAAAGTGGACATGACAAAGAAGGAGTGCTTCTCCAGACTTGATGTGTGTATGGGTGGAAAAATTGCAGAGGAGATGATCCATGGCCCAGAAAATGTCACCAGTGGATGTTCGCTGGACTTGGCCAACGCCACTGGTATGGCCAGAGCCATGGTTACATCTTACGGTATGAGTGACATCATTGGACCAGTAAGAATGAGTGACGATTGGGAGTCGTGGTCGCCTAAGATCAGAGACATGGCAGATAATGAGGTGAGAGCTTTTTTGGTGGAATCAGAGTCGAGAACACGCAAGATGTTGAAGGAAAAGAAATTGGAGCTTAAGAGACTTGCCGAAGGATTGTTGGAGTACGAAACTTTGACAAGAGAAGAAATGGAGAAGATTGTCAAGGGTGAGGCTATCAACAAACCCAAGACCGTGAGTAATACTGTCATCAAATCTACTGGAGGTGGTAGATTGGAGGTTACTGATCCGCTGCCAATTCCAGCTGAAGCATAGGTTGATTAGGGAAAAAGTTTTTGTAAATATCTGTCGGCAGGCATTATAATGTAATAAGAAACAAATTATTGTAGCCAAATTGATGTAGTGAAAAAAGTAGAATAGATTGAAACTAGAGGAAGAGAGGAATACAAGGCAAGGAATATAATTCTTTTAATTGTTTACTACGTACTCATTAGACACTCGTCTTTTTGCGAGAACATGCAAATTAGCGTTGCTGGCCACCATTCTGGAAAAAGTTGGCTAGTTGAGCACTCAAGTTTGCATTGTTCTGTCCCCCATAATTGTTCTGTGGGTAGCCATTTTGTGGAGGCATTTGATTAGGGAAACCCACTGGTTGTTGCTGTGGTTGTTGGTTGAAAAGTCCAGTTAATGGATTAGCAGCGCCATTACCATAACCCATAAAGTCTTGTTGACCATTAGATGTCTTGACATATTGATCGTCGGATTCTCCTGGTCTGTTGGACTTAGGTCCATTTCTGGTAGAGTTGGTTGGCATCTTCTTGGACATGGCCTTAGAAGAAATACCTGTTCCGATTTCGATATCTGGTTCATCAAGAACCATTCCGCTCTGCAATGGTTGACCTCCAGAGCCACCCCACTGGGCCAGGACGACCCAACTTTTATCGGCATCTGTCAATCGTTGGATGGGAATAATGGAAATTCCATGCTGGTAATTGCAACAGTCTCTTGGACCGAATCCAACACCCCAACGCGTTCTCAATGGCAAGGCACCATCCTTGTTAAACGATTGAACAACCTGTTCGGCTTCCTTTCTAGAGTAAACCTTGACGAACGCATGCTTCCTCTCAGAGTTCATGATCACAGACTGAACTTCCGCGTATGGCCTCAAATGAGAAGCAAGTTGTCTCTCATCCATTCCACGAGGAACACCTCCAATGAACAACGTTCTGGACAACACTTTGAAAGAGCCTTGAGGCAACGTGTTGTCAAAACCAACATTTCTTGGACGATAGTGGGGAGCACCTGGAACATTCTGCTCACCATCACTTGGAGCGAAACCTTGCCCAAGCGATCTCTTTTCTTCATGGCCCATTTGATCACCACCCATTGGCCCATTCATGTGGCCCATTGGATGACCTTGACCCATTGGAGGACCTTGTCCCATTGGCGGACCCTGACCCATTGGCGGCCCTTGGCCCATTGGCGGACCTTGGCCCATGTGGTTGCCATGCATACCACCGTATTGGTCATTTCCATACTGATTATTACCGTAACCGTTGTCGTATCTACCGTATCTACCGTTTGGAGACCGCGAGCGATTTCTTCTCGAGTAGCCTCCAACTTCGTCACGTCCTCTTCTGTCGTTATACTGGTTGTTCTGATATCCTTGGCGGGATGGATGAACGTTTGGCATGTTACCCATGTTAGGCACGGGGGGCATACCCCTTCCTTGCATTCCAACTTGTGGAATTTGAGGCACAGAAGGGGGAGGACCCTGGTTCTGCCCCTGTGGACCAGAGCCAGGACCGCCATTCTGCATTTGCTGCAACATGTTAAAAATCAAATCCTTGTTAGGAGCTTGATTGGGCTGGCCTTGAGCTGGAGGAGAAGGCAGGTTAATACTACCATTATTAGTGTTACCTCCAGCCAAAGCAGACAACTGAGACAAGATGTTAGTAGCATTACTAGCAGGTGCTGTATTCTGAGTAGTAGGCGAGGCTACAGCTGGTGGAGTAGGTGTGGGCGTATCAGACTTCTTAGCAAGAGATGCAAGAGCCAGTAAAATGCTTCCAGAGTCCGCAGTCAGTGCACTGGTTGAAGGAGGAGGAAGTTCAGCCGCCTTTCCTGGAGGAGTGCCAGGAGGGGTGGTGGAACGGAAATGTTTAGCTCTAATTCTTGCGATGGTTTCGGGACTAAAGGTTTGAGCACGTTCCCAGATATCCACCAACTTTCCTATTTTCACGTTAGTAGACGCAACGATCAGTAAATCCATCGCGTCATCTATTATAGAATCAATCAATTCACTGATCTTGAATACTCCAGCAGCGAAAGTGCCTTCCGGAGCCAGAGCAGACACGGTTTCATTCTTCTTCTTGGCTTCGTCCATGTATACTCTCACGATGGAGTCAACCACATATAAGGCGCCTAGTTTGTGAGAAGAAGGAGTGGCTTTACAGCTAGCATATAAGACGGTAATAAACTTAGACTCATCAGCCACGTTCTTGACGGCAAGATCGGTCAATTTCTTGATCCGAGTGCCTGAGACACCTGGGGCCTTAAGTGTGGCCAACTCCTTTAGGGTGGATTCGAATTGTTCAACGTCGGACATGACACAAGTATTATTAATCAAACTAATCAAAGATGTTTACAGCAGCGTTCCTGGGCACTCTACGTCACCGGGAATTCTTTGTTATAATGGATCGCCGCCGATTACAATACGTTACTATTCAGTCTATAGGCTGAAACTTGGATAGTTGGATAAGGAGCGAGTGGTGGGCAGATAATTTTTTTGGGAAGGGGACCGTGCGATATATATATGACGTTGGTAAGCGCACTACCACAATGTATGTCCTTGATAATTAGGAAGGGACAGATACATATGAATAGGGCTTGATGGCTCTTTGTAAGTGGTGGGAATGATTTCATTATACCGGAACAACCTTAGAGGATTATTCAGAACTGTAGGCAAGGAGGAGTTAAGTCCAAGGATTATCTGAAGTTGTATCAGTGAGCAAGGGGTTATTTTTGATGTTTTGGAATGGTGAACAGGTCCATAATAATAAAATGCGGATCACCACCATTTACACTCCAGTTGGAACCGATTTAATTACTCTTTTTCAATTTCAATTTCAAAGAATATGAATAGTCACATGTCAAGGACATAAAGTGGTCTTCTAGAATTTACAGGTACACAAGATGGAAAGTCAATATCATGGTATTTTAAACCAGGCATATCAAAAGTGCCCAGTAGGACACCCGTGATTGATCTTTTTCATTTCCAGAAAAGATCTATGTTTCTTCTAACAAATTTTCTGCAATGCCGCTCTTATGTCCTGCTACTACATTTAGAGCCAACCTTCATCAATAGTATTTTCATACTACTTTCATGTTATGACCACCTGCAGACAAGCCTGCTCCAACCAAACCTCCAATTATGCCATCCAATAAAACGTAATCAAAATCATTCATTTTGAGCACACGAAAGTGTTTAGTTAGTTTAACCTATTCCATCTTCGCAGAAAGTAGTCAGACCTTCTTGTGACTCCCCATTATCTCTATATATTCTAAGTTCTACAAATAGTCCCAAACATACGCACTCATACCTGCATTTACGCGCACGCACCAGTGAAAATTTCAAACTCCAAATTCATCTTCTAACATAGACCAACAATGTTCGGCAGAACTTTTGCACGCAAATATGCCACGCCTGCAAGCCCGGCAATTCTGTCCACGCTCTTGTTGCTGAGACCTCCCATTGTGACGGCTGACTTGCCTGCGTTCCAGAAACTGTATTACAAGTATCAGAATGAGTTGTGGAAGAGATTGATGTGGACCTTCCCAAAATGGTTCTACTACCGTGAAGGTACGTTGTCCGAGCAGAAGTTCCGTGAGTTGAATAAAAATCCCGTTTACAATAACCCCAATCTTGAATTTCCTAGCGGAAGACCCGAGCTTAGACAACAAAGAGACCGTCGATTCAAACAGGAACTCAGCTTGCCTAAAACGTACGCCGAGGGCGCCGACGAGGAGCAACTGAAGGACAGTATGTCCAGAAAAATTGTGCCTAACTCTAGAATCACCAAGGCTGATGAGTCCAACGATATCACCAGCTTGGAGAGAAAGTTGGCCAGAACATTATACTTGGTTGTGAGTTCCGATAATGGAAGCACCTGGACGTTTCCTACGTTCGAGAACGCAGGCAAGCCACTACATCAGGAGGCAGAGGAAGGGTTATACGCCATCGGAGGCGACGGCATCAACTATTTCAACGTGAGTGCCAAACCTTTCCATGTTCATCACAGTGACAAAGGTAGCGAGTTTTTCATCAAGCTGCACATCTTGTCGGGCCAGTTCAATGCTAAGCAAGGCTTGAAGCATGCATGGTTGACTTCTGAGGAGGTTGGAGAGCGCTTGAATAAGGAGTATTTTGGCGAGATTCGTCACTTGATGAGTGATGTGTAAGTAATTCAGCATTCTGTAAATAGCAAACGACATAGATGTATTCTAGTGATTGGAAGACATGTGTAGTGATTTGGGTATCAGATTTGCGTCATTTGATTCTTCCTTATCGAGTGCATCACTCACTTAGTGCTTAGCACACACTTAGTGACCTACTGATGACCTACATGAGCTTTATTCTAGTGATGCACTACAG
>Ga0160505_100062_pt1 | contig 85720 bp, 60 predicted proteins | sample DIDeMG_FD_108225 | JGI IMG/M metagenome (GOLD analysis project Ga0160505, IMG submission 108225) | Enriched chicken feces microbial communities from UW Madison campus, WI, USA - DID2874_E49_Stillage MG | ecosystem: Host-associated > Birds > Digestive system > Large intestine > Fecal ... | reverse complement strand
TCTCACTGTCATCATGATGCCCTCTAGTGGGCAATATGTCCCTTTTTTTTCTTCTTTTTTTTTTGTTTTAAATTTGTTAACAGTGACCATAGTAGTTAAAGTGCAGATAACTGACTACTTAGGAGGAATGAAGGATACGAAATTAATGCTTATGGAACATAATAGCACATAAAGGTATACAATAAACACGATATAGTTTGAATATGGAGAATGGATAAAAATTTCCAAGTTATATATCTTATTTTTATCAGTTGGTGCAACAAGCTGGCTTCTACACCTACTATCCAAACTAAGTGCACTCTTTTCTTCATGGACCCACAGAAATACATCGGCTCCAGTTTGCGCATCAAAACCGTTGATGGAAGACTGCTTGATGGCGTGCTCACAGTGATCGATCCCTTTGGCAATTTGCTACTTTCCAATGTGAAAGAAACCTCTCAAGACAGGCTCAATACGTCGAAACTTCGGGAACGAGAGTTGGGACTTGTGAGTGTTCCTCGGGACAGGATTATCTCCGTGATGCAAGACAAGAAGCAGGTGACTGTTTGATCTTACATGAGTTCTTTTTTACCTTTTCTGCGTGGTTTGGGCTCAGCGAGCTTCGGTGAAGTTGTCAATGATGACGAGGTCGCAAAGGGTGGAAAATCTCGGTTGGAAGACATTGGAGACGAAATTGGGTTGAACAACTCCGGAGTAATAGACGCTGGTGGATCACTTGACGAGTCAACCAAGATTAATTTTCTGAAGTTCTCTGGTTGGTCTAGTAGATCAAGATTTACAGACACAGACGGAACTATCACTGAAGGCATTGTTGACGACTGGATTGTTGTAGCATCTTTGGGAACTTGGTGTTCCATACATGTGCCCAAGAAATGGTCCCGGGCACTTTCAAAGTTGCCATATGGGCAAATATCCACAAAGCAGCCTATAAGTATATCCTGAGATCTACAAAGACACCTCACATCTGAGTGCTTTCGTGGACAGTTACGGGCTGCTTCATTGATGCACGAGAGAAAGCATGCCGGCGGTGTAGCTGCTACTGAAACCACATAAAGCGTGGTAATTAAGATGATGTCCCAGTCGAGCATCGTGAAGGTGGACAAGTAAGAAACGCGCACAAGTTAACTGGAAGTTGGAAGACAAATGAGTCTATTGAAAGATGTCAATTCACAGATGTAAATATACAAATGTTATCTCAAAACTGTCTATAAAAAAATGTCATTTGTCTAAAAACATATTCAATTATCAAGAATACCCTGGAAGGGCCCGCAAAACATTTACATTTTGCATAGATGATTTCGTAAGTCCAGTTTGTAGCCACGCAACCATCTCATATCCTAACCCAATAGTTTCTCACCAAGACACACAATGAATTCCCCGCAAGCAAAATGACTTTTTGCCCTATTTTTGGATTATTGCAATTATGTATGGTCGCCTATTGACAAAGCCACGTATTCATCCTGAAAACGATCTACATACCCATGTTTGGATGACTCGCCTATAAGCGTCTTTATATTGTTCGATGTCTTTCAATATTCCGGGGCTGCCTGTGTAGATCTCAACACCAACATTCATGAACCAAACATTCTCCTGGTAATACACATAAATTAAATTGAAAATTACATATCCATTCTTCTTTTCCTATTTCTCTCTGTATGTACGTTTTTTTCCTTTTCTTATTGTCACGACCTCAACACGCTCACTGCTCATTCGTCGTTGATTGATCAAAAGCTACAGTCCTCGCGCTCCAAACCAGCTCGCCAGGAGGAAAATCCGGCAACCATCAACATTCGGGTGAAGTATCGATAACTCTTTTCCTTCCAATATAGCTATAAAGCCAGTTTTGCCTCAAGTGCAAATATAAATCACTACTAGCTGTGACTCCGGAATCACGTGCCTCTTGCACATTTGCAAAACACGCCCCATAACACGCCCTATCTTTCCACTTCCACGGTGTCATATCCAACTAATCGACACTTCTCACAAATGCAAGGTTCTTACAAGAACAACGGCCTTCCTAGGCCCTACTACATGAAACCTAACAAGCGAGGGTCAGCATACGATAGCGCGTCGCGCCTGCTCTTCCTAACCAGCTCCCGCAAGTTGCTGGGCTACTTGGTGATGCTCGCATTGTTTGGCCTTTGTATGTTCATGGTTGCCCAGGAGCTCAAGCCCAGGCCCGACGTGCTGTACGAGATCATGGATCCGCAGGAGGTCAAGGAGCCTAAAAACAATGGCGATGTGGGCAACTTGGTGGTGTCTGACAAGAAGGACAAGAACTTTGAGCAACCGCAAGTTGCCAACAATAAAGCGCAGAATTCGCGTGGCGAGTACGGCCACGGTGTCATGGAGGCTCCCAAGGGTGGCATGGTCAACGAGGGACCGGTCGTTGGTGCAGACGAAGGCTTGGTCGTAGATGGAAAGACTAAAAAGAAGTCTTCTGGAGTCGAAGTGTTGGTTGCTAACGACGCAGCTGCCCCAGGTGCACCTGTGGTTCAGGGCAACGGCGTAAAGGCCACGCGAGAAGGCGACAAGAAGGCGGCTGACCCGCAGAACCCGGATTTGCGCAAGCTCAATGAGAAAAACCACAATTTGAACAATGTGGCAATCAAAGGTGCGGACCTGGAAGATTCCAACCCAAAGCTTGGGGATGCAAACATGAACGGCGTTGTGGAGGATAGAATGCACAAGAAGGTGGACGCCAAGGGCAAGATAGATGACGACGCTGAGAAGAAAGATGTTGGAGGTGAACCTAAGAAGAGGAAAACGACTGATGACTCCAATGTTGATGAAGAGTCTAAGAAAAATGCTGATGATAAGCCTAAGAAGAATATCGCAGATGGCAACCAAGATGAAATAGTAAAGAAGCTGGCCAAGGACGTGGTTCCTCTGAAGAAAGAAATTCCTTTCAATGAAGACGAGATCGATGCTGTGGTGAAGAAAGGACTGAAACAGGACGCAGTTAAGAAGGACCTCGACGATGAAGATGATGCGGCCCAATAAGGGAAATATAAAGGATTTCACCGTTCAATCCAGAACTTTTCGATATTTCATAATATTAGGTTGTCGCTGGCAACTTACCACGAATATACGATATTTTATTCGATTTTAAATGGAGTAGTCTAAGATTAGTGAGTGATGCCAATCTAGGAGGTTCACGTTGTTTGAAATCTATGAAATCAGCAAAAAAAGAAGGTCCTACTGGGGTTCGAACCCAGGTTACCAGAATCAGAATCTGAGGTGATACCACTACACTATAAGACCAATTGATATTGCTCAGGCGCAGGTTCGATGGATATGAGGCAAAAATTTCTTTTTTTATTGGTAGTCAACAAGAAAGTACAAAAAAAAAGTACATTTTGAGAAATGGTCAAGTAGGATCTGCTCAGGCAGTCTTTTGAAACAAACCGGTTTTGAACAGTTTTGTCTTTTTAAGTTGTATGTGCATTCAATTCTTCTATTCATTTAATCACTGTAGAGAAGCCGAAGCTTCTATGGATCTGAAAAGCAACGCAGCATCTGACTAAAAATTGTAGACAGGTCGAAATATTGCCAAGTGAAACGTAAGTTAATACAATTAGACATAATTGTCTCTGGCAATTGTAATAGACAATCCAATATTCTTGAATTAAAATAACTTCGTTGTGTGATTTTGATAATTTTGGAAGTTTCCTTAAACTTGTAAATAAAGAAAAATCCTTACGTAATTGTGAAGAATCTGCAAAAAGATACGAGAATGAACAAAATGAAAGGAGGGGTTACATGGAAAAAAAGAAAATTAAAATTCTATAATAAACTTAATAACACGAATTGATATGACGAATAACAAATCAACCAGTTAGAGAGATTTCAAGCACCATCCCCAAGTTCCAATCACCATTCCTCCATCTTCAAGCTGTTCGATACGGCTGCGAACTATCAGATAACCACTATAGTGTCATTGACTCGTAGCGAGAAACTATTCCTATAAATCACAAGAAAAAGAAAAAGAGAAACCAATATTCCATCACCGTCAATTTATTCCAAACGCACGGGTCACAAATGCTATCTCGTGCCTGGCCCAATATTGCTCTGTCCACTAAGAGCAACGTCATTAGCACATGTAAGCCATTGTTAACAATTGACAAATATGTCGTTTCTGAAACCTCAGTGGCCCAGAAATCACAATTTACTCAAATATATTAATAGATACCTATATAGGGCTGCTGTCATCTTTTCCACTCTACTAATTTTGACCCACCTGGTCACCATATCGGGAATACCCACCATCTAATCAGGTGCGATATCAGACCTGCATTTAATTCGGAACCAACGAGATGGACGTCGAATAATCAGTAACTGATAACTTGTGAAAAGGATAGGAAAGTAGAAAATGCTGTCCTACAGGATCAATTGATGTATTTCATCAAGATCTTTATGCAAAAAACCCCTTTCATGTTCACGTTATCATTGGGTTCCTTCTGAAGACACGCCGGGTAACCATCGCGATGAGGTTGGGTAACGTTCAGACCAGTGCCTCCCACGTTGGCAGCAACATAGTCATGGTAAATTCAAGCCAGATAAGATTTAATCAGAAGGAAAATATTATTTCCAAACTTAGAAACCATATTCAATTGATATCAAGCCACTCACGTGATTACAAAACATACCCAGGAAGGCGAGTCAGCTGAGCATATCTCAACGGCATGCTCAATTTTACGCAAGGGTTATACAAAAAAAGAAATAGTAGGCCTGCAGACAACCCGCTTGAAAATTTTTTTTTGTATGTCTTCCTAATCCATTTAAAAGTGTCCCTCCTGCTTCTTTTTTTTTTTCTTAAGCATTGGAAAGATGTCTGCCGCCAGTGAATCTAAATACTCCGCTGAGGTCCTTTCCGAGTTGTTGAGCAAGTTGCAAGTTGCCAACGACAAGGATGAGGCTGCTGCAAACGTTTCGTCGTTTTTGAACTCTTCCATCATCGAGCACGATGTTCCAGTCGAGTTCTTTGATGACTTGAAGAAGCAAATCAACGACAAGAAGGCTTCTGTTGCTGAGGCTGCTTTGACTGCCTACGCTCACATTGCCTCTGCCAACGACTTGTCTCCATCTGTCGAGCCATACGTTGTTGCCTTGGCTGGTGATGTTGCTAGCAAGTCTGGTGACAAGTCCAAGGAGGTTGCTGCTGCTGCCGATGCTGCTTTGCTCGCCATTGCCACCGCTATCACTCCAACTGCCATCAAGGCTTTGTTGCCTCAGTTGATGGAGAACTTGTCCACCACCAACAAGTGGACCGAGAAGGTTTCTATCTTGAAGGCTGTCTCCCAGTTGGTTGACACCGCCAAGGCCCAGATCGCCTTGAGAATGCCTGAGTTGATTCCATCTTTGTCCGAGGCTATGTGGGACACTAAGAAGGAGGTCAAGGAGGCTGCTCATGCCACCATGACCAAGTCCACCGAGACCATCGACAACAAGGATATCGAGAAGTTTATTCCAAAGTTGATTGAGTGTATTGCTAAGCCAACTGAGGTTCCAGAAACCGTCCACCTTTTGGGTGCCACCACCTTCGTTTCCGAGGTCACCATGGCTACTTTGTCTATCATGGCTCCATTGTTGTCCAGAGGTTTGGCTGAGCGTGACACTGCCATCAAGAGAAAGGCTGCTGTCATTGTTGACAACATGTGTAAGTTGGTCGATGACCCTCAGGTTGTTGCTCCTTTCTTGTCCACTTTGTTGCCAGCTTTGAAGGCTAACTTCTCCACCATTGCTGACCCTGAGGCTCGTGGTGTTACCCAGAGAGCTTTGACCACCTTGAAGAGAGTTGGTGCTGTCAGCGAGGACGATGTCATCCCAGAGGTCTCCACCGCTGGTGACATTGCTGTCACCTTGGGTGTTTTCAAGGACTTGGTTGCTGACCAAAAGATTGGTGCTAGATTCGGTGTTGCCGAGAACTACATTGCCGCTATTGCCGGTGACTTGATCGACGAGAGAGACATCCACCCAGGTTCTTGGACCACCAACCTCTTGCCTTTCGCCACCATCTTCTTGCACGAGAAGGAGGCTAAGGACATCATTGAGGAGTTCAGAAAGAGAGCCATTGACAACATCCCAGCTCCTCCAGCTTTTGAGGATGAGGAGGATGACGGAGAGGACTTGTGTAACTGTGAGTTCTCTTTGGCTTACGGTGCCAAGATCTTGTTGAACAAGACCCAGTTCAGATTGAAGAGAAACAGAAGATACGGTCTTTGTGGTCCTAACGGTGCTGGTAAGTCCACCTTGATGAGAGCCATTGCTAACGGTCAGGTCGAGGGTTTCCCATCCCAGGAGGAGTGTAGAACTGTCTACGTCGAGCACGACATTGACGGTACTGAGGCTGAGACCTCCGTTGTTGACTTCGTCATTGCCGACGGTATGGTTGGTTTGACCAAGGAGGCTGTTGAGGAGAAGTTGAGAGAGTTCGCTTTCACCGATGAGATGATCAACATGTCTATCCACTCCCTTTCTGGTGGTTGGAAGATGAAGTTGGCTTTGGCCAGAGCTGTGTTGAAGAACGCTGATATCTTGTTGTTGGATGAGCCAACTAACCATTTGGATACCGTCAACGTTGCTTGGTTGGTCAACTACTTGAAGACCTGTGGTATCACCTCTATCATCGTTTCCCACGACTCCGGTTTCTTGGACAACGTTGTTGAGTACGTTATCCACTACGAAGGTTTCAAGTTGAGAAAGTACAAGGGTAACTTGTCTGAGTTCGTCAAGAAGTGCCCATCCGCTCAGTCTTACTACGAGTTGGGTGCCTCCGAGATGGAGTTCAAGTTCCCAGAGCCAGGTTTCTTGGAGGGTGTTAAGACCAAGCAGAAGGCTATTGTTAAGGTCTCTAACATGACCTTCCAGTACCCAGGTACTTCCAAGCCTCAAATTCAGAACATTAACTTCCAGTGTTCGTTGTCTTCTAGAATTGCCGTCATTGGTCCTAACGGTGCCGGTAAGTCTACCTTGATTAACGTCTTGACTGGTGAGTTGTTGCCAACTGAGGGTGAGGTCTACGTCCACGAGAACTGTCGTATTGCTTACATTAAGCAGCACGCTTTTGCCCACATTGATAACCACTTGGACAAGACTCCATCTGAGTACATTCAGTGGAGATTCCAGACCGGTGAGGACAGAGAGACCATGGACAGAGCTAACAGACAGATTAACGAGGACGATGAGAACGCCATGAACAAGATCTTCAAGATTGAGGGTACCCCAAGAAGAATTGCTGGTATTCACGCTAGAAGAAAGTTCAAGAACTCTTACGAGTACGAGTGTTCTTTCACCTTGGGTGAGAACATTGGTATGAAGAACGAGAGATGGGTTCCAATGATGTCCGTTGACAACGCTTGGTTGCCAAGAGGTGAGTTGATTGAGACTCACTCCAAGTTGGTTGCTGAGGTTGACATGAAGGAAGCTTTGGCTTCCGGTCAGTTCAGACCATTGACCAGAAAGGAGATCGAGGACCACTGTTCTATGTTGGGTTTGGACACCGAGTTGGTTTCCCACTCCAGAATCAGAGGTTTGTCTGGTGGTCAGAAGGTCAAGTTGGTCTTGGCTGCTTGTACTTGGCAGAGACCTCACTTGATTGTGTTGGATGAGCCAACCAACTACTTGGACAGAGACTCTTTGGGAGCTTTGTCTAAGGCCTTGAAGTCTTTCGAGGGTGGTATCGTCATCATTACTCACTCCGCCGAGTTCACCAAGGACTTGACTGAGGAAGTCTGGGCTGTCTTGGACGGTAAGATGACTCCATCTGGTCACAACTGGGTCCAGGGTCAGGGTGCTGGTCCAAGACTCTCGTCTAAGGACGACGATGAGGAGGACAAGTTCGATGCCATGGGTAACAAGATTGCCGGTGCTAAGAAGAAGAAGAAGTTGTCTTCTGCCGAGTTGAGAAAGAAGAAGAAGGAGAGAATGAAGAAGAAGAAGGAGTTGGGTGACGCTTACGTTTCCTCCGATGAGGAGTTCTAAGCAAATCATACCTCGTCATTTCATCTTTGTTTTTGGCACTTCGCTGTTTGTTTAGTATTAATTTATTTCTATATGTTAATATTATAGATTGTTATCAAGTTTTGCGCGATTGTAAAATCTTAAACTTTTGGTGACTCCCAATGCTTCTCCTAGTATTGGTAAGACTCTTGTGGTTAGTAGTAGCAGCTGCTAGGGGACCTGTTTCTCATATGTTAAATGGTGGGCTCCCTTCTGGAATAAAGTTCGCTATTGGTTCCAGTTATGCACCATATACTACAGTTTGTCCGCAAACACCACTATTAAGAAAAGGAAACAATGTACGTTAGGAATTTCAAGGCTCAATTCACAAATTTAAATACTGATAACAAGCTCTCTAGTGGAGAATTATATTACATTGACCACAGAAAAAGCTGTACTCAAAGTCATATTAAAGAGTACTTGAACAGGTGGAACATTTCCAATGGATTGGGAAATGATATAACCATCGGGTTGGCAATATCTGGCGGTGGATACCGTGCAATGTTCACAGGAATAGGAGTTTTAAGTGCCTTTGATGAAAATACTCCTGGATCCCAATCACATATGGGAGGTCTACTTCAAGCGAGTACTTACATCGCTGGAATTTCGGGAGGGCTGTGGGCTGTTATGGCCAATTACTTGAATGGTCACCAGCTGGTTTTAAACACCATTTCCCAACAATTGGAAAGTTTCAATGTGCCCGTTTTACAAGGTATTTCTGATATGGATGTTTCAGGGTTAAGAACAAAGTTAGACTCAGTGGACACTCGTTCAAAAACAGGTGCACCAGTTTTAACTAGACAAAGACCTATCTCTTGGAATGCAACAGCCAAAGCCACCTCGTCATTGACTTCATCATTGTTGAGAGGCTTCTTTTTGGCAAACGATGAGTCAAATCGCAAAAGTAACGATACAGTTGATCTCAACAAGATATTACAGTTTTACAAAGAGTTGACCACCGAAGTTCGTGCGAAACGGTTGGCCAAATTCTCCATATCTTTTGTTGACTATTGGGGCCGTGCTCTTATAAGGAAGATTGTACCGAACTTCAAGAAGCATGAGGCGCTTACTTTTTCATCAACGAGAGTTAAGTCTCCAACACAACCATTTCCTATCGTGTGTAGTGTGGAAAGGGATCCTGATACATCAGAAGACTTCCGAAGCTCCCACATCTTTGAGTTCAATCCATACGAATTCGGGTCATGGGATAGCTTTCTTCGCCATTTTGTCGATTTGGAGTATCTTGGTACCAAAATGAAAAATGGGAAGCCTCACCGAAATTCCAGCAATAAAATCACCTCTGTGTGTGTCAAAGGATACGACAACGTCGCGTTTGTAACTGGAACATCGTCAAGTTTGTTCAACACCTTAGTTGAGTATGTGCATAAGTTGTTGATGACCATGGATTCCGAGCCAACCAACGTGATCTCTCTGATTTTCAAAATATTTGGAATTTCATTAATGCCTGAATCGAAGCGTATTATTCATCCCGAATACTCGACTGTTTCTCCGAATCCATTCTTTGGGTTAGAAGTCAAAGGGAAAGGAAGATCTTTGTCGAAAGCACAAGTGCTTTACTTGGCTGATGGTGGCGATGATGGACAGAATATCCCTTTTCAGCCACTTTTGATACCTCATCGTAAAGTCGATGTCATATTCGCTGTAGACTCAACTTCAGATCTCCTCAACTTCCCTAATGGAACATCTTTGAGGAGAACTGCCAAAAGGTACCAATCAACAAAATCGGATCTTTCAATCCCACTTTTCCAATTTAAAGATGTCTACAAGCGCATTTTCCCCAAAACGCCCTCTGAAAAGGAATTCGTTTCAAAAAACATGAAATCAAAACCTATCTTCCTTGGCTGCGAAATTTCCCGAGACTACCCAAACGTTCCAAAGTCAGAGTTTATCTCGACAACTTCCATCAGGCAGTTCGAAACTTTCCCAAATTATCTTCCTCCTCTTATTATTTACACTGCCAATCACGATTATTCGTTCCTATCAAATATGTCCACATTTAAGGCCACTTATAATCAACTGGAAGTGGTAGGAATGGTGAACAATGGCTATAATGTTGCAACTGGTGGGAACAGCACTGAGTACCTTTCATGTGTTGCATGTGCAATTGTAAAAAGATCTTCAGACCGTCTAAATTACTCGTTACCAGCTTACTGTCTGGACTGCTTCAGTAAGTACTGTTACCGTTAACTGCCAAAGTACCATTTGCGCAGGATTCCCCAGAATTTTTCTTGATTATGTGCCGACATCATCTAGACACTATCAGCAGAACTAAAAGTCCACATCAGCCAGAAGATGGTGGAATCGATGTCGCTTGATACAGCGATCGACTCGCTATTCATGATGTTCTGTACGCTATTATTGTTTCTGATCATTCTAGGGGTGTCGATCTTCTACTCAGGACTAATCCAACGAAGATCATCATTCACAATGTTAGCCATCCCGCTATTGCTCACAGCTTTTGTGTTTTTAGACTGGTTCATATGGGGATACTCGCTATGCTATGCCAGCGCATCCAATAGGTTCATCGGAAGCCTCAAATTTGTTGTTTTGCGTCAACTCAAGGATGAGACTAACTTGATCTATTCCACACCAAGAGGTGAGATTCTATCCATAATTCACTTCTTATTCAATGCATTGATGAAGGTAATCTGTGCCGTTCTTACTTTTCCAGCATGCATTGCCGAAAGAGGCCGAGTCATGCCAATGTTTGTCTTTGTCTTCTTCTGGTCGGCCCTAGTCTACAATCCAGTTACCTATTGGTTCTGGAACAGAAGCGGATGGCTCTCTCCGCAGTTAGACTCCCTACCAGTGCTTGATTTTGCTGGTGGAAACTGTATCCATGTTGTCAGTGGCTTCACTGCGCTTGCATATTCATATTACTTGGGCCCTAGAAATACCAAACTTCTTCACAATTATCGCAGCTCCAACAACAGCAACATGATCATAGGTATGTGTTTCATCGTCTATGGCTGGTGCGGATTCATAACAGGCTGTGACTACAAGTTTTCTACAATCACCTTCTACATTATGACGAATACTCTTTTAAGTGCTGCCTCCGCAGGTGTCGTCTGGTGTGCTATTGACTATTACAACTCTGCAACTCCACTTGAGGGTGAAGAGATGAACCAGGATATTGAGCTTGAAACCTTAGAACCGGAAAACATAACTATGTCCACTAATAGGTCATTGAACACTACAAAGCAAAAGGAGCCAAGACAAAGAAGGACCTTGTCCATGATCTCTTTCAGTTCGGGTGTGATTTGTGGCCTTGTTGTATTCACACCAGGTGGAGGATATATCAGCTCAGACAAGAGTTTCTGGAAAAGTGTAGTCTTTGGAATAATTGGAGGTGCTACGGGAAACTTGGCGACAGGATTGAAATACTATTTGAAAATTGATGACTCACTCGATATCTTTGCCATTCATGGAATCTGTGGTATTGTTGGATCTTTGCTCGTTGGTATCTTTGCCGATTCGTCGTACGATTCCGAAGGTGGTTGGGTAGCTGGGCATTGGGTTCAGTTTGGATACCAGCTTCTTGGATCTGCGGTCACATGCGTTTATGTTTTCGTGATGAGTCTCTTCTTCTTGTATGTAATCGACTTAATTCCGGGATTTCATGTGAGGATCGATATTGAATTTAATATGAGAGCCAGAAATAACCTTCGGGCTTCTCACCACAACGATGAACTCGAACAAGACAAGCAATACGATATGAGCTTAGAGATGGCGGAACTCCGAGGTTCTGACTGGTATGAATTCAACGGAGAATATTCCATGGATTTCATGGAGTTCATCACAGTGATCAACCCAGAGGACTACTCAGACACAGCAACGGAAACCCTATCAAGAAACGAATCACTACCTCGCACAATAGAGTTTGAAGACTTTCAAGTTATACGGAAACGGGGGGCACCAGTTCAGTAAGTGCTAAAATAGAATAATGACCAGAATTAAATAATTTATTAATATTACAGGCTCAATACCACGAAGAGTATTCGCAGCCAAAAAACTAATTGACAGACGTTTCAGCAGCGACTAACCGAGAAGTCTCATGGTCAATTCGAAAACGGCAAAAGTGGCACCGTTGGCAGGAGCAGCTCTCAATATGGTAGGCACGAAACCCTTGTAGAAGCCCTTGATACCTGCCTTTTTGAACACATCACGAGCAACATCCACTGAACCTCTATAAACTGGCTTTGATAAGGAGTCAGTCTGCAACTTCGACTTCAAAACGTCCACAGGATAGATGACAATCCAAAGAGCATATCCGGACAAACCTCCAAACATACAAAGTTTCCAGCCAGGAACGTCACCTCTGGTAGGGTATACCTTGTTGCTTAACTCTCTAGCAATCAATGCCTCGTAGGTTGCAAAGTAGACACCTAAGCCCACACTCTCTCTGAACAAGGTGGGAGCCAAACCCTTATAGATTCCTGAGAGCAAACCACCTTTCTGGTAAACCTTCTTGAAGCAATCAACAGGACCTGAGAACGAGTTCGACGAACCAGTTTGGGTTTGCAATCTGATACGGATATGTTCAATAGGAGAGGCCAAGAAACCGTTGGCAAAACCTGCAACTGCTCCACAGTTGAAGAATTGCAAGAGAGACAAAGGTTGGCCGTGCAACTTGGCATCGTAGTATCTCTTCATGTACTCATTGACGGAGAATTGCACTGAAACACACGCACCCACACCTACCAACGGCGTCAAAGTACCTTTGTAAAAGCCGCTCAAACCCTCGTTAGCAACCAACTTCTTGATAACATCTCCGGCTCCACTGTATGTACCTTCTGGAGCAGATTGTAATCTCACCTTGACAGTATCAAACGGCTGACCCACCAACACCTGGGCAATACCACCCATAGTTCCACCAAAGAGGTCTTTAAGCACCTGAGTCTGATCTTGAGTCAAAGGAGGTTCTTCGAGTTCTACGGTCATGGTTTGGGAGAAGAGAAAAAGTTTCAAGATGCGGAATTGGCTTGATGCGAATGGAAAATTTGACTCTGCACTTGGGTTAGAGTCTGCCACCAGAGTCATCAGAGAGGAGGGGTGTGAGAGTCTGGGCAGTAACCTAAGGAGATGATTGGTGGAACTTTAAATTATTTAGGAGGTTTAAAGAATCTTGGGTATGGCTATTTGCGCTGGATGGGAAGTTTTGGCGACTTCGATCGGTTTCGCATACCTAGAATGGATAGAGTGGATGAGATTAGTAGGAAAGAACAACAACGAACAGCAACGAAAAAAAATATGAAGAGGCAGACGATGGGAAATCAACAATATCAGGAAAATGATAGTATCCCGAGAAGTAGAATTTACAAGGAAATGTGAATAGTAAAAGATATCAACTAGGCTCATCTTCTTTCTTTGACTCGTATACACTTAAGCTCCAACATAAAACGATTTCTGGTTGAACATCCAGATCAAACTCACAGTGGAAACAACCAAAGGACCGGCCAATCCCTTGTCGAGCTTGCAGTTCTTGAACCACAACCACTCGGTGTTGAAGTGAACAGCAGCAACAACAAACGTCCAAATACAGAGGTCATACATGGTGGAGTTTCCCACCAAGTTGTATGCACCATAGAATCTGACAATTGACGTCAAAAGCGTCCAGGTTCCAAACGTACGGGCACTCAAGTTGGTGATCTCAGATTGAGGAGCAGCCGAGTATACTTTTCTGGTAAGACTAAGGTCTTTGACCAAATATGTCTGCAAGGAATTGAAAACCGAAACCACCGAGATGAAAAGGAGCCAGTGGGGCAAGAAGCCCCCGTTGGGTGTGGTAGCAGGAAGCAAGTGAACAAATGGAAGCATTATTGTTCGTGATTTACAGGAGAATTCAGTTTGGATAGATTGAGTGCGACAGTGCGCATTACTATAGACTCGTATAACAGTGCCGAAGAAACCAACCCGAGACCGCAAGACTTGCACCGCTACAGGTACAAGCCGTACGCTCATCAGTAGAAACAACTAGGCTGATAGATATTGTCATCTTAGTGGGCAGTAGGATCCTGTTTTCTCAACACGTCAAGCGCTGGGCCCAACAATCTCGTGAAACCGGACTTGCCCAAGGTGGCCACAATGACATTATCTAATGCCTTCACTGTAGCCTGTCTGGGCAAATCATTTAACAAGGCGACCTCTCCAAAATATTTACCCTTACCGATGTTGCCAATAACACCCGCATCGTGTTTGGAGATTTCACAGGTTCCACTTTCAATGAGGTAGAACTTGTCACCGGTTTCTCCTTCAGTGACAATGTTCTGGCCAGCATGGTACATCTCGGTGCTCAATGCATCAGCCAACTTGGATCTTTCCTGGTGTGTCAAGCCGGACAAGACCTTGACATCCTTCAAGAAATCCTCGTACATGATTCTACGGTTGAATGTGCCCTCCAACAAGATACGACGGAAGGTTGCTCTGTCCAATGCCCAACAAGTCACATCACATGCTGCAGCTGCAGTTGCTGCTCTTGGAGAATTGTACATCAATGCCAATTCTCCGAAGGAGGAGCCATCGCTGGAGGTGTTGACCTTCGTTCCGTTGACATAAAAGTCCACAGTACCTGACTCGATTATATAGAAGTAATCACCAACGTCACCCTGGGTGATAATTTCAGTGCCCTTTGGAAACTCCTTCTTCATCAAGGCTGCCACCACGGTCTTTTTACTGTTGACGTCCAACTGCTGGAACAAGAAATTACGCGACAAGGTTTTGGCCAACTCTGCTCTTTGCTCAGGAGTCAAATCATTCACAGGAGGCTTCCATGAGTCCGATTTGAACTTGTCCGGGTTCATGGCCTCAGCAGAAACCGATACTCTTCTGTTTGCATTGAAAGCCACTGGGAGTTTTGGTACAGCACGAGGAGCTGGCACTGGTGAACCATCGTGATCGTTAGGGTCCACATCCGGAGCGGGATTAGAAGTTGGTTTGCGGCCAACATCAAATCCTCCCTTGAAAAGCCCAGCAGGAGCAACAGAAGGTTGCAGTGGAGCATGGGGATCATTGGAGTGGTCTGAGTGGGGGTCGTTATCACCAAAAGGCGACTTGAACGAGGGCTGACGAGTGGAAGGAATTACACCCAGGCCCTTGTTGTCGAAAGCCACGGAGTCGAGTCCCGGGAACAACTCAATGCCGGCGGCTTTGGCCTTGCCTTGGACCTGCCATAAGTGAGCTCTCTGCAAGGCCAACTTTGTGTTGAAGTAGTTTGCGCAGAACTGCAACACGTCCAAAGGATTCTTGGCGAGAATCTCTTTCTGTAACTGGTTCAATTCATCAGTGACGAACGACATGGCAGCGGGATTTTGGTTATGGTCAAAGTCTGAACACAGGGGTAAATAAAGACAGAGATTGGGGAGTGCGGGAGACACAAAGTGGGAGAAAAGCAGATATAGCAAGATTCACAGCCAGGTCACCAATCACGCGGATGTGTAGAGTGGATTGGATGGGATGGGTTTGTGAAGTTGCTTCGTTGAAGTTGGGGAAATAGGGATGTCGGTGGAGATTGAATGTATCGCGGAATAGGGAGGCACGGGTGCGGGAACTGGAGGAGAGTGGAGCAAAAGGTGAAATAGGGAGAGGTGTAACGGGAAAAATTTTAGGACTTGGGGGTTGAAACGAGAATAATCTTTCAATTTGTGATATGAGTAATGTGATGTGTTTGATAAATGGCTGAGTTTCTTCTCTTTTCGATGATGGTAAGAGTCACTCGGTGGTGGAGTAGCTGTGCAGGCCGATTCTTTTCAACCTTATCTGATCTTGATAGGTTGGTCGAATGAAAAACGATGTAAACGTGTAATGTCCAGATTTCTTGATGTTGACAAAATTGAAAAATTTTTTTGCTGAATTTGTTCGGTTCGTCGACTTGATATGCTTAGTTTGCATCGATTAAGGTTTGACTTTCTTCAGGGCCGTTAATGGTTAGTCCGCACTGGTCGAGCCGTTCCAAGATGCCAGTTTTTGAAAGACAGGAAAAGAAAGAAAGGAGAGAACAGAATGGAGAGAACAGAAAGGAAAGAGAAAAAACAATAGGGAATGTGTCAAAAAAATTTACAAATTTTAAAACCCCGCATTATTTCCAACCTCACTTCCTTGACCTCCAATATTAACAAAAAACTAAAGATTAAATTGTCTACCGTTATTGGCTCTTGACAGTGACTGTCAGTCTTGGTTAGTAATTTAGTCCTTCTATTTTCATTCAATGATAAACTTACAATAGAACACTCATATTATCTCATCCCGGTGCCACAATTGCTATCATGCCATAAGTTTTCTAACTTTTGTCAAGTACCAGGATTGACATGGATTATTCACCATGATGATTCCACTAAAGTTTATCTTCTATTGCGAAAGGCTGAACATTCGCACCAAATTGTTTACTGGGTGTGTTTTGCTGTGCAGTTTTCCACATTGCCACAATTCTCTTCTCCGTTATACTGCTTCCTTCATTTGCCACATTGGGTCATGTTCACTATTCAGCCACGTCAATCTTATTTCGCAGCTACTTGGCCAGTTCACTATACCAGCCTTTCGCAGATCTGACAGATCAAAGGAAAAATTAAAAAAAAACAAAAGTCTATATATTCATATAAAATATATAGTTTCCACATTTGATCTTCACTTTCCACAATCATTTCAATAATCTCATCTTCCTTTCCTTTCTTCATTAACCACCTTCAATCACGTGCTTGACTTTACCAATTGCCACGTCACTAAGTAAGTATTCCTGTATACAATACAAAGACACCACCACGTCGACGTTCTTTAAATTTCCATACGCGCTAATTTCCTCCACTATAAATATTCTCGCTTCTGCACCTGAATCTTCAACACCAGATATTCACAATGTCCAGATCAAACAACAAGCTCTGGATGTCCGGGCTTTCACTATTCCTTGTGTTGCTCTGCGTCGTGATGCCTTTCTTCTCCGCCAACAGCGGATTGGTTTTGGCTTCCGATGAAGATGCCGAGGAGAGTTATGGAACCGTCATTGGTATCGACTTGGGTACCACCTATTCGTGTGTGGGTGTCATGAAGAACGGAAAGGTCGAAATCTTGGCCAATGACCAAGGTAACAGAATCACCCCTTCGTATGTCGCCTTCACTGACGAGGAGAGATTAATCGGAGATGCCGCCAAGAACCAGGCTCCTTCCAACGTTAACAACACCATCTTCGACATTAAGAGATTGATCGGTTTGGAGTACCTGGACAAGACCGTCCAGAAGGAGATCAAGCACTTGCCATACAAGATCGGCAAGAAGGGTAAGATGCCTGTTGTTGAGGTCGAACTCAACGGTGAGCAGAAATCTTTCACTCCAGAGGAAATTTCCGGTATGATCTTGGGTAAGATGAAGTCTATTGCCGAGGAGTACTTGGGCAAGAAGGTCACCCATGCCGTTGTCACTGTGCCAGCTTACTTCAACGATGCTCAGAGACAGGCTACCAAGAACGCTGGTATCATTGCTGGTTTGAACGTGTTGAGAATCGTCAACGAGCCTACCGCCGCTGCCATTGCCTACGGTTTGGACAAAACTGATGGAGAGAAGCAGATCATTGTTTACGACTTGGGTGGAGGAACCTTCGATGTGTCCTTGTTGTCCATTGAGGGCGGTGTTTTCGAAGTTTTGGCCACTGCAGGTGACACTCACTTGGGTGGTGAGGATTTCGACTTCAAGCTTGTTAGACACTTGGCTAAGGCTTTCAAGAAGAAGCATGGCATTGACATCACTTCCAACCCTAAGGCCATTGCTAAGTTGAAGAGAGAGGCAGAGAAGGCTAAGAGAACCTTGTCGTCCCAAATCTCCACCAGAGTTGAAATCGACTCTTTCGTTGATGGCATTGACTTCTCTGAGCCTATTTCGAGAGCTAAGTTCGAGGAATTGAACATCGATTCCTTCAAGAAGACCTTGAAGCCTGTCGAGAGAGTCTTGCAGGATGCTGGTGTCAAGAAGTCCGAGGTGGATGATATCGTCTTGGTTGGTGGTTCCACCAGAATTCCAAAGATTCAGGAATTGATTGAGAACTATTTTGACGGTAAGAAGCCTTCTAAGGGTATCCACCCAGATGAAGCTGTTGCTTACGGTGCTGCTGTCCAGGCCGGTGTTCTTTCCGGTGAGGAGGGTGTTGATGACATTGTTTTGTTGGATGTCAACCCATTGACCTTGGGTATCGAGACCACTGGTGGTGTTATGACAACCTTGATCAACAGAAACACTGCTATCCCAACCAAGAAGTCTCAGATTTTCTCTACCGCTGCCGACAACCAGCCAACTGTGTTGATTCAGGTGTTCGAGGGTGAGAGAGCATTGGTTAAGGACAACAACAACTTGGGTAAGTTCGAATTGACTGGTATTCCTCCAGCACCAAGAGGTGTTCCTCAAATTGAGGTCACATTCTCTTTGGACGCTAACGGAATCTTGAAGGTTGAGGCTATGGACAAGGGTACTGGAAAGTCTAAGTCTATCACCATCACCAACGACAAGAGTAGATTGTCTAAGGAGGAGATTGACAGAATGGTGGAGGAAGCAGAGAAGTTTGCTGCTCAGGATGCCGAAATAAAGGCCAAGATTGAATCTAGAAACTCTCTTGAGAACCTTGTTCACAACTTGAAGCAGAAGCTCGATGACAATGACGAGTACGTTGCCAAGATGGATGACGATGACAAGGAGGAATTGACCGATGCTATTGCTGAGATTTCCGAATTCTTGGAGGAGAACTACGACACTGCCACTTCTGAGGAGTTTGATGAGCAGAAACAGAAGTTGATTAAGATCAGTCTGAAGATCTCTGAGAAGATTTACAGTGGAACTGGTGACGCCGGTGACTACGGCGATGCCCAGTTTGGTGACGACGACTCCGACGACGAATTTGACCACGATGAATTGTAAGTTAGTGGTAGTTCATACTTAAAATGCCATATATTTAATAGTCTTATCTTAACTCAAGCTAGTATTACCGCGGCCCTGTTCTCGTACAGGATATTTCATCCTAGCCTCATCAGCACGAGGCTATTTTTGGACTAACTATCGATTGATGAGAAAGATCCAGTAAACCACATACACTTTTATCTCTTCTAACTTTGGGAAATTAAGAAAATAAGCCTTCCTAGCTGCCAACATTTAAAGTAAATTTGGCGGGGTTCGATGTCACGTGCATAAAATTCTGCTCTCATAAAACCTCTAATCCAATACCGGTCAGAGAAAAAAACTTTCCATAAGAGCAGGATTACATGCTATGAACCTTCGACCTCACAACAATTATTGCTAATCAAGAATGTCGAATAGGAAATTACAAAAGTATGTTTTTTTTTTTTCAACTGAATCCCTCGTGTGTCAAACATCCTCATTGAAGAGGCTCACCGAAGATGCTTGAACCTTGTATCGACCAGCAGTTACTAACAGTTTTTCAGAGAGGTGGAGACCATCTTTAAGAAGATTCACGAAGGGCTAGATCTCTTCAACTACTATTTCACCCGTCACGAAGCATCAAGCAATGACTCTCAACGAGAAAAGCTTGAAAGTGACCTTAAGAAAGAGATTAAAAAGCTCCAAAAGTTCCGAGATCAGATTAAAACATGGCAAGGAAACGACTCATTAGAGGCCACGATTGCCCCACTGAAGCTACAAGAGCACAGAAGATTAGTGGAAGAAGCCATGGAATGTTACAAGGAAGTTGAGAAGAATTCTAAGATGAAGTCATTCTCAAATCAGTCAATCATGTTAGCGGCTAAGGACAGTGGAGACCTGATTATCACACCGGAAGTAGAAGATGCCCTCGAATTTCTCAGTGGAGTGGAGGAAGAATTGAATGAGCAGAATGAATCTCTAGAAGAAGAGTATGAGAAGATCTCACAGAAGAAAGTCAGGAAGAACAACATGCTGCAGATTGAGGAGCGCAAACAAGAACTTGAGGGTTTCAAACTCAAGAATGAGTTTCATCTTGAGAAGATTGAGGCGGTGATGCGATTCCTTAAGTCGGGCAAGGTGTCAGTAGAGTCTGTGTGGACGATCCAAGACGATTTGAACTTTTACGTTGAGTCCAACCAAGAGCCGGATTTCGTGGATGACGATACGTTATACGATGAAATCTTCAAGGAGGCAAAGCAGAACAGCGAAAACAATATTGTTGTCTCCAATGGACACCCGGATGAGACCTTTGACTTGAGCATGAATGGACTGGAGGAAACCGATCCAGCACCCATTGCATCGGCTGAACTGGTTGTCAAACGAAAGGGAACCGCATCCGCGTCACCTGCTCCTAACCCAGAACCCACAGCACCAGCGGAGATACCGTCGAAGCCTATCACAAACGTTACAGCAAAGAGCAAGCAGTCAGCGGGAAGAAACGATCTCTCCGACAACTCTACACCTGGATTTGTTACCACATTGAAGCCAGCAGCTGCCCCCGCCAAACCCGTGGGAGCTTTGAAGTGGTCTATTGCTGCGGGTGGTGCAGCACCTAAAGCAGAAGGAAGTAATGGTCATAATGCCACAGAGAATCCAGAAGTCAAGCAAGCAGAGCAAACAGAGCCAGCAGAAGTTGAGAAAAAGACGCTAAATAACAAGAAAGAGCATCGTACTGAAGAGCACGCTTCTTCGGAGCTACTCTCACTTCTCACAAAGAATGATGAGTACTCGCCATATCTTGAAGTGTTGAAAAACTCGTCGCTATCTCCCTGTGAACTTGAGCTCTTTAGTGACTTCAACTTGTTGCGTACACCTCCAGGCATTCAGGAATTTGCTGTGGCGTACACTGCTACCAACAGGGCCACTGCCGAGTGTAAATTGCTTGTGCCTCCTCAAAAGAACTTGCTGGCTTCTCCTTACATGCGCAAGACTTATCTTCCACAGAACTACCAGGTTGGGTTCGGCTCGAGTCAAATCAAACCACCTATGTTTATGTCAAAGCTCCAGAATTACTGGAACCGCATAAGAGCAGGCAACCTGTTCAATCAGCTCGTCAAGGAAGTGGAACTTTTAGAACATCAAAAGACCTCTGAGAGCGCAGCCATGGTGAATGAGTTGACGATGGTTCTCTTCTATGGGTATTACTGCGGGCACATGCCATTGGAAAATATAATTGCCGAGTTCCTACTCCATAAGTTAGGATGGGCGCCCTATGGCTTGGATGATGTATTGAGCTCGGAAGCTCTGTCACAATACCAGTATTGGTTCTTTCCTTTGGGTACTTCTGAGACGCCTGAGACGGGAGACTTTAGGGTGTTTGACTTGTCTCTGTGGGAGATTTATGTCAAGCATAGATTTCAGTTTGACCCTCGGTTGAGCAAGAGCGGACCGGCTAAGAGTTTGTTCTGACTTTGTTCCTTTTACGACATTTTGATATCAGTGTTTAAAGCATTGCACGTTTACCACATCTCACTAGTTAAAATAGGCACCTGAGGGTCGTAGTCGAAATCACTGCTTAGAATGCCGTTTTCAGAATGGAGTTTTTCAAAAGTAGAATCTTGTACGTGGAATTCTTGAGTTATTTGGGTTCTTTCAAGCAGCTCGCTAAAGATGGAACAAAAGTTGTCGTTTTCGTCCTGATCGTAGATTATGTCGGGTAAATAGCCCGATTCGAGATGAGTAGGTGGTTGAGGTACATTTACATACAGTTGGCCGCTATTAAGCAATCCAGATATTCCAAAAATGACTGCAGTGTTCTTTTTGATATGAAACTCGTCGATTATCGTGTTTAATCCCTCTAAGTTCTCCATGGTAGTATGGTAGTAGTAAGGTTGATGGTGTGTGCTTTGCACGACTAAGATACCTCGGTTGTGTGGGGTTATCAAGTGAAAGTAACACAAGATACCGTTAAAATCTAGCTATACACATCAAATATGGAGTACTACTCGTCACTTGATGCTTCTCAGCTTGACTCCGAGACTCCAACTCTTTTTGAACTTATCTCTGCCAATCAGCTTGAGTCGCTTCTATCGCCATCTCTTAGATATGTCTTGGTACACTATGCTCAGAGATATCCCCAGTATTTGCTACGGGTGACCAACAAATTCGATGAAATCAACTTATTTTTGCGGACATTTATCGAATGGTATTTCTTTAAGTACTGGCAAGGCAGTTTTACCGAGAACTTCTATGGACTCAAGAGAGTCAGCCAAACTCCACTTTCCGATTCCAAATACAACCTGAGTAAGTTGACGCAGCTCGTTCCGTCTATGATCGAAGAGAGAAGAAAACTCTCTTCATTGCAGACCTTTGTGTCCATTTTTGAAATTACTGGCGTGTCATACTTGCTGGAAAAGTTCACGTATCAGTATGAATTGTTATTCTCAAAGTATATTACCAACCAGCTTGACGAGAAGGTGATTGAAAATCCACGCGAGAGAAAGAAAGTGTGGTTGCAGCGAAAATATGTGGAGTTGTTTCCTTACTTCCAATCTGTATGGAGATGGTCAAATATCGTCACCACTCTTATGTACTTGAGTGGGACTAGTAAGTCGCCGTCCTTACTTACGTTCTTGTTCAAGATCAACTACTCGCGGCTCAATCAGTACGACTATTCGAAAAACGAGCCTCCTTTGAAGAGGATCAGAAACGATTTGCCTAACAGAGTGTCTCCACCTTCCAATGTTGAAAAGCTTGTAAGATTTTTGACCAGATATTTTACCAAACCCACTTGGAGCTCGATCCGTTTTATTCTCGGGACATCATTTCCATTGGCTATTTTCACTTTGAAATTCTTGGAATGGTGGAATAACTCGGACTTCGCAAAGACAGTGGCCAAGTCCCAAGCCGATGCGTTGAACTCCATAATCCCTCCGCCATCCAAGCTTACTGGTTTAAAAAGAGTGGAGAAGAAGCCAAAGAAGATCTACAAATCGGGTTCCACATGTCCTTTGTGCAAGGAAGAGATCCTGAACCCTGCGATCATTGAGACGGGGTACGTTTTTTGTTACACATGCATCTATAACTATCTTCGTGATTCGCATAAGTTGGTCAAAGCATCCAAGAAAGAAGAGAGTAGCGATGAAGATGTGACGGACGAAGAGAGTGAAGACGATGTGGAAGAGGAGAAAAAGGAGAAAGTCTCCAAGACGGAAAAGCCTGAGTCTGGCTCTTCTTACGACATCTCCAAAGGTGGAAGGTGTCCAATCACAGGTAGGAAACTTCTTGGGTGCAAATGGAATTCAATCACCCAAGAATTTGATGTCGAAGGAGTACGGAGACTTATATTTTAATAACAATACAGAATATAAAGATTTTCGTCGCAAATTTGGAATTTTTTTTAATTTCAGTGTTGGTAAATTCTTAATATTCCTCACTAAGTAGGTCTCTAGATCACTTTTTACGCAGGCTCCACACTTTTCAATCCTCCAACTCCACGTGGTTTCCATCAAATCTGATCATGTCTGCTAAAACTTTGAAAGCAATTGTCTTTGACAAGGATACCGTCTCATTGGATATCTTGGATCAGCTCGTACTCCCATATTCGACCACATACCTCCACATTCAATCTATTGAAGATGCCTTCTCTGCCATCAAGTTGATGCAAGTACGTGGAGCTCCAGCTATTGCTATTGTTGGAGCATTTGCTATTGCCGTCGATACCAAGAACTATTTGAAGTCTGGTGCCAATGATTCTGACAAAACCGTGGCCAACTTGCTTGCTTCCATCGACTACTTAGTGACCTCCAGACCAACAGCAGTGAATCTCTCCAATGCTTGCACTGAGATCAAGCACTTGTTGAAGGAGAAATTTGACGAGTCCCACTTGGTGGATGATGAGGTATTCAAGGTCCTTTTTGATTATTCGGTGGCATTGCATGAAGACGACTTGGCCAACAACTACAAAATTGGAGAAAACGGCTTGAAGTACATCACCGAGACCTTGAAAAGCCAAAACTTCAGGGGCCCCTTCTCTATTGTAACCATTTGTAATACAGGTTCTTTGGCTACTTCTGGCCACGGAACTGCTTTGGGTATCATTCGTTCTGTTCATGAGAAATTGTCGAAATCCGTTTCTGCTGAAAATTTCTGGTTCGAACATGCCTATCCTTTGGAGACTCGGCCATACAACCAGGGTGCAAAGTTGACAACATATGAATTACAATACGAACAGATTCCATTCACTCTTATTTGTGACAATATGGCTACGTCGTTGATTTCGACTTTGAAAAAGGGCAAGCCTATCAAGGACAGTGCAGCACCTGTGAAGTTCATCATCGTGGGTGCAGACAGAGTTGTCAAGAACGGAGACTCTGCCAACAAGATCGGAACTTATCAATTGGCTGCCATTGCTCACAGTTTCAACTCGAAATCTTCTACGAAGGAAGAACTCATCAAGTTTATTGTTGCTGCTCCAAAAACCACTATTGATTATGCAACTGAAACTGGTGATGATATTGTCATCGAAGAAAGACCTGCCAACGAGTTAACTACACTCAAAGGGCCGCTTCTAGACGCAGAAGGTGCAATTGGAGAAAAGGTGACGGTGGGAATTGCTACTCCTGGTATTCAAGTGTGGAACCCGGCATTTGATGTTGCTCCTCATGAATTGATTGACTGTATTGTTACTGAGGATCGTCCAATTGAGAAGGTGCAAGGCAAATTTGAGCTTTGATTAATATATGCTAATAGACGTGTTAAAATTAGGTTAAACTGCGTCCGGTTTTTGGGTTTTCCGTTAGGTCGAGTCGCTGGAATCATCATTTGTCTTCGTTCCTATCCTCTGTCTCGCCCTCGAATGTCGATTTTTTTTCGACTTCGTTTGAGAATGACTCTCTCTTATCATTCGAGGTTGAAACTGACTCCACTAAATTATCTTGTTGTGAAGATCCAGATACTACCTCACCTTTGGTTTTCTCGTTATAATCGACTGGAGGTTCGCCAAGCTCTAGTCCTTTACCTTCTTCTGCTGAAGTTTCGGATTCCTGATTTTCTGTCAATGGCACATCTGTTGTTATTTCTGTCTCGGAGACTTCGGGTCCCTGCTTAGAATTCTCTGTCTCCTCCTCTTGCTTGAACAACACTTCTCCTTCTGTGTTCTCCTCGGGTGCAGTTGGGGTTTTGATTTCTGGTGATGCACTCTTCTTTTCAGGTGGGACTTCATTGACTGCTGCTGCCGCTCTCTCTCCTTCGATATTATTCCTCATTATCTGCTCCATTCTTGAATCCTCAATCGTGGGGAGTGAGTTCACATTTTCCCAGATAACTTGACCAGTGTTGCCATACCCAGGAATTTCAGAGAGTTTGACTCTGAAGTAGTCAATATCCTTCAATATGGAATGCTTCTCATTGAAATCTTTGAGTTGTGGAAGCTCAGTGCAAAAGCAGTTAACTAACAATTTCTTATAGTTGTCAAAAATTTGCAGAAGAATCGCTGAGCATTCTCTCTCGTGTAAATACTTCCCAAGCACTTTGGCGACAGTGATTGTTTCTTTGACCAAAGTCTCCATGTATGGATGACATTGTTGTGGGTGCTTTAGTGGCTTTGAGAGGTCAAGTTGCTTTACCGCCGTGCAATGGTTCAAAGTTCGATCGTGCATAATCGAAACCAATTTCGAGAACAATTCTTTTTCGTGATCTCTGTAATGACTAATGGTTCCCATAAAAGACTGTTCTTCTCCTCCAGGATTCTGGTTGGGATCAACCGTTTGGTTTTTGAATGCAAATTGGATCTGCTCTAAGAATGAAATGAAGAACTCTATAGTCTGAATGCATAATGCCAAATGTTTAGTGGTAATATGCTTTAATCCAGCTGTTCTAGTTGCACCAGCATTCAAAATTGATTGAGAGATTCTGGAATTCACAACTTTAAAGTAGGTTAGCAAATTTGACTCAATCTGACCCGCCCGGAACGCAAATATTTTAGATGCGATAATGTAATCTCTAGTATTCTGGACAACTTTAATCACCAAAGGAGGTATCAAGAAGCTTGAATCTTTCACCCTTAGCTTTGGAATCTCAGTAATGTCTGGCAAAGAAGGAATCTTCTCTCTGGAATCCTTAGAGCTTCCATCGTCGTAGAAGTCAAGCAACTCCAACCACTTGCTTCCATCAATACCCTCTTTGCCCCCACTTGCAAAATATTGTGAGTAGCCAATCAATTCATCCACAATACCTTGAGTTGATTGGATATTCTCCTGTGAAGTGCATTCCCTCCAAGTTTCTTTGTCGCAAAAACTTGCGAATCTTTTAATGGAATTCGAGTGGAATTTGTGCAAGAAGTATGCAATATGATTCTTTACCCATTCAGTGAGAGAGCTTCCAGGCCCTGTTGCGACGAATACTGGGTTGATAAACTCACACTCCAGTAAGTATGCAGATGAAATCAGGTACAAGTACAAATACTCCTCAACCAGTGCATCTCCTAGCTGTTCCAGACGAACGTTTAATACTTTGACTAACCTCACTTGTGTGATTTCGATGGCCTTGTTGATGGCATTGGTGATGTCTAGTGCCATCACATCCATCTCTTGCGAGGATTCAGGAGAGAGAGACGTAAGAGACAAGTCCAAAAGAACCTTCTGATGTATGGTCAATCTTCTTAAACATTCCGATAAGTTCGCGTAGATGTTCTTCATCATTTCGTTGAATTCTCTGGCAGTCAAGCTTTTGATGTTAGAGGACAATGTAACCCCGTTGCTTCCTGCCATTGGAGTCGATTCATTTGGCGCCGCTCCAGGTGGGTAAGATGATGCTCTTGAGGAATCGTTGGAGTTGATTTCCAACACCGACTCTTTGTTGCTGTCAGGCAAACCGTTTCTAATGATAGACTTGACCTCTGCAATAATTTTATCCTGGTACTCCTCAAAGGCTTGAACAAGTTGTCCGGACTTTGACAAGTTATTAATGAACTCTTGTAAGTTTCTTTTGACGTCAGGGTCGATTTCGTTATACAGCCTCGAAACTGGATTGGAGTTGTACTTTCGGGTTCTGTCAATAGAGACATAAATGCGATTCATGGTATCCCTCGCTGAAGTGGATGTGTAATGAGATCTGAGATTCTCAAGAAGCAAGTCGACAAAGTTCTTGATGTATCCTTGGCTACAAGACTGCTTGAGTCGTTGCAAATCACGGATCACTCCTCTGAGGGCAGGCAAACTTGCAAGGGGGACTAAAGGATAGTCAAATTTTGGGTAAATTGCAAATGTTTCCGGATCGGAGTAGATTTCACGATCAACACCTTGTATGAGGTTTTCTATTACCACGATCTGATTAAGACAGTCGCTATTCTTTCCCTCTTTGAATAAATCGCTGGCTCTTCCAAAATTCGAAATGACTGACTTGATCTGTAGCACAGAACTTTCAAGATGATTGACACTTCTGCGCTCATCTAGTAAATCCAAAATGTTCAATCCCTTTTGAGCTTGTCCCTCTTCAAGTTCATTCATTTTCTCCATAATGCCATGAAATTGGTCTAAGCAATCCGATGATTGTGCCTTTATGGTCTGTATATCTCCTAATGTGCTGAAAAATGAGTCTGATGTCTTTGAGATCTCGTGGATAAGTTGGATCTCCACTGCATCCAAGTATTTAGAAATTTTGTCTTGGACTTCAGTGTTGTGAATTATATGCGTTGAGTCACTAGACTCTGGGTCTGGAAGAACCTTGGAGTTCTCCATGACCTGACGGAACGTTCTCGGATCGTCTAGGCGAAATTCGGAATCCTGAAATACGCTTGGAATCAGGGGCGCTTCATCATCCGAAACATCAGCAAACTCCGAGTCGCTGTCCCGAGAATGGTCCTGCTGCTCGGAGAACTTCTGTAGTACTTCCTCTGTCAAGGTCTTGTAGCTCAGCTCAAATCCTTTATAGTCAGATTGGACATTGGAGATCAAATCGGAGGTCAATTGTGCGTTGGCAACCTTGTTTTTGAGCGAATGGAGTTGGATCTGGGGAATATCCTTATTTGTAGGTTTGGTCAAGCTGTAAATGGTGGTTGCCCCGCCGTTGAGTGTGACGTGGTCCTTGAGACGTCGATTCAGTCTGATTCGTGCGGCATCCGACGCAACTGTTAACTCAAATATCGAGTTGGGACCCAACGGCGAGAAAGCTGTGGCTGCTCTTTCATCGTCATCGGCAGTACCTTGTTTCAAGATGTTAAAGGCATTCATGATGGTGGATCCTCCATCGGTGGACCCTCTGAAGTTGGAAAACACCGATTCCAGCGCCCTTTTTGGTGATCCTTCCAGGTATTCGGACACCCAAGTAATGTCCTCATTGATGTTAGCCGAGGCGTCAGTGGAGAGCGCCACCAGGCTCTGCATGGGGTCGTCTTCGACGGACATACTTTAATGATTTGGCTATTTAGAGTCTACAATCGCAAGTATGTGTTGGAATATGTGCAGGTGAGATATAGACAAACAATTGAGTAAATGGGGAAAATTGGAAGACGATGAATTGTTTACAATTTGCGTTTCTGATTTAAATCGATTAAATGAAAACTTGCTTGTTTGTATTGCTTTCTTCATTCCTTTTTTTTCGTTCTGCTTTTTGTACAACTCTCTACCTTCAATAATTTTTGTCAAGCTTTTGGGAAATTGATGGGAAGACGTTAATTCCGCCAGAATATAGCCACAAGGTACCAAAATACTAAAAATTCAAGATTCCTTTTTTCTATTAAGTGGATTCGGTTTACAAAAAACTGATCGAATTACAAGATTCCATCTTCTAAAATTGATCCAATTTACTCTCTGATCGCTGTACTTCTTAACAATAGTAGGGCCATACAAACTGTGGAGGGCATGCCGGTGTGCATACGCCTCCATCAGTATAAAGCTGAGAAATTACTAATGAAATCGAACCACCATCTATCATGTCCACCCCAGCCCCAACAGACAAACCCAAGCCATGCTGTGTATGCTTGGACGAGAAAAAGACTCGTGATGAGTGTCTCTTGTTCAACGGCCAGGAAGGTGGCAAATGCGACGAGTTGATCCAGAAGTACAGAGTATGTATGAAAGGGTTTGGCTTCGAGACAAAGTGAGCCAGCTATTGCCACCAACTCTGCCGCAGAGGCAAACTTAGTCGTCGAAAAATAGACACTGCAACACAGTCTCGGCATACACCATATCGAAACCAAAAAGAAAACCTTTCAAATTCTCATTGTTGCAGGGCATCTTGTAAATAGCCAATATGAACAATCCATTCAGTTATCCACAGAACTGTAGCTTCTCTCAGGGGAATGGGACTTGACTAGCCGTTCAAATTCTCGCTCTAAATCACGTTCAAGTTGTTCGTCGTCTACATGCTGCATGTGCTCACGGTTGAGCTTGCTATTTGTCTCAAGGACAAATTGGTTCTGAATGAAGTTGTCCACTAGAATCAACTGAAGACAGTTCATGAACACCGGCACCACGAACATCACAATAAATATCTCGACCTCGTTCGGATACTCGTCGAGCCACGCCAACAAAATGTGGCTGGTGATCCATAGAAGCTGAGTCTCAAAGCACTCAACAAACCCATAAAGCACAAACTTTGTGATCATAAGCGAGCCAAAATAGACGGCCAATTGCTTAAAGTACGCGGTGACCGACGGTTTATGTGGATTTGGTCCGTATTCACCGCTCTCGAGCTGAGTGATATGGAATACCCGCTTACAAACCCGACTGACTCCCATCAACACCACATAAAGCACATATACACCAATCGTGCAATCTAGAACGATACTGAGAAAGTACCAATCGCAGGGATCTGCCCCACAGTCATCATCTCCTTCACAAGGGTCCGGAAGGCTATCGCCATAAGGCACGGCGTCGTTAGGCAGCGCCTTGAGTATAGATAGCAACACATTGAAAACGTGCACACCTAGAGCTCCAATAACTTGTTTAGACACGTCAAAAAACCACACGGGCCATGTTCGGCGAACTGGATACTCATAAAATCGCTTCACTATAAGTGACAGTAAGCACAAGAGCCCCAAAAATGCTTGTGTTAGTAGTGAAAAGGTTCCTACTAATTCACACTTTCCCTCATCGTCACTTTTAGAAGGTGCTGACGTGAATTTCACCAAGTACGCGATAGAAATCGTAGCAAGCACATGGTGCCAAAGATTAGAAGCCATAGTTTGAGCCAGACAGAAAAGAACGTAAATTATGCTAGATGTTGCTGGTAATCGGTAGGCAAAGTATATGGGGAACTACTGAAATGTACGGATGCCTAAAGTTAATGATCGTCACTGATGATGACCAACCTGCACTACGATAGACAAATGTTGGCAATCTTGACATAAGACCTACATGTTGTTCTCCATCTTGGAAATTTCGTATTTGACACAGAAAATCTCTTATTTTTTTTTTTGAATAGAAATGAAGTAAATACAGCTTGCGGTAGTCGCCTCAAAAATGCTATGTTTGGAGCCTCGTGTAGAGTATGCGCAGCACATCGCCATGTTATCAACTGCCTTTGTTCCAACCTCCTAAGAAGTTGGCCATGGCCAGACCCTTCTTTTGTCTTTGGTTCTCTTCAGAATCTGGAGGAGACACTGGGATGCCGTTGCGGTCAGCAACTGCGTATAAGGATGCGTACGTTGTGCTGTCATTGCTGGCAGTGGATGAAGGAGGGTTCACGTTCTCAATAAACTCGTCTTCCGATTCGCTGTCTGAGTCGAAGATAAACGATTTTTTGCTTTCCTTTTTGCTGAGTGGTGGTGTGCTGCGTCCCAGGAATGCGTTAGCTGATGTAGTGTGTGGGGGCAACGGCGACGACTTGGGCTGCACTGGAGGTGACTGTGTCCCGCTGTATGAGGGCGACAACGGAGAACTCGTGCTTTCTGGCAGGTCTTGTGTGTTAAAAAACAGATCGGCTAATGCGCTGTTTTTTGCTGGTGTCATTCCAGTAGAGAAAAATTGGTCTGAGAGCGAACTGGAAGAATGTGGCTGCTTGGAAAGCTCTGTGGACGAATACCTAGGGTTAATTTCGGAGATGTGTCTTGCTTCAGGCTCTCTCTCCTTGATGAAATCTTTTGGAAAGTGGTCCGTTTCTTGCTTAGAAATTGCTGCCGTCATTCCTTGTCCACCAAAAACCAGCTGAGCTAACGACTGGCTTGAATTCTTCGTGTGTATGGACAAACCTTCCTCTTCATCTTCTGAGGACGAATCTGATGCATCCATTGACAATGGGACTGGTCTCACAGGATATACAGCTGAATCATCCAATGATGAAATAGGCAAGCGCTCCTTGTCGCTCAGATTTATAGTAGCGCCAGAAGCAGCCGTGCTGTCAGTAGTGTTTGCATGTGAGTGACCCACAATCTCCAATGGGGCATAGTCAAAGTTGTCAGCATTTTCGTTCTCGATGATCTCATAGTCAAAGTTGGATCCCAAGGTAATGTTTTCAGGGACATCAACAACGTCAGGGGCCTTCTTTGCTCCGTAGATAGCGTGGTTTGGATCGACCTGATAAACACTATTATAGTCATAATAGTAGTCATAGCCTCTAACACTGTTGTCCACATTGTGAGACAAACTAGATGTGTATGGATTAGATTCATCACTTTCTTCGTCGGAAGAGCCATAGTTCAAGGTTGTTGGAGGCAACAAGTGAATGGTTTTGTAGACTTTAGAGTTATTGGTAGATATCGACTCGGTGTCTTCGCTGTTTTCATTCTCTTTTGGCGAATCTTTGCTGGATGAAGACAAACCTGGAAGCGCGAAGCCAGCCATGGATGCGGATGAAGGGGACCTAACACGTAAGAAAAATCCGCCTTCGTCATCGTCGTCATCTTCATCTTCATCATCTTCAATGTCCGCCGGTTCATCATAATCCGATCGACTTTCTCCGCTCTGTTGATTTTCATAAATATAACTTTCACTTTCACCGTAGTCGTACTCAGTGTCGTCATCATCTTCATCATAATCATCATATTCATCCTCATCACTCGAATATTCGTCGACTGCAATACATTGTTGCACTTCGTCGTTAAAATGGATACGGCGCTTCTCCTTTGAGATGGAAGACGTCAGCCCAGACAGACTATGCTGGAGAATCAGCAGAGTTAACACAGGCTCCGGCTCCTCAGCTTCATTCTGATCAGATGCTACCTTCTCCAACTTAGATGACAAGTCTGCTGGCGCAACAGCCGAATGATTTTTTGCAGCCAAATTAATAGCACTGTTGTTTGCAGAACTTTGCTGTGAAAAGTTCTTATATTGAGAGTTGAGCTTTGCAGAGATGACATCGTAGTCAAAATACTCCGGAGGTCTCTCAGAAACACCACTCTTTTGCTGTGCTTCTCGGCGTCTTTGAGCTTCCGCATCCTCTCTGCGTCTCTGTTCCTGTTCGGCTCTCGCCGTAGCCACCTCGAGCTTTAATAGGTTCAGGTGACTGATCATCATGTCTTCGACAGTACGTTTCTTTAAGATAGGCTTGGGCCCGTGGTTTTTGCGTGCAATGGATATGTCTCCAGCCACAACACTGCTGGCAGTATTGCATGTCTGGGAGGCGTTGGATGGATGGTCTTGGTCGTGGTCATGGTCATGGTCGTCATCGTCTACAATGGGGCCGTAAAGCCAAGTGACGTCACTCTCCTTCAGCCAGTTGACTTCTTCCGGACTGATGGTCTTGAGGTGCGATCTACGCTGGGCCCATGTCCGCCATGATGCATTTTCCAATCGGGCGGCATTAGCCACGTTTTTCCGACGCAGAATCACATATCTCCACGACTTCGATATATCCTCCACATCCCACTGATGCGACAAGTAGTCAACATGGCGGGAAGGTTCGGCCACCAAGTCTGAGTCATCGTGGGGAATCATCTCCGGGCTGCGGACGAATGGCGGCGTTGGTGTGGTGACGGAGGACTGAGAAGGTGGTTCTTCCGAGCTGGAGCCTGGAACGTCTGAAATAGTAGAGTCGGGTACAGTGACCGTAGTTGAAGAAGACGGAGCCACCAAAGGGGCCAGTTTCTCCATTTCGGCGTTGTGACTCTCGATTCTTTGTTCCTGTTTCTCAGGATCGATGAATTCGTCCAAGAGGCCAAGAGACCGGGTCCGTTTCAATTTGAAGGTGGTATTCTCAAAATGGTCGTCATCCTCAGCGTCTACGTGTTGCGACGTGGTGGCGCCGCCTTGGAACACCTCTCCGGTGTTATTCTGAGACATTGGGTCACTAGTTAGTGGTGCTGCCCACGGGGGTGGTGATGAAAGATAATGGAAGGTGCCGACTAAAGTCTGGGGATGTGAAACCAGCAGATAGCTTGGACAGTGGCGAAAGCCAGCAACCAGGATTCACGGCACAAACAGTGGTTGGCAGTTAGAAAGCACCAACAGTCTCAGAAAGTCGAGCTTCTAGCAGCGTGAGGCAGAGTCACCTTCACGAAGCGAATGTAGGCAGACTGGAGAGCTTCTCCAAATACACCAGTTGAAGCAGGGAGAATTTGCGCTTGAAATTAGCAACAGCAAATTGTGGATGATGCACACAGTCAAAGAATGTCTAGTGCGATAAGGGTGAAGGATGGAGGTGAGGTGGATGGAGTCGATGGGGGTTACAAAGTGTTGCTATGGTGAGAAAACATGGTGACAATTTGGAAAAACGGCTACTAGAGGAGACACCCGTACCTCTTAAGAGGATTCTTGGGGGTAAAGTGAACCAAGTGAAATGACTATAATGACAAGAGATAATTGTTCATGGATAGAAATCAGGTTTGATGACGTTATTGTGTTTTTTTTTTATATTTCCAAATGATTCTTGTTTGTTTACTACTTTCTTTGGTGTTGAATTCGGAAAGTTTACCCCCCGCATTCTGTCAATTGTAACATTTGAAAGTGCACATTTCGCTGACTCTGACCCGGATTAGGCCCGCGCATGAGCACGTGATGCTCCTGCCAGGGAAAATTTGTGAGAGTAATTCCGGCTCTCATAAAGGACCTAATGTGGGGAGGTCGGCCACTCACGGCAACATGGAGAATTCTACACATCTTTCGGTAGGTCGGATGACGCAAGAAATGTGTCGCCGGGCTTTCATGGGTAGAAAATACAGAATAGTTGATCTGCCCCACGCTTCTCCGGGGCGACCCCAGAGATTATCGGAATAATTTCTAATTAACCGCAATGTGCACGTTCCGAGATTTTCCGGTAGTCATCCATTTTGGACCTTGGGGTAGTTTCCCCCACTGATAAGAGGGTTGCCCATGTAGGATGACTACGATAAAGGGAAAAACGAAGGAGTCAGTTTTTCCATCTGATAATAATGATTCATCAAAGATGTAATGGAAAGTTCGATTGGATCATCATTGGGTGGATGTCCTAAAGATTGGGTATCGATTGGATGTATCGATGGGAATAGAACCCCACAACTTCAGGATGACAGTTTGTATTTTGATACAAATGAGGTTGGAAATATATTAACGTATGTGGTTGATGATAGAATGATAATTTACGAATATACTTGACGGTTAGTGGAGGTGTTGCTGATAATCAAGGGGTGTTACTGATAATTGCGGGGTGCTATTGATCATTAGGGTTACAGAGGGTTTTAGGTCCCTGTAATTTGGAACTCCTGAAGTTTAGAATTCCTATGCATAGAATAATTGAAAATTGAAGTTACAAAGGATAAAAATTACTGAACTTATCGATGGTGACATCAGGGATCGTGAGTATTTTCCGTAGTATGTAGTATGGTGTTACTAGACAAGTCATTAGATCCAATGACTCTGACTTATGCAAATGAGTGGAATGCAAGATCGGACGTATCCGTTTTCATATGATTCAGGGGAATTATGTCCCAGTAGACTTTCAAGATGCAATGTACCAATTCGAATTCGATACTGCCTTATTGTTGATGTCATTGTAATAGTCCCACGCATCTTTCCGGGCAATAGGAAGATCTTCGTACGATGATATCGAGTAGTCGGCTGGGGCGTCTGGCCCAAGATTGAGCTGAGTGTGTCGTTCTGCAGATTGCGCCACAATCTTCATTTCATCCTCGAGCCACTGACTTCGACACTTGGACAGCCATTTGGCTGATCCAAACAATGTCAGTGCTGCTCCACATGCACGCGTACATTCGTTCTCAGGTACCCAAAGCCGGAGATCCAGTCTGTACCTGTGATTGTTGAACGTGAGCTTAGTTGTGTAAGAGTCAGCACCATATTTGCGATCAAGAATTGTCAGAACGTTCCGAGGAATGTAGACTGAGGCTCCCTCAAAAAACGTGTGACGAATGGGCAATAGCTCGTCCAAGGAGTGCCAGTTCCAATTCTTGCAATGGACTGGCATACTCTTCAATCTGGACATATCGCTTTGCGATTCATGTGATTTGTAGAATGCTGGTGGTGGTTGATGTGTAGTGTGTGAAAGAGCACTGAGATCAATGTAGAGGCCTGAGTTAATGTCAATGAATCTGGCATCGATGAAATTGCGTCCATTACCCTGGCGAATATACGTGGGCGAAACTTCAAACAAGTATTTGGCATTTCCGTCACGTGGATTCTCAATGATTATGGTGGAGTTGAACTTGCGCGAGAGCCTGTCCAATTGGGCTATTGGTAGCTGGACGTCAATATCTGTGTCCCATGGCATGTTAACACCATTGTAAACCCATCCAAGAAGAGAACCGTAATTGACCCAAGAGTTCACATTCTGGCTTTCGGCGAACTTGAACCACACCCGCACTAAGTGATGTAGCACTGACTGACGCTCTCTATTAGAGATGTAACGTTTGAAAAATGGGAAAGACGTATGGTGAGAGCGGCCAGCGATCACATCAGTATATATCCATGGGTATTTGAAAAAGCGGTCGGCGCTATCAACCTCAGCATTCGATGTTTCCAAGAACTGGAGGTACTGAAGATCATCACCCAGTATGGTGTTCTTATTGAGTGCGTCCTTTAACGCGAAAATCTGCTGCTCAGGGTCGAAAATGAAATCTTGAGGCTCGATGTCAATCTCTCTTTGGAAGCGCTTGTAAGGATGGAATCTGAGGACCGATTCCGCTTGATCCGAGTAAGAGAGGGCCAGTTCCGAATCCTCCATCTTCTTAACCACCGACTCTTTCGAGATTTTTCGTGGCATGCCACCTTGACCAATGCGCTTTCTGCCCAACACCGGGACTTCAACAAAGCCCGAATCTGTAGCAGCGAGGATACGCTTGGGAATGTCCTTGACGCAATACAAGTTGACCATTCCGCGGAGCACTTTTGTGTTGTAGGATTCCATGAAGTATGGATTGACAGAAGAAAATTCCTTCAATGAGGCGTCGCATTTGCCATCCGGGTACAAGGTACGTGAATGGTCCAAGTGCTTGTTGGCCGGAGACAAATCTACCCAATCATCCCAGTGGAAGTAAACTCCGTCACGATTTCCCAAGTGGGCCACGTTGACCACGTTAGAAGCATGGTGCGATTCAAGGTTCGAGACTGAGTTGATGTAAGAGTAGATGCAAAAGACTAGCGATCTGGGGTTGAAAGATGACGCCTTGTGCATGGCAAGAGTGTTAGCATCGAGTCGGCTGTCGGGGATGTTCTGACACAAGGAGCGGACGAACAGTAATAACGCGAGTACCAACATGAAGAAGACCAACACCAACCGGCGCTGGTAGAACTTGGTGATGCACATGTATCCTGGCACCACACTAGTGACTCGTTGTATCCTTATGGTTGAAGAATTTGTATGTTTTGCCAAGGCTTGGTAGCCAAACGGGATGAAACACGAATTCGCGGGATATTAGGAGAGTGCGACCACAAAACCAAAAAAAGTAAGGTAGAATTGTGACTAAAAGGACAGATGTCTTGATAAAAGACCCAAGTTGTTTAAACAGGGGAAAGACAAGGAAGTGTGTCAAGAAATTCTTGTGCATTGCTCTTAACAGTGTCCTGGTGCTGCAGGTCAGGCGCAGACATTGCTAATTATACTCGCGCATTCCGGCTAAGAGGACAAGAAATGCTAAAGATTCTCGTAGTTAGTGGGGCGTCGCGAGTGAAGCCAAGTGATCGTGCTTCTTGGCCATCGTGATTCAAAGATCGTGAAGTGGTAAGTCATATGGTGGCGATTTTGTAAATCTCGAAGTTGCAACTTTCCAAGTGTGAGATGCGAAACAATAGTGTCAAAGTAGCGGAAGGCTGTGCTTTCCGGCATCTAACAAAGGCTACATTAGGTCATCGCGCGAGCCAATGGTTTCACTGATGATTTTTTTTCGCACTGCCGAAAATACTAGGGCTGAGTGGAATGATTATTCTGACGAGTATCGCAAGTAAAATAAAATGTCATGCAAATAATCATAACTCAACCTCCTCGTCCATTAGTCCTTTCGAATTGTGACCTCTGTATAACTTCTCGTAATCCGCACCCCTCAGATTTACGTTGGTCCAATTCTCCCCAAATTCTTAGTGATCGGCGTGCACAAGACAGCACGGCTGATGAAACGAGAATTGCCCATAATATTGAGGTTACGAGCCGTCCATACTGGGGAAGGAGGCTAAATATCAACAAACCACCATTATGGCTATGCTAACCATAAATAATGGCAGAAAAAACACGGTTACATGCTCCAACCTCGTGGCCAATGCATTCCCGCCTACTTCCATTCTTTACGGAGAAGCCATTGCTCGTTAGGAACGCTATGAGCAGCTTCTTCAAGGGTCTGGTGGATAGAGTGATGCGCGCCGGGCTGAAACGAACGTCGCTTTTCGCGGGCAGTGGTGCTTTGCGAACCCCGCCGATTAGGAGGCACATACTTAGCTTCTCGGTCCACCAGGTGCCGTCTCGTAGGTCTTCCTGATACGAATGCCAGGGCACCATTACTACCTCCATAAGTGCTTACGAAAAGTCCGTGGTGACTTCCCTGCTGACTTCCATGGCGACTGCCCAGATGGCTGCCATTGTTGGCTTGGTTCGAATTGTAGACGTTGAAACCCTGGTAATTGTGGAAATTGGACCCTTGTCCATTATGGCTGCTATGTGCATTATTCAAGTTCTGGGTCTGAGAACCAGGTATGGAGCTGCTTGTGTTAGCATACGAACCATGTGAATTGCCAAAGATAGATCTTGCTTCGTAACTTCTGTAGGGTGAGGAGTAGCTAGGTTGTGGGTCTGACTCCACCACGCCGAAGTCGTCTTCCAAGTGGAACACACCATCATCGTTGAGTGCCAAGTGATCAATCTCCTCCGTAAGAACTCCTACTGCTCCATTCTGAGGAGATTTATAAGGTGATCGCATGTGACGGTGCAAGTTACGACCGACACTGGTTGAGATGGAGGAGGCAAGTTTGGGCGATGTTATGACGGGCAAAGTCAGGACCAGGCTGTATGGTGTCTGGACAGGGCTGTAGACATTCAGGCTCGCGTGGTTTGAAGCTGACTGGTGATACGAGCTGGAGCTCGCATGGAGCGATCCCTGATACGAGTTGGGATGTTGATAATTGCTGCTGCTTGTTGGAACACCGTCTATGCGTGAACGACGGTTTCTCTGCTTTCGATAGTGCGATGGCTGCGAATTCTGCGACTGGGACATTTGGGACGATTGGGATTGCGAATAGACACTGCCATTTCCATGACCACTAGCATAAATGCTAGATTGGCGAACGCCGGGATTGTCACCGCCTTTCTTTTTCCACGATTGACGCTTGCGTCCACGGTTCCATTTCCGCCGCTTCTCGGTGCGTTGTTCCTTTTGTTCACGCTGTTCACCATACTTGTCCATGTAATGACCAACCACGCTGCGAGGAGTGAAGAAATCTTCTCTGCGGAACCGAGCTCCAAAGCTGCCGCCAACGTTCTGGTTACTGCGTCCAAGATTCTTATTGTACGACGCAACTCCAAACGGCTTTCTGGTGTTCCGAATCCGGTTGTTTCCACTGATTGGAATTGGACGGGCACCCGTAATGGGCGAGAGCAACGCATCTGCTCTACGGTTGTAAGGCATATCTTCCTTATCGTCATCCCTGGCCGAAGCTGCGGTAGTTGCATCACTGTCAGTGACATCAATGTTGATATGCTTGGCAAATTGTAGCGCTTTTTTGGACTGAACGCTAAGAACACTAGGTGGGTGCTCAGTTTCAGTAGCTGGAGTGTCCTGAGGTGCATCTGCTTCTTTTTCCTTATCGAATTTGAACATTTCGTCCTCAGAATCCACGTCCTTCTTGTTGACACGTCCTCTGTCCTCTTCTTCTTCTTCAGCCTCGTAGCCCAAATCTTCCTCTTCGCCATTATCGCTGTGTTCAGCCCAATACTCTTCGTCCATGGTGAAAAACCGCAACTTCTCGATTTCATGCTGCAAGCTGGCCAAGTCTCTGTTGGACGGGTCGATGTTCAACGAGTACCGCAACGCACTAAAGAGTTCACCGCTCATCGCGCTGAAGAAGTCAAAAAGTGCTTCTCTGTTAGCGGAGAATTGCAAGAATCGCTTATCAGTGTAGTTTGCGACCTGAAATGGATTCTTTCGGAAAACCAACGTTAAGAGTATGATTCCAACAGACCAGAGGTCAACCTTGGAGGCATCATAGTATGTTAAGTCGTCGTCAAATAATTCTGGCGCCATGTAACGCTCGGATCCGATGTCAAACTCACTACGGTTAGTGACCTTCTGTTGAGTGGTGGCCAAACCCCAATCACACACTTTGATCAGCCAATCATCAGCGATGAGAATATTCTCTGGCTTTAAATCGCGATGAAAGACCAGCTTCAGATGACAGTAGGTAAGGGCGTTCAAGATCTGAAGGAAAACGTCCTTGATATCTTGAGAAGTAGATGGCCCAAAGTCACTTTGAATTGCCTCATATAAATCGCCTCGTGGACAGTATTCGAGAACAAGACACGAGCCAAAATAGTCCACCAAGTTGGTGATATTGGGGTGAATACCAAGAATTTTATGAATTCGGATTTCCCGACTGGAATCATCACACATGCCACTCAAGGCGCCGCTCTTATCGGAAACAACATTTTCAACATTGGATCTGAGTTTGGCTGGCGATGAAGTGGCCCGCCCAGTCTTTTTAGAAAGCTCTTTATAGTGCTGAGCCCTCTTGTAGTCCACTGGATATATGTACTTGACAGCGACTAACGTGTTTTCGTTCTTGGTATCTTTCGCCAAAGAAACAAGTCCATAAGACCCTTCAGAAATGTCTTCGACCTTGAGGTAGCGGTCGTTCAAAAGCTGACCTCGATTATAGCGTTCGTATGCTTCCATGATGACCTAGCCAGAAAAGCAAGCGATGCTGTGGATGCAGTGAGGGCCAAGAAGGCAGATTATGAGGATTATTGGAATCAAGAAACAACTCTTAAAACAAACAAAGATGCAGAAATCGGAATGTTAAGACGAGAATAAATGAAACGTCTGCGATGATGATGTGAATGAGATATAGGTAGGTCCAGATCGAAAGGAGATCTCGACTGGTGCTCAGCGAGTGCCTGAACGGAGGAAGCAAAGCAGAAGCAAGTAGGGAGATACTTGTTAGCCGAAGATGTAGCCTTTCGGGAAAGTCTTAGGCAGCTGCTTGGGTCTGAGATTGTCGGGTCTGAGTCAGTTAGGTGCACCAAGTACGTTGACAGTAGATGGTGTGGATGAGAGGCACGGGTGTGGATCTGAAAGGCTTTTGAAGTTGTCCAGCTGACCAAAAAAGAAAAGTGGGGAAGGCGTTTTCTTTGCTGTGTGGAAGACTGAGAGTTGGAAACTGTTGAGATTAAGTTAAAAAGTGTGTGAATTTCCTCGGTGAGTATTTTGGTCGATTAATTTTAAGGTTCTAGGGGTATAATTTGACGTGGTGTTTTCTGGGAGGTTCCATGGGCCAGTGGTTAGGAAGAATGGTGCGAAAAGTTATAAGTCTACATTGTCCATAAGTCGATGCTCAGCTTGAAAGGAAATTTTTTTAAAGTGAGAAAATAGCCAGTGAATAACAAGCGAAACGTTTATATCGAGATATTCCGAGTAGCGTACGGCTTGGGGCTGTTACCCAACGTGGATTGGTTGCAATTGAACAATGAACCTGTCTAGAAGTTATGACGTAGATGGTGTCCAGATATGAAATAGGGCTCCCAGGAGGAGGTGAGTTCCACATCCAATGTCGAGGCAATGTTCGAATCACAGGGATTCTCGACTGTGAATCACATGTGACAACATGTTTGAGTCTTGTAATAGTTGCCATGGACACATGGTAAGTGAGCATGCAGACAATAATAAGCACAAACCCTTAGTATGATAGCAACTACAAGCAGGGACTAAGTCAGAGGCACTCACAAATATACCATAAATTTCCGAATGAACTACTTTTTCGTATCAGCAAGCTTTCAGTAATTTGATCTGTATCATTTGACTGAAGAATAGCTAATCGCTGGCTCCTTACCCATCATCAATTGCTTATATTGGATGGCCAACGACATGCAGTCTAGTGCTGTTAGGTCGAATTGATCTCTAGAGGTAATACGGTCAGAATCGGAGAACGAACATAATAAACTTCCCTTCTGTGTTATATCCGACTACTTCTGTTGAGTATCCTTAACCGTTCTCGTTCATAATCTGGTACTAGGTACCACTTTATGAAACACCTGAATAGTTCATCAAGTAATAGTTCCAAATGGAAGCACTAGAACATGAGAAAGTCAATCTATCATATCTCCTATATTTTAGTAACCCTTTACATTTATACACTTCATATTCTACCTTCCCATAGTTGCTCCCCATTAATGTTCCTTCTCAGTTGCCATCCCATCAATAATGACAGATGCAGTACGCATCCACCTATTGATTGATTTCCTACTTGACCTTCCTTTTCATCAATATGGACGACGATATTGCCACCTTTTTGGCGTTCACTGGAACAGATGATGCTGCTGCCGCCAAAAAATTCTTGGAGATCTCAGGCAACAACGTTGAATATGCCGTGCAATTGTTCATGGAATCTGGAAACCACAGCTCCACTACAGCTCACCAAGATGAAGAAATAGCTCAGAAGTTACAACAGGAAGCATACCAGGATAACGTACGTGAAGCAGACACAAACGTTCACCGTCATGAAACATTATTGGACTCATTCCCCACTTATGGAGAAATGTCCATGCCCAGAGAACTGGACATGTTCGGTGGAGGACGAGTAGGAATCTTCAACCAGCGATTTGATATGCCTCATGAGCACCTCGAATATGACGATGACGAAGACTATGAAGATGCGCCGCAGATTGTGGAATCGGATGAAGACTCTGATGAATTAATGCAGGTTGATGAAGTTGGCGAGCGGGTCAGACAACCTACAAGAAGAGTTCGCTTAGAGAGAAATCCTATGGGAGAGCTTTCATCTACACAGAGAAGATTAGCGGAGCTTTTCAAGCCACCGTTCGATCTCATTGAGCGAGTGAACTTGGATACCGCAAAGATGATGGGTCGGAAGGATAAAAAATGGATCCTCATAAATATTCAGAACCAGGCAGAATTCCAGTGCCAGGTTCTCAACCGAGACTTCTGGGCCAACAAACAAATCAAGCAGAAAGTTAAGGAAGACTTTATTTTCTTGCAATACCAACACGATTCAGTTAACGGAGAAAGCTTCGTGAATTTCTACCATGTGGATCAATTCCCTCACATTTCCATTCTTGATCCCATGACAGGCGAGCGAGTATTCAAGTGGACCGATGGAAAGGTACCTGACGTCGAAGAATGGTTGGCTGACGTTGAATTGTTCATGGAGAAGTTTTCACTTCAACCCTCTGCAAGCAATCCACTTGTGAAGCATGAAGTCAAGTTTGATCCTGACTCCATGACCGAGGAACAACAAATAGAGTTTGCTATGAGGCAATCCGTGGGGGCTAGTGGCAACAGCATCAATGATGCCATCGCTTTGGATGACGATGACGATGAAGTTGCCAATAACGTATCTCAGGCAGCTGTGTCTGAGCCTGAACAGGAAGAGGGTGATGCATTTGACAAGATCTCCGCAAAGGATCATGATGAGCCTTCTGTCGGCTCAGTGACCAGGATCCAGTTTCGTTTTCCTAGCGGTAAGAGACTCATTCACAAGTTCGATTTTGAGAATGATACCGTGGGCCAGATATACCAGTGGCTCAAATTTGTACTCCTGGAAACAGAGGAGGCTACATATGGCATCGGTACTGGAGACCGGTTTACTATGTCTAGCATGGGTAAAAGCAAGCTACTTGATATGGTTGATATGACTATTGGTGAAGCAGGATTGAAGAATGCCAGTATATTATTAGAAAAGGAATGAGAATGCTGAATTTTGGTAAGCACATGTAGAATTTGTTACTTTCCAATTCGAGGATTTATTTTTCAGCGTTGGCCGCAGTATCTAGCTGTATTGGCTCCATCTCCACTTGAGATGGGAGCCGATCCGTATCTAGGACCGTCTGAAACTCTGAGTTGAATGTATCATTCACGGAAGAGTTATTCTTTGGACTAGGGTCACATGCTTGAATATTTGCTCGCAAAACTAGAAGATCCAAGTCTGTTTCTTCCTGAGTCAATCCTTGCAAACCACTGAGTTTGACATTGGCTTCGTCTAATTGTGGAATGGTGTATTTCCTCTGCTCGGCTTCAAATTGGTGGAGACGATAGAGTGCCACTACTCTGGCATCTGTTGCCTCAATACGATTATTCTTATAGTAGGGGGCATCGACGTCGTAGTATGAGTCGATGTTTCCAGGCGCAAATCGGCCAACTTGTCCTTCATGCCCATTTTTCATGTCATCAACGCTAACCACCGATCTATAGTATTGAGATGCTTCCAAATTAGCCATTTTGTTGTCCGCCACTCCATAATACTCCTTATATAGCTCATTGAGTTCCAGGTAAGTCTGGTCAATAAGCTGTTGGCGTCGTTCCTGGGCATCTCGCTTATACTGTTTCCAGAGAATTCCTCTATTCTTTTCTGTGTTTGCGTCCACCAAATCTTCCTGGTAGCTTTTCTGATTTTTCAGAGCATCTAGCTGGTCTCTGAACTGCTGGATGATTTTTTTAAATTGGGGAGAAAATGGAAGTTCGTCACCTCTTTCGTTGAAGATGTCATCCAAGTCCATGGGCAGAACTAGATTCGACATCAAGTTGGAAACATTAGAATCAAAATTTTCAGGCGAGATGTACAGCTTTTGGGGACCCGAACCTTTCGTGCCAGCAATCACATGGTCCTCTGTGTTGTTGGCTAGTCTTTCGATTACTCCGATCTCATGGTTGTATTTCTGGGTCCACTGCTCGTCGTTAGCTTGGCACAGCTTTATTTGCTGATCAATAGCGGCAAGCATATTTTCGACTCTCACTTGTCGAGCAACTAAGAATTTTTTGGATAGCGAAGTAAACTCGCTGGAGAGAACCTCTTCCAACTGAGAGAGTTGGTCTGAAGTCATGGCAGGAAGTTTTGATAGTAGTTCTGGATCGAAAGGCTCCGATGGATTAGAAGCCAGCAAGGCATTTATATCTTCAACATGAATTTCTGGAGGTTGAACATTCATTTCATTTTCGGACTCTAGGTTGGTTTCGTTTTCCAGTGCCATGGTGTGGTTGAATAGTCTGCGAAATAATTGCGACTTGATAGTAAATTGGTAACGTGCACAGGACTCCCAGATACCTAAAGATGAGAGAAGTGAAGTTAGAAAATAAATTTCCAAAGTTTTGGGTTTTGAAAGTTTTGTAAGAAAAGAGTTTTGTATTAGAAGAGTACTAGAGAATACTTGAGGAATTCAGAAGTCTGAACATTTCAAAGTTCTTGCTTGTTTTTTCTCGTTCAAATAAGAAGATGATGACATGAAAGAGAGTTCCACTTCAAAATTTCAATAGGTTCATTCAAGAATGGAGAAAACCAGGAAAAAAAAAATGAGAAAACCGGGACATGTAAGACGTATCTTAATGATACTGGGAAATTTTTCAGGTTTGAAGTACTTTATTAAAATGTTTGAGGTGATGACTCTAATGGGAGAGTTTCACCATTCTCAAGTTGATGACAGAATTCAAGAAAGTCATGTTCTCAAAAGTATCAAGAAAGTCATATTCTTAAATGCTTATCAATTTTAAAACTCGTAAATTATAATAGTAGATGATCAAAATATGTATGGCTTTCACAGGTCTGAAACCGTTTCACTCCAAGAGTGGTAAGAAATCTGCCCTATGGATGTTATCTTCTGGTACTACAAAGAAAGCGTATAACCTAAGAAGTTCTGCAAAAATTTGATTTTTAGATTCCAGTTATTATATTTGCAGTCAACACCAACACCTTTCCCAAAACAACAGTTTTCTTCAATGTATTTTTATCAATTAGGTTCTTCACTTCACATTCCGTACTCAATCATCTAACTATGCATATCTACATTTTTCATAATACTAACATTCAATCAAAATCATAAACAAAATTATCTGTCCTCAGCCCATTCATTCTCCTTTCTAATGGCAGCCTCTTCTTCTGGGCTGAAGTCGTTGACAATATTGAAAATTCTTCTCAATTCTTCAGGAGATTTGTGCTTGATCATCTCAGCAATGATCTTACAACCAGCGTCCAACAATGGACGGATGTTCAAGTAGTTGGCGGCCAAGATGATCTCATACAACATCTCCTGGTCAACCTTCAAGAAGTTTCTGTCCCAAGATGGAACGGGCGCAGACTTTCTGGCATCTTCATCATCGTCATCAGGAAACACCGTACTTTTGTGATGTTCACACCATTCCAACACTTTGCTGAGAACATTTGCCCTCACGTTCGGCAAAGGAATCTCAAAGTCCTCGTCATCGTCATCATCCAAGTCTGGCTTCAAATCCGAGATAATGTTCTTGATCAACACAGACTTGCTGGCCACGTCAACATCGACGGGGAACTTCTCTTCATCTGAGGAAACAATCACAACCTTTGTCATTTTAGTGTGGTATAATGAAACACCTCAGTATGGTACAGTACTTGACTTGGGAGTTGAGAAGTCCAAGATGCAGAAACCCGTAAATGGGACGAGACGACTGAATATTGCGACAATTGATGGTTTGTAAATAATCATTTAAAAATCTAAGAACGGACAAGTAGCATAATAATAATACAATTTATGAACTGGCAATTGCAAAGAACTAACTAGTCTTAAGTACTTCATTTTACAAATATTTTAACATTCAAGTGTTCACTAGCTGTATTGGAGTCGTAGAATACATGAGTCATGAATTAGCATTACTTAGTGCGTTACTCAAAGTTCGAATAGATGCTAGCACTGAACTCGTCGAGTTCTTCTAAGTCGTTGAGATTGTTGATGTAGATGTTTCCAGTAATCTCGCTGTCGCTATGGTTCTGTGGGTCGGTAATGACATTGGATTGAACCGATAATTGTGCTAAAAATGTAGCAAGTTTGTGCACACGATTACTCACACCGTTGGGGTCAAGTGCAAGCAATATATTGTCGCCCAAAGTGTCGATAGCGTTGTTGACGAGCGCCGCATACACTCGCAACGTGAAGTCGTTGGCAAAGACGAAGTTGGTCTCGTTGATGAGTTTGACAAGGTTCAGGTCCTTATTCTCGAGCTCATTGACCAACTCCGGGTTAGTGTTCATGAGCGTCTCAATCAAGTTGTCGTACTCGACAGGAAACAACGAATGAGTGACCAATGAACCTCCGTTGTCCAAGGACTCCACACTGATTTCCTTCAAAAGCTCAGTGAATGTTCCCACGGTCAATTCCGTCTTAGGCGTTATTTCCTTGAACTTTGTCTCCACCAAAGCCTCGAGCCCGTTGGCCATGCGCATCCAGCCGTGGTTAAGAAGCCACCAACTTAACGACAAATAGCTCTGCTCGATAAAATAGTCGTATGAATCATGGTTTTTAGGTGAAACAGAGCCTCCTGCCATGGCAATAGCCAGCTCAAGGTATGCTTTACGCGCCAAAATGTTCAACTGCAACCTAGTAAGCAAGAGCAAGCCAGAAGCAGAGTAGATGAGGGCAAGCATACGAGCAATGGACTTCACCTTCAAATCGTGCCACAATTCGAGCTTGGACTTAGCAAGAAATACCGACAACTCCGAAGAGACCGGCGGCTGGTCCTCTGAATGTGCCATCAAGTTCTCTGTGGTGAGCGAGTCAGACATTTCTCTAGATGTGTTCTTTTTCCTCTTGAGGGCCTGGGTGATAGACTCTGTGGGCAAGTAAGTCAACACAGGCAGGCACAACACAGGCAATAACGCCAAGATAGTTAAGTAGCAGTCGGTCTGGGTCTGTATAAATCGACGCTTGATCTGTTCCTTGACAAAGAGCTCTTGCTTCAATGCATTTTGAAAGTTGCGGAACTTCTTGATCACAAGCTGGTAAAAAACAATGTAGAGCGACACCGACACGGAAGCGGTAACGATCAACTTCTTCTTGTGGCGACGAAAGAACGACGCTACCGACAGCAACACTGACATTAGATGAAGTTGAAGTTTGTGGAGGCGACTAGTAGATGTGGAGGTCGCGCTAGGACCGAGGGTTCTGTCATGTGCACGAATGGGGAGGTTCATATGGGGGTGCGAGTGCAGGAGATGGAGATTCTGTGAAAGATATGAATTGCTTGTGTTATATTTGGTGATGACTTTCCAAGGTTGAAGAGAAATAAACATATGAGTGTGGATACTCCAATTGTGTTCTTAGATATGATATGAGGAATTCGGATTGTGTCAACTTATTTGACATCTTTCCAACCATAGATATCAGACAGCATTTGAAACTTCTTTTTCTATTTTTTTTGTTCATTGATCTTTTTATTTTTATTTTCTTTATTGAGAATTCAAATGCTCATCTAATAAAAGTCTGATAACCATTCATACCTTTCTCATTTTATCCTCTGCAAATCTTTTTTAATTTAGGTCTTTTTGGCTTGCATAGTTGTTCGGAATTTCATAACTGATTGCGAAAACTCCGAATCATATCCTGATTGCACATTCAAGAATAAATTTTACGGATATGAATTCCCGCATACAGCCGAAATGATCGTCCTTGGGTTTCCGATTGCTTTGGTAGGAAAGAATGCAACTTTAATTTCACCCGCTCACAACAATGTCTTCTCCCGACAGAGATTTGAGTCTGGTTTCCCATCGTAGATCTACGAGTACTCGAATCGTAATTTAGAGAATTCAATTGCTTAATATCCACTTCATTGGAGAGATTCCAACAGTAACTCCTTCAAAGGAATACTCTCCACTTCAATGCCCCTCCACTCCCTTTCGTACTGGCACAATGCCATCTGCTGCCATATAACATCATTGCTTCTCGATTACCGAAGTCCTGCAACCAACCACTATAGAGCCATGCTATAGAGCCATGCCCACGGGCCAAATTAAATGCATGGCTCGAGCCCCTATATTCCGTTTCAAGCTAATTCATTCCGACGTACAGCACTAGGTATGTGGACGAAATTGGACTAATTAATTGCGTCCTGTGTAATTGCAACCATGTGGTAAAAAGAATGTCAAAAGTGCGACTTGGCACATATGACACCAATTTATTCTCTAGCAATGCGGTCCATGAAAAGAGAAGGCAAGCAATTGTCCACAAATAAAAAACACTAGAGTATATTTGGCTAGTGTGCGTGCATTGGGTTAGTGTGTCAATGTTTATTCCCATTCCCAAAGAGGCTTACTTGAGCGAAGCCTACCGGCTTTAGTTCCCCACGTTTCTTATTTTGTAATGCACAATCACTTCTACCATGCATTCTGTCATTTATCCATGCAGATTGCAACCATCCAAGTTAGGATGCAAAATTGTAGTCGGTTGATCCCACTGACTTTAACGATATAAAGGATGCTGATTCCCACCACCGAATCCTTTCTTCCACCAATTTTTCTCTCCTCTATGAAGCTCTCCTCTATTGTTTCTGGCCTTGCTGCTGTGGCCTCTGTTTCTGCCTTCCCAACTCTCTTTAAGAGAGACAACTCTTCCTCTGAGTCGTCTACCAACAAAACTATCTTACTTACCAACGACGATGGTTGGGCCGCAACTAACATCCGTGCAACCTACAGAGAGTTGAAGGCTGCTGGATACGAGGTCGTATTGGTTGCCCCAGCATCGCAGAGATCTGGTTTCGGAGGTCAATTCGGTATCCCACCGACTGCTAACTTGACCACCAATGCTGAGTTCAGCTACCCAGCTAAAGGTGCTCCATCTTGGGGCCACGAGGAGGATGACCTCAATGTTTGGTACTTCAATGGTACTCCAGCTTCGTGTGTTGCTTTCGGCTTAGACTATGTTCTTCCAAACTTCTTCGATAACAAGACTATTGACTTGGTTGTCGCCGGTCCTAACGAGGGTACCAACTTGTCTCCAGGTATGTACACTTTGTCTGGTACCATCGGTGCCACCTACACTGCCGTCGGCAGAGGTCTCCCAGCAATTGCCTTTTCTGGATCCAATGGCAACAACTCTTTCTTCAAGGATGATGAAGGAAAGGAGAACGACACCAACTTCGCACCAAACGTGTATGGTAAGAAGGTGACCGAGTTTGTCGAGAAATTGTTCTCTTCCCAGAAGGACTACCCACACTTGTTGCCTCTTACTTCTGGTGTCAATGTGAATTTCCCTCCAATTAACGATGACTGCACTGACCCAGAGTGGGTCTTCACTCGTTTGTCTGGTCCAAACTCTTTGTCTCCAAACATGAAGTACAACGCTACTAGTGGATTGTTTGAATGGGCTTACGGTACCTTTGAGGGTACTCAAGTCTGTATTTTTGGTGACTGTGACTTGCCATCTGAGTCCACTATCTTGACTAAGAAGACTTGTAAGAGTTCCGTGTCCGTTTTCTCCATCGACTACGATGCCTCTTACCAGCAGTCTCAGACTGTTGAGAAGGCTTTGACCGGTATCTTTGCTTAAGTCTAATACCCTGGGAACTCCTCTAGATGGATAGAACCCTCTAAAATTTTTACCTTCTTCAACGTGTTTTGTTTCTACAATATAAGATTTTTGTCTTTTAGCGCATTTTGCAACCATTGGACAGGATGTCCGAAAACGGAAACACCTTTCAGATCTGCCCGTCGTTCCCACCAGATGTTCTAGATACTACAACGGTTAAAAAACTTAGGCTGGCCAACTTTTAAGTGGCCTTAAAAATAGCAACCATTATTCAAATCTACCGAAAACTGTCGTTAAACATTCATTTCACTAAACAATGTATAGACTGGATTAGAGCAAAGAAATTTAAAATTAAGGGGCTCCAGTCTATCAAGATTTCAAATCAGAAGTAAATCTAGACTTGCTCCTGGCCTGATGACAAGGGTTCCAGAAGTGGAACGGCGGTGTCTCCGGAGTGTCTTGGGCTGTGTGCCAACTTCTCGGCCAAATGACCATGGGAGAATGGAATGAGTTTCTGGAAAAACTCGTCATCCATAATGGAGATATTGATCCATGTCAAGACAGTAGGAACAAATGAGAAGGTACAAAGATCTAAGATACCGTAGAATACGGCTTCAGAATCTGGCTGTACGACATTACCACCTTCACTTAAAGCCCAACAAATTGGATACAACAACCACACAACAACTTGGAAAACAATGAAGACAGCAGCAATCTTTGAGTATTGAGAAGCTCTTGCTGATGCAGCAAGATTCTTCAATACCAAGAAAATACCAAAGAGTTGGGCCACAGCAGAGAATACGAAGTAACCCCACTTATAAGAGGAGTGAATCAACGAACCAATGAGAAGACCCAATACGAACACCCAAGCAGCACCAACCTTTACCACGAAGCTCGAGAATGCAGAAACAACACCTGCAAAGTTTTGATGAGCTTCGTTTGTCAATGTCTCAGACAAAGTACTTGTAGCAATGGAGATGGCCATCATGGCAGCAGGCCAAGCTACAAACCAACCAATGTACTTGGTATAGAAGATTTGTCTGACAAAGTTGCCATCGCCGGTAGTAACATGCTTGAACTCAGCCTCCTGGCTGGCATAACCCAAGTTAGCGGCATAAGTGTAGTAAGCAATAGCAAGAACAAGATTGGTGAAGAAAGGAACAAGTAATAAGTTCTTCTTCACAACATCATGTTTGAAAGTGGGCGATGCATAAAGGAAACCATGAGTCAAGAAGAACACGGTGAAAATAGCAAATGCTGCCCATAACCAGTCTGATCCCTGTTCAGTAATGTGAATTCCAATGCCCTCCGTTACAGGGTTGATGTGGAGCACATTATTTCTTTTGAGTAAATCCATGGCTGCGAAAAAACAAATTCAGTTGAGTTTGCGTATAATTGAGATAGTGTAAAATAAAATTGCTTTGATTAGCTAATATGCGTTGGAATGAAACCGCTGCAGATTGATGAGGCGGAGCAAAAATAGGGGTAGGTCTTGCTCCTTATATAATGGGCTCTATCCGTGACCACCTCACCAACTTATCCTCAATAGCCGGGACTATGGTGGCCCCAGGAGCTACTATGGAAGCTCTAGAACCATACAGGTACATGTCTCACCACTTATTTTCAATAGTAAGGTCATTGACGAAAAACACCTCCAGGGACACAGACACGTTCTCACGGAATGTCCGGGTGGATGTGTGACCATCGAACCACTCAGGTACCGCTTGTGTGGTCGTCTAAAGTCATTGTGTCTGTTTCCTGGCTATCCGACCCATCCAGGTCGATCCGTAGTCATGTGGGCCAGGTGCCCTGTCCAAACTAGACAAATAACGTTATTATATCACCCACTATAGCATCCGATCTCGGGTTCCATGGAGCTATCCTTGCGTGAGTCTAGACATTCCTCCACATTTATTTGGACATTTGGCCCCAGTTTCCGTGGAGTTGTCAATGGCACCACGGGCTCACAATATGGTGAGCACTGTTTCAGTAGACCACCCAATCACGGAACATAGGCCTACCACAATTGTCATACATAGAACAAAATGGAAAAACCATCCCAATATCCCACTCTTGATGTGGATCCGATTCATCTCCCATTCTTTCCCCAGCAAAAGTGTCCATTTTCATTATCGTTATCTAAGATATCGGAATAGGCCATATCGGCCCCACCAATGCACTACCAAGGGCCTGCATTGGAACCCAATTCTAAATTCTAGTGTTCGCTTGCTCTCTTCTCCACACTGGCAAACCCGTAAATTTGAAAAGCGATTGCTCTTGGCTGGCCCATTCATTGCCATTAATAACGTTCTTTTCTCGTTATGCCCGCTGTTGAACCCACATCGTCAAACCCTGAGAATGGTGGATTAACCAAGGACGCATCCAACGGGTTTCTTCTGTCAATTCTTTCGGCTGCCCACAACGCTGCGCATATGATTGAGTCTATGAGTAAGGATGAAAAGAACAGCGGTTTTTCTGATCAGCTGGCTGAAAACACAGGTAGCAACATTAACGTGAACACGTCAATTGCTGGAGGAACAGATATCAGCAATTTCTCCTCCAACAGTGAGCAGACGAGCCCGATGACCCCCACGGTAGTCGGCCCAAATATTGGATCGGGAAATTTGGCTTCCAATGTACACTTTGAGCCCATTCATGAGTCGCTTATTTCGACTATGGGGAACGGTAACTTACATCTTCTGCATTTCGACAAAAAGAAGGCGAAACGTAACAGCTTGCCTGACGATGCATCCAAATTGGCTATCCCAGCTTCCACCGCGTCTGCTGATGGTTCCAGTCGTCTCCTGGTATCCGGAGCCAATGATAACAAGGTGGTGAGAAGAAAATCTGTTTCGAACGGCTCAATTATGGACCCGGTTGATCTCGACGCAAACTCCGATCACGATGATAATTTGTCCACAGTTACAAATGAGTCGGGTTCCAATCAGGAATTGGATCAGATCTTAGACTCCGCCACCATAGCCCCGGCAAGCAAGAAGAAGAATCGGGAGTTTCACCATGCATTTCGTAAGATTCCTCATTCCGAATGGCTCATCGATGACTTTTCGTGTGCCTTGTCGAAAGACATTTTGGTCCAGGGAAAAATGTATCTTTCCAAACATTATATTTGCTTCAATTCCAACATATTGGGATGGGTCACCAACATCACTATCCCTCTCCGTGAAGTCATCCAGATAGAGAAGAAATCTACCGCAGTAGTTTTCCCCAACGGAATGGTCATCAGGACATTGCATCAACGTTATGTCTTCGCAACTTTCCTCTCCAGAGACTCAACCTTCAACATCATCACCAAGGTCTGGCAAGAGGCATTGCTGGAGAAAGTCAATGATGACACTAGCCGCAAAGCGAGAACCAGAAAAGCGGGACGAGGTAGATCGAATACTTTGGATCATGATCTCACCTCAGCCGGAAATTCCGACTTCAGTGACCACGATGTGACGCTGGACCCAGTAGATTTCTCGTCTCCAGCATCAATTAATGAGAAGTTGGACGGTCCCTCCAGAAGGCTGTCATTTAAAGCAAAGTCGAAGAAAAATGATAACTTAGGAGAGGAGAGCAGTGATGATTTGGAACTGTTAGTGTCTGCAACAGAAAGTGCTACTAAGGATACTTCACCTTCGAGTGGTGACAAGGATGGAGAATCATTCAACGGTTTCAAGAATCCTGGTCCCAAATCGCATGCACCTACTAAAAGCAATTATACGAAAGACTCCAATGATGTGGAAATCACAGAGGCTACTTTTAATGCACCCGTTGGTGTCATTTATGATCTCTTGTTTGGAGATGACAACAGCACCTACATCAAAATCTTGGAAGGTCTGAAGAACTTCGACATTCAGCAAAGTAAGATTGTGGGCATTTCTAATTCCAACAAGCAGAGGGAGTACTCCTACACCAAGCGACTTGGAGGATCCATTGGTCCTAAACAAACCAAATGTTTAATCACAGATACCGTGAAGTTTTGTGATTTCTCAAAGTATGTTGAGATTGAGCAGGTCACTGCTACCCCAGATGTACCCTCGGGCAATTCATTCAAAGTTAAAACAAGAATCTTCTTGACTTGGGGTCCTTCCAACAAGACTATAATGAACGTTGTTAGTAACATTGAATGGTCAGCAAAGTCTTGGATCAAAGGTGCGATTGAGAAGGGTAGTATTGATGGTCAGAAAGATTCCATGAAAGCGTTAGTTGATACCTTGAATGACACTCTAAGCAGCAAAGGAAACGGCTCCACCCCCAAGAAGAGAAAGAAAGCTAAATCGGTGTCAACACCCCCTCCAGCGCCAGCGGCTGCGGAGGAGCCAACCAAGCAACTTACCCTCATTGAGCAGATCGAAAAGCTCATCGAAACCATTGGCGAATCTAGCCCGGTGCAGATTCCAATGGTCAGTGCAAGCATCACAGGAATTCTTATTATTGCATTTGCTTCGTTACTCTACACTTTCTGTATCGTCAAGATGATCGGAGGTAGAGGACGGGGCGTAAACCTTCTGGTAACAGGACAGGATTCGTTTACGAAAATTATCAGACTTAACGATAAGAGCTACTACGTTTTCCCCACTTCAGAGACTTATTTGGGCAATGAGATGAACCGCAAGGTCAATGAAGGAGTCATGTGGAAATGGATCAACGATCGATCTGGAGGAAAATTAAAGGGTGAGCAACCTATGGATTATGGAGCGACTCCGTACAATGAGTTTGCTGGACAAGAATTCGACGAGGTTGTCAAGCTTGCCAAGCAACGCATTGACCAGCTATACCGTCAGCTTGACTCCTAACTTGGTGGAACCAAGTAGGATTTTCCATTTAAAGCATATGCATTTCGAATACAGAACTACGTTTTGACTGATGATTCCAATAGAAAACGAAATAAATCAATGACGAAAACAACAGTGGGGCGGCAAGGCTCATACTTGCCAGTAGTTCTGGATTCAATGTAGGACAAAAAATCTAATGATTTCTCACTATGCGGAGTTGTTTCCTACTGCACTTGGAGAAATCTCAAAAGAAAAAAAAAAGACCCGACCCATCCTATCCCACCAATTAGTTATTTCCGCTCACATCATTATTGGTAACATCACTCCTTTCGCTCAGGGCATAATTCTTGAATAGATTGCTGGGTGTTTTGATACCGCTTTTATTTTATTTTTTTTCATTTTATTTCTTGACCTCATTATACTTTTTCCAACGGCTTGTACCTTTCATTTCCAATTTCAACTCCACACTTTCAGAAACCATGCGGGAATTTCACCGCTTTTTGAGCATCCTACTACCTTTTCTTCTAGCTGTGGTGGTGTTTGCTTCTCCGCGACTAGAAAGGCTAGATAACGATTTGATAGAGGAGAAGCAAACCTTCAACGATGCGAATCAGAAGATTCTACCGCTAGACTTGCGCTTGCTTAGTGACTGGAAATTGTCTGATTTGCTACTAGTCAGTGATATCGATGGTAACTTACACGGTGTAGAAAGAAACACCGGTGCTTTCTTATGGTCGTTGCCTATTGATGAGCCACTAGTTCAGATTCTGAAGAGCGAGTCTAAAATCGGCGAGGACAACACGGAGTCTAACTTACTATGGTTCGTCGAACCAGCCCGTGACGGCTCTCTCTACTACTTTTCGCCTCTGTACGGCTTGAACAAACTTCCTACGTCCATCAAAGACTTGGTGATGGAGTCTCCTTTCTCTCTCAGTGGAGACAATAAGATATACACAGGGGCTAGGAAAACTTCGTTGTACACAATCAACCTTAATACTGGCCAGATCAAGAGCCACTTTGGTGCGTCAGAAGAGGATGAATGTCCAGTTCCTAACGTGTATGGAACACCTCGTTTCGCTTCAGGTGGAGACAGCAATATCATTATGATAGGAAAGACCACGTATGAATTGGTTATTCACTCCAAGCTAGATGCTAATCTTGTGTGGAACGTCACATACTCTCAGTGGGGTCCCAACAACATCGACAACGATTTGATTGCCCAACATGTGCAATCCATTGACAACCTTTACTTTACTCCTTTCCACGACAAGTCGTTACTTGCTATCAACAGAAACATTGGAACTCCTTCATGGATCAGCAAGCTTCCCTCGTTGGCTGTGGATGTTTTCGATGTTTTTAGTCGAGATGGAGAATACGTTGTATTGCCTCATCCATCCAAAGTCTTGAACGACTTGCAGGTGCATAGCAGCGGAAATTCGGATTATGGTAATAATGACTTATGCTTCGTCAATAAGACTGCCAACGGCAAGGAATGGTTTGCCATGAGCTTTCCTAACTACCCCACTTTGCTCAAATCTGCGCCTGTTTCTCAATATCAAATGGCCCTCTATAGGTACGAAAATGGTCTCTTAGATGACTCCAGTGTACACCATTTGAGTGACTTCAATGTTTCTCTCGAGGATGCAGAACAATTCATAAATGGAGTCCATAAAGTCAACCACCTAGGACCGGAGAATATGTACCAGCCCGTGTCTAAGTTTCACAAGATAACTCCCCAAATTGGCGATGGCTCTGAATCACAGGATGCTGAACCTCCTGTGCCCACTGGTGGGAAACTGCAGCAAATTCCAAGCTTGATGGATGGTATTCTTTTTCCTAACACTCCGGATCAGGTTCGTGTCGATGTATCCACTCTTGATAGAGATGGTAATAATCTATATGAAGACACTTACTCTAGATCAAGGGTTCCATCAAGATTAGTGTCAGAGGATCGTATTTTTGACAAGATTCCTCAGCAAAAGTTGTCTGTATTTCGCCGCATTGCTGAAGACTTGTTGGTGATGTGTACCTTGTTATTGTTCCTACTAGCATTTGGAAAGATAAACCAAATTCTCAAGAATAAGAATATGCCTTCTGAGAAACAAATGCCGGATAATTTGAAAAGCGATGCTTCTCAAGATGTCAGCCGGGATATTTCAGGAGAAGCTAAGGAAGACTCGTCGGAAGATACTTTGACCGAGAAACAGACTTCACACAAAAAGGTCACAATCGTGGCTCCTGGGGACACACTGGATACTCTACTTGAAGAGACTGAAACGATAGTTGGTGACCTCGAAATTTCCGAAAAGATACCCGATGATGAGGATAACGATCTACTCACTACCAAGAAGAAAAGAAAGAGAGGTAGTCGCGGTGGAAGGAGAGGCGGCAAAGGAAAGAAGTCTTCTACCAAAGATGAAGACGATTATAAGCTCGATATGCAAGACGCCAACAAGGAAGTGGATGAGAAAAGCGACAGAAGTGATCTAAATGATGAAGACGACGACGCAGACGAGCCCGTCGAACCAATTCAAACAAAATCTCTTGTTAAGAACATGATTCGGCCATCGACACAATTGAAGAAACTTCAGATAGATAACAATTTGGTCATTTCAGATAAAATTCTTGGGTATGGTTCTCATGGTACGGTGGTTTACGAGGGTTCTTTCGAAAACAGACCTGTTGCTGTCAAGAGAATGCTTCTTGACTTCTATGATATCGCAAACCACGAGGTGAGACTCTTGCAAGAGTCGGATGATCACCCGAACGTGGTTCGGTACTTCTGTTCTCAGTCCAGCGAGTCAGAAAAGTTCTTGTACATTGCTCTAGAATTGTGTGTTTGTTCTCTTGAGGATATCATTGAAAAGCTGAGATCGTATCCGAAGACTTTGCGGATAGACATATCCACATATAACGAAGTTTTGCTTCAGTTGGCTAGTGGTTTGAATTACCTTCATTCACTCAAGATTGTGCATCGTGATTTGAAACCACAGAATATATTGGTTGGTGAAGTGACCCACAGAAATCTGAAACTTAAAACAACACTGACCACCATTAGATTGTTGATTTCTGATTTTGGATTATGTAAGAAGCTTGATGCAGATCAGTCTTCTTTCCGTGCAACCACTCAACACGCTGCCTCCGGAACTTCTGGATGGAGGGCTCCCGAATTGCTCTTGCATCATGATCTTTCAGAGATATCTCCTGATACAATTTCTTCAATTGGTTCGACATCACGTCACTCCATCAAAGATGGTTCTCAAAGCAATGGACAAGGTAAGAGGCTTACTAAAGCCATCGATATTTTCTCGTTGGGATGTGTGTATTACTACATTCTCTCGGGTGGTGGCCATCCATTTGGAGACAGATATTTGAGGGAAGGTAACATTATCCGGGGAGACTACAATTTGAGACCACTCATGGAGTATTGTCCGCATGATTATGTTGAGGCTACAGATTTGATCGAATCGATGATTAGCTTCAACCCGAATGATCGTCCAGATACTGCGCACATTCTCAAGCATCCATACTTCTGGACTTACAGCAAGAAGTTGGAGTTTTTATTAAAGGTCAGCGACCGTTTTGAAATTGAGAGGAGAGATCCTCCCAGTGACCTTTTGCTCTGTCTCGAGCTGGTTGGAAAGAAGGTTCACAACAAAGACTGGCTTTCCAAGTTTGATAGTGTTTTCACCGACAACTTAGGAAAGTACAGAAAGTACCACACAGACAAGGTGATGGACCTTTTGAGAGCATTGCGTAACAAATATCATCACTACAACGACATGCCCTCGGATCTTCAATCACAGATGAGTCCATTGCCACATGGATTCTACGGGTACTTCAATAGTAAGTTTCCAAGACTTTTGATGGAAATTTACTACATTGTGAGGGACAACCTCAAGGATGAACACTTGTTTCAAGAGTATTACTGATGACTTGTTCTCTAATTTGCATTCCTATATATCCATTAAACGTTTTTTATGAGCTATCTTCTTCCATTTTTAGGTTTGGTAACCTTGCCTGAAGGTTTGCTATTGCTCTTTGTAGTTGCCTTAGTGGCCTTGGACCTTGATGCGTTTCCCGACTTGGAGCCACTGGCAGCGATATATGGCTTTGGTTTTTCCGAGGTCTCCCATTCTTCATCCTTAAACTTCGTGTGAGTACCCTTGAAATTAGCAGAACTAATGGCTGGGCTCTTCATGTTTTCAGTGACAGCAGCACCAACCTTCGTTCCTAAAGTCCGCTGAAGGAACTCCTTGGCCTGTTCCTGAGACTTTAAGTCCTTTTCGTCCTTGTTTTTGAGCGACTCTTCCACCTCTTTCACAGACTTCATCACCTGCTTTATCCTCGTAAGTTCTTTCATTATAGGGTGCTCATCGGTGTTGACTCCTAGCACTTTAATGTAACAGTAAAGAATAGAAATGACACAGTATAGATGAGAATTGTAGATCTTGATTTGGTCCAGTACCAGTTCACAGTGTGAAATCTTGTCCTCAAGCAGTGTGCTCAAAACAGGCTCAATCTCAGCCTTCAAATCGGCGATGCTAGAATTAAGAGACTCCACAAAGCCGTGGATGTTTTCTGTGTCCATTATGCAAAGATTTGGAGAAAGGCAGAAAAAAAAACTTGGTGGTTAGTGATCTACTATGATGGAGTTTTCGCATCTACAGTTTTCGCATCTCATCGCACAACTTTTCCACTATCTACTGTTGGCACCATGGGACCAAGGACAAATAGGGAGATTCTTACGGGAGGTAAGAAGTACCACCAGAGGCAATCCAAGAAATTCGGCGTGGATGAGGTTGTGTTTGACAAAAGCTCCAGACAGGAGTACTTGACTGGATTTCACAAGCGTAAGTTGGAGAGAAAGAAGAAAGCACAAGAATTCCATAAGGAACAGGAAAGATTGGCCAAAATTGAAGAGAGAAAGCAGGACAGAGATGAGAGACAACGTAACTTTGAGGAGCAGCTCTCACAGATGAAGGCAGCCAAGGGTTTGGCTTTGGATGTCGCAGGTGAAAGTGATAAGGACGACAGCGACAATGAATGGACCGGATTTGGCGAGACTGAAGAGGGGAAAGTAGTTGATGATGCCGAGAATCTCGATGCTAGTCAAGATGAGGAGGAGTTGAAGGGCATTCTTCTGAGAAAACAAGTGTATAAGATCGAAGACCCACAAGTGTTGGGTGATGCTGTCGTGGACGAGGAAACCACCGTTGTTGTGGAGTCATTGGAGAATCCATATAGTGCCAGTTTAGCACAGCGAAGTTTGGAGGCAGCAGCTAAGGCCAACAATGTCAGTTTGGAGAAGCTGGAGGAGGTGTTGGAGAAGTCGATTAACAGGGCTAAGAAATACGCTATTGTTTGCGGAGTGAGCAAGCCCAAGCCCAAACCACAGAAGAAGAAGAAGTTCAGATACTTAACCAAGTCGGAGAGACATGCCAACAATGCTAAGGCTAAGTTGAACAAGATGAAGAACAGAAAACGGGACTAGATGGAATGAGAAGGTGAATGGGATGGTGACGAGAAGATGACAATACGGAAATAGAATGTCGTTATCAAAATTTGATGCTCATCACCATGTTGTTCTCTAGGGTGCATTACGATGGCTCTTTTGGGACGTTCATGTCACTGGTAGATATGGCTCATGACACTAGCTGTCGATAATAATATAAGTATTGAGGTAGATCATTTGAGTGGCTTTCGTCATATCAACCGTATTTCTGTATTGATACTTTATCATTCATAGGCTTCTTTTTTTCTTCCTTCTGTAAATCTAAACATTCTATCGATGTATTTACTTAAGAAAACATAGCTGCCCTAGTTCTCTAGTAATGCGTAGTGCGGGTAACTTCCATCAAGTACTCACTAAAATTTTCCTACAAATCTACTTCCATTTCACTACTATTCTTTCTCACCATCACAATATTCAATTCTTTCTGAAATCTTCGATAAACAGCTTGTGCTGTCCTTGATAGCACCAATTATTTGTCGTTGAATTCAAATGGTATGTTTCAATCTCTGCATTACCGTGATGACTCGCTGTCGCCCCAGACGGAGGATCCTTTTCAGGACTATGACCGATTTCGACAAATAGCCAAACACACTGAAAATTCTGAACGTTATGCATAATTTATAATTTCTGGGCAACGACTAACAGCTTAGGCTTGAAGTATTACCGACTTTATTAAACTGTAGGCTAGATACCTTGGCTAATGATGTTTTCCATGCTAATCATGAATACTTATGATTAAAAAACTTACACACGTTTACGTGACTGAAGCCTTGTCTTAAATGTTTTCTATTTTTCTATTTCGTTTCATCTTTCCTGGATTGACAGTCAACAGATTCTTCGAAGACTTGTTTCGCAATTCACCAGACCATCCTACACCACCACTTACCACACAAGTAAACCCCATGTAAGTAACATTTGAGTTAGGATTCTGTCATGAATGCCCGATAATTTGCTTGTACGTTTCTTTGCCATTTCATATCACATCATCAGGTATGTCCTTACCGCGACGTGTATGACTGCACTCACTAAAATTGTCAATACTCTATCCAAGTGTTCTTCCCATCAAAAATGGCCGAAGAAGCCGACCACGAGTATGTTTTCAACGACATTCTCCCATTATCCTTTCGAATAGTGCTCTTCTTGCAGTTAGGCATATTTCTTTGGGATCGCATGGTGTGGATTTGCTACAAAGTCTATTCCATGAACGTATTGGCACTTCTCAACTTGGCCTATTCTCCACACAAGTACACTTCCGACAACCACAACGTGGACTCTGCTTTAGCCGAGTACTCCACCACTTCCTCGGCTGATTTGGGAGAAAACCAGATCTTGCTTCGTGGAACTAACGGCACCTTCAAGTCAACCTTGCCTGTTAATATCGCTGGTATCGTCGTTTATTGGACGTTGCTAGCCTCAAGTAACCCGACAGGGTTTCTTATTCATGTTACGAAACATTACTTACCTCTACCGCTTTTGGCCTATACGTTATATAAGACATTTGGACCCGGACCCACCATGGGCCAGACAAGAATGTTTACTACGTTGAAGAGAGTGTTGAAAGGCAATATCAATTCCTCGACTATGAGAACAAATGATATCTTGATTTCTGATAGCTTGACTTCCTATGCGAAAGTGATAAATGACTTTGGGGCGTATGTGTGGATCACGCTTCTACCTACAAGTCAGGGTTACAATGTGTACGTTGAAGCATTGGTTTTGTCGCTTCCAGGCCTCATTAGAGTGAAGCAATGTTGGTTCGAGTTCAAATTGACAGGTCAAAAGCTGCACTTCTACAATATGATGAAATACTGCTGTCTGTTGGGACCTATCTTAGTAAATTTATTGATCAAGATCCAGATGAGCCAGCTCACCGATGACACTGCTGCATCCTCTAATTTAAACACGCTCAACATGTGGTGGTACATCATTTCGTTTGTCAGCTCCACCTATTCGTTCATCTGGGATATCCGCATGGATTGGGGATTTGGCATGCTCGAGCCACTCTTTACTCAGCAATACCGAAACTACCTGCCATTGCGCCAACGCAGCTCGTTGGTGTACAACAACTTATTGGCATATTACAGCGTTATTTTCATTGATTTTGTTCTCAGATTCATCTGGGTGTTCAAGATCTACGTCATCAAGAGCACCGAAGTAGAGTTGGGGCTTCGGTCGCGAGTTGGCCGTTTCTTGTTTGGCTACGACTTTTACTCGTTTGGGTTTGTGGTATTGGAGGTGCTTGAGATCCTCCGCAGATGGCTATGGTGTTTCCTCAAGCTCGAGAGCGACTTGGTCAAGCTTCAGGAGAGAGACGGACTCGCCCATGCCATCCCATTGGCTAATGTAAAGACGTAGGAGTGGAGAGGGCATTTATAGACTACCAAGTAATAAAATATCAATGTTTGTATTTGATAAATAAGTGTACAGAGTATGAATGTAAGATAATGCCGTTTAAGTAGATTTGCTGTCGAGCCATTTCTGGGCTCCGTTTCTCCATGCCAAATCAGCCTTTGGACTGATTCTGTTTTCAGCTGCCCACTTGTACTTAAGTGGCGACTTGAGCCAGGCGTACACAATAAGCACGGACGACATGGCGCCGATGGCGTAGATGTTCAATGGTGGGGAGTGGGCCATTTTAGTGGATGAATCTTGATTACCGTGAGTATTTTTGAGGATGTGGTTGGTGGAATCTTTTGTGTGGTGCACGTCCACTGCGACGGTATTGTGACCTGTATTGAAAGATCACATATGTTAGATTGGTAGAATTACTGATTAGAAAATATATAAATATTGATATTTTGTCTTGTTGGTTGATTTGTTTCTTTGTTTGATATTTTTGTGTGTAGTGGTGATTGGTTATGCATTTCGAATTGGAAGCAAGCAAAGTTAATCTGATCTAGCATTCTTATTGTCTTAGTTGGGCAATTCAATATTCAACAATCTAAATGGGTTCACTCGTGGAACTTATGGCAGATCTTGCGCCCATAGTTAGCAATTCCACCTTAGATTCAGCTCTGATTGACCAACTTGAAGCAGATCTTGGAACTTTACCATCACAATATATCGACCTCCTAAAGAGTGCTAACGGACAGGATATCACTTTTGGCAATTTCATCCATTTCAAGGGATTACAGCCTTCTTGCTGGGCGAGTAATTATTATGACGCCTTTGATGAGTTTTATGGACTACTGTCTTTGAGACACGAAATAGAAGTATGTAAGGAGGACTTGGGAACTCAATGGATCCCAATAGGAGGGTCTACTGGAGGAAACCACATCTGTCTTTGTGTAAAAGGGCCGATGACCGGCCAACTCTGGTTCTGGGATCACGAGCAAACTCCCGATTTCGATGTGCATAAAGTTGAATCTGGAATGTATTTGGCAGCAGACACATTGCTCGATTTTGTTCAGAAATTGGAGGTTAATGCAATTGAAAATGAAAACGTGAGAGGTGTTCTTAGTTGTGAACTTGATTTTTAGGCCATGGTTTGTATGCTGGGGACATTTTTAAGACTTTTTCCAAACAAATTAAGAGGAGCGTAGAAAAAAAAGTTGTGTTGACGAGTTTCCAGAAATCTAGAGAATTATCTCTGTCTATGAGAATATATATCAATTCTTTACTAGAAAAAAAAATCAAGAGGCAGAAAATGCCAATCTCTTTCTTAAATCTTAAACTCTAATATTCTTACTCTGTTAACCCAAACTCTCTTCCATCAATGTTTTCTACCGATTAGTCCCAACTACTTCCCATGGGTGCAAAATTCCTAGCCAGTAACTGCGACCTGTTCCTGAACTTGAGTCCTACAAACTTACACTATTTCCCCTCCAGCCATTCCATCAACTTCACATCTCGACAAAAAAAAAATACTTCCTAGTCAAAAACCATTCAAGTATGCCACTTATTCCTTGAAATAGTTTGCTCCTCCAAGCTCCCCCCTCAATTCCTCCAACTTTTTGAACCTTAGACTCCACTTCTCCACGTCGTGTGCAGCCCACAAAAAAACTGAAAATTTTGTATACTCACACAACTCTACACCAGCCAGAAGTCTTTCACTAACCATGTTGAGGCACATATCCAGACGTTCGGCCTCGGTGGCCAGATTGCCCTCCGTGTTCACTTCTCGCACATTCGCTGCATCATACCACGTTGCCCAGTTGGATAAGTCCTTGGGCACTAAGTACGATTCGCTCTCCGATTACGGAAGCTACAAGAACAGCATTTTCACCCACAGATTGCCAGAGTCCACTGCTCAGCAGTCGCCTCCTTTGGCTGCCTTGCACTCAAGATTGAGACTTCCTGAGTCTTACTCGCATTCCACCTTGTCACAGGCGTTGAACTTGGACAAGTTCACTGGTTTGGCCAACAACTTTGGTCTCAACACCTTGGGTAAGAACTTGTTGTCATATTATGTTTCTGAGCATTTATTAATGAAGTACCCTCGTCTCCCTATGGCTGTGCACAACGCTGCCGTGGATGCCTACATGGGCCCCGAGACGTTGGCTCAGGTTGGTAAGGCTTGGGGTATTGAGGTGGATATCACCTCCAAATTACAGAAACACCTCTCGCAGGAGCCAGAGAGCTTGCAGTACGGAAAGTTAAGATTCCTTTCTGACGATGTCAAAGAGCAGATCAACGAGTCGGGAGTCCAAGAGTTGTCTGCTGAGGAATTATCCACAGTCGATGCCTCCAACAAATTCTTGTCCAGAGAGCAGGACGCTTACGCCTCTGCTGTGCGTGCCATCATCGGTGGATTATACTCACATGTTGGCGAAGAGGGTACTAAAACCTTCATTGATGCACACATCTTATCTCGTAAGGTGCCATTGACCGAGATGTTCCAGTTTAGCAAGCCTACCAGAGAGTTGGCCAGATTATGCGACAAATTGGAGCTTGAAGATCCACTCGAAGTCAGACTCATTGCTGAGACCGGAAGATTGTCCGCACATGCTATCTACGTCGCTGGTGCATTTTCTGGAGGGAACAAGTTGGGAGAAGGTGTGGGATCTTCGTTGAACGAGGCCAAGACCAGAGCGGTGGTCAATGCATTGTTGTCCTACTACTTGTACACACCGGTGGGCGAGCAGGGAACTGCTGTGAAGGTTCCTAGCGAGGACAACTATAAGTTTGAGGGCATTGTGGGTCTGGGAGACGTTGCGATCTGATCTTGTATATATACTGTAAATATCATAGAGCATTACGGGAGTAAGTAGTTGCTAGAATGAGGGTGAACTGTGAAGTACCGATAGTTTGCTTATGGAATCAGCGTCAAAGTCCGGTGATGGAAGTAATGTTGGAGTCCGGTGAATATTGATTAGATCTTAATCAGAAAATGATTATCTATAAGATACACGTAGGTACAATGGAATGTGCTCACTTGCTTTCTCAATTCGGCAATCTTAATATTTGCAATTTAAGAAACACTTCATGATGTCAACAACCCACCTTTATAACTGCAGTTATTCTAATCTACCTACTCTAACTTATCTAGTCATTTAAGTAGTCATGTACACAATCCTCCTGTTCTGTATCAGAGTCAAGATTAATTATTGCGAAAAAAAAAAAAGATCGCACTCATCTAACCTTTATAAGGCAGAGGAAAATTAAGTACCATAAGTCTTCACACTAATTTTGTCCTTATGTCTTTAAACATCCTTGTTGTTGGTAATGGTGGCAGAGAGCATGCCATCACTTGGAGATTGGCTCAATCTTCCAACGTCCAAAACATCTACGTGGCTCCTGGTAACGGAGGAACCTCCACTATTGGTTCCAAAGTGATTAATGTGCCTGAGTTGTCTGGTTCTCCAAAGGATTTTGATAAGTTGCAACAGTTTGCTCTTGAAAAGAAAATTGACTTGGTTGTTCCTGGTCCAGAACAGCCTTTGGTCGATGGTATTTCGTCTGTGTTTACCAAGGTTGGTATCCCAGTGTTTGGTCCAAGTGCTAAGGCTGCTGTGATGGAGGGCTCTAAGGCTTTCTCCAAGATCTTCATGGACAAACACAACATTCCTACTGCAAGATTCAAGAACTTCACCAACGTCGATGAGGCCAGAAAGCACATCGAGGAGATTGACTACAAGATTGTCTTGAAGGCCGATGGTATCGCTGCTGGTAAGGGAGTGTTGATTCCACAAACCAAGGAAGAGGCTTTGGCTGGCTTGGATGAGATCATGGTGGCCAAGAACTTTGGTTCTGCTGGTGATGAGATTGTCATCGAGGAGTTTTTGGAGGGTGACGAGTTGTCCATCTTGACCATTACTGATGGATACTCATTTTTCAACTTGCCTGCTGCCCAGGACCACAAGAGAATTGGTGACGGCGACCAAGGTTTGAACACTGGAGGAATGGGTGCTTATGCACCTGCTCCAATTGCTACTCCTGCTGTTTTGGCTAAGATTGATGAATTGATCATCAAGCCAACCATTGACGGCATGAGAAAGGATGGCTACCCAATGTGCGGAGTGTTGTTCACTGGTATCATGTTGTCGCCAACCAAGGAGCCAAAGGTTTTGGAGTACAATGTCAGATTTGGTGACCCAGAGACCCAGACTGTGTTGCCTTTGTTGACTGACGAAACTGACTTGGCTGAAGTCATGTTGGCTGCTGCCGAGCACCGTTTGGATTCTGTCACTGTGGCCACTAAGCCAAACACTTTCTCCACTACTGTCGTCATGGCCGCTGGTGGCTACCCAGAGGCTTACGGTAAGGGCGACGAGATCACCATTACTGAGACACCAAAAGACACATACATTTTCCACGCTGGTACTTCTGAGAAGGACGGAAAGGTGGTTACAGCTGGAGGCAGGGTCATTGCATCCACAGCCACCGCCTCTACTTTGAGAGAGTCGGTTGATAAGGCATACGTTGGTGTTGACCACGTTTCGTTCAACAAGAAGTACAACAGAAAGGACATTGCTCACAGAGCATTCAGAGATGCCGAGAACACTGCCTCTGGAACTACCTATGCTGAGGCTGGTGTTTCTGTCGACAACGGTAACTTGTTGGTGGAGCAGATTAAGGCCAAGGTCAAGTCCACTTCCAGATCTGGAGCTGATTCTGACATTGGTGGCTTTGGTGGCTTGTTTGACTTGAAGGCAGCTGGCTACGACGGCGCTGACACCTTGTTGGTTGCAGCCACCGATGGTGTTGGTACCAAGTTGAGAATTGCCCAGATCATGAACATCCACGACACTGTGGGTATCGATTTGGTTGCCATGAACGTCAACGACTTGGTTGTGCAAGGTGCCGAGCCCTTGATTTTCCTTGACTATTTCGCAACTGGTAAGCTTGATGTTGAAATCGCTGCCAAGTTTGTCAGTGGTGTTGCTGATGGGTGTATCACTGCTGGTTGTGCCTTGGTTGGTGGAGAGACCAGTGAAATGCCAGGTATGTACGATGAAGGTCATTACGATACCAACGGTACTGCCGTCGGTGCCGTTTCCAAGAATGCCATTTTGCCAAAGATTTCCGACATGAAGGCTGGCAACGTCTTGATCGGATTGAGATCTGACGGTGTCCACTCCAACGGATTCTCATTGGTTCGTCACATCATCCAGAAATCTGAGTTGGACTACAAGTCGGTCGCACCATGGACCAACTCCGGCAAGACCATTGGAGAGGAGCTTCTAGTTCCAACCAAGATCTACGTTAAGCAGTTGTTGCCAGCCATCAAGCAAGGATTGTTGCTTGGTATGGCTCACATCACCGGAGGTGGATTGGTAGAGAATATTCCTCGTGCTTTGCCGAAGAACTTGCAGGCTCAGGTGGACATGAGCAAGTGGGAGGTTCCTGAGATCTTCAAGTGGTTTGGTAAGCAGGGTAATGTTCCATACTCAGACTTGTTGAAGACTTTCAACGTGGGTATTGGTATGGTGGTGATTGTTGAGGCTGACAAGGCCGATGCTGCCATTGCTGAATTTAAGAAGGCTGGCGAGGACCCGGTTGTCATTGGAGAGTTGGTTGCTAGACAGGGAGACACCCCAGGTTGTGTTGTCAACAACATCGGAGACCTCTACTAGGGATGTATAATAATTTACGAAATATAAAGAGCAAAGAGAATAATGCGATGCAAAGAGAATGAGATGATGGAAAGGTTATGGCAAGAGAAGAGGGAATACTCAGAAATACAGAGAGGATGGAATACTAAATACTAGGAAGTAGAAACAATGGAGATATTCAAAAAATTTTAAAAATGAAACCAACACAAATATCCACAGTCATCCAATTATCTATATAATAGATCAACCAACTCTCGCATAATGAACTTCTCTAAATCGCCGCATCAATGGCCTGTTCCCTCCACAGTCCCACACCGTACTGTGGTTATCGACATTATTACCCAGAATGGCTACCATATCCCGCGGCACGTGCAATGACATACAAATTGCCATGCGCTGCCTGGTGATATTTCCTTACCTTCAATTTGCCAGAGCCGAGGTTGTGCTAGGCCATCATAATTAATCGTAGCTAAAAAACTCAATAATCTTGTCCCTTCTCGGACGTAGCATACATTCATGCATCCCTTTTCAGCCAATGTCCTTTATACCGCCTGATACGATCGAAAAAATTTTGTCCTGCTTATTAATCGAAGACTTTGGATGAACGCAAACGCCAATCCCATCTTAAACATTTTAAACCTGGTGTTTGACTCCCGCAGATTTGCACAGACCTTCCTTGGAATATAAATTATCGCAGATTCTTGCATCTGTACCTCGAGGCTGCTTTCCTCTTCCTCTTTTTAATTCTGTTTTACTTCTTCTAGCAATAACCGTCTTTAAACCATGGGCTTGTTGTCGCTAGGCACTCCGCTAGACTGGCACCAGTCGAAAAAGTACAACGACCATGTTCGGGAAAACGGCATTGAGCAGCTCATCAACATATTCCGCCAGCACGGAAAGAGAAACAATGACCACTTTTATTGGGGCGATGAGGTTGAGTACATGTTGGTCGACATCGATGATACCAAGAGAACCGCCAGATTGGCCATAGACAAGGATAGCATTTTGGACGATTTAAACGACCCAGAGAAGCCAGAGGTCTCGGGCAAAGCTCTTGACAATAACATATCGTTCCATCCAGAATATGGTAGGTATATGATCGAGGCCACCCCATTGAGACCGTACGATGGCCATAGCCTCGACGATTACCTTTACGTTGAGGAGAATATGGTCAAGAGAAGAGAAGTGTCGCAGTCTGAGTTACCTGCCAACATTATTCCTTTGACGTTGACTGCATTTCCTCGCATGGGCTGTGGAATATTCACTTCTCCCCCAGCCAAACCAATTGGCCCAGCATCTCAATCTCTTTTCTTGCCTGATGAAATCATCAACAGACATGTCAGATTTCCTACCTTGACGGCAAATATTCGAAAGAGGCGTGGAACAAAAGTCTCTATTAACTTGCCCATTTATCCCGACGAGAACACCAAGTTGATCGACGACTCCATTCCTCATAGAGATCTTTTCCCTTCCGACAAGGAGCCTTTCCTTGGCTCCTCCAAACCTGGTCATGTCTACATGGATTCCATGGGTTTTGGAATGGGTCTGTCTTGTCTTCAGGTGACCATGCAAGCTAGCAACATCGCTCAAGCGAGATACTTGTATGACTCGTTGGTTTCACTTACTCCGGTAATGTTAGCAGTTTCAGCTGCTGCACCAGTGTTTAAGGGTTTCTTGGTTGACCAGGATGTTCGTTGGAATGTCATCAGTGGTGCTGTGGATGACAGAACGTTCATCGAAAGAGATGTGGAGCCATACGAGGGCACTGACTATTTCGGAGGATTAGACGTGAACCAGAGAACCAAGTCTCACTTCAAGCATCTTGGTGGAGGCAGAGGCGTGAATGGAGACAAAGTGATCAATGAATTCGGCGATATCGGTATCCACACCCTAGACGGCAAGCCTATTCAGAAGATTCCGAAGTCTAGATATGAGTCAGTCGACACATATTTGAGTGACGAGGGATACCATGAAAGCCCATACTTCAGCAAGAGCTACAATGATATTTTCTCGCCCATCAACAAGAAGGTTTTCGATAAGCTCAAGAGCACCCAGCATTTTGACGACGTCTTGGCTCACCACTTTGCACATCTCTTCATTAGAGACCCCATTGTCATATTCAATGAGAGAGTAGATCAGGATAATACCCAAGAAAACGACCACTTTGAGAACATTCAACTGACCAATTGGCAAACGTTGCGTTTCAAACCTCCCGCATTGTATCCTCCAGAGACTCCAGCGGAGGAGTTGGCTCAGAAGCCAGGATGGAGAGTGGAATTCCGTCCGCTCGAAATCCAGTTGTCGGACTTCGAGAATGCGGCATACTCGGTGTTCATCGTTCTTATTGGAAAAGTAATCCTCAAGTACAACCCCGATTTTTACATTCCTATCCTGAAGGTTGACCAGAACATGGAAACGGCCCACAAGGTAGATGCCGCAATTCATCAGCGGTTCTGGTTTAAGAATCCTACACGGTGGAACGTCAACAACGAAGACTTCAAGGGCTACGACTTGAGCTGGTTCGACCGCTTTATTCATGATGGAAATGATTTGTTCAACGAAAACGGTGTTTACTTGAATGGCTACTCGCAGAGAAGCAGCAGCAGTTGCACCCTCGAGAACGATGGAGAGGAGGGCCCCAACGAAGTCAAGTTGAGCGCTGACGAACTTATCAATGGAACCGACAAATTCCCAGGATTAGTCCGCATGATAATTAAGTACATTGCAACAGATTTGATTCCCGAGGCCAAAACCAACAGCGTGAAGCACTGCAAGAACATTGCAACAGCCAAAGAGTTATGGACTCTTCAGAGCTACTTGAGGTTAATTAGTGGCCGTGCTAGCGGAAGGATCCCAACCATTGCACGGTTCTTGAGGGACTTCATATTGAAGCACCCTGACTACAAAAAGGACTCTAAGGTTAGTGACGCGATTAACTACGACTTGGTGAACGCTGCAGTGGCCATTACCAACTTGGATGCAACCAAGCCGGAGTTGTTGACACTGTACTATGGGAAGGACATTTACGACTACTTGAAGTCTCGATAGAGAATTTGCGTCGCTGCATTAGGCGCAAAAAATGTGAGTTTGCTACGCATCCGTCACACAGGTCAGCTATAGAAGGCTTTTGCAAGGGACCCCTGCCTCGATAGAATGCGGTAAGCACTGGCGTAATATTGTGAGAGCAGTCATAGCCTGCTCTGGTGTCGCCATGGCGTCAAGGATGGCTTACTGCTTAATTTCATAAAATAAATGGATGACCATTTCATCGTATATTTTTACCTCTCTGGCCGACGATCTGAACCCCCAGTAGAACCTTTTTGTCCTGCAGAAGTCACCTCACGCTGTCAGTTCTTGGTCTGGCACGCCTTGAACCACTCATTTATCTTCAATTACTTTCGAGAATATTCATTCAAAATGGGTTTGATGGATAACGTAAAGTCGTTCTGGCATTCTGTTGTCACTGATGACCACTATGCGCTGTACGGGTCTCCATACTCCAATTCTACTGCAGGAGGTTCCATTGGTGACAACTCTTCCTCCGCCAGACTTCACGAGCTTAACAACTCACTGACCCATTCGCTCATGAGTCTGAGAAACGGCAGTACCACCAACATTGCAGGATATAGGCCCGGAATGCGCTCATCCTCCACGAATTTGAGCAATGTTGGTCAGACAGAATTACAGACTTTTGGCGCCAACGGGCGCCCTCCTTTGCCTTCCATGGAGTCGTTGTGGCAGCGCATTGAGACGTTTTGGGAGGAGGAGTACCCAGAGTTAGAGGAGAGTTTGAATCTGGGAGCTTCCAGTGCAGACTTGAATGAGTTGGAGAAGGACTTGGCTATCGGTCCATTCCCAGTGGAGGTTCGCCAATACTATAAGACCCACGATGGTCAGTTCCGAGGCGGAAAGCCTACGGGTGTTCTTATGGGCTTGACCCTCTTGGATATCGAGAGCATGATGGAGGAATACGCTCTCTGGGCAAAAGTCGCTGAGAAAGTCGAGAGACAGCAGCTTGCCATGCAACACCAGCAGCAATTGCTCAACACTGGCGACTCGTCGAGCTCGGCCTCGCAAACTGCACGCGAGAGAATTCTGAATAACTACCTCATGCACCAGAAATCGGTGCCTGCCGACGCTGTTCAGCCATATTATGTCCACCGTGGATGGATTCCAATCGCTAAAGACTTGTACGGAAATTTGGTTGGCCTTGATTTGGCACCTGGCCCTGCTGGTATTCGAGGCCAGATTATTTTATACGGTCGTGACTTTGATACCAAGATTGTGGTTGCTTCCAGCTTGCAAGAGTTGTTGTTCGAGTATGTAAATGACTTGGACCTTGGAAACTTTCAGATTGACCACACAGAGTCTTATCAAGATAATGGATTCTTGGATTCTACAAGAGATGATGACTATTTAATTGGAGACGAGGACGAGGACAACGGAGACCTTCAGTTCTTCGATAAGGAAGGCTCCGAGTTTGGCAAGGAGAACCAAGGAAAGCTCACCTACATTGAAGTGTTGAAGCGCAGAGCATTGAAGAGATACGGTATCTCCAATGTTGAGGCATTCCAGACTTCGTTCACTCCTCAGAGAATTCCAAAGAAAACTGCTTCTCCTAGACCATCCGGCACCACAAGTCCTGACGCAGCTCAGGGTTCTCCAAGACCTCCAAAGGTGGACGTCGAGAGTACCGCTGATTTGCTCAAGGAAACTCTTATTGACGACACCCCATCTATCAATGCATCGAAGGTCGAGCCCGTGAAGGTGGCTAGCGCTGACCCTAAAGAGGAAGAAGTTGTTGAATCTGCCCCCGCAACTGAGGATGCATCCACCATGGATGATGTGCCAGTGGCTGAAGCTGAAAAGACGGAGGAGATAGCGAAGGCAGATGAATCGAAGGAGGAATCTGAAGAAGTCGTGGCTGATGTTCCGGAGGTGAAAGAGCAGGTCAAGGAGACCTCCTAGCTTGAAATTTAATGTAGAATGATTGCGTACTATAAAAAATCTAACGACTTCAAATTGAAATTGAACGCAGCCTCGGGAAGGTTGCAATAGCCTCTTTAGTTAGGAGAGTGCATGTAGCAGAAGCATAAACATAGATCAAGTTGCAAGATCAACTTCCTAGCTTCGGACCCAATGAGCTTTCCTAATAATAATGAAGGACCGTTCTCAAGTCGGCCAGATGCACCCGGAGCATCGTTTTACGACTCGCTGGCCGTCGAGGGCACCAACGCTTTTGAGTCCAATTTCCAAGAGCCAGAAGAGGGTCCATTTGATGGAGAATACCAGGAAAACTCCCAGTCTAACAATTCTCAAGGCGGAGACCAACCATCATTGGAGGAATTACAGAATTTATACTATACAAAGGGGTTAGAGGAGCTAGAATCACTCCAATTGCTCGATCTTTCCCCATTGGCAACATGGAAACTTTCATCTCACAAGCAGGGCTTTGGGCTCCAGCAACTACGCAACGACTCACCAAACACGTACTGGCAGTCCGATGGCAGCACAGAAAACAACATGGAACACCGCACCAATGTCGATGGAAATCAACTCAACCATCCTCATAGCGTGAACCTCCAATTCAGTAAGAAGGTATCATTGGAGAGAATCTCCATTTTTACAAATTACCAACTTGACGAGTCGTATACTCCGCTGAAAATCAAGATCATGGCAGGCGGATCAAATTGGGACCTCACGGAAGTTTGCGTAGTCAATCTTGACAAACCAATTGGCTGGTCTCACATAATCTTTAAAGGTGTGCGAGGAGATGGACTTCTCAAGTGTTTTATTGTGAAGATCATCATTTTGGCCAACCATCAGGATGGAAAGGACTCGCATGTGCGAGCAATTCGGTGTTTCGGAAAGAAATCTACCGTGTCATTTATCGGAACTCCCCATGAGTCCTTCATTCTCAAGGATACGAGCACCCATTCGAGTCTTTCTGGTATTCTGTTAAATCACCTCAGTAACAATAAAATTCGAATGGATTCGTTTGAGGGAAGCTTCGACGAGGACGAAGAAGATGAGGAAAGATGTGAGCAGGATACAAATACAGCTAAAATTTTAGCCAATGTCACAGACGTGATCGGATTTAATTCAGGTTTCGACAGTATAGATCTAACGAGCATTTCATCTATTCGATAGCCGCTAATCAATTCTATTTACGCATTGATCTTTAAAGAGAAGTCAACAATACCGGTACCCTGATGGATGGACGACGTGGAGTAGATGTCGATGTCGTTGCACAAGTATGAGCTCAAATTCTGCAAAGTCAAGCCACCCGAGCACTCCAACAAGAAGCTCTTGTTAGAGCCCTTGAAGTACTGCTTCAAGCTACGGGCTACCTCCTGCAACTCGGCACCAGTGAAGTTGTCCAACATGATGACATCTGCACCCGCCTCGATGGCTTCCTTAGCGTCATCCTCGGTGCTCACCTCCACTTCAACCTTTACAGCGAAACCACACACTCTTCTGGCCAGCTTGACAGCTTCGGTGATGCTTCCAGTGGAGGTGATGTGGTTATCTTTGAGCATTACCATGGAGCTCAAGTCGTATCTGTGAGGGTCCACACCTCCCACCAACATTGAGTATTTCTCCAATTGTCTAAGACCCGGGGTAGTCTTTCTGGTTCCTGCAATAAGACCAGTGTATCCACTTTCGTCAGCCAACTTCTTAGTAATATGTGATTGGGTAGCAATACCTGACGATCTGGCCATTAAGTTCAACGCAGTTCTCTCACTAAGCAAAATCTTGTTCGCTGGGCCCTTGACAGTGGCTACCACGATCTTGCCCTTGTTGGCAGCCAATTGCTCAGCACTGATGTATTGACCTTCCTTATAATGCCACTCAACCTCAAGTTCACATTGCTTGAACACTTCAGCAGCGAAAGGAACACCACAAATCAATCCTGACTGCTTCATGTACAACGAAGCAGTCTCTTGCTTACTTCCCACCACGAATGCTCCATAGTCAAAAGATGGAACGTCCTCCGAGAGGTAGTCGGTAATGTGTTGCTTCCATCTTCCGTTGATGGGGAGTAAATTTGCATATTCAGAAGCCATGGTCAGGGTTTTTTCGTGGGGTAGGTGGGGATGATTGAATTTTTCTACCTCCGGGTATATGTTGAACTCCTGCACCCCGCATTGTATGATTATTTCGCAAGTTGATGTCGAACCACAAGTGATCAAATCACCAGGAGAGCCTACAATCATGCTATGACGTCAAAGAAAATCCAGTCGACTTTCGGATCGTTACAATCCTCGACATGCGGGGTGTGTGGAATGACATTCTATAAGCATGTTCAAAATGACAAATTGGTGCATGCAAAATATCACAATGACTTTCTCAATGGTCTTCCATGGAAAAATGAAAGTGGAATGCCTCTACGAAAATTCACAATGGAAATGGATCAGAAATCGATTCAAGTTTCCATTTTAGGGATAGACCGGACACTGGCTCGCCAGGTAAAGAAAGTTGAAAAGTTGCTTGAGATGGTGAATCGCGAATTGAGTGCACCAGCAGCTAACGATTCCTGGAAGAAGATTGTGAGAACGAGAACAAAGGTTGGAAATGAGAAAAACATGGTTACAGTGGAGAGCTCTGTAATAGAGGGAAAAGCTTTTGTCATTTTAGCACAGTCCCGAGCCATTGGGTTAGTAGTTACAGAACCTATTGAGGATATTTCAATCCAAGGAAGATGGATGGTGCACCGAACACAGGACATTGTTCCGAATCAGGTGAACAAGAATATTCGGATTGGAATTTCAAGGATCTGGATAGCCTCCAAGTGGCGCCGATACGGTCTCGCAAACCACCTTTTACAAGTTGTAATTAAGCATTCTGTATTTGGCATGCCATTGAAGCCTCAAGAAGTTGCATTCAGTCAACCAAGCCATGCTGGAGGACTTCTAGCCAAGAACTTCAATGGCGTGAAGCATAAAAGTGGAGAGATACTAATTCCTGTCTATTTGGAAAGTTGACCGGGATATCAGTCGGTGAACACTGATTTATTACCCAACGTATTGATGGCTGACTCGAAATTACCGTACATCAACGCGGTGAGTGAGCCGTGGAACGCAATTTTGAAACCACGAGGAAGAGCACCGGCGAAAAGCAGCATGACTCCGCGTTTGGCCACAAGGTTGTATGCCGTGGAAAGCGAGTCCCTGTAGAGTAGCTTTCCGTTTTTCAGCTGAATATGAGATTTGATCACATCAAGCGGCTGGGTCAATGCAACGACAGCACCTGCTGAAACGATGTACAAGAAGGTTTGTTGCATTGTTCCGATATTGAGTGAGAACCACCTGGGTTCCTTGGACTTCCCATGGGGGTCAATTAACTGGCGAGTAGCATTGTATGTAGAAAACCATGCAGCAGAGGTTGCGATTTGTCTAGCAAACGTGATCATAGTACCTGCTGTAAATGCATGAATACCTTCAAGGGCATACATTTGGCGAGCTGTCTTGACAAGCGTCAATGCTGGAGTCTTGTTGAACTCCACTTTCAAAGCATCGATGCCTCCTCCAACACCTCCAGGATGAGCATGACGGTAGTGATGGTGTTGAAACTTGGAAGGTCCCTTACCAGCTTTCAACTGTTTGATAAGCTCAGAGGTGTAGTATGCGTGAGGCGAAATATAGTGTTTCGACAAAACCACTGGTTTATGGGATTTCTCTAACTTGGAACCCGTGATATCCACATTCTTATCAGGATTTCCCGCAATCTCTGCTACCAAAAGTCTATTTTGGATCATGGTGGTCTTGATTCTCTCAAAGGGAACTATCCAAATCGTCTCCATGAAGCCCGACATGGCCCCAGCAATCACCACTCTTGGAGCACTGGTTTTCTTCTTATCCAGCAGATTGTCGATTGCCATGAAGTTGGACGCCCAATCGTAAGATACTATTCGAGCAAAGTTCTTGATGACGGCCCCAGCAACCAATGCGCTCGAGCCGGTCATGATGTGACTTATGCTGGAGATGTTCTGATTGACATGGTACTTCATTAGCCCTGCATTATTGCTGAGCTGCTGGTTTGTCTTCAAGAAGTCCAAGGGGAAGGTGAGGAAGGCTGAGAATCCCGAAGCGGAACATCCTGCGGCCAATGCCGTCAAAAGGCTGGCTCCATTCTCTGGGACTGACATTGCTGGAGTAGTAAAGAATAGAGTTGTTCCTACAGAGATGTGCGGATGTTCTGGAGGAACAAGTTGTTGTATGTGGCTTATGTCGGATAATCATGGACAATTATGAAGAAGGAGAGAATTAAGAGAATTAATTTAGGCAATTGTAATTGATCCGGTGAATTTTTCATGTATTTGGAGAGTACGATATTCATTGTGAACCGTGATTTTGGAGGTGCTTCCATCAAGATTGCTACTCAGCAATCAGAGGTGTCAACAGTGCACTTAAACATGACAAAACAGGAACAAAGGAAAAGAACCTTGCATAAAATACTTTTACGAGATAATTGTAGACGTGGCTCCTTATTTGATCATTACAGCATGGACTTTTGTGGCAAAGTTATGAAGGGCGTATTGCATTCTGCGAGGGCCATCACGGTTGCAAACTCTACTTCTTACATTCTCCTGTCAGTGTAGTCAAATCTATATTACTCTTCCAAATCATCTCCTGTATTCTTCAAAACATCTCCAACTTTTATCCTAATATCTCACACAGTCTTCTTCAGATCAAGTGGCTGATAAATCAAGTCCTTCGATCCAAACCATCTCGAAGTAATCCAGTAATACAATTGCGAATAAGGGTATGCTGTGGCATTGATGCCGCCCTCGGTGTACCAGGAAACACAACCTCCGAACTTAGTTCCGAAAACGGCTTTTTGCAATTGCAGCTGAGTATTTTGGAACCAGTCGTAATAGGCACTGCGTTTGACAATAACACTCTTGGCCTTACCATCAAGAACGGGGCGAGCCACGCGAGATGCAAATGCACAGCAGTTCTCAATAGCAGAAACAACCGAAAAGTGGCCAGTGGCAGAGTTTGGTCCTGCTATGAAGAACATGTTGGGACAATCCCTAATCATGGAAGTCTTATAAGCGGAGACACCCTCCTTCTTCCACAATTCCTGAGGCAAGATGCCGTTCTGGCCGACTACAGTATAGGAGCCGTAAAACGACTTGGAAACATCGTAGCCAGTGCAAGCAACGATGATATCAGCCTCAAGGCGAGTACCATCTTGCAAAATTACCTCCTTCTCCAAGACCTCCTTGATAGGCGAGCCGTGCAAGTCAAACTTCGGACTCGATAAAGAAGGAATGTACTTGTAGTCGTAAATAAGACGCTTGCATCCAATCTTGTAGTCGGGCACCAACAAGTCATGGTATTTTTTAGGAGCCAGCAAAATATATTTTCTGGATTCTCTGGTGACCACCCAACGAACTAGGCGAGCGAAAAGGCCAGAACCTTGATACATTGGGTACCTCAATTCAGCTGCAAGGATAACAAGCCATCTGATTAAGATCAAACCAAGTCTTGTTCCTGACAACAACTTGTATAACTTGAAAACAAAAGGAGGAAGTGGAGGCATAATCCAATGCTTGGATCTGAACACCTGAGTGACAGATTTGGCATCCAATTCGTTCATCACAGCTGGAATCACCTGTGCTGCCGAACAACCATTGCCAACAACAATAACCTTCTTATCTTTAAAATCAACGCTGTGATCCCACACCGCTGAATGCATGTAGCTACCTTGGAACTTATCGTATAGACCGGGTGCATTCAACTGAATAGGCTGTACCAAACCACCCTGACAATTGAGGAGAATCTTGGCCCTGTGCTCAAACCTCTGGCCAGTTTTGACATTTGAGGCATGCAAAATCCACACACCTTCATCTTCATTCCAAACCATCTTGGACACAACAGTTCCAAACCTTGCATGCTTGTCCAAATCGTGCTTCTTGGTCACAGCCAAGATATACTCCTCCATCTCATACTGTGGCGGGCGTAAGTCACTCCAGTTTTTGTTGAGCTCGCTGTGGATGGAGTACCACAACGCTGGAATGTCCGAGGCACATCCTGGGTAGGTATTGGCCCACCATGTTCCACCCCAGTTATAGTGCTTCTCGAACACCACGAAATCGTCAGTTTTCATCTTTTGCTTGCATGTCAAAGAGGCAGTCACACCACCAAAGCCTGCTCCGATGATTGCCACCTCCGAGGCGCTCGAGATTACCGGTTTCTTCTCGTCTATGGGAAAATGGACATTGGGTCCCAAGATCTTGACAGCATCAGCATGTTTGATTCTATACTTGGTAGCATCTACGTGCGACTCTCTAGTGAGTTTGACGGTGGACATTTGAGCAAGAATTAATTATTCTATAATGGCCATCTGGGTGGGAATGGCTCCTTTTATATGTTATCATCACGCTCATTTTGCAACAATTGTACAATGGCCTGTATGGTGGTGTCCGAGGAATATCAGGGACTCATAATTACCTAGTTGGGAAGTCTCCCATGAAGGATTCAGGAAGCGAATAATGGCAAGATCAGAAGAATATGCATCTGAAAATTAGTCTAAAGATTGACTGAGTGTATATTTTTCAGTTTCAATCACCTACTTCTTCCTCAAAATTTGCCAATTAGCAATACTCAAGAGAGAGAGACCCGTCACAATGTCCCCGCACTAGCTTACAGCGTGAACGTGCAAGATGCAATGATGCCACTATCAATGGTGGGGCTAATTACGTTAAGTATGGTACGGATTTTGGGTTCTGAACCATAGATTGTTTTTCCGTGGAGTGGGAAGTATTCGGATATAATATTTGTGGAGTCGGACATAAAGTGTGCTTAGTCGGACATAGCATGGGTTTAACATGACTAGTTAGTAGATAAGTATTGGTGTAGAACATTTCATATGGCAAAGAACAGAATCTAGAAAAGTTCTTGAATGCATTCTTATCATAATCTTGAACCCTTGAATTTCATATTTGGCTGTCATTTCACATTTACTTTCTATAGATTTATATATTTAAATAGTCAATGATTGCTCATATGATATGTTCACATTCGCGAATGTATGGAGTCTCACATGAAAGGTGCGAAACTAAAACTTCAGCACATGAAATCATCACAATAAAGAATCAATATAAGGTTGCAAAATTTTCAATCAATCAAAAACTCATCAAACTCCGGTAATTCTTCCTAATCTAAACCCTCAATGTACTCAGAAATTTGCATAATTTCGAACAATTTCACCATCCTGTGTTGCTCACCTACCCTCCCATCTCTTCCTCATCTAGTACAGGACGTGACTCGCAATACATAAACAAGCATCATATAAACACTGTTTGGCGTGGATTCACCTCGCAAACCATGCTGCCGGCGTCTCCTTCGGCGAATATGTTACGGCTGCAAACCGAGCCGTCAACGCCGCTACGCAACATCATTACTACCAACCCCGCCCTGGCCAACTACTCGGCTCCATTAAGGTCACGAATCTCTGGCATCCATCTACCTCCACAGGAGCTTCTGCAAGTGCTAAGCGGGATGTCGCTGCGACGGAGCAGTATCACACGTGAGAGACCACCCAGCCGAAGGTCCGGAGCGAGTTCAAGAAGAAATTCTAATGGAAAAGTCCGGCCAACTATTCAAGGATCCAATCCACGTCGATTGAGCGACAATTTGACAATTAGACGAAGGAAGCGCTCATCCACAGGCATATACTATGACTCTGGATACGTTGGTCCTGTGACAAAGGGCTTTCTAAGAGCGTTTTCTCGTGCTTTGCTTCAGGAAAACGAGGAAGGCTCTACTGAGGAGGAGGTGTACAAGGCTCTAGATGAGCAGCACCGTCGACAACTGACAAGCCCAGCCGAATTGATAAACGAGTTTGATTACTCACTTCCACTTCCCTCCGATGATGTGATGATGACTCCAAACTCACAACCGACGGAAACTCTACGAGAAGCGTCACAACATGACATTCCTGAAGCAAAGCCTTTATTCAAGTCATATCTTGAACGGATCCTCGATAGTAAGAACAGAAATCAAATTCAGCTTCTGTCGATGTTCGATAGCGACTCTCCACGGGAATTGACAAACCACGGAGTCAACGCTGTTATCAACACATCGAAGTTTGTCATCGAGAATACTCTATCAGGACTTCCAGAATATTCAAGTGAGTATGACATGCTCACTCTGGACTTGCGACTTGCTGAGCCTGTCGCTTTTGGCAACTTGAGTGACATTTCGGACTCGAACGATTCCAGCGAGAAGGAAAACAGAGGCTCTGCTGTTAGCTCTGTCCCAGCTCAGTCAGTAAGACGAAGCTCATTCTTGGATGATGCTATTGTCACTCCTAATACCTACGCTGATTTGCCGCTGGGTGAAATCAATCAGCTGGACATTCCCAGATGGGAGTCTGTACTGTTTGAACCTTCAAAATTAGTCACTCCAAACTTAGTCACAGGTCCATTCGATAACGAAACCAAAGACAATGATGACATTGGGGTCTCTGATAGCTCTACCGATGGTCTCATCCTGGGCCATTTCACTATAGATAACGAGGAAATTCAGGATCACGATTTCTATCTTGCTCCCAGCCTCTCCGTGAATGAAGAAGAAGAATCGCATACACCTCCCCTGTTTTCTGAGGAAAGCAGAGATCCCAGTGAGATCTCAAAACCATCTTTGGGTCCATCGTTGGCTCCTAAGAGGAAAGTGCCAACTCAAGAAAGCGGTGCTCTCCCTAAATCTCTAGTTCGTGGCATAGTTTCGGTGGCTCTGCACGTTCCTACCCTTGGCAGCAGCCAGAGTCCACCAAGAAAGAGGCCCAAAAACACCAGAATCCCTCCGTCATTGATGCAATCCATCACCTCGAAATCAAATGAATTCTTGCAACAAGTTATGCTGGACTTAGGGGCCTATGCTGGACACAGAAACTCCTCCCAGATTAACATTCAAGACGCCGTGCTCTATCTCAATCGTATCAGATCACACGGTCCGTCTAGAAGTACGATAGACAACATTTCAATACTCGCACAGTCAGTTTTCCCTTTGGAGTTGCTCGTTTCATTGGACAATAGTCTTCAAGAATCCGCCAATAGACGTTTGCGAATTCAGCGAGAAACGGCCCAAGGCGATTCCAACGAGCTGATCTATTCATTCCCCATCAACGAGGCCCCTCAGGAATCGGACTCACTTAAGTCGGATGACAATCAGACAGACTACGAATGGGAGTAACTTCTTAATTTCTCCTGATTTGCATTAGCATATATATACAAGCCCTTAAACACTATTTGCATGTTTCACATGATGTAGAAAATGATCACATTTGTTCTCTTAAATTGAAGCCTGTTCAGAAGCAATCTGAACTTGTTTGTCCTTGACCAATTTGAACAATTCGAAAATTGCTGCTGGTGTCACTCCTTGAATTCTTCTAGCCTGACCAATTGTCTTCGGCTGAATTGTGTTGAGAAGGTGGCACACCTCATAAGATATTTTAACTTTGCCCTCGTTAGAGTAAGTGTAGTTGGTAGGCAATAACAAGCTTTCGTCTGCTTCGAAGGCTCTCAAATGTGCTTCTTCCTTTTTGAGCCAAGGCTCGTAAGTGGTCTCGACATCCACACGTTCTTGAAGCCACCGGGACATTTCTGAATACACGGCAGGAAGTGGTTCACCAGTAATTTTTTCCAAGTGAGGAACTATGTCTCGCAAGTACATGTCCTTGTAAGAGAGCAACTTCCAGCCGTCTACAACAGTCGTCTTGTTCACCTGGTGACTACCTTTTAAGGTTGGAGCCCATCTTGCACCGGACATAGAAATCGACTTCAAATGTTCCTTGATGGCATTGAACTGGTTGAGTTCGCTAAGAAAATGTTGATATCTCTCTTCTCCAACAACACCTAACTCATATCCTCTAGCGGTCAATCTCTTGTCTGCATTGTCAGACCTGATGGAAAAGCGGAACTCTGATCTCGAAGTGAACATTCTGTAAGGTTCCTCGACTCCCTTGGTGATCAAATCATCGATGAGAACACCAGTGTAACCGTCAGACCGCTGGAACTCGAATGCTGGTTTCTTCAAGTGTGCAAGTCCAGCATTAATTCCAGCAATACATCCTTGGGCAGCAGCCTCTTCATACCCAGTAGTTCCATTGATCTGTCCAGCCAAATACAACCCATCAACAAGCTTGGTTTCAAGCGTACGCTTCAACTCGCGAGGATCAACGTAATCATATTCAACTCCATATCCTGGTTGCAACATGGTGACATTCTCGCAACCAGGCATCATTCTCACAAGCTGATACTGAATCTCTTCAGGCATGGTACACGAAATACCGTTTGGATAAACATAGTCTGTGTCCAAGCCTTCAGGCTCCAACCACACAACATGTGAGGTTTTGTGAGGGAATTTTATCACTTTAGACTCAATAGAAGGACAGTAACGTGGGCCTTTGACGGTTTCTCTTATGTGAATCGACTTGTCGAGATTTGCGCTGATCATGTCATGGAATTCAGCTGTTGTATTAGTCTGGTGACATTCAACCAATTGTTCTTGTAAGCTCACATTCTCATTCATGTAAGACATGGGCTGAGGAGGATAATCAGAGGGTTGGGGCTGCAACCTTCTGTAATCGATCGTCTTGGCCAGAAGACGTGGCGGAGTACCTGTTTTAAGCCTCCCAAGTCGGAAACCTGCGTCATTGAGCGTTTTAGAAAGACCAAATGTTGCCTGCTCTCCAATTCTTCCAGAAGGATAAGCAGTCAATCCAATGTGAATTTCTCCTCCCAAAAACGTTCCTGTTGTTATGACTACCTTGTCACACAGAAGCACCGAACCATCTCCCAAAATCACACCTTTTACTACTCCATAAGTTCTATCTTCAAAGTCTTTTGGGGCATTTGTGGGAGCAATAATGATATCTTCCACCAGTGCCTCCAAAACATCTAAACATGGATAGTTGAGAATTACCTTCTGCATTTCTTTCAAGTAGATTGCCCTATCAATCTGTGCTCGAGGGCCTTGCACGGCAGCTCCTTTCGAGGCGTTCAATATCTTGAAGTGAATTCCTGCCTTGTCAGTAACCTTAGGGGCCACACCATCCAAAGCATCGACCTCTCTCAATAGCGTGCCTTTTCCCACACCTCCCATAGATGGGTTGCAAGAGGCTGTTCCAATTTTATCAATATGAGGAGTAATGAGTGTAGTCTTAGTTCCAGATCTAGCTGATCCAGTAGCTGCCTCACATCCAGCATGGCCACCACCGATCACAATAACTGGATGAAAAGGAGCAGCTTGAAGCTTTAATGAGAGCTCAGCATTAATGGAAATGGATCGTTTTTGTCGGAGCCACCGACTTCCCTGCGATCGAACAAACATTTAGTAATGTAGATGTAGGTTATATGCTGAAGATTTTAGTCTCATCGCAATGCGCATTGCAGAAAGTTTTAAGTACTTCTAGTGCAAATCACCTACAGACAGAAATATACAATGAACGGAGGTGACGATTTGGATGATGGCTTAGCGTATGACGTGGAACTTTCCAATGATGAAGGTGTGGATGTGGAAAGTGATTCCCAATTCCAGAACGGTGCAGACTTGAGTGGAGATGAGCATGAAGATGAAGAAAACCCAAAGAAGAGAAAGAAGACCGATAAGCTCAAAGAAAAAAAAAAGTTGAGAATGGATATGGATATGGAACACAAGAAAAACTTGTCCAAGGAAACGTCTGCAGAGGCCATTGCCGATTTCGTGAATGATAACATTAGAAAGAAGAACCCAGATCTTTCAGCATTGGAGTTGGCTGCCAAATACTTGAAAAAGACAGATTTTAGATCTTCGGCAGAGTTTGAAGAGCCCAGAACCTTGGACAACTTCTCCAAGTTCATCGAGGCAAGATTCAAGAACATGCTTCCGTCAAGTACTCCAGGTAAGAAGAATACCAACAAAGGCAAGAAGAAAAAGGAGAAAAAGAAGCACGAAGAGGCTAAGGAGCCAACAGGTAATGAAGAGAGAAAGTTTATTGCCATCTTGTCTATGTCTGCCATTCGAGCATGCGATGTTCACCGTGCACTTCGGGACATTCCAGGATCGTCGTTGAAGCTCATCAATAAGAACAAATTGCATGTAGATTTGAAATTGGTAAAGTCTACCTGGTCAAGAGTGTTGTGCTGCACTCCTGGTCGTCTTTTGAAGGTACTTGGGGACGAAGAGCAGCCCTTGAAGAAGGATGAGATTAAGATCGTTCTTATTGACAATACTTACTTGGACCAGAAGTTGCAGAATGTCTGGGACATCAAAGAGACAACCGAGACATTGAAGGAGTTGACTGAGGCTGGCTCAAAAATTTACTTGTACTAATTCATAGGGTTATGTATTATAGAATGCATTTTAGTTCACCAGCAAAGGCAAGTACATCTCCTTGTTCGCTTTGTAGAACTCATTGACTCCTCTTACAATGATTGCAACCGTGGAGTGTTCAAGCTCGACTCCGAAGTTATTTTCAAGAGATGAGACGAGGTTCTTGAGGCATGCATCCGAGGCATCAATGTTCTCGTCGCTCGTCAAGTTAAGAAGGAAAACGGCATTTGCCAATGCTTGTCTGGCACGTTCATTGGATGCTTGGGAAGTTGACGGAACTTTCTCTGTTGTCTTCTCGACGGACTCTGAAATGCATTCATCCACGGTTTCGTTGTCAGCACTTGTTGCTTCTGTAGTCGTCTCACTAGCTCTCTCGGTGTCAGCAGGTTCGGATTC